>WNGJ01004014.1_pt1 | contig 15244 bp, 15 predicted proteins | sample 5400611 | NCBI WGS metagenome assembly WNGJ01 (sample SAMN13153375, study PRJNA577476) | soil metagenome | isolation source: 40 cm soil or saprolite under Garry oak tree replicate 1 | place: USA:California | collected 2016-06-15
ACTACCGCATCACCGCGGTCTGGGGCGCGCTCGAGGGCTCGATCATCCTCTGGTCGTGGATGCTCGCGCTCTACACGATCATCCTGATCGTGCGCCACCGAGTCGGCGCGCGCGAGCTCTACCCGTGGGCGCTGGCGACAATGCTCGGGATCCTCGCCTTCTTCCTCCTCGTGATGACGTTCGCCGCGCCACCGTTCCAGCGTCAGGTGCCGGTGCCCGCCGACGGCCGCGGCCTGAACCCGCTGCTCGAGGATACCGGGATGATCACGCATCCGGTCGCCCTCTACCTCGGGTTCACCGGCTTCACCGTCCCCTTCGCCTTCGCGATGGCCGCGCTGATCACCGGCCGCATCGGCGACACGTGGCTCGCGCTGACGCGGCGGTGGACCATCGTCGCCTGGTACTTCCTCTCGCTCGGTCTCCTGATCGGCGGCTGGTGGAGCTATCACGTCCTGGGCTGGGGTGGCTACTGGGCGTGGGATCCGGTCGAGAACGCCGCGTTCATGCCGTGGCTGACCGGCACGGCGTTCCTACACTCGGTGATGATCCAGGAGCGGCGGCGCATGCTCCGACTCTGGAACATCTCGCTCGTGATCCTGACGTTCGGCTTGACGCTCTTCGGAACGTTCTTGACGCGTTCCGGTGTCATCGCCTCGGTCCACGCCTTCACGCAGGGCTCGATCGGCATTCTGTTCCTGAGCTTCCTCGCTCTGGTGCTGCTGACCGCGCTGGGCCTGGTCGCATGGCGCTGGGAGGCGTTCCGGTCAGAGGGCGAGCTCGATTCCGTCGTCTCGCGCGAGTCGGCCTTTCTCCTGAACAACGTGCTCCTGGTGGCCGCCGCGTTCACCGTCTTCTTCGGCACGGTGTTCCCGCTGCTCTCTGAAGCGGTCCGTGGCGTCAAGGTCAGCGTCGGCGCGCCGTTCTTCAATCAGGTGAATGTCCCCCTGTTCCTCTCGCTGGTCTTTCTGATGGGCGTCGGGCCGCTGATCGCCTGGCGTCGCGCGTCGCTCGACAATCTGAAGCGGAACTTCCTCTGGCCGGTCGCGCTGGGGATCGTCGCGGCCGCGACCGCGTTCGTCCTGGGCGTGCGCTCCTCGCTGGCGGTGCTCACGTTCGCGACGACGGTCTTCGTCGCGGTCACGATCGGCGTCGACTTCACGCGGGCCACGCGGGCGCGGCTTCGCCTGGGCGAGTCGATCCTGCCGGCGATGGGCGGGCTTCTCTTGCGGCACAACCGGCGCTACGGCGGCTTCATCGTGCACCTGGGCATCTTGGTCATCGCCCTCGGCGTGATGGGCTCACACGCCTGGTCGGTGCAGACCGAGACCACCCTGCATCGCGGCGAGACGGCCGAGCTGGCCGGGTACCGTTTCCGATTCGACGGCCTCACCGCGGTCGAGGAGTCGAACCACTTCAAGGTGACCGGGGCGTTCACAGTCTCCAACGGCACGGTGCTCGGTGTGCTGAGGCCCGCCAAGAAGTTCTATCCTCAGGAGCAGGCGCCCATCGCGTACGTCGACTACCGCCTAGGCCTGCGCGAGGATCTCTACCTCGTACTCGGCGACTTCGCCCGTGACGGATCGCAGGCGACCATCAAGCTCCAGGTCAACCGCCTCGTGAGTTGGATCTGGATCGGCGGGATGGTGCTCACCCTGGGCGCCCTGCTGGCGATCCTGCCGGAGCGACACAGAAGCGCGTGAAGCGGTTCTGGCGCTGGCTGATTCCGCTCGCGGCCGTTCCCGTGCTGGCGTTGCTCGCCTACGGCTTTCGCGTGAGCCCGCGCGATATTCCGTCGCCGCTGGTCGGGCGGCCGGCGCCCGCGTTCGCGCTCGCGACGCTCGAAGGCACGCCGTTGAGCCTCGCCGGCCACCGCGGCAATATCGTCGTGCTGAACTTCTGGGCGTCGTGGTGCTATCCCGCGTGCTACGAGGAGGCGCCGGTGCTCGAGCGGAACTGGCGCGGCTATCGCGATCGCGGCGTGGTCGTGGTCGGCGTCGCCATCCAGGACAAGCGCGAGGCCGCCGAGAAGTTCGTCGGCGACTTCGGTCTCACCTTCCCGATCGCCCAGGACCTGAAGGGCACGGTATCGGTGGACTACGGCGTGTACGGCGTGCCCGAGACGTTCTTCCTCGATCGACAGGGCCGCATCCGGGTCAAGCACGTGGGCGCGGTCACCGACGACGTGTTCCGCAAGACGGTCGATCGTCTCCTCGCCGAGGCGGGCTCGCCATGAGCCGTGTCGCGATCATGATGTTCGCGACGCTGATCCTCCTGGGTGCGCGCGCCGATCGGGCGCCGGCTCAGTCGGCGAAGCCCGTGAGCGACGACGTCGTGCACGAGATCGCCGCACAGCTTCGCTGCGTCGTGTGCCAGACCCTGTCGGTGGCCGACTCGCCCTCCGAGATGGCGAGTCAGATGCGCGCGATCATCCGCGAGCGCCTCGCGGCGGGCGAGAGTCCGGCCGAGGTCCAGCGCTACTTCGTCGACCGTTACGGCGAGTGGATCCTGCTGGCGCCGCCGCGCCGAGGATTCAACCTGCTCGTCTGGCTCTTGCCGCTCGTCGCCGTCGCCCTCGGGCTCGTCACCGCCGGAGCCCTGGTGTGGCGCTGGACCCACCGCCGTCACGGCGTCCGGACTCCGCCCGTGGCGGTCGACCCCGCCATGAGCGAGCGGATCCGACGAGAGCTGGAGCGCGGCTCGTGATCGCCGCGGGGGCCCTCGTCGTCACGGTCGTCGTCGGCATCCCCGCGCTCGTCTTCGTGCTCTGGCCGCTCTTCGGCCGCGCCCAGCGCGGGCGAACGTTCCTTCCGTTACCGCTCGACCGCCGGCAGGAGCTCGACGAGGACAAGCGCGTCGCCCTCGGCGCCATTCGCGAGCTCGAGTTCGAGCACACGGCCGGACACGTCTCGGACGCCGACTTCACCGAGCTCCGCGCTCGCTACGAGGGCGAGGCGGCCACGATCCTCACGGAGCTCGACCGTCTCGGTCCGGCCGAGCCGGCTCCCGCCCGAATGGCGCCGAGCGCGGTGCCGCGCCGTTCGGCGTGGCGGCATCCGGCGGCGCTCGCGACCGCGGCCGTGCTTCTGGTCGTCTTCGGAATCGCCGTGGGCGCCGGCATCGTGCGGTACACCGAGCCCGATCCGATGGCCGGGCGGCCTTCTCCCGGCTCTCGTCCGCTCGCCGACCTTCCGCGCGAGGCACCCGGCGCGCCGGGTGCGCCCAGCGCGAGCAACGCGCCCCGGGTGGAGCCCGGACGTCCGCTGCCCCCCGAGATGCTACGAGGCATGCTGCAGGCCGCGCGCTCGAGCCTCGCGCAGGGGCGCTACAGCGAGGCGATCGCCGCGTACCAGGCCGTCCTCAAGCGTGACCCGAACAACGTGGACGCGACGACCCATCTCGGGCTGATCCTCGCGGTCGGTGGGGGTCCCGAGCACGCCGATCGCGCGCTCGAGATCTTCGATCGCGCGCTGGCGATCGATCCGAACTACCTCCCGGCGCTCCTCTATCGCGGGCAGGTGCTCTTCGAGGCCAAGCACGACGTCGCCGGGGCGGTTCGCTCGTGGGAGAAGTTCGTGGCGCTGGCCCCGCCGGGTGAAGACCGGGACCGCGTGGCGAAGATGATGCGCGACGCTCAGGCCAAGCGCTGAGTCAGCGCCGCTCGGGAACCTCGAAGGTGCGGTCGTGCTTCATCGGCACCGCCAGGTACTCTCGCTCCTGGTAGACGATCACCGGCCAGTTCCATCGCACGCTGACCTCGAGCGTCTTGCCCTCGTCCGTCACCGAGATCGCGCGCTCGTCCACGTTGATGCCGCTGGCCGCCACCTTCCTGGCGATGTCGTCCCTCACGCGGCCCGCGCGCTCCTGACGCTCGGTGCGCGACGCGCGCTCGTTGACGACCTCCTCGACCAGGCTCGTGATCTCCAGATAGGACCAGACAGCCTTCGAACCGGTGTAGAACACGTAGACGCAGCCGATCGCGACGAAGACCCAGAAGAGGGCCTTCATCCAGCCGCACCCGGGAGGTAGACCCAGATCTTCGCCGCGGCCGGCAAGCCGAGCGCGATGACCTGGCCGTCACCGGACGCCGTGATCGTCCCGGCCCAGGGCGCGACCTCGGTGATCTTCAGGCGCCGTCCCGGGCGTACGTCGTTCTTCCAGAGGTGCTCGAGCAGCTTCTTGTCGGCCTCGGCCTCCTCGGTGATCCGCTCGACCACGACGGTCGTCCCTTCCTTCGCCTGGGCGAGAGGAAACGGCTCGACCTTCGGCGGCTTGGCCATCCCGGGTATCGGGTTGCCATGCGGGCAGGTGCTCGGCATGCCCAGGAGCTCCGCAAGACGGTCCTCGACACGCGGCGAGAGCGCGTGCTCGAGCCGGTGAGCCTCCTCGTGGGCGTCCGTCCAGTTGAGGCCGAGCGTGTCCGTGAGCCAGCGCTCGAGGAGACGATGACGACGGGCCATGAGCTCGGCGATCTGCCTTCCCTTGGTGGAGAGCACCAGCTCCTTGCCGCGTCCGATCTTCACATACCCGCCGCGGGCCATGCGATGGATCGCCTCGGTCACCGCGGGAGCGGAGATGCCCATGTGCTTGGCGAGCCGCGCGCCGATCACCGGCTTGCCGCTGCTCGCCAAGTCATAGATCGCCGCGAGGTAGTCCTGGACCGAAGCCGTCGTGGCTCGGGTCTCGGCCGCGATTTTCAGGGTTGATGATCGTGGCATGTGTAAGCCGATCGAACGAAATCTCGATCGGTCGTTCGGCAGTATAACGTCACTCCAACTCGGGCAGCAAGGCGGCGCGCGCAGCAGCCGTCCCAAGCCTGTCGTCCCTGCTGCTGCGCACACTCGAGTCACCACCCTCGCCATCGCCGTCCCGGTCTCCGCCGGCACCTCCGGCGCGCGGCGCCGCGCGCCGGAGCGAGCCGGCGGAGAATGTTATGCTTCGGGCATGACGCGGGCCGACGCCGCGCAGCGCATCACGGAGCTGCGCGAGCAGATTCACCACCACGACTATCTGTACTACGTCGAGGCGCGGCCCGAGGTCTCCGACGCCGAGTACGACGCCCTCATGCGCGAGCTCCGCGAGCTCGAGGCGAGCTTTCCGGACCTCGTCACCGCCGACAGCCCCACCCAGCGCGTGGGCGGAGCGCCGACCGACATCTTCAAGCCGGTCCAGCATCACGACGCGATGCTCTCGCTCGACAACGCGACCTCACCCGATGACCTGCGCGAGTTCGAGGCCCGGATCAGGCGCGCCCTTCCGGGCGCCGCGTTCACGTACGTGTGCGAGCCCAAGATCGACGGCCTTGGCATCGCGCTCCTGTACGAGGCCGGCCGCTTCGTCCGGGGGGCCACGCGGGGCGACGGGCGGGTGGGCGAGGACATCACGCCCAACCTCCGAACGATCCGGTCCATTCCGATGGTCCTGCGGGGCGCCCTCGCGGCCGTGCCCGTCATCGAGGTGCGCGGTGAGGTGTTCATGCCTCGGGAGGAGTTCGCCCGGCTCAATCGCACCCTCGAGGAGGCCGGCACGCCGACGTTCGCGAACCCGCGTAATGCCGCCGCCGGCGCGGTACGCCAGAAGGACCCGTCGGTCACCGCCCGCCGGCCCCTGGACATCTTCGTCTATCATCTGAGTCGCGCCGACTCGCTCGGCTTCGCCTCCCACTGGGACGTCCTCGAGGCGCTGCGCGCGGCCGGGTTCAAGACGAACCCGCGGGCCGAGCGGTGCGTGAACCTCGCCGCGGTCATCACGTGCTGCGAGAAGCTCGAGCGCGACCGCGACGGGCTCGGCTACGATGCCGACGGTGCAGTGGTCAAGGTGGAGTCGCTCGATCACCAGCGCCGGCTCGGCTCGACGACGCACCATCCGCGCTGGGCCATCGCGTTCAAGTTCGCCGCGCGCCAGGCGACGACCGTGATCGAGGCGATCGAGGTGAACGTCGGCAAGACGGGCGCGCTGACGCCGACCGCCAAGCTCACGCCCGTGGAGCTGGCCGGCGTGACGATCCGCAACGTGAGCCTTCACAACGAGGACGAGATCCGCCGGAAGGACGTCCGCGTGGGCGACACGGTCCTGATCGAGCGCGCGGGCGACGTGATCCCCTACGTCGTCCAGGTCGTTCTCGCCAGGCGGCCGTCCGACACCCAGCCGTTCACGTTCCCGTCGACGTGCCCGGCCTGTGGAGGCGTGACCGCGCGCGCCGCCGGCGAGGCGTACTGGCGGTGCACCAACAGCGCCTGTCCGGCCCAGCTCAAGGAGCGGCTGCGCCACTTCGGGTCGCGCCGGGCGATGGACATTGAGCATCTGGGCGACAGCACGATCGAGCAGCTCGTCGACTCGGGCCGGGTGAAGGACTTCGCCGATCTCTACACCCTGACCGCCGAGGAAGTCGGCGAGCTCGACCGGTTCGCCCAGAAGTCGGCCGAGAACCTCGTCGCGGCCATCGCGGCGTCCCGCGAGCGGGGCCCGGCGCGGCTGCTCAACGCGATCGGGATCCGGCTCGTCGGCGAGCGCGTCGCGCAGCTGCTGGCGACCCGCTTCGGCAGCCTCGCGCGCATCGCCGGGGTATCGGAGACCGAGCTGGCCGAGGTGCACGGCATCGGCGATGAGATTGCGCGCTCGATCGCGACCTTCTTTCAGGATCCGACCAATCGGGAGCTGATCGAGCGGCTTGGACGCGCCGGAGTCGTGACGAGCGCGCCGGTGGCGCCGGAGGGCCCCAAGCCGCTCGCCGGCAAGACCATCGTCCTGACCGGCTCGCTGCCGACGCTCTCGCGAGAGGCCGCGCGCGAGCTGATCGAGCGGCACGGCGGTCGTGTGACGTCCTCGGTCTCGAAGAAGACCCACTACGTCGTCGTCGGCGAGGCGCCCGGCAGCAAGGCGGACGACGCCCGGCGCCTGGGGGTGACCGTGCTCGACGAAGCCGGACTGCTCGAGCTGGTGCGCTCATGACGCGCTCGCGCGTGAAACGCTCCAGCCCGCGAGTGGTGCTGGCCCTCGCCGCGGTGATCCTGGCCGGCTGTCTCGGTACGACGACCGACTCGACCGCGCCGGTCGACATCATGAGTCCGGGCAAGTGGGTGCCGCTGGCGCCGATGCCGACGGCACGTCAGGAGGTCGCCGTCGCCGAGCTCAACGGCCGAGTTTTCGTGATCGGGGGCTTCGGCGCGGGCAGCGAGGCTGTCCCCACGGTCGAGGTCTACGATCCGGCGACCGATCGGTGGGAGACGCGCGCCCCGCTCCCCGCCCCGACCCACCACGCGGCGGCGGCCGTCATCGACGGGCGCCTCTTCGTCGTCGGCGGTTACAGCGGCGGGCGGTTGAGCTGGACGCCGCTGCGCACCGTCTACGAGTACGACGAGACGCGGAACTCCTGGTCGACCCGCGCGCCGCTGCGCCTGGCCCGCGGCGGCCTCGCGGTGGCGACGGTCGGGGGCCGCCTGCACGCGGTCGGCGGCAGCGGCGACAGCGCGAGCGCCGCGCACGAGGTGTACGAGCCCACGCCCGATCGGTGGACCGACGCGCCGCCGATGCCGACCGCGCGCGATCACCTGGCAGCGGTCGCGTTTCAAGGAAAGCTCTGGGCCATTGGCGGGCGCACGTCGTTCGTGGGCACCCAGTTCACCAACGTCGAGATCTACGATCCCGCTGCCAACGCCTGGTCGACCGGGCCGCCGCTTCCGGTCGGCCGCGGCGGACTCGCCGCCGCCGTGCTCGGCGACCGCGTCTTCGTCTTCGGGGGCGAGGCGCCGCTGCGGATCTTCAGCGCCAACGAGATGTACGAGGTGGCCGGCAACCGGTGGATCGGCAAGGACCCGATGCGCACGCCGCGCCACGGCATCGGTGCGGCCGCCGTCGGCAACCGGATCTACGTGCCCGGAGGAGGCACGCAGCCGGGATACGCCGCGACCAACGTGAACGAGGCCTACGTACCGTGACGGTACGCTGGCTCCGAACGCTCGTCCTGGCCACGGTCATGCTCTCGCCGGCGGTGCTCATCGCGGGGCCCACGCGCGAGGAAGCGCTCAAGGCGCTCGGCGATACGGGCGACGCGGAGAGCCGCCGCCGGGGCGCTCAGGCGCTCGGCGAGACCGGGATCATGACGGACGTCCCCCGGCTGGCCGCGGCGCTGCGCGATATCGACCCGCTCGTCCGCGCGTTCGCGGAGAGCGCGATGTGGCAGGTCTGGAGTCGCTCGGGTGATACGACCATCGATCGGCTCTTCGCGACCGGCGTCGAGCAGATGAACGCGCGCCAGGGCGAGCAGGCCGTCGACACCTTCAGCGAGATCATCCGGCGGCGGCCGGAATTCGCGGAAGGGTGGAACAAGCGAGCGACGGTCTACTATCTCCTGGGCGAATACCAGAAATCGCTCGCCGACTGCGACGAGGTGATGAAGCGCAACCCCTATCACTTCGGCGCGCTCAGCGGCTACGGGATGATCTACCTGCAGCTCGACAAGCCGGCGACCGCGCTCGAGTACTTCGAGCGCGCGCTCTCCGTGAACCCGAACCTCGAATCGACCCGGCAGACGATCGAGATCCTCAAAACCCTGCTGATTCAGCACCGAAAGGACATCATCTGATGATCGACGCCCTCAAGAAGATCTCCAGCCCGAGCGTGGCCAACGCGATCGAGACGTTCAACGTCCGCCCGCGCAACCAGGGCAACATGTCGTCCGAGATCCGCACCCTGTTCACCGAGCTCGGCCCGCTGGTCGGCTACGCCGTCACGGCGGTGATCCGCGCCGAGCCCCAGCCGCTCGAGGGCCATCGCGCCTCCACGTTCGGCTGGTGGGATTACGTGCTCTCGATCCCGGCGCCGCGTGTCATCGTCGTGCACGACCTGGACGAGCCCCGGGGCCAGGGGGCTCAGTGGGGCGAGGTGCAGGCCAACATCCACCGGGCGCTCGGCTGCGCCGGCGTCATCACGGACGGCTCGGTGCGCGACCTCGACGAGGTGCGGGCGCTCGGCTTCCAGTTCGCCGCGGCGCACATCTCCGTCTCGCACGCCTACGTGCACATGGTGGACTTCGGATTGCCGATCAAGGTGGGCGGACTCTGGGTGAAGCCCGGCGACCTGGTTCACGCCGACCAGCACGGCGCCGTCACGATTCCAGCCGACATCGCCGCCAGGATCCCCGAGGCCGTCGCGAAGGTGGAGGCCGACGAGCGCAAGATCATCTCGGTGTGTCAGTCGCCGACGTTCTCGGCCGACAGCCTGAAGGCGCTGTACAAACAGATCAGGCCGGGGACGTACTAATCGCGGCGGCGAGGGGCTGCAAAGACGGGGATTCCCTGCCCGGAATCCCATGACACGACGCGAGCTTCCTGAAACTTCAGACCGCGGGCCGGCCCGGAGCGGCCCGCCGAAACGCGACCCGCCACCGAGTGTGATCCACTGCTCGGTGCGGGCCCGGAGCCGTCGGAGACTTTAACGGCTGGTGTTGGACTGAACGATCGTCAGGCTCGCGGACACCGGGATCCGGAGTCGCCGTACGAGCTCGTAGAGCGCGCTCTTTCCACCACAATAGCCGACCTCACGCGCGCGACGGAGCACCTCGGCGCCCGAAAGCGTTGGCGTCTCACGCAGCCATACCTCGATCTGCGGAGCGAACGGAGCCACCGTCGATGGGCGGCCCACGCCGCGGGGCTGGTGCCACGTGCGAGAACCACTGCCGTTAACTGACTCACTGACCGCCGTTCCATTGACCGACATGTCTGAGCCCTCCTGTCGTACCGGAAAGAGCAAATCCGATACCGAGTGGCTCGGCCTGTAGTTTTGTGAGTATTTAAGCGTATTTATGGCGCAGTGAGGCTTCGGCTCCTGGTAGGTAATTGACCACGTAGATCACTCTCGATCCAGGTGCTTCATGATCGGGCTGCTGGAGAGGCGAACAGATCCTGACCGGCGATCAGGCGCGAGCAGAACCGTCGCGGCGCAGCTTGTACTCGACCGAGTCGACGAGCGCCTGCCACGAGGCCTCGATGATGTTGTCGGCGACACCGACGGTGCCCCAGGTCTCGTCGCCATCGCCCGAGGTGATGAGCACGCGAGTCTTGGCGGCCGTGCCCTTCGACTCGTCCAGGATTCGCACCTTGTAGTCGAGGAGCTTCATGGTCCGGAGGCCCGGATAGAACTCCTCCAGAGCCTTACGAAGCGCGTGGTCGAGGGCGTTGACCGGACCGTTTCCCGACGCGGCGGTGTGCTCCAGCATCCCCTTCACCCGCACACGCACCGTGGCCTCCGCTACGGGCTCCTGGTCGGTGTTCTGTTCCTCGACGATCACCCGGTAGGCCTCGAGGGCGAAGTAGGGCCGGTGGCGACCGAGCGCCCGCTCCATGAGCAGCTCGAACGAAGCCTCGGCGCCCTCGAACTGGAATCCCTGGTCCTCGAGCTCCTTGAGCTGGTCGAGGATCCGGCGGGAGTCCGGCGTGTCCTGATCGAGGTTGATGCCGAACTCGCGCGCCTTCCACAGGATGTTCGACTTGCCCGCGAGCTCCGAGACCAGGACGCGCCGGCGATTTCCCACCGTCTCCGGATTGATGTGCTCGTACGTCTCCGGATGCTTCTGAACGGCCGCGACGTGCATGCCGCCCTTGTGCGCGAAGGCCGAGTCGCCCACGTACGGCTGCGAGGACCAGGGCTTGCGGTTGGCCAGCTCGGACGCGAAGCGAGACACGTCGCGGAGCTCGCGCAGATTCGGCTCGGGGATGCAGTCGAGACCCATCTTCAAGATCAGGCTCGGGATGATGGACACGAGGTTTGCGTTCCCGCACCGCTCGCCGAAGCCGTTGAGCGTTCCCTGCACCTGGCCGACGCCCTCGGCGACAGCGGCGAGCGAGTTCGCGACGGCGCACTCGGCGTCGTTGTGTACGTGGATCCCGAGCGGCGTCCGCAGGTGCTTCTTGACCTCGGCGATCATCGCGACCAGCTCGCCCGGCAGCGTCCCGCCGTTAGTGTCGCACAGGATGAGCCAGTGGGCGCCGGCCGCCTCGGCCGCGCGCAACGTCGCCAGCGCGTAATCGCGGTTGGCGCGGAAGCCGTCGAAGAAGTGTTCGGCGTCGAAGAGCACCTCGTCCATCCGAGGCCGCAGGAACGCGATCGTGTCGCCGATCATCGCGAGATTCTCGGCGAGGGTTGTGCCGAGCGCCTCCGTAACGTGGAAGTCCCACGACTTGCCGACGATCGTGGCCACCGGCGCGCCGGCATCGAGCAACGCTTGCATGTTGGCGTCCGCGTCGGCGGTGGTTCCGGCGCGACGGGTCATGCTGAACGCGGCGAGCTTCGCGTGCTTGAGCGTGACGTCCTGCATGCGCCGGAAGAACCGGAGGTCCTTGGGGTTCGAGCCTGGCCAGCCCCCCTCGATATAGTGGATGCCCAGCGCATCGAGCCGGGTCGCCAGGCGAACTTTGTCCTCCATCGAGAACGAGACCCCTTCGCCCTGGGTACCGTCGCGGAGCGTCGTGTCGTAGATTTTGATCAAACGCCGCATCGCAGTTTCTCGATCATGCTCCCGCGGCTCTGGCGGTGTCAACAATCGCTCCCCGCTGGGAGGCGGAGGCGGGACGGAGGAGTGTGCGGGCGGGGTCGCTCGACCACGCGGCGCGCGTCCGCATTGCCCGGCGCGGCTGGGCTCCATCTGGGCGCGGCTCGTCCGTCTTGGCTTGGAGGGAACGGGTCTCGTCGACCCCGCCCGCACACTCCTCCGTCCCGCCTCCGACTACCCTGGCGTGCTGCACTTCGACCCCGAACCATGCGAGGGCGATGGACCCTGCGTACGATCGAAGGGTCAGGCGTAGAGGCGGGTGGAGAGGCGAGTGCGGATCGCGGGCCATTCCGTGTCGAGGATCGAGAAGTAGACGGTGTCGCGCTGATAGCCACGTACGTTCATGTGCTTGCGCAGCGTGCCCTCGCGGACCGCGCCCAGTCGCGTCAGCGCCTCTTGCGAGCGCACGTTGCGCCCATCGGTCTTGAGCGCGACGCGCACGCAGCCGAGCGTCTCGAAGCAATGGCGCAGAAACAGAAACTTCGACTCGGTGTTCGCCGCCGTGCGCCAGTAGTCCCGGCCCAGGAAGGTCGAGCCGATCTCGACCTGCCGGTCGCCGGGCCGCACGTCGAGCAGACGCGTCGAGCCGATCGCGCGGCCGCTCGCCTTCCAGATCTGGGCGAACACGACCGATTCTCGGCGGGCCATCAGGCCCTCGGCCTGGCGGATCAAGGTCAGCGTCTCGTCGAGGGTCTTCGGCGGCGCCCACGCGAGGTAACGGCAGACGTCCTCGTCCTGCATCACGTCGAAGATGTCGCGGGCGTGGCGCTCGGCGAGCGGCTCGAGTGTGATGTAGCGGCCCTCGAGCGTGACCGGAGCGAGCGCCGCGAGCGGATTCGACGCGCTCGCGGCCGTCAGACGACGCCCTGAGCGCGCAGGCGCTCGACCACCGGCTTCTTGAGCCCGACCAGGCCACGGAGGACGGCTTCCGTGTGCTGTCCGATGACGGGTGGCGGCGTCACGGCCGCGCCGGGTGTCGCGTGCAGGCGTACGGGGACACCCATCACGGTCACCTTCTTGGCGCGCGGGTGCGGGAGCGACACGATCATGCCGCGCGCCTTGAGGTGCTCGCTCTCGCACACCTCGGCGACGGACTTGATGAGCCCGGCCGGAATTCCGGCCGCTTCGAACTGCTTGACCCAGTCGGCCGCCGCCCGCGTTCCCAGGATCTCGTTCAGCAGCGGCACGAGCGTCTCGCGATTCTGCACGCGCTTGGCCTCGGCGTCGAAGCGCGGATCGGTCGCGAGCTCGGGATGCCCGAGCGCGCCGCAGCACTTGGTCCACAAGGAGTTGTTGGCGACGCCGAGCACGACGAACGCGTCGGCCGCGCGGAACACCTCGTAGGGAACGATCGACGGATGCGCGTTGCCGCGGCGGGCCGGCCGCGCGCCCGTGCCGAAATAGATGCCGGCCTGATAGGTGAGCAGCGCCGCCATGACGTCCAGCATCGAGATCTCGACCTTCTGGCCACGCCGGGTGCGACTTCGCGCCAGCAGCGCCAGCACGACGCCGTGAGCCGCGGCCATGCCGGCAACCAGGTCGGCGATCGAGTTGCCGACCTTGACCGGCGGGCCGTCCGCGAAGCCGGTGAGGTCCATGACGCCCGACTCGGCCTGGATCACCAGGTCGTAGCCCGCGCGGTGCGCCTCGGGGCCCGACTCGCCGAATCCCGACACCGAGCAGTACACGAGGCGCGGGTTCAGGCGAGAGAGCGCGCGATACCCGAAACCGAGCTTGTCCATCGTCCCGGGTCGGAAGTTCTCGAGCAGCACGTCGCTCTTCTTTGCCAGCTTGCCGAGGATCTCGCGCCCCTCCGGCGCCTTGAGGTTCAAGGTGATGCTCTTCTTGCTCCGGTTCACCGACATGAAGTAGGTCGACTCGCCCCCGACGAACGGCGGCCAGCTGCGCGTGTCGTCGCCCTTGCCGGGTTCCTCGACCTTGATCACCTCGGCGCCCATGTCGCCGAGCATCATGGCGCAGAAGGGCCCCGCGAGGACGCGGGTGAGGTCGAGGACGCGAACACCGGCCAGCGGTCCCTTAGCTTTGGCCACGGGATCGTCCTTTCCAGGCGCGCTTCGCGAGGCTCTGCGCGATCGCGCTCATCCGCTCACCGGCGCGCCCGGCACGGCGCCAGAAGAGCCGCGCGCGGTCGAGCGTGCCGAGGTGCGAGAAGTAGTAAACGTTGCCGACCGCTTCGATGGCGACCCAGGAGCCGATGCGGAGTCCCTGTGTCTTGTCCCCGTGGCAGACGAGCCGCGCGCCGCCGACCAGATCGACGAGCGCGATGTGCAGCGGAGAGCGGAAGCCCGCGGGGGGCGAGAGCAATGTGGTGAACGAGACGACCTCGCCGCCGCCCATCACGGAGGTCGGCGTCATCTCGACCGGATGGCGCGGACACCAGCGCATCGGCGGCGCCGCGACCAGACGGCACTCGGGACATCGGGATGCCGGGAGATGCTCGATCAATTGTAGCGGGGTCCTTGAGGCCGGATTGGACCGAGGGTGGCCTGAGATAGATGCGGCGTGGCTCCGCACGCCCGCTCTACCCGTGTGGCTCCGCACGCCCGCTCTGCCCCTGTGGCTCCGCACGCTCGGTCCGCCCCTGTGGCTCCGCATGCCCGCTCTGCCCGCGAGGCTGCGCACGCCCGCTCTGCCCCTGTGGCTCCGCACGCCCGTGCTGCCCGTGTGGCTCCGCACGCCCGTACTGCCCCTGTGGCTCCGTACGCCCGGTCTGCCCCTATGGCTTCGCACGCCCGGTCTGCCCGAGGGCGCGCCCGTCCTATCCGTGGGCTCGGGTTGATCGTCACGCGTCTGGTCATCGTGATTCGAGGATCGTGACCCAGTTGTTGGTGCCTGGGCCGCCGATCGATTGGGCGAGCGCGACGCTGCACTGCACCTGCCGCCGAGGTACACACCCGGTCAGCTGCCACACGCACTCGACGATCTGCGCGAGGCCGGTGGCCGCGAGCGGATGGCCCCGCGCCTTGAGACCACCGGAAGGATTGATCGGGAGACGGCCTTCAAGCGAAGTCTCGCCGTCGAGCGTGGCCGCCGCCGATTTTCCAGGCGGAAAGAGTCCGACGTCTTCGAGCGAGATGAGCTCGAACGGGGTGAACGCGTCGTGGATCTCGGCGACGTCGATACGCTCCGGGCCGAACCCCGCCATCGCGAACGCCGCGCTGGCCGCGGCCTGGGTGGCGCGGAAGCTAGTGAGGCTTTCGCGGTGCCGGAGGGCGAGCGCGTCGGTCCCCTGCCCGACCCCGGCCACGCGCACGGTCGTGCGCTCGGCCGTCAGCACGATCGCCGCCGCGCCGTCGGAGATCGGACAGCAGTGGTAGAGCCGCAACGGATCGGCGACCATGCGGCTGCCGAGGACCATGTCGAGCGTGATCTCTTCGCGGAAGTGTGCCAGCGGGTTGCGGGCGCCGTTGGCGTGGTTCTTCACGGCGACCTGCGCGAGCTCGCGCTCACCCACCCCGTGCCGCGCCATCAGCGCGCGGGTCACCAGCGCGGCGAAGGCCGGCATCGTGGTGCCGTACGAGCGCTCGTAGGGATCGAGGGAGCGCCCGATCAGCTCCGACACCTTCGGCGTCGGCAGGTGCGTCATCTTCTCGCCGCCGACCACGACGACCGTGCGCGCCAGCCCCGAGGCGATCTGCGCGAAACCCGCGTAGAACGCCGCGGCGCCCGACGACGTCG
>WNGJ01008709.1_pt1 | contig 15244 bp, 17 predicted proteins | sample 5400611 | NCBI WGS metagenome assembly WNGJ01 (sample SAMN13153375, study PRJNA577476) | soil metagenome | isolation source: 40 cm soil or saprolite under Garry oak tree replicate 1 | place: USA:California | collected 2016-06-15
GCAGTGGTAGGCGAGCTCGGCCGGGGAGCCCGCGCTGATGAGGTCCATGCCCTCGGCGAGGATCCTCGCGTACGCCGCGTGCAGCCGAACCCTCTCGCCGGGCAGCAGGTCGGCATAGACCGCCTCCTGCAGCAACGCGTGCCGGAACGCATAGCGGTCGCCGCCCTCGGCGACCAGCACGTGGTGGGTCACCGCCTCGCGCAGCGCGTCCTCGACCTCCGCCTCGCTCAGCCCGCTCGCGGCCTGCAGCAGCGTGTGGGTCACCCGGCGACCCGCCACGGAGGCGACCCTGGCGATGCGCTGCACCGCAGCGGGAAGCCGCTCGAGGCGGGCGAGCAGGACGTCGGCGAGGGCGGTCGGCAGCGCGAGCGCGTCGCTCTGGTCCCTGCCGATGCTGGAGGCGAGCAGCTCCTCGGCGTAGTACGCGTTGCCCTCCGACCGGCCGAGGATGTCGCGAATCAGCCACTCGGGCAGCGGCTCGCTGCTGAGCGCGGCCAGGTAGTCGCGCAGCTCCGCCGGCGTGAACGGCGGGAGGTCGACCCGCTCGACGGCCGGCAACCGGACCAGCTCGCCGAGCAGCGGACGCAGCGGGTGGCGGCGGTGCAGGTCGTCGCCCCGGTAGGACGCGACGATGGCCAACCGCTCCGAGCGCAGCCTGGCGAGCAGGAAGGACAGCAGGTCCCGGGTCGACTGGTCGGCCCAGTGCAGGTCTTCGATGACGAGCAGCACCGGCGCGCCGGCCTCGCCGACGTCGCCGAACAAGCCGGAGACCGCGTCGAACAGCTGCAGCCGGCCGACGTCGTCCTCGACGGGGACCGCGCTGGGCGACGGTTGCCCGGGGCGGGTGATGAGGCGGCCCAGCGCCGGACGGGACCGCAACGCCTCGCCGAGCGCGGCCTGGTGCCTGCCGCCGTCCCCGGTGTCAGCCTGCTCGGTGTCAGCCTGCTCGGCGAGCTGTCGCAACGCGTCGGCAAAGGGCAGGTAGGGCAGGCCGACCGCGCCGAGGTCGATGCAGTGTCCTAAGAGGACGGTCGCACCGCCGGCGCGGGCGCGGGTGCACAGCTCGGACAGCAGCCGCGTCTTGCCCACACCGGCGTCGCCCGAGAGCAGCACCGCCGCCGGTCGCCCGCTGCTTGCACGCTCCACCGCCGCCGTCAACAGGGCCAACTCCTCGGCACGGCCGACCAGCGGAGCCTCCGACCCCAACCTCGCCACGTCCACCATCGTGGCACGGACCTCTGACAGTTCCGCGAGCATTTCGCGCTCCGCGCAGCGGGTCAGGCGGCCCTGGCGACCGGGCTCTCGACGGAGCCCGCGGGCTCCGACGCGGCCTCGGCCGGGGAGGCCGGTGCCGGCCGGACGGTGGGGGTCCGGACGGGCACCGGCTGGCGGGTGGAGCGGGCGGCGCGGCGGGCCCGGCGAGCCTGTCGTGCCAGCCGGTACTCCTCGGCCGCACGCCGGAGCGTGTCGCCCCGGTAGTCGAGCTCGCCCTGAAGCGCCGGCCCGAATTCGTAGTTCGACATCTCGTCCTCCTGGTCTCTCGTTCTTGAGGACAAGGTTCCTGCTGAGAGCCGACCCCCGGCATCGGGCGATCACGCACTCCCGCGGAGCCGACCACTTAGGCGGGCGCCACCCGCGCGGTCAGGCCATCTAAGGTCCTCAGGTGGCAGTGCCGCGCTGGCGGTCCGTGGGTCATCCGACGGTGAGCGAGCCGGCGAGACCGAGGAAACGGCCGATGTCGGCGGCTTCCGCCTCGAGCCCGGGCCGGATCCCACCGGGGAGCCGGCCGAACGGAAACACGGTCACGGTCAGTCGCTCGCCAGCCCGCTGCTGGCGCCAGGTGCCCACGATCCGACCGCCGAGCAGGACCGCCGGGTGGATGATCCCCCCACCGGCCTGGATGCGCCTGGCGTACCGGCCGTCCAGCGCGAGGTCCCGCCCCCGGTAGCCGAGCAGGTACTCGTCGAACGCGGGCACCAGCCGTACCGCCGGGCCGTCGTCGGACGGCTCGTCCGACCCGGACGGCAGCCGGTACGCCGCCGTCCCGGCGATCCGGACCTCCTCCACCTCGGAACCGAGCGCGGCCAGCCCGGCGCGTGCCTCCCGCAGCGGCAGGCCGGACCAGGCGGCCAGATCGGCCGGACCGGCCGGCCCGTGCCCGGCCAGGTAGCGGCGGGCCAGCCGCGCCAGCCCTTCCGACCGGTCGAGCGGCGCTGCGGCCGGGACCCACTGGTCGAGCAGCGCGTACGTCGGCGCGTCGTCCCGGTCCGGCCCCCGGCAGACGACCCCCTCCCGAGCGGCCACGCCAAGCAGGTGCGCGGGGGCCTGGCCAGGGCCGACGTCGAGCCCCGCGCCGTGCAGCCCGGAGACGACCTCGGCGCGGGTGAGCGGCCCAGCCGCCAGGACGGAGCCGAGCAGGGGCAGGGCGCGGTCCAGCAGGGCGTCGTCAAGGCCCAACTGGAGCCGACGGGTACGTCCCGCGGACCGTGGCGGCCGCAGCAGGTCGAGCAGCCAGCGCACGTCCTCGGCCGGTACGGCGTGCAGCGTGCCGCGCATGAGCCAGGTGGTCACCAGCTGGCCGGGTTGGGCGAAGGCACGCCGTACGCCGTCCACGTCGAGCCGGCGGCCACGGGCGCGCACGGCGAGCCGCACCGCTCGCGGGTCCTGGGCCTGCAGCGACCCGACCCGCCGCAGCACCTCGACGGCCTGCGCGGGAAGGGGGCCGGCGAGCGACTGCGCCCACGCCCGTTCGGCGAGCACCCGCGCCACCGGCAGGTCCGGCACGGCGGTCACCGTAGCCCGGACACGAACCAGCCCCGGGAGACCCTTGTCACCGGGGCTGGCCGTGTCCGATGGTCAGGGCTGCTGGTCCCCCTCCCCGGTCCGCTCCTGGGCCTCGTCGACCGCGCGGTCGATCTGCTCGGAGTGCCGTTCGCCGGTCCGCTCGTCGGCGAACTCGCCGGCGCGCTCCAGACCCTGGTCGACCTGCTCGTCGTGCTGGTCCGCTTGGTCCCGGGCCTTGTCGAGGAAGCCACCCATGTCCCGTCCTCCCCTCGTCGGGTCTACCGACCAGGTTCCCTCGGGGCGGAGCCACAAACGGCCGGGTGGCTCGCCTATGTCGCCTCTACGGCCGCGACGGCGGGAACGGGCGCCACCGGCTCCGGAGGCCTGGACCTGCGCCGGTGCCGCTCGTACGCCAGCGCGGCCAGCGCCACGGCCGCCGCCCACAGCAAGTACACGCCGGTCATGACCAGCAGGCCGAGCACGGCGACCAGCGCGACCGCGCCGCCCGCCGCGACCAGCGCCGCGGCGGCAGCAGCCGCACCGCTGCCGCCATGCCCAGCACGTACACCAGCACGAACGACCCGGTGGTGAGCAGCACCGACGAGCGCGGCCCGACCCCGGCGGCCGCGACCACGGCCAGCGCGAGGGCGGAGAGGACCGAGATCACGCCGAGGCCGCGCAGCAGCACCTCGCCGGCGGCGCTGCCCCGGGCGAACCACGCCGACAGCGCGCCGTCCCGCCCGAGCGCAGCACCGAGCTTGGCCGCGCCTGGAGGAGGATCAGGACGACGTCAACTGCGTTGATCAGGGTTGCTGCGAACAGCCAGCGGTGCGCGAGGCTCCACTGCTTCTCGGCCACGCTGCGGTTCTTCCCGCCGCAGCCCGCAGCGACACAGCCGTTCACCTCGGCCTCCTCGACCGGCACGGCGGACGTCCTACCGCCAATGGCTCGCGACGGCGCAGTCAGCCGGCGGGTTTGTGCGGCCCGTACGGCTCCGGCCGGCGATGCTGCGGGCCGACCAGGCTATGGGCGAGCTGGCATACGCAGCCGCCGAGAGCACGGACGTGCCGGGGCGGGGTGATCTACAAGGCGTGCGGAGACCGGCGCGCGTCGGTCTGTCCGCCATGCGCCGAGCGGTACCGGCAAGACACATGGCCGCTCGTCGCGGCCGGGCTCCGGGGCGGCAAGGGCGTCCCTGCCGAGGTGTCCGCGCATCCTGCGGTGTTCGTGACGCTGACCGCGCCGTCGTTCGGGCTGGTGCACAGCCGGCGGATTGCAAGCACCGGCCGCGTGCTGGCGTGCCGACCGAGGCGGAAGCCGGCGGCGTGCTCGCACGGGGTGGACCTGCGCTGCGCGCGGCACCACGACGAAGGCGAGGCGGTGCTTGGGCTGCCGCTGTGCCTGGACTGCTACGACCATCCCGGGCAGCTCGTGTGGAACGCGCACGTCGGCGAGCTGTAGCGCCGGACCGTCATCGGTCTGCGCCGGGGCCTGGCCCGCGTCGCACGAGAACGCGGCGCCACCATCCGGCTCTCATGCGCCGAGGTCGCGGAGTTCCAACGGCGCGGCGTCGTCCACCTCCACGCCTGCTCCGACTCGATGGGGTGGACCGGGCCGACCGGGGCGCGGGTCGTCCCGCCGGACGGGCTCACGACCGGTGACCTCGAGGCGACGGTTCGGCGGGCGGCGGCCGGGACTGCGTTCGCCACAGATGCGCACCCCGGGCGCCAGCGAGATCACCGACGGGGCCGTGGTCGCCTACCTCGCTCTGGCTGAACGCCGGGGTCCAGCCGACCGAGCTCGCCCGCCGGCTCGGGCACCAGCATCGCGGTGCTCCTGCGTCTAAGCGCACTGCGTCGACGGCGAGGTTGACGTGGTCGACGAGCGGATCTCCGCCGCGCTGTCCGGCCGTGCCGATCGTGGGACACTGGCGCCGGCTCCGGTCCCCACGTACGACCAGAGCCGGCTTGTGGACCAGCGGTGGACCAGGGTGAGGCGACGAGCGATGGTTTACCGCAAATCCGCAGCTAGGAGGGCTCGCCTAGTGGCCGATGGCGGCGGTCTTGAAAACCGCTAGGAGCTTGCTCCTCGTGGGTTCGAATCCCACGCCCTCCGCCTCTGACCAGGCCAAACGTCGGACACGGCACCTGATGACGGACCGCCGGCGCTGCTTCAGACCCGCTGATGGGAACAGAATGGGAACACACGGCGATGATCTTGGCCGGCTCTTCCCTCGCGCGCCATCGCCCCTCGAACGAGAACTCCTACACCGAACCGCTGGACGGGCTACTACTGAGGCTTCGCCCCGGACCGCGGAGGGGTCTGTTGCATCGGGCGGAGACGCCGACCTCATCCGGGTCGGGCAGGCTGTGCCGATGATGCGTCGACGTCGCGGTCAGGCCGGTTATCGAGAGGTCCGCGTTCGCCGGGTTCCGGTTTCCGCCCGAGGTGATCGCGGTCGGGGTGCGCTGGTACCTGCGGTACGGGCTGTCCTACCGGCACGTCGAGGAGCTGCTGGCCGAGCGGGGCATCGACGTGGACCACGTCACGGCGCTCCGGTGGGTGCTGGCACGCTGTATGCCGCGGGCATGCAGCGGTTCCTGGACAGCCTGAGCACCTAAGCCGTCGGCGGCTGACCCAGGCCCAGCGGCCGGACGTGGACCGGATCGACCACCTTCCGCCCGCGCTTGCCCTGCGGCAGCGGCCGCCGGGCTCGGCGGCAAGCTCCTCGACGCCGACCAGGCACACGCCGCTGTCGCGGCCGCATGAGCTCTCCGCGCCTGCGACCACAGCCACCGCCATTCCGCTCAGATCCGCAATCAGGTACGACCCTGACCGGTCCCGGCTGCGCGGCTGCTGCTCGGCGTGGCCGCCGCCGGGATCACCTACCTGATCGGCCACCTGGCCGGCACTGCGGTCTAACTGTCATTGCCCAGCGCGACCATAGAAGGGTCATCAGCCATGTCCACTACCATCGCTCCCGGAGCCGCCGCCGGCTCGGGCGCAGCGGGGACCGCTTCGTGGAGCGAACTTCCGTCGACCAGAGCAAGCTCGGGAGGCTGGAGACGCTGGATCGGTGACTGGAGGGTGCTGGAGGAGGCTGGAGTCGACGTGGAGCACCGCCTCTCAAAGCGGCAGCGTCGTATCGAATCCCTTCGGAGTCGGCACCAGCTGCGTGCCTTATGCCGCGGTCAGCAGTCTGTCGATGTACGACCCACCGTGGGCGTCGCCAGCGCTGACGGCAACACCGGCCCTCGCCGTCGACCGAGCGGCGATTGTCGCTTCGACTCCCACTTCCGATTCCTCGCCTTCCGATACAAAAAGTAGCAGACAAGCACGCAGAGTCGTCGACGCCGAGGAACCACGTCGCGTACTCGCCCCGGCCGTGCGCCTCGATGAACTCGTTCTGCTCCCGCGTCGACGGCTGGTGCTCGCTCCATTCGTCCCGCTCGTACCGGACGGCATGCCCGTCCTTGATCAGTTGCTGGGCGTGCTCGTAGGCCCGCTCGTTGAGTTTCACTGCCACGCTGTCCAGCGTCGACAACATGGCTGGCCGGCACATCCCGAGATCGGCTAGCTCGTCGCTCCGCAGCCCAGCGTGGTCGGCTTCATCACGTCGATCGTCACCGCGGCTGCCATCACCAGCAGCAGCAACAGATGGCTGCGCCGGATCGGGACGTCGTCCAGCGCCCGTACCTTGACCGAGGCCAGCCGCACGGTATCGGGCACACTCCGGGGCACCAGCCCGTATACCGACAGTGCCAGCCCTGCGAGGATCAGCCCTGCGGCGCCGGTGCGGTGAGGTCGCGGAGTTGGTGGCGCCCGGCGATGCCGAGTTTCGGGTAGGAGCGGTACAGGTGAGAGGCGACGGTCCGGGGGGACAGGAAGAGACGGTCGGCGATCTCTGCATTGGTCAGGCCACGGCTGGCGAGGAGGACGATCTCGCGCTGCTGCGAGGTGAGTTCGGCGAGGGCGTCGCGTGCGGCCGGCGGGGCCGACTCGGCTACCCCGCACGCGCGCAGTTCCGCTTCGGCGCGTCGGGTCCACGGCGCGGCGCCGAGGTGGCGGAAGGTCTCCAGGGCCGCCGCGAGGACGGGTTTGGCGTCGTTGATGCGTCGCTGACGGCGTAGCCATTCCCCGTAGTCCAGCCGTAGCTGGGCCCGTTCGAACGGCCAGTGGTCCCCCGCAGGCTCGGACAGGCCCTTGTCGAAGTGGGCTTGGGCCTGTGGGGGTTCGGCGAGTAGCCCGCGGGCGCGTGCGGCGAGCTGGTGCAGCCGTGCGCCGGGAGCCGCGTCCATCGGGCCCAGTACCCGGTCGATCAGCGTCCGCGCTTCCAGCTCACGTTCGGCCCGTACCGCGGCGGCGGCGAGGTCGGCGACGCCGAGGTAGGACACGCGGTGGTGCAGCGGCTCGCCGTCGTCGCTGAACAGGTGTCGCAGCTGCGCGTATGCCGCCACGAACCTGCCGTCGGCGAATGCCGCCATTCCGGCGGTGTGGCGGGCCCGCGCGGCGGCCGAGCGGTACTCCATCGCGTCGGCGTGGGTCAGGGCGCTGGCCAGTAGCGACCGTACCTGCTCGCGGTCGCCGCGCAGGGCGTGCACCGAGGCCGTGCACAGGTCGGCGGACGCGGCGACGGTTTCCATCCGGTATGCGGCGGCGGCGTCTCGTGCCGCCTGGGCGGCGGCGAGCGCTTCGTCCCATCGGCCGCTGTCGACGCATGCCCATTGCAGCGCGGACAGGGCCCCGCCGCTGCCGCCGCGCATTCCGGGGGCGCGTAGCCGGCTGAGCGCTTCGCGCAGCAGTTGGACCGCCAGCTCGGTCTCGTCGAGTAGCCAGGCCGCGGCGCCGACCGTGGCCGGGTCGGTGAGCGTCCGTTCGGTAATCCGGTGCAGGTAGGCAACGGTTTCCGCCTGGGCGGCCAACGGCTCGGTGCACGCCCGGACCCACACCCGTTGCTCGTCGGCGTGTCCGGCCGGCCAGTCGGGGGGTGGCACGTCCGGCTCGTGCATCCGGTTCAGGGTTCGCAGCACCGCTGCCCGGTCGCCGGGTGCGCCGGACTGGTAGGCGACGGTTGCAGCGAACCCGATCGCGTTCCAGGCCAGTACCGGCAGCTGGGACGACGCCTCCTCGGCGACCGGCAGCAGCGTTGCCAGCGCCGCGGCGTGCTGGTTCGACCAGACCAGTGCCCAGCCGATGCGTTGTCGGGCGGCGATGCGCAGCTGTGGGTCGATGGTCAGCGTGAGGACCCGGGCGGCCAGATCCTGGACCCAGTCCGCCTGGCCGGCGGTCTGCGCGAGCCCTGCGGCGGCCAGCAGCCGGCGGGCCTGATCCCCTTCGGCGGGGCTGAGTTCGGCGGCCCGTTCGAGGGCGCGGGCCGCGGCGGCGGCGCCTCCGCGCCGCTGCGCCTGCGTGGCCGTCTCCTCCAGCAGCCCGGCCACCCGCTCGTCCGGTTCCAGTGCTGCCGCGGCGAGGTGCCAGGCATGCCGGTCCGGCTGGTCGCGCAGCGCCTGCGCGATGCGCAGGTGTGCCGCGGCGCGCTCGGCGAACGGGACGGCGTGGTAGACGGCGGCCCGCACGAGAGGATGCCTGAACTGCGGGCCCGATCCGTCCACGCGGATCAGGCCGGCTCGTTCGGCCGGTGCCAGGGTGTCGGTGCCGAGTCCGGGTACCCGCGCCGCCACCTCGGGGCTGTCGGCGACCGCGGCGAGCAGCAGCGCCGTCCGTGCGGAGGGGGGAAGGACGCTGAACTGGGCGGCCATGACGGTGGTGAGCCGGTCGGTCAGCGGGAGCGGCTCGGCGGTCCAGCGTCGGCCGGCGGCTGGGTCGGCGGCGATCACCTTCGACAGCTCGATCAGCGCCAGCGGATTGCCGGTGGCTTGCGCGAGTACCTGCTCGCGCGCCCGGCCGTGCGGCGGGTACGGCTGCTCGTCGAGTAGCCGCCCGGCCTCCGGCGTACTCAACGGCGGCAGGATCAGTTCCAGGAAGTCCCTGGTGAACCCGGGCGGGGCGGCCGTACCCCTGGCGGCCAGCAGCAGCACCAGCGGCTCGGACTCCAGGCGCCGCGCGACGAAGGCGAGCGTGTCCAGCGACGCGCGGTCCAGCCATTGGGCGTCGTCCACGGCTACGAGCACCGGGCCGTCCTCGGCCACGCCGGACAGCAGTGTCAGCGCGGCGATCCCAGTCAGCAGCGCGTCGGCTGGTACCGGATCCGGGGACAGCGCGAACGCGCTCAGCAGCGCCTGCGCCTGCCGGTCGGGCAGCCTCGGAACGCGGTCGAGTACCGGCCGCAGCAGCTGATGCAGCCCGGCGAAGGCCAGATCGCGTTCGGACTCCCGGCCGGTGACAGCCAGCACCTGCACGCCGGCCGGTCCGGCGCGCCGTGTCACCTCGGCCAGTAGGACGGTCTTGCCCACGCCGGGTTCGCCCAGCAGTACCTGGACCTGGCTTGTCGTCGGCGGAGGGTCCACGAGGCGTGACAGCCGCGACAGCTCGCTGTCCCGGCCGATCAGCCCGATGTCGGCGGTTGCCACGTCAACCCTTCGCGCCGGCCCAACTGCAGTCAGCTTACGGATGCCCGGCGCCGGGTCCACAAGCGCACAGTGACGGCGTGGAGTTGGTCGTGGGCTCGGAGAACTCCGCCGCCATCCAGATCTACTACGAGGACCACGGGCAGGGCGCTCCCGTGGTGCTGGTGCACGGGTACCTGCTGGACGGGCGCTCGTGGGAGAAACAGGAAACCGCGCTGCTCGCGGCCGGGTACCGGGTCATCACCTACGACCGGCGCGGCTTCGGCGCCTCCAGCCGCCCGAGCGTGGGCTACGACTACGCCACCCTCGCCGGCGACCTCGCCGCGCTGCTCGACACCCTCGACCTGCGCGGGGCGGTGCTGGTCGGGTTCTGCGGCGGTACCGGGGAGGTGACCCGGTACCTCGGAACCTACGGCCAGACGCGGGTACGGGCGGCGGTCCTGCTGGCGCCGCTGCCGCCCTTCCTGCCACGGACCGACGACAACCCCGACGGGATCGACCCGGCCGTCCTCGACGAGTTCCTGCGCGAGGTCATCGCCGACCGTCCCGCCGCGACGAAGACCTACCTGGACCGGTCCTACAACATCGCTCGGCTCGGCGGTACCCAGGTCCAGCGACCAAGCCTGGCAGAACAGCTTCCACGTCGCGATCGGCGCATCCGCGGCGGCCGTGCGCGGCGGCGCCGCGGCCTGGCTGGAGGACTTCCGCGCCGACCTCGCCCGGATCACCGTCCCGGTCCTCGTTGTGCAGGGCGAAGATGACCGGATCATGCCGCCCGAGGCCACCGGCAACCGGCTGCCCGGCCTGCTCAACCGCGCCCGGCACGTCGTGGTACCCGACGGCCCGCACGCGATCATCTGGACCCACGCTGACCAGGTCAACCGGGGGCTCCTCGACTTCCTCGACACGCGCTGAGCGGGTGCGGGCGGCGGTGCAGTCAACATGCGGATACCCCGCCCCCGCTCCGCTGGCGAGCATGGGATCAAGCGACCGCCGTTCCACAGGGAAGGAAGCACCGACGTGGACGCTCGACCGAATATCGTCCTCGTACACGGCGCGTGGGCCGACGGCTCCTGCTGGAGCGGCGTCATCGAGCGCCTGCAGGCCGACGGGTACCACGTGACCGCCCCGCAGTTCCCGCTGACATCATTGGCCGACGACGTGGCGCGGCTGCGGCAGGTACTGGACCTGCAGGACGGCCCGACGACCGTGGCCGGACACTCCTACGGCGGCCAGATCGTCACCGCCCTCGGTGCCGACGCGCCGAACACCGTCGGCCTGGTCTATATCGCCGCCTTCGGCCTGGACGAGGGGGAATCCCTGGGCGCCCTGCTATCCCAAGGACCCACGCCACTCGCGCTGGAGCACCTGTTCACCGACAAGCAAGGCTTCGGCTGGCTGTCCGAGGACGACTTCGTCGACCACTTCGCCGCCGACGTCGACCCGGTTCGCGCCAGGGTGATGCACGCCGTGCAGCAGCCCCTCGCCGGCTCCACCTTCACCGACGTGATGGGCGTACCGGCCTGGAGGTCGCTGCCGACCTGGTACCTGGTCGCCACGCAGGACCAGGCCATCCCACCCGACGCCGAACGGCTGCTCGCCGGCCGCATGGGCGCCACCACCACTGAAGTCGCGGCGAGCCACGTCGCGATGGTCTCCCACCCGGACGAGGTCGCCCAGTTCATCCGCACCGCTGCGGAAGGAGTTCGTCGTGCCGATGATTGACGTGTACGCGGTGGCCGGCACGTTCGCCGACCGGCACCAGCTCGCCGTCGACCTAGCCACCGCGGTCATGAGCATCGAGCAGGTACCGGACATTCCGATGTTCCGGCAGAACACCGCGGCGTTCGTCCACGAGCTACCCGCCGACAGCCTGTCCAACGTCGACGGTGAGCACTCGTACGTGCGCATCCAGGTGCTCACCAACACCGGCGCGCTGGACCGGGACAAGCAACTCGCGGTCGTCGAGCGACTGACTCGGATCGTCGCCACGGCGGCCGGAGAGCCGACCCTGACCAAGCGCACGTGGGTGCTGCTCACCGAGGCGATCCCCGGCGGCTGGGGCCTTGCCGGCCACGCGAACACCAGCGAGGATCTCGTCCTCGCCGCCCGCACCCAGATCGCCGAACTGCAATCACGACCAGCGCCGGGGAACTGACCGACCCCAACACCGCAGCGGCCCCAACCGCGGACCGCGCACGGGACCTCGGCGCCCATCACGTGCCTGCTGGGCGGATGCCGCCCAACCACACCGTGCACGCGGGCACGACCTTGACGCTTGTCGGTAGGGTCGTGAGCGGGACGCCGGAGGGCCGGATGAGCACCGACGTGATCATCGGGTACGACGGAAGGCCACGCTGCGCCTGGGTCGGCGCCGGCGATACCGCCTCCGGCCGTTACCACGACGAGGTCTGGGGCACGCGCACCTACGACGAGTCCGCGATGTTCGAGGCGCTCACCCTGGGCGTGTTCGAGGTGGGGCTGAGCTGGTCGATCGTGTTCGGCAAGCGGGACGCGTTCCGGACGGCATTCCGGGGCTTCGACGTCGCCAAGGTCGCCGCGATGACCGAGCGGGACGTCGACCGGCTGGTACAGGACACCTCGATCATCCGCAACCGTAGCAAGATCCAGGCCACCGTCGACAACGCCCGCGCGATGATGTCCGCGTCGCCGAGCCTCGTGGCGCTGGCGAAGTCCTACGAGAGCACCCGCAAGCGGGCACCGCGGTCCGTCGCCGACCTACCCAAGTCGACCCCGCAGGCGGAGGCGTTCGCGAAGCAGTTGAAGTCGCAGGGGTACCGCTTCGTGGGGCCGACGAGTGTGTACGCGTTCATGCAGAACGTCGGCGTGGTCAACGACCACATCCATGGGTGCTTCCGCGCGACCGACTACCGCACCACGACCCGGAGCCGTTGAAGATCGCAATCCATCAAGGGAGTGACCCGATCTGCGACTGGTCTTGTTGGTCTTTCGGGTGTTGCTTCGGTGTCGGGTCGTGCTTCCGGCCCGGGTGGTCGCGCCGGGTTCGCGGGTTCCGGTGGTTGTCGGGCCGTTCGGCCGGTGGGTCAGGACGGTGTCGGCAGCGCGCGCAGGCGGGCGAGGATCTCGGCGAGCAGGTGCTGGCCGGGTGGTAGTCGCAGGGTGAGTCCGCGGGCGTGGCGGATCAGGCGGGCGGGGACGCGGACCAGCCGCCAGCGCAGGGTGGCGATCATGGCTTGGCCGGCGCGGACGCCGTGGCCGGCGAGGGTGCCGTCGGGTCGTTCGGTGCCGGTCAGCTGGTGCAGCCGGCCGGCGATGGTGGCGGCGAGCAGCGCGCCCCACATCCAGGCGAGGTTGACCTGTCGGTGGCCGGAGGTTATCTGGAGTCGATCAGCGCGGGTCCGTGACGTCCGCGATGGGCCTGAGACTGCAAACGATCTCGTCGTGGATGCGATTACCTTCCGCCGTCCAGCACGCGGGCGGGAGGTTCGATGCGGGTGCAGCGGGTGCTCATGCCGGGCTCGGAAGTCGAGTCGTGGACCTTGCTCGGTGAGGACCACGTTCCGGTGGAGCCGGTCGAGCGGTTCCTGGCGTTCTTGTCGGCGATCGAGCGTTCGCCGAACACCGTCAAGGCTTACGCGCATGATCTGAAGGACTGGTTCACCTTCCTCGCCGGTCGGGGGGTGGACTGGCGGGCGGTCACGGTGGAAGACGTGGCCGGGTTCGTGGCGTGGCTGCGGTTGCCCCCGGCAGCCCGGGACGGGCGGGTGGCGGTGCTGCCCACGGTGGAGCATCACTGCACGGCGGCGAGTGTGAACCGCAAGCTGGCGGCGCTGGCCTCGTTCTGTGAGTTCCACTCCCGTCACGGGGTTGCGCTGGCGGGTGTGCTGACCGCAGTGGCGCCGGCTGGTCGGCGTGGCTCGTCGGCGGGTTCGTTCAAGCCGTTCTTGCATCACGTCACGAACAGCGGCGTCTTCGCCCGCCCGCCCAGCTTCGAGGAGCTGAGCTCCGGTCTGGTGTCCACCGGGCCCGACGTCCTGCGCTTCTATGCCTCCATGGCGGACGGCGGTGGACCGGTGCTCAGTGCCGACGCGGTGCGGCTGATGACCGCGGTCTGCCGTGCCGTATCCCCGGTCTGCGGCACGATACATCGCTCGAATCGGCTAGCTCGCAGTGGTTTGCCGGCCTTTGCCGTCATCCGGACGCGGCCTAGCCGGCCGGCGACGCGGACGCGTCGTCCAGGGTGGCCTGCACGCTGATCTCGACGTTCCCCTGGAGAGCTCGCGAGACCGGGCAGTTCTGCTCGGCGTCGTGCGCGGCTCGATCGAACGCTGCCGCATCCATCCCCGGAACCATCCCGTGCACGTCGAGATGGCTCGACGTGATCGTCGGCGTACCCGACGTCTCGAACGTCACGGTCGCGGTCGCCTGAAGGCGCTCCGGCGGCGTTCCCTGCCGGGCGAGGATCGAGCCGAGCGCCATCGTGAAACATCCCGCATGCGCGGCCGCGATGAGCTCTTCCGGGCTCGTCTTCCCTTCCGGCTCACCGAACCGCGAGGCGAGCGTGATGGGCAACTCGCCGAAAGCGCCGCTGCCTCCTGACGTGACCCCGGAGCCCCGGGCGATGGTTCCCGTCCAGTCGACGTTCGCCGTTCTGCGTACCGCTGGCATCGACTCTCCTCTGCTCGTCGGGTTTGAGCCTAGCCTCGCCTGGATGCTGGCCTTCCCGCCTCCGTCACGCTTCGATCGCCTGGTCGGCCAAAACCTCGAAGACCAGAGAGGGACCGGGACATGCTCGAGGACAGTGACGTCGCAACCAGGATCCCGGCGCAGGACCTGGAGCGAGCCAGGGAGTTCTACGCGGACAGGCTCGGCCTGAACCCGATCGAGGAGCGGCCTGGGGGCCTCCGCTACCGGTGCGGCAGCGGGCACTTCGCGCTGTTCCAGTCGTCCGGCGCTACCTCGGGCAGCCACACCCAGATGGCGTGGGAGGTCGACGACATCGAGGCGACGGTCGGGGAGTTGCGCCGCCGCGGGGTGGTGTTCGAGGAGTACGACCTGCCCGGCCTGAAGACTGTCGCCGGCATCGCCGAGGTCGCGGGGAACTACCCGTCACGCGGTGGCGCCGGCGAGCGGGCCGCCTGGTTCAGGGACAGCGAGGGCAATCTGCTGGCCATCGGCCAGCCGGTGCGCTGAGGCCTCGCAACCGTTGAGGAGTCCGAGCCGCCGCACACTCCGCCACCGTTACCCGGGGTCCGGCGCGCTGCGTCCCTCGCGCAGCTTGGCCTTGCGGGCGCGCCAACGGTCGAGGACCGCCGGTATCTCCTCCTCGAGGAACTCGAAGAAGGCAAGCGTCTCGGTCAGCCGCGACCCGGCGGGGGTCTCGGGACCGAGCACCTCGACGCCCTCCCGGATGCTCGTCTCCCACCGGACCATCAGCTGCTCGCGGCGGATGGCCGCCTCGTACCAGACGTCGTCGTGCACCCGGTAGTGGTCTCGCCGCGAACCCGGCTCGCGCTCCCGGCTGGCCAGGTTGACCTGGGTGAGGTAGCGGACCGCACCGGAGACCGCGGCCGGGCTGACCTGGAGCAACTCCGCCATCTCGGCCGCGGTCAGGCGCCCCGAGTCGGTGGCGAGCAGGCCGACGAAGACGCGGGCCGGCATACGGGGCATGCCGGCCTCCTCGAGGATCGCGGCGAAGCGCTCGATGAACCGGAGCACCGCCTGATCGTCGCGTCCGGGTGTCACGGCATCAGCCACCACGCCCGTTACCCCCGCCCAAGTGTCTACACAAACTTCTAACAAGTTACTACCTTCAGGATATCTTGAAGGCAATGTAGCGTACGAGGTATGCAACCGGCCATCTCGATCGCCGGCCTGGAGAAGTCCTTCGGCCGGACGCGCGCGCTCGATGGCCTGGACCTGACGGTCGGCACCGGCGAGGTCCACGGCTT
>WNGJ01004018.1_pt1 | contig 15241 bp, 14 predicted proteins | sample 5400611 | NCBI WGS metagenome assembly WNGJ01 (sample SAMN13153375, study PRJNA577476) | soil metagenome | isolation source: 40 cm soil or saprolite under Garry oak tree replicate 1 | place: USA:California | collected 2016-06-15
ACGCACGGGAAAGTCGCGGTAGCGCTCGCGGAAGGTGTGCCAGTGCTGCTCCGCGAGAATCGTCGTCGGGGCGAGCATCAGCGTCTGCTTCCCGTTGACGGCCACGGCGAAGGCGGCCCGAATCGCGACCTCGGTCTTGCCGAAGCCGACATCGCCGCAGACGAGACGGTCCATCGGACGCGGTGCCTCCAGGTCTTCCTTGACGGCCTCGATCGCAGCCTGCTGATCGGGCGTCTCCCGGTAGGGGAACTCCGCCTCCAGCCGCTCGAGGTATTCGTGACGCAGGTCGTAGGCCACCCCGGGTGCCTGCTGGCGCTGCGCGTAGAGCGCGAGGAGCTCGCCGGCCAGCTCACGCACCGACTCGCGGGCGCGGGTCTTGAGGTTGTCCCACGCCTTGCCGCCGAGCTTCGAGAGTGCGGGCGCGGAGGTGTCGGCGCCGATGTAGCGCGACACCTTGCCGAGCTGCTCGTGCGGGACGTACAGCCGGTCGTCGCCCCGGAAGCCGAGGAAGAGGTAGTCGCGCGTGACGCCCGCGACCTCCTTCGTCTCGAAGCCGAGCAGCTTTCCGACGCCGTGGTCCTCGTGGACGACGAAGTCGCCGCTCCGCAGATCCGCGAACGACTGGAGCGCGCGCCCACCAACTCGCCGCTCACGCGGCGGTCGCTTGCGGAAGACCTGCGTATCGGGCAGCAGAACGAGGCCGAGGTCTCGCCAGACGAAGCCGCGTCGTGCAGGCGTGACGGCGAACGTGAGCCCCGCATCGCGTGGCAGTTCTTGTCCTTCTGCGATGACGTGCGCTTCGATGCGGCGTAGGAGGTTCTGCTGTCGCAACGCCTCGCCGAGATGCGGGAAGGCGACGACGACGCGCTGTCCGGAGCGAACGAACGCCGAAAGCTCGTTCTCCGCTTCGGCCAGGCCGCGGGCGACGAGGGCCGGCCGCTGCGCCTCGAAGGCGAACGGCTGTCCCGCGGGAAGCGTGTCGAGGAGTGCAGCTTTGCCGAACGGCACCGGCTCGAGGCCCTCTTCCTCCCAGACCGTCCGGACCTCGCCGGCCTGCCACACGAGATCGGGACCGCCCGGGACGGGCCGCACCAGATCGCTCGGGATCGGAGTCGCCGCACCGTCGTCGCGGAGGGTCGGCTCTACGAGATCCAGGCGGCGCTCGACCGCCGGATAGATGACCGCCGTTTCGACGGGATGCAATGCGCGCTGCGTGAACGGCGAAAAGGCACGCATCTGCTCGATCTCGTCTCCCCAGAACTCGATGCGAAGCGGTTCCCGCCCCGTCGTCGGGAAGACGTCGACGAGGCCGCCCCGGACCGCGAACTGCCCGCGCTCGTCGGCACGCTCGACTCGTTCGTAGCCCGACAGGGCAAGCGTCTCGGAGAGCTGTTCGAGGCTGATCTCCTCCCCGGGTGCAATGCGAAGCGGCTGCGGCCGCGCAGTCGGAGGCGGCATCGGCTCTGCGAGCGCCGCGGCCGAAGCTGCGACGAGCCCGCCCGCGGCGAGGACGTCGAGCGCGCGCGCCCGCTCGCCGACGAGGTGTGGCGCTGGATCGAGGCCGGAGCCCCAGTGGACACCGCGGCTCGGCAGCATCGCAACGCGTTCGTCACCGAGGAACCACGCGGCGCCTTCGGCGGCGTCGCGCGCGTCCTGATCCTCCGGAGCGAGCAGAACGAGCGGGCGGCCGAGCTCCTCGTACAGCGAAGCGAGCAAAAGCGGCAGCGCCGGCTCGGAAACGCGGGCAGGAGCAGGGAACGCCTCGGCGTAGCCTTTGAGGCGTTCGGTCGCGCGGAGCTCCGCTACGAACGGGTGCAGGATCGAGTGGTCCATCACAAAAGGCCGAACCCCGCGGGTTCGGCGCTTGTCATGGTACCCCCGCATGGATGGTCGACCCGCCTCGAAGCGCGAGCCGGTTCCGCTTCGACGGAATCGGGATTTCGTCCTCCTCCAGATCGGGCAGGCGCTGTCGACGGTCGGCTCCGAGGCCTCCGGAATCGCGTACACGCTGCTGGTGCTTGCGCTCACCGGGTCGCCGGCGAAAGCGGGCCTCGCAGGGTTCGCGCGGCTCGTCCCGTACGCGTTGTTCGCGCTCCCCGCCGGGGTTGCATCCGACCGCTTCAACCGTAAGTGGCTGATGGTCTGGGCCGACGTCGTGCGGGTGCTCGCGCTCGGCTCGCTGGGCGTGAGCGCCGCAACCGGGCACGTCACGTTCCCGCAGATCCTGATCGTCGCGTTCGTCGAAGGGACGATGTTCGTCATCTTCAACATCGCAGAGATCGGCGCTGTCCGCTCGGTTGTTCCGTCGCTGCAGCTCCAGCGGGCCTTCGCGACCGAGCAGGCTCGAATGTCGGGCGTGTATCTCACAGGCCCACCGCTCGGAGGCGCACTCTTCGGGCTCGCGCGATCGCTGCCGTTTCTGGTCGACGCGGTCTCCTACGCGTTCTCGACCGGAACCCTGCTCGCAATGCGGACGCCGTTCCAGGAAGAGAGGGAGCAGGGCGAGACCGCCGGCCTCTTGACGCAGATCAAAGAAGGACTCGCCTGGCTCTGGGGCCACGCCTTTCTCCGCACCTGCGCACTGCTCTTCGTCGGGGGGAACTTCCTCTTCGGCGCGCTGGAGCTGGTGCTGATCGTCGCCGCGAAGCGTCAGGGCTACTCCTCCGCGGTGATCGGCGGTCTGGTGGCCGCAACCGGTGCGTTCTCGTTGCTCGGCTCGGTCGCCGCGCCGCGGTTCCTCCGCCTGCTGCCGATGCGCACCGTGCTCGTACTGTCGGCCTGGCTGTCGCTCGGGATGGTCGCGTTCGTCATCGAGCCCAACGTCTTCGTGCTCGTTGCCGGAACAGCTCCGCTGATCTTCTTCAACCCGACCGTCAACGCCATGGTGATCGGCTATCGCGTAGCGATCGTGCCCGACCGGCTGCAAGGACGAGTGAACAGCGTCGCCAGGTCACTCGCGCTCCTCGCCTTCCCGCTGGGCCCGGTCGCAGCGGGACTCCTCCTTGCCTCGTACTCGGCGAGGACCACCGCAGCGTTGTTGCTTGCCGGCTTCGTCATCCTGGCGATCGTGACCACGGTGAACCGCTCCATCCGCGGAGCGCCGAGCTTCGACGAAGTGACAGCCGCCGCTAGTTGAACTCGGTCTGCGCGCGCTGGAGCCCCTCGGCGTCGAGCTTCTCGACCGCGTCTGCCGCGCGCGCGACGAGCGTGTCGGCGTCCTCCTCGGCGGTGAAGTTCGAAAGCACGTAGTCGGCGGGCCTACGCGGATCGCCTCGGCCCGGGCGGCCGACGCCCACGCGCAGGCGCAGGAAGTCCGACGTCTTGAGATGCGCAGCGATCGAACGAAGCCCGTTGTGGCCTGCGAGGCCGCCGCCGCTGCGGGCCTGTAGGCGTCCCGGCTCGAGATCGATCTCGTCGTGCACGACGAGGATCGCGTCGGGCTCGAGCTTGAAGAAGCGCGCGGCCGCACCGACGGACCGGCCCGATTCGTTCATGAACGTCTCGGGCTTCAGCAGCCCGACCCGGTGGCCGTCGAGGCGGATCTCCGCGAGCTGACCCGAGAACTTGCTCTTCCACGATGCGCCGTGCCTGCGCGCAAGCTCCTCGACGATCATCCAACCGACGTTGTGGCGATTGCCGACGTATTCGCGGCCTGGATTGCCGAGGCCGACGACGAGCAACTCGAGCGACGAGGCCCGGTCGCCTCGACGCCACGGGAGACGCATGGCTAACTCTCGGGCTGTTCGCCCGAGCCCGCTTCTGCGGCTGGGGCCTCGCCTTCGGCGGCACCTTCGGCCGCCTCGCCTTCCGGCACCTCGCCCTCGGGCAGCTCCTCGCCCTCTGCCGGCTCCTCCGGCTCGGGTTCGATTTCGCGTGCCGGTAGGCCGACGCTCGCGAGCACGGTCTCCTCCGGGTCGTCGAGATAGCTGACGCCGTCGATCGACGCCAGGTCGGCGAGGCGGAGCGTGTCGCCGATGGCCATGCCGCTGACGTCGAGGTCGATGTGCTCGGGAATCTCCATCGGCAGGGCCTCGACGTTGATCTCGCGCTGTACTTGCGAGAGCACACCGCCCTCCTTGACGCCGGCCGGCTCGCCGATCAGCTGGACGGTGACGCTCGCCTGGATCGGCTGGTCGAGTCGTACCTCGTGCAGATCGATGTGTGAGATGTGGCCCCTGATCGGATCCTGCTGATAGTCCTTCAGGATCGAGGCGTGTGTGGTCGACTGCCCCTCGAGGACGACGTCGAGGATCGCGTGGAGGCCGCCCGCGCCGCTCAGCACGCGCCGGAGCTCGCGCTCGGGCACGGCGATCGCGTACGAGCTCTTCCCCTTGCCGTAGAGGACACCGGGGATGAACCCCTGCTTGCGCAGGCGCCGCGCGTCGGCAGAGCCGCGCGAGTCGCGTTCCTTGACCGTCAGCTTGATTCGTTCGCCAGCCATTTTCGGCGGCGAATGGTAGCTACTTCTTTACGTGGAGGTTGATCCCGAGCAGGATCAGCGGCCAGAGGAAGACGGCGAAGATTGCGGAGAGCACACCCCGCCAGCCGTTGATGTGCTGGAAATAGTGGTGCGTTGCTGCGATCGCCACGCCGACCCCGATATAGACGAGGGTGAAGAGACTGACTCCAGGGCCTCGGCGCATGGCGGAGTCCTAACCCGGGAGAGCGATTCGAAAACGCCGCCAGGCCGAAAGCCAGGCGCCGGAGTTAGAACAGGGCGTTCATGTCGCCAAAGATGGCGGAAACGGAGTCATCGGAGAAGACGTTGTGGATCGTCTCGGCGAGGATGTCGGCGACCGTCAGCACGGTCACACGCTCCGGCTTCGTCAGCGGATCGATGGGGACGGTGTCGGTGACGATGACGCTATCGAGGGCACTCGCCTCGATGCGCTCGATCGACGGGGGCGAAAAGATGCCGTGCGTCGCGCACGCGAAGACTCTCTTCGCGCCGCGCTCCTTCAGGAAGTCGGCGCCCGCCACGAGCGTGCCGGCGGTGTCGACCATGTCGTCCGTCATCACGGCGCACTTGCCCTCGATGTCGCCGATCACGTTCGTGACGCGCGCGACGTTGTGTGCAGGCCGATCCTTCTGCAGCACCGCCAGATCGCCTCCGATCATCTCGGCGAACTTGCTTGCGAGCCGAGTCCGGCCCGTGTCGGGCGCCACTGCCACGACCTCCTCCGCCAGACCCAGGTCGCGCACGTACTGCGCCAGCATCGGCAGGGCGGTCATGTGATCGACCGGAACCTCGAAGAAGCCCTGGACCTGTCCGGCGTGCAGGTCCATGGTCAGGACGCGGTCGGCGCCGGCCGACTGGACCATCTCCGCCACGAGCTTGGCGGTGATCGGCTCGCGCGGCCGCGACTTCTTGTCCTGTCGGGAGTACGGATAGAGTGGCAGCACGGCCGTGATGCGCTTCGCGGAAGCGAGCTTCGCGGCGTCGATCATGATCAGGAGCTCCATCAGGTTCTGGTCGACGGGCGGCGAGCTCGTCTGGACGATGAAGACGTCGGCGCCGCGAATCGACTCTTCGTAGCGGCAGTAGGTCTCGCCGCTGGCGAACGTGCGCAGCGACACGTCGCCGACCTGGATGCCGAGCTTCCCCGCGATCCGCTGCGCCAGCTCGGGGTGCGAGCGGCCGGAGAAGAGCATGAGCCGCTTGGACGGCCCGCGCTCGATCCAGTGTTCCGGCTTGACCTCGGCTTTGGTCTCTGCGACCTCGAGCCCAGGCAAGCGAGTCAGCTCAGTCGTTGCGCTTTCCACGGAGATAGCCCTCTTTCGTGATCTGCTTCGGCGGGAAACCAGCGAGCGATTCGGGAGGGACATCTTCTGTTATGTACGAACCGCCTGCAATCCATGCGTCGTCCCCGACCTCCACCGGCGCCTCGAACCCATTGTGAATGCCGGTGTGGACGTTCCGCCCGATCTTCGTCCTCCCCTTCGGCCGGTCGGGCTGGTGGGGGAAATTGGCCGTGATGTTCCCGGCGGCGATGTTGGAGTCCTCTCCCACCTCGGCGTCGCCGATGTAGGAGAGGTGCGGCACCTTCGTCCGAGCGCCGATCTCGGAGTTCTTGATCTCGACGAACGTCCCGGCCTTGGCCCCCACCCCCAGCCTCGTGCCGGGCCGGAGGTAACAGAAAGGGCCCACCTTGGCGCCGGCGCCGATCTCGGAGTCAGCGGCGACGACGTGCGGGCCCACCTCGGCGCCCGCGCCCACACGAGTGCGTCCGCGCAACACAGTGAACGGATGGATCGTCGAGTCGGGCTCGAGCTCGACATCGGGATCGATCCAGGTCGTCTGTGGGTCGACGATGGTGACGCCTGCAAGCATGTGTTCTCTGTTCACGCGCGCGCGTAGGAAAGCAGCTGCGTCCGCCAGCTCTACGCGCGTGTTCACTCCTTCCACTTCATCGGCATTCGGAGCCTTGAACACGACAACCTCCTCTCCTCCTTCGACCAGCAGCCGCACCGCGTCCGTGAGATAGAGCTCGCCCTGCGCGTTCGCCGGCTCGATGCGCTCGAGCACGGGCCAGAGCTTGTCGGCGGCGAAGACGTAGATCGACGAATTGACCTCTCCGATCGCCCGTTGGGCGTCGTCGGCATCCGCATCTTCCACGATCGCCTTCAGTCGGCCGTCATGGTCCCGGACGATGCGGCCGTACGCGCGCGCATCGGGCGGCTCGAACGAGAGCACGGTCGCGCTCGCTGCGGCAGAGCGATGCTCTGCCACGAGCTGTTCGAGCAGGTGCGAGCTGATGCGCGGATGGTCGCCCGATACCACGAGCAGTGTCTTGGCATTGCCGACACTCTCGCGCGCGGCGCGAAGCGAGTCGCCGGTGCCGAGCGGCCGCTGCTGGACGGCGACCTCGACTCCTTCGAGCGCGTCAGCTGCCTCGGGCGAGAGCACGACGACGAGTGGATCCGCGCCGAGCGGGCGCACCGCTTCGACGACCCAGTCGACGAGACGCCGGCCGAGCAGGGGGTGCAGGTGCTTCGGGGTCGAGGACTTCATTCGCGTGCCGAGACCTGCCGCCATGACGACCGCCGCTAGATCGTTCGTTGCCATCAGAGCTGGGGCGCCAGGATTCGAACCTGGGATCGCGGGACCAAAACCCGCTGCCTTACCTCTTGGCTACGCCCCATCAACCGTTTTCTCTACCAAGTGTCGCAGCCGAAGTGCCGACGCTGCCGGACGGCGGCCGCGCCGGCAAAGCCGACACGGCCTTGACGGTCGGCGCCGCAAGCGGCGCCTCAGCTCTTGGCTACGCCCCATCAACCGTTTTCTCTACCAAGTGTCGCAGCCGAAGTGCCGACGCTGCCGGACGGCGACCGCGCCGGCAAAGCCGACACGGCCTTGACGGTCGGCGCCGCAAGCGGCGCCTCAGCTCTTGGCTACGCCCCATCAAACCGTTCTCTCTACAAAGTGTCGCAGCCGAATGCCGACGCTGCCGGACGGCGGCCGCGCCGGCAAAGCCGACACGGCCTTGACGGTCGGCGCCGCAAGCGGCACCTCAGCACTTGGCTACGCCCCACAGGGAGAGAGCTTAAGTGCGCCGGGAATCCGAGAAGAGATACGCAAGGGCGACCAGCGCGAAGATTACGACCGCGACGATCGCCACGAGCTCGAGGACGAACGCGAGGATGACCACGAGAATCGCGAGCGCCTGCGACGCTGCGGCGATCCACGTCAGCTGACGCGCGACGTCCCAGCGCATGTTGCGGCCCGCGACGATGTAGAAGGCAAGCAGGATCGTGCCGATGACCAGGACCGTCCACTTCGTCAGGTCGGGCGTGATGGCAACGAGAAGCCCTTCGATCACGGCAACCCAAAGAGCGAGACGCAGTCGCCGTTCGCGGAGCCACCGGCCGATGCGCGTGCTGCCGCCTTCGATCATCGGCTGGCTGTACGCCATGTGATCAAAGGTACCACGCAGGTGCCGTCAGCCAGGTACGCCCTTCGCGGGAGATTCGCTTCTGCGCTGCTCGCGCCTGGTGGCCGTGCAAGAAGAGTCCGTAGACCATCGGTCCGGCACCGGTGACGTCTGCTCTGAACGCGCCGAGCTCCACGAGCGCACGCGCCAGCGGCGACGATGCGAGGTCGTTCGGCGGGAGCGCTGCGAGGTCGCGCGGACGCTTGACGCGTTCCAGCGAAGCGAGGAGCGCTGCGCGGCGCTCCTCGTAGCCGCTCTCACCTCCGCGCGTGTCGAATGCGGCGTATACCTGCTCGGTCGAGCTCTTGATCACCTTGCGCGGCAAGACGAGCAGGACCCAGTAATCCTGGGGGAGCTCGAGGGCTTCGAGTTCGCTACCGTCGCCCGTGCCGAGCTGCGGTCCGTCCTCCAGGAAGTACGGAACGTCCGCGCCCAACGTACGCGCAAACGCGCGTAGCTGCTCTGCGGGATAGGGATCGCGTCGCAACGCGTTTGCCAGCCGCAGCGCGGTCGCGGCGTCGGAGCTGCCGCCGCCCAGCCCCGCGGAAACCGGAAGACGTTTCTGGATCCGCGCGCTGAAGCTCGCGCCGTCGCCGTCGATCACGCACTCGAGGGCGCGACGAACGAGCGTATCGCCGGCGAACCCCGCGACGCTCAGCGCGGGCGAGCGGTCGACCGCGATCCGGTCGGAGAGCGCAACGCGCTGGTAGACCGTGACGAGCTCGTGGTTCCCGTCCTCACGGGCAGGACCGACGACGAGCGACAGGTTGATCTTGGCGGGCGCGGGTGCGCGACTCACTCCAGGGCCTCGGCGAGCGCGAGGAACTCAGCAGGTGCGAGCTCTTCGGCGCGAACGTTCGGCTCTCGGCCGATCGTCGCGATCGCGTCCTCCGCGCGACCGCGCTCCGCAACTCCCGCGAGCTCCAGTGAGTTCGCGAGGCGCTTGCGCCTGTGCGCGAAGGAGGCTTCCACGACGTGCTTCACGCGCCGAAAATCGTGCGGCAGCCCGGTGCGCCGGAAGGCGACCAGCGCAGAGTCGACGTTCGGCCGCGGACGGAACACCGTTGGGGGCACGGGATGGAAGCCCGTTCGCTCCGCCACGAGTTGCACGAGGACTGACACCGCGCCGTACGCCTTGGTCGAAGGCGAAGCGAAGAGGCGGTCCGCCACTTCACGCTGCACCATCACGGTCCAGAGCTCGATCCCCGGCAGGCGATCGAGGCTCTCGGCAATCAACGGCGTCGCGACGTTGTACGGAAGGTTGGCCACGAGCTTCTTCGCGCCCGGCGCCGCCTCCGCCAGGTCAAGCCTCACAGCATCGCCGAAACGCAACTCGACGTTCGGTCGGCCGGCCAGCCGCTCGACGAGTTGCGGCCCGAGGGACGTATCTACCTCGATGGCATAGACCTGGGCCACCCGGTCCGCGAGGTACGTCGTCAGGATGCCGAGGCCGGGCCCGATCTCGAGCACGACGTCGTCATCGGCGAGCTCGGCCAGGCGACCGATCACGCCGAGGATGTTCTCGTCGACCAGGAAGTTCTGTCCCAGCCTCTTCTTTGCCCTCACCATCAAGGCAGTCCGAAGGCCACAGTTGCGTTCACGTCGATCTGCGCGGCCAGGGTGTCGGGCTTCTCGCCGCGAGCCTCGGCGAGCGCCGTGACGGTGTGCACGACGTACGCGGGCTCATTCGTCCGGCCGCGGACCGGCTGCGGCGCCAGGTATGGAGAATCGGTCTCGGCGAGGATCAGCTCGGCGGGAACGGCACGCGCGGCATTACGTAGGTCTTCCGCGTTCGCGTACGTCACGTTTCCGGCGAACGAGACGTACCAGCCGCGCTCGACTGCCTCAGGAAGCAACGCCGGCGACGAGAAGCAGTGCAGGACGACCGTGCCGTCGAACCATTGCCGAATGACTGCGGCCGTGTCGTCGTCAGCGGCGCGGTTGTGGATCACGACCGGCAGTCGTGCTCGTTTCGCGAGGCCGAGCTGGTAGACGAAGGTCTTGGTCTGGGCATCGCGCGGCGCGTAGTCGCGGTAGTAGTCGAGCCCGATTTCGCCGACGGCGACGATCTTGGGGTGCGCGAGCAGGCGCCCGAGCACGTCGACGTCGAAGTCCGACGCCGCCTCATGAGGATGGATCCCGGCGACGCCGTAGACGCCTTCGTGCTCCTCGACGATCGGAAGCATCTCGGCCCAGGAGGTCGGATCCGTTCCGATCGTGAGGATCCGTGTCACGCCCGCCTCGCGGGCGCGCGCGATTGCGGCTGCGGGATCGTCGAGCGCGTCGAGATGCGCGTGCGTGTCGATCACGCCGAAGTAAGACGGGTGAGCTCTTCCTCGACGATTTCGGGATCGAGCTTGCGGAACAAGGGCTCGGGCTCGCGAAGCCTCTGCCCCGCGCGCAGTTCGCTGGGCTCCCAGCGTCCCACCCAGGTCGAATAGTCGCCCGTGAGAATTGTGTGCTTTTCTCCGTCATCTTCTTCGATCTCGCGGAACTCGAGCGGCCCCGCAAGCCAACCTTCGTACCCGAGCAACTCGTGCAGCTTCTGGCTCGAAAACGGCAGGAAGGGAGTGAAGAGGACCTTGAGTGAATCCACGACACGAAGCGCGACGTACAGGATCGTCGCGGCCCGTTCGCGGTCTTCCTTGATCACCGCCCAGGGCGCCTGGTGGTCGACGTATTGATTGCCCAGGCTCGAGAGGCGCATCGCTTCTGCCAGTGCCTGCTTGAACTTCGACTCTGCGATCGATCGACCGACTACGCCGAACCCGGACTCGATGGCGGCAAGCGTCTGGCGGTCTTCCTCGGTCAACTCCCCCGGCGTGGGGACCTCACTGAAGTTCCGGTAGGCGTTCGTGAGCGTCCGATTGACGAGATTGCCCCAGTTGGCGAGCAGTTCGTCGTTGTTGCGCCTCAGGAATTCCGCCCAGGAGAAGTCGCTGTCCTGTGTTTCCGGGCCGGCAGCTGTGAGGAAGTAGCGCACCGGATCCGGGTCGTACCGCTCGAGCACGTCTCGCACGTAGATTGCGACCGCGCGACTCGTGGACAGTTGCTTTCCCTCCATCGTCAGGAACTCGCTCGCCACAACGTCGTCGGGGAGGTGCAACTCGCCCTTCCCGGCACCGAGCTCACCGCCCTCGCCGTAACCCAACAACATGCTCGGCCAGATCACGGTGTGAAAGACGATGTTGTCCTTGCCCATGAAGTAAGCGTGTGCCGAGTCGGGGTTTTGCCACCACTCGCGCCACGCCTCCGCGTCGCCGCTGTTGCGTGCCCATTCGACGGCCGCCGACAGGTAGCCGATGACCGCGTCGAACCAGACGTAGATGCGCTTCGTCTCCGGCGGATATCCCTCCACCGGCACCGGAATTCCCCAGTCGATGTCGCGTGTCATCGCACGCGGCTTCAGATTCCCGACGAGGGAAAGCGAGAAGTTGCGGACATTCGCACGCCAACTCGTCTTCGACTCGATCCAGGGACGAAGCCGGTCCGCAAACTGCGGCAAGTCGAGAAAGAGATGCTTCGTCTCCCGAAACTCCGGCGTCGAGCCGTCAATGATGGAGCGGGGATTGATCAGGTCGGTTGGGTCGAGCTGGTTCCCGCAGTTGTCACACTGATCGCCGCGAGCCTCGGTATAGCCGCAGATCGGACACGTGCCTTCGATGTAACGGTCGGGCAGCGTGTTCCCGGTCGACGCCGAGAATGCGCCGAGCGTTGTCTTCTCGATCAGACAGCCGTGCTCGTAGAGCGTCCTGAAGAAGTCGGTCGTAACTCGCGCATGATTTTGGGTCGTGGTGCGCGTGAAACAGTCGTACGAAATTCCGAGATCGCGAAGATCTTCTCGGATCAGCTTGTTGTAACGCTCGGCGATTTCATGCGGCGAGACGCTTTCGCGGTCCGCCGTGACCATCACCGGCGTACCGTGCTCGTCCGTCCCGCTCACCATCAGGACGTCGTTGCCCTTCAGCCTCTGATACCGCGCGAAGATGTCCGCCGGCACTGCAAACCCGACCACGTGGCCGAGATGCCTCTTCCCGGCTGCGTACGGCCAGGCTGGGGCCACCAAGATCTTCTGCCTCTGTCTCTCTTCTGCCAAGGACGTGCTCCGGTCGGGGGAGGACCATGATACGAGCCGTCTTTGCCTTGGACGAGCGGCGGAACGCGACAGCGATCCCTCCGGCGAGCGTCAGCGCAACAAGAAGGACGACCCGCGAATCGTCGAGCAGACCGAACGGCGACGCGACCTCCTCCTGTCGCGCCGGCGTCGCTCCGGCCGGGGTGCGCAGACCGACCTTGTTCGAGCCCGAGCTACCCAGCATCTTCCCGATGTTTGCAACGACGGACTCCGGCGACGAAGACCCGGCTTTCCCGTGACTGACCCTGTTGTGGCGGGCCGCAGTTGCGGGAGCCGACGGCTCTGTCGCGGCGGGCACCACATGCGGGGCCTCTACCGCACCCGCCTCGCCCGGAGCATCGGCACCTCCGGCCGCGGTGACGATTGTGGCCGGGTGGGTCGCGACGGGCGCCACCGTTTGCGTCACCGGAGCCGTCGCCGCCGCAGAAGTCGCCGCGGGCGTTGACGAAGCAGTCGCAAGCTTCACCGCCTCCGAGGCAGAGCTCGGAGCGGCTTCGAGAGCGGGTGTGGCACCGGTCGCGAGAGCGGGGACCGCGGTCTCGACCGAGCCGGCGTTGGACCCGCTGACGACGGGCCCGGTGGCCGGGGACGGCCGGGGCGCGACGTGCGGAGGCAACAAGGCGAGGGGATCGACGTACCCCTGTGGATCGCTCGTCGTGCGTGCACCGAAATACACGTAGGGGTCCGCCAAGTCGACCACCCCGCTCGGCCCGACGGTCCCCACGACCGAGCCTTCTCCGACGAGCGCCCCGCGCACCACGGCGATCGACCCGAGGTGGACGAGCGTTTCGGTGTAACCGAACGGTGTCTCGATCGACACTGTCTTCCCGCCGGTCGGCACCGTCCCCGCGAACGACACGATTCCCTCTGCCGGGGCGAGCACGGGGCTGCCGCTCGGAGCTCCGAGATCGACGCCGCGATGTTGGCCGCCCGCATAGGGATGCGCGCGGTCGAACGCGAACGGACGCAGCACCGGGCCGTCGACAGGCCAGGTCCAGGCGCGCGCGCCGGTGACAGGGAGCGCACACGCGCAGATGACAAGGATCGCAAGTCGCCGCACAGTTCCCTCCTTGTTGCCAATTTTGCGAACAACGCGACCGTAGCAAGGTCGATCGCTGTTGTCAACACTGGCTACAAAGTACGGCGGTAGAGCTCGTTGCGAGAGACGCCGGTCAGGCGCGAGACGACATCGGCCGCTTGCCGCCGTGGGACCCCGGCGGCAACGAGCTCGGCGACCACTTCGAGCGCGACGGCGACGTCGCGTTCCTCCCCGGCCGGCCCGAGCACGAGCGTGATCTCACCCTTCGGTGCTTCCGAGAAGCGCGCCGAGACTTCCGCCGCCGGCCCCCGGACCACCTCCTCGAACTTCTTCGTCAGCTCGCGGCAGACGGCTACCTCCCGCCCGGGCTGCACCGCCTCCAGCGAGCGAAGCGTCGCAGGCAACCGCTGTGGAGACTCGAACGCGACCACGGGATACGGCCAGCCTGCGAGCTCGCGCCACAGAGCTGCCAACGCACCGGCGCCCCGCGGCAAGAAGCCGACGAACTGGTAGCGGTCGGCCGCGAACCCGCCGGCGACGAGTGCCGTATCGACAGCCGATGGACCGGGGAGCACGGTCACGGGCACACCGTGCTCGAGTGCCGCTCCGACGAGACGTCCGCCGGGATCGCTGATCCCGGGCATACCCGCGTCGCTGACGAGAGCGACACGCTCGCCGGCCAGGAGCCGCGGCAGGAGCTCCGCAGTCCGCTTGGCCTCGTTGTGCTCGTGGTAGGAGAGCAGCTTCGCGCCGGAGATTCCGTGTCTGCCGAGCAGCACGCGGGTGTGTCGGGTGTCCTCGCAGAGGATGACCTCGGCGGAGCGGAGCTCTTCGAGCAGGCGCAGCGTGACGTCGTCGAGGTTCCCGATCGGCGTCGCGCAGACGGCGAGCGGCACGGTGCTACCCGGCTGCGTCGAAAGCGACGAGGCCGGCGCCGATCAGGCCCGCCGCGGTCCCGAGCTCTGCTCGCACGATCGGCACTCTGTAGCCCGCCCGCGCAAGCGCTTCACGGCGCAGGATCTCGCGCGCGGGGTCGAGCACGAAGTCGCCGGCAGCCGCAAAGCCGCCGCCGATCACGATCAGCTCCGGATTGAAGATGTTCACGAGGCTGCCGATGCCGGCGCCGAGGTGGCGGCCGATGCCGTCGAGAATCTCGATCGCCCGGGCTTCCCCCTCGTTCGCCAGGCGGACGAGCCGATGCGCGTCGACCGCGGGCCCGAATTCCTCGGCCGCGAGCTTCCCGGCCGCGACGCCCGTGACGTACGGCTCGAGATGCCCGCGCCCTGTGCACGACCCCTGACAGGGGAGGCCGTCGTACACGATCACGATGTGCCCGAACTCGGCCCAGCCGCGGAAGAGCTGTCCGGCCACGACTGCGCCGCCCCCGCAACCCGTCCCAAGTGTGAGCATGACCATCGAGTCCACCTCGCGTGCAGCACCGAAGCGGAACTCCGCGTAGGTTGCCGCGTTCGCGTCGTTCTCGATCCCGACGGGCAGGCCGAAGCGCTTCCGCATCCTCTCGCGGAAGTCGATGTCCGTGAGCGGGATGTTCACGGCCTGAAGGGCGCGGCCGCTCCGCTGGTCGACCGGAGACGGGAGGCCGAACCCGAGCGCGGCGATCTCGTCCGTCAGGAGCTCCTCGACGGCCTCGTCCAACCCGGCCAGCAACTCGTCCTCGGAGGCGGTCCGGGTCGCGTGCTCGCGGCGGTGCTCCACGTGCCCGTCCCGGTCGACGACTCCGGCCAGGATCTTGGTGCCGCCGAGGTCGACGCCGATGACACGTTTTTCGTTCAAAGCGCGCGGCTACCCTACTGGCTCGATGCCGACGGAAGAGAAGCCGTACCGCGTCTACCGGGGCGGGCGTGTCAAGGGCAAGGTTCCGCTGGAGCGGCCGGAGCAGGCGCGGCGGCCGGACCGGAACGCGCGTGGCGCACGCGAGCCGAAGATCCGCCGGCCTCGCCGTCGCTGGAGCTGGAAGCGGCGCATCGGCCTGGGGCTGATCGTAGTGCTCGTGGTCGCGGTTGTCTGGGGAATCGCGGGCTACCTGGCCTTCCGCAGCGGAGTCGACAAGGCGAACGCTCGGCTCGACCAGTCCGTGCTCCCGGTGCTCGCGAAGCAGAACGGGCTCATGCTGTC
>WNGJ01004020.1_pt1 | contig 15239 bp, 13 predicted proteins | sample 5400611 | NCBI WGS metagenome assembly WNGJ01 (sample SAMN13153375, study PRJNA577476) | soil metagenome | isolation source: 40 cm soil or saprolite under Garry oak tree replicate 1 | place: USA:California | collected 2016-06-15
AGCGGCGGGCGCCCCCAGGCGCCTGGCCGGCGGGCGGCACGGGCGAGCGCGTCGGCGAGCAGCCGCGTCGGCTGCAGCTCGGCGTCCAGGTAGCCGCTGGCCAGCACCAGCGTGCCGGCCTCGGGCGGGGCGAGCAGCTCCAGCAGGTCCTCCGCACCCAGCGGCCGGTCGCGCAGCACGACCGTCTGCCAGCCCAGGTCGGGTGGCTCGGCCGGGTTGACCGCACCGGGCCGCGGGGGCGCGACGAAGGTGCCGCGCCCCGGCTCGCTGACCACGACGCCCTCGGCGGCCAGTCGGGCGACCGCGCGGGAAACCGTGACCGGGCCCACACCGTGCCGCGCGACCAGCTCGCGGGTGGACGGCAGCAGGTCGCCGGGCCGGCTGGCGGCGGCGTGCCGGCGGAGGTCGGCGGCGACTCGTTGGATACTGCTACCGTTGACCATGAGAGACCAGAGTAGCGCTTTCGCGCCCGGCCGGGTGCCGTTCCCCGCTCGGGCCGGGCTGCCGGTGGCGCGGACGGCGCCCCGGCCGAAAGCCGCGGGCGCAGCGTCGCCGTCCGGGGCAGGCTGGTGCCGGTGACCACGGGAGAGATCGCGGTGAGCGCCGTCCAGCTGGTCACCTTCGAGCCGGTGGCGGCGTCCGGCCGCCGCGAGCGGGGGACACGATGAGCGCCGCGCTCGGCCTGCGGGCCTGGGGCGCTCTGGGCATCGTCTACCTGGTCTGGGGCTCGACCTACCTGGCCATCAGGTTCGCGATCGAGACCCTGCCGGTCTTCCTCTCCGCCGGGCTGCGCTTCGGGGCCGCCGGGCTGATCATGCTGGCCGTCGTCGCGCTGCTGCGAGGCCGCTCGGCGCTGCGGGCGACCCCCGCCCAACTGGCGACCGCGGCCGTCTCCGGCGTGCTGCTTCTCGTCGGCGGGAACGGCCTGGTCTCCGTCGCCGAGCAGCGGGTCGACTCCGGCCTGGCGGCGCTGCTGATCGCCTGCGTGCCGCTGTGGATCGTGGTCCTGCGCACCGGCCTCGGCGACCGGCCGGGACTGGCCACCGCGAGCGGTGTGCTGCTGGGCTTCCTCGGGGTCGCGCTGATCTTCCTGCCGGGCGGCTCCGGCGGCGGCACGGACGTCCGGTACGCCGCTGTCGCGGTGCTCGCCTCGCTCCTGTGGGCGGCCGGCTCGCTGCTGCAGACGCGCCGTCCGGTGCCGGCCGACCCGCTCGCGCTGACCACGTACGAGATGCTGGCCGGCGGGGCGGTGCTGCTCGCGCTCGGAGCCGGTCGGGGCGAGCTCAGCGGCTTCTCGTTCGCTGAGGTCTCGGCGAAGTCCTGGCTCGCCCTCGGGTACCTGGTCGTGTTCGGCTCGCTGGTCGCGTTCACCGCGTACGTCTGGCTGCTCGGACACGTGCCGGTCTCAGTCGTCTCGACCTACGCGTACGTGAATCCGGCCGTGGCGGTCGTGCTCGGCGCGCTGCTGGCGGCGGAGCGGCTGACCGTGGCGGCGCTGGCCGGTGGGCTGGTGGTGCTCGCCGCGGTCGCCGTCGTGGTCACGGCGGAGGGACGGCGCCAGCGCCGGGCCGCCGCGGAGCCGCCCGCGGCCGAGGGCGAGGACGCTCCGCTCGCGGCATGAGTCCGGCCGGTCTGTCACACCCCGCTGGCAGCATCCGGGCCGTGGTCAGACCAGAGGCGCTCTCCGCGGCGCAGGCCCGCCGGATCATCCTCGCCGCGCAGGGCTTCGCCGACCCTCGCCCGGCCGGCCGGGTGGACGCGCGGCACGTGCGCCGCGTGCTCGACCGGGTCGCCGTGCTGCAGATCGACTCGGTCAACGTGCTCACCCGCTCGCACTACCTGCCGGTGTTCTCCCGGCTCGGGCCCTACCCGCGCGACCTGCTCGACCGGATGGCGTGGGGACGCCGGCGCGAGCTGTTCGAATACTGGGGTCACGCGGCGTCCCTGCTGCCGCTGCACCTGCAGCCGTTCCTGCGCTGGCGGATGCGGCGGACCGGTGAGGGGCCGCCCGGCGAGTGGTTCGCGCGTGTGCACGCACGCGACGGCTTCCTCGACGAGGTGCGCACCCTGGTCGCCACGCACGGGCCGGTCGGCGCCAGCGCCACCGGCGAGGTCCGGCCCGACCGGGTCGGCAGCATGTGGAACTGGCACGACGGCAAGATCGCGCTGGAGTGGCTGTTCGCGGCCGGCGAGGTCAGCGCCGCGGCCCGGCCACATTTCGAGCGGCTCTACGACCTGACGGAGCGGGTCCTCCCGGCGGAGATCCTCGCCGTGCCGACCCCGCCCGAGGACGAGGCCCAACGTGAGCTGGTCCGGGTCTCGGCGCGGGCGCTCGGGGTCGCGACCGAGCCGGACCTGCGGGACTACTTCCGGCTCCGCCCGGCCGACTCCCGGGCCAGGGTGGCCGAGCTGGTCGAGGCTGGCGAGCTCGTCCCGGTGCGGGTGCGGGGCTGGCCCGACCCGGCCTATCTCTGGCCCGGGGCACGGATGCCGCGGCGGATCACGGCGCGGGCGCTGCTCTCGCCGTTCGACTCGCTGATCTGGAAGCGGGAGCGCACCGAGCGGGTCTTCGGCTTCCGGTTCCGGCTGGAGATCTACGTGCCGGCGGCGAAGCGCGTCCATGGCTACTACGTGCTGCCGTTCCTGCTCGGCGACCGGCTGGTCGCCCGCGTCGACCTCAAGGCCGACCGGGCGGCCGGGATGCTCCGGGTGCGCGGCGCCTTCGCCGAGCACCCGTCACCGCCACCGGACATCGCCGACGAGCTGGCGGTGGAGCTTGGCGAGATGGCCGGGTGGCTCGGCCTGGACACGGTGCTGGTGGAGCCCCGAGGAGACCTCGCCCCACAACTGTCAGCCGCTGTCAACAGGACAGCGGCGCTGCCGGCGGATACGCTGCGTAACTCGGTCGCTGGGTCTGCCCGGTCCGCCTGAGCCCGAATGGGTGATTCTCGGCCCGGAGGTGAACCGGGATCCGAGCTGCTGCGAAAGGTCGTCGCCTAGAGTCACAGGCGATCGCAGATCGTGGTTGTCTCGCCGACGCGCACGGGGGCGCCGGCGGGACAACCACAATCAGCGGGTGGCCGGCGAGGGCCGAGGCCTGCTGCGGCGCCGGCCCTGCCGGTGGAACCGGTGGAGCTAGCTGCCGAGCCGGGCGCCGGTCTCGGGGTGGAAGGCGTGCGCGGCGCCGGCGGGCACGGTCAGCCTGATGGTCTCGCCCATCTGCGGCACGAGCCTGCCGTCGACCTTGACGACGAACTGCTCGTCGCCGGAGGCCAGCGGCGCGGTGCCGTAGACGAACGCGTCCGCGCCGAGCTCCTCGGCGAGGTTGACCCGCAGCGGCAAGCTGGGCTGCCCGTCGGTGGCGACCTGGAACGACTCTGGCCGCACGCCCAGCGTCACCTCGGACAGGTTGTGCTGCGCCGCCTCAGCAACGATGTCGCGCGGCAGCGGTACCACCAGGTCGCCGAGCTTCGCCCCACCCTCGACCAGCGGCACCGTCTTGAGGTTCATCGCGGGCGAGCCCATGAAGCCGGCGACGAACGCGTTGCCGGGGTTGTCGTAGAGGGCGCGCGGGGTGTTGACCTGCTGAAGCAGGCCGTCCTTGAGCACCGCCACCCGGTGCCCCATCGTCATCGCCTCGACCTGGTCGTGCGTGACGTACAGCGTCGTGGTGCCGAGTCGGGCCTGCAGCGCGGCGATGTTCGCGCGCGTCTCCACCCGCAGCTTCGCGTCCAGGTTGGACAACGGCTCGTCCATCAGGAAGACCGCCGGGTTCCGGACGATGGCCCGTCCCATCGCCACCCGCTGCCGCTGCCCACCGGACAGCGCCTTCGGCTTGCGGTTCAGGTACGGCTCCAGGTCCAGCAGCCGCGCCGCCTCACGGACCTGCTCGTCCCGCTGCGCCTTCGGCAGGCCCTTGAGCTTCAGCGCGAAGCCCATGTTGTCGGCGACGGTCATGTGCGGGTAGAGCGCGTAGTTCTGGAACACCATCGCGATGTCCCGGTCCTTCGGGGGCTTGTTCGACACGTCCTTGCCGGAGATCCGGATCTCCCCCTGGTTCACCTCCTCCAACCCCGCCAGCATCCGCAGCGCCGTCGACTTCCCGCACCCCGACGGGCCGACGAGCACCAGGAACTCGCCGTCGGCGATGTCCAGGTCCAGCTTGTTCACCGCCGTCACCGGCGGATTCCCCGGATAGATCCGGGAGGCACCCACATACTCGACTTCGGCCATCGTGGCTTCCCTTCTCACCGGCGCACCGCGACCTCGTGGCCACACTGTGCGCACCCTTTACCGGTTCGTCAACCAGGCATAGCCCCATGGCGGCAGATGCAGCCGTCCGTCGCCGAAGTCCAGGCGCCCGCGGCTGGAGTGGACGTGCTCCGGCTCGGGCAGTCCGGCCGCGGGTAGCAGGCCGGCGTCGACCGACTGCCACTGGTCGCTGAAGTTCGCCAGCGCCAGCAGCGGGGCGCTCCGCTGGTGCCGCCGCCGGTAGGCGAGGACATGCGGGTCGTCCGGGAACAGCATGTCGGTCTCGCCGCCCGCGCGCAGCGCCAGCTGCGAGCGCCGCGCCTCGGCGAGCCGCCGGATACGGGAGAAGACGCGACCCTCGACCGTGCCCGGGTCGCTCCGGCGCCCGGCGGCCTTCCACTGCATCGCCGGGCGGTGCATCCACCGGTTGTCGGCGGCGTGCGCGGGGTCATCAGCCCAGCGCGCGTCGTTGGGCAGCGCCAGCTCGTCGCCCATCCACACCAGTGGGATTCCGCCGAAGGAGAAGACGACCGAGTAGAGCAGTTCCAACCGACGCACCGCCGCGTCCAACTCCTCGGCGCTCCCGCCCGCTGCCGCCGCTTCGATTCCGCACAGCGCCGCGGCGGTGCCCGAGATCCGGGCGTCGCCGGTGAGCGGGTTCTCCTGGAACAGCGCGCCGCGGGCGAACGAGCCGGGGTGCCGGCCGGAGAAGAAGTCGTTGAGGAAGCGCCGGTGGGCATACGCGTTCCAGCCCACCGCGGCCGCGTCCACGTCGGACACGGCCCAGCCGATGTCGTCGTGGCAGCGCAAGTAGGTCACCCAGCCGGTCGACGGCGGCGCCGGCCGAAGCCGGGCCAGCGAGCGCGTGGCCAGCCTGGCGTCCCGGCTCGCCAGGGACGACCAGAGCATGACCATGAGCTGGTTGTTGTACGCCAGGTCGCACTCCGGCCGGTAGCGGTCGTGGGCGCCCAGGTACTGCACCAGCATCTCCGGGGCGACGATCGCCTCGGCCTTGAAGACGAGCCCGGGCGCGGCGACCCGGGTCAGCGCGCGGAACGCCTGCACCAGCAGGTGCACCTCCGGCTGGTTCTGGCAGTTGGTGCCGAGCCGCTTCCACAGGAACGGCACCGCGTCCAGCCGGAGAACGTCGACGCCGCGGTTGGCGAGGTCGAGCATGGTGCGCAGCATCGCCCGGAACACGTCCGGATTGTTGTAGTTCAGGTCCCACTGGTAGGCGTTGAATGTGGTCCAGACCCAGCCGCCCAGCTGCGGGACGTGGGTGAAGTTGCCCGGGGCGATGTCGGGAAAGACCTCCGGCAGGGTCCGCTCGTACGCGTCCGGCGTCGTCCGGTCCGGGAAGACCAGGTAGAAGTCCCGGTACGCCGGGTCTCCGCCGGCCGCCCGCCGGGCCCAGGGATGCTCCTTCGCGGTGTGGTTGAGCACCAGGTCGACGCACAGCGCGATGCCGCGCCCGTGCAGGTCGTCGGCCAGCGCCTCCAGGTCGGTCATGGTGCCGAGCCTCGGGTCGACCGCCTCGTAGTCCGCGACCGCGTAGCCGCCGTCGTTCTCGCCCTGCCGGGGCGCCAGCAGCGGCATCAGGTGCAGGTAGGTCACGCCCAGCTCGTCCAGGTAGTCCAGCCGTTCGCGTACGCCGGCGAGGGTCCCGGCGAATCGGTCGGCGTAGCAGGCGTAACCGACCATGCGGGAGCGCTGGAACCATCCCGGGTCGACCTCGCGCCGGCGATCGAGCACCCGCAGCGACCACGGGCGGGCCGCGGCTGCGTCGAGCACCACCCCGACCAGGCCTCGAACCAGCCCGCCGAGGTCGGTGCGGTGGCCGTAGAGCAGGTCCAGCGGTTCCACCACGTCGAGGTGCGCGTGCTCGAACCGGGCCAGGAATGCCTCGCCCTCCAGCGCACCGAGCCGGTCCCGCGCCGCCGGGCCGATCTCGGCCAGCAGGTCCCCGAGGAGCGACGCGGCGCGCCGCCGGCGCTCGGGCACCGACCGGATGTCGACCACGGCCGGACGCTACGCGAAAACGCTGCCGGCCGACCACGGTCCGGCCGGCGGTGCGGTGCTCCCGCGGACCACCAGCCGGGTCGGCAGCAGCACGTCCGCCGGCGCCGGGCTCCCCCCGGTCAGCATCTCCAGCAGCAGCCGCGCCGCGAGCTGGCCCTGCCGGTGCACCGGCTGCGCGATCGTCGTCAGGTCGCCGGCCCCCGCCATCTCGTGGTCGTCGAAGCCGATCAGCGACACCCGACCGGGCACGTCGAGGCCGGACCGCCGCAGCGCCTGCAGCGCGCCCAGCGCCATCTCGTCGGACTCGGCGAAGATCGCAGTCGGCAGCCGGCGCCGGGTCAGCAACCGCTCCATCGCCCGCATCCCGCCGGTCACCCCCCACGGCTCGGCGACGACCCGGTCCGGGCCCTCGTCGATGCCGGCCTCGGCCAGCGCCTGCTCGAAGCCGGCGCGGCGCGCCGACGTGGTGAGCCGGCCGATGACGTCCTCCGGGTCGCCGGAGATCATCACGATGTCGCGGTGGCCGAGCAGGACCAGGTGCCGGACCGCCATCGCCGCGCCGGCCTGGTCGTCGACGCCGACCCGGGGGAAGCCGGCGCCCCGCGCACCGACCACCGCGAGGGGGACGCCGAGCGCCCGCAGTGCCGCCCGCTCGGGCTCGCTGAGTGCGGATGCGACGGCGAGCACCCCGTCGACGCGCCGGCGCAATGGCATCGCCTCGAAGAACCGCGCCCGGGCGGCCGGGTCACCGACGTTGTAGAGCAGCAGGTCGTAGCCGGCCTCACGCAACGGCCCCTCCGCCCCGATGAGCACCTCGGAGAAGAACCACCGGGTGGCGAACGGGACGATGACGCCGACCGCCTGAGTGCGCCCCGACGCGAGCCCGGCCGCGGCGGGTGAGGGCACGTACTCGAGCTCGGCCGCGGCGCGCAGCACCCGGTCCCGGGTCTGTTGCGACACCTTCGTCGAGCCGCGCAGCGAGCGCGACACGGTGGAAGCGGACACTCCGGCCCGGCGCGCGACATCGAGGATCCCCGCAGGACCTTTCGCCAGCGCAGGCCTGCTCACCGGTCCTCCCGTCCCCGCGGGCCTCCAAGGTCACAGCGTGAAAACGGTGCCATCCATAGTGTGGCCTTGCGCACACCTGTGTGGAAGGGTAAGCCACACGCTCGTAACCGGTAGCTGTCGTGCGGTGGGGTCCAGTCATCGGGAGGGCACCATGCGGGTTCGCATGATCGGGCTCATCGCCTCCGGGACGGGGACCGCTGCCGGGTCAGCCGCCGCCGGGTGGACGAGCTGCACGGATGTCTCCGCAGCGGCCGCGCCGGCGAGCAGGTGCGGAATCGGCAGGCGCGCGGGCGCGTCGACATCGGCCGCCTGCGGTCCAGACGACGGCCGGACGTGCACGAACGGCGGTCCGACCTGAAGGGGCGTCCACATCGCGGCGCAGAGCGCCGGCGGACGCCCCGTCACACCGACGAACGAACAGGAGCCGGAATGGGCAGGCGCAGGTCCATCCAGATGGTCGCGCTCGTCGCGGCCGTGGCGCTGGCATCCTCAGCGTGTCTGAGCAGCGGCGGCGGGGGCGGTGGCGGCGGTGGTGGCTCGAAGAACAGCAAGACCGTCGAGATCGTCTTCGGCTTCGGCGGCTCGCAGTCCAAGGGCTTCCAGGCCGCGCTGCAGTCGTTCCAGCAGACGTCCGGGATCACGATCAAGTTCACCGAGGCGTCGCAGTCGTTCGACACCCTGATCCGGACCCGGGTGCAGGCCAACAACCTGCCCGACATCGCGCTGTTCCCGCAGCCGGGCATCCTGCACGACTTCATCAAGCAGAACAAGATGACCGACCTGTCGACCCAGCTCGACGTCAACAAGCTCCAGTCCGACGAGATCCCTGGCGTGCTGGAAGCCGGCAAGGACGGCGACAAGTACTACGGCGTGCCCGTCTCGACGAACATCAAGAGCCTGGTCTTCTACCCGAAGAAGGCGTTCCAGGCGGCGGGCTACACGATCCCGAAGACCCAGCAGGAGCTGACCGACCTCACCAACAAGATCAAGTCTGACGGCAAGATCCCGTGGTGCTTCGGCATCGAGTCGGCCGCCGCGACCGGCTGGCCGGCCACCGACTGGCTGGAGGATTACGTCCTCCGGGTCGGCGGCCCGGACACCTACGACAAGTGGGTCAAGCACGAGATCCCGTTCAACGACGCGAAGATCAAGGAGGCGGCGCAGGCGTTCGAGAACATGGCCCTCGCGCCCGGCAACGTGCTGGGCGGTCGCAAGGGGGTCGCCAGCACCGCGTTCGCCACCGCGGCGAACCCGATGTTCAACAACCCGCCGAAGTGCTGGCTGCACCGGCAGGGCAACTTCATCACCCAGAAGGGCTTCTTCCCGGACAAGGTCGTCGCCGACATCGACAACCAGGTCGGAGTCTTCTACTTCCCGGGCGAGTCCGCGGACAGCCGGCCCGTTCTGGGCGGCGGCGACCTGGCCGCGGTCTTCACCGGCAGGACCGACGCCACCAAGCAGGTCATGCAGTTCATGACCGGACCCGACTTCCCGGGCTGGAGCGAGGACGCCGGCTTCCTGTCGCCGCGCAAGGACTACCCGGTGACCAAGTACAAGTCCGAGCTGACCAAGCAGATCGTCCAGATCGGCAAGAACGCGACCGTCTTCCGGTTCGACGGCTCCGACCAGATGCCGGGCGCAGTCGGCTCCGGCAGCTTCTGGAAGGGCATGACGGCGTGGATCAGTGGCCAGAAGGACCTCGACACCACCTTGAAGGACATCGACCAGAGCTGGCCGAGCTGACGCCCTGAGGGAGGGTGCGCGGCCAGGCGCCGCCGGCCGCGCACCCTCTCGGGGCGGTCCCGGTTTCCCCGGAAACCAGAAAGGAGCGGGTCAGTGATCAAGGTGATCAACACGCTGTTGGCGATAGTCGTCGGCGTCGGCGTCGCCCTGGTGCTCTACTGGCTGCTGAACCTGATCGCGGAGCGGTTGCCGGGGCCGTGGGAGGACCGCCTCAAGCCGTACTTCTACCTGCTCCCGGCGGTCGCGGTGATCAGCCTGTTCCTCATCTACCCGGCGCTCCGGACGATCCAGTACAGCTTCGCCGACGCCACGAGCAGCAAGTACGTGGGGTTCAAGAACTACACGGCGCTGCTCAAGCAACACGACTTCCAGATCACCCTCGTCAACACGCTGCTGTGGATCGCGATCGCGCCGGCGTTCGTCGTCGCCCTCGGGCTCGGGGTCGCGGTGCTCGCCGACCGGCTCGGGCCACGCGCCGAGAAGACGTCTAAGTCGATCATCTTCCTGCCGATGGCGATCAGCGGGGTCGCGGCGGCGGCGATCTGGCGGTTCATCTACGAGATACGGCCCGAGGGCACGACCCAGATCGGCTTGCAGAACGCCATCTGGACCGCCCTCGGCGGCAGGCCGGTGGCTTGGCTGCAGGTCGACACCTTCAAGCTCAACACCTTCTTCCTCATGATCATCCTGATCTGGGGGCAGGTCGGCTTCTCGATGGTGCTGCTGTCCGCGGCGATCAAGGGCGTGCCGGACGACACGCTCGAAGCGGCCCGGATCGACGGGGCGAACGAGCGGCAGATCTTCTTCCGGGTGGTCGTGCCGCAGATCTGGGGGACGATCGTCACCGTCTTCATCACGGTCCTCATCGGGGTGATGAAGATCTTCGACATCGTCTACGTCATGACCGGCGGCAACTTCAACACGAACGTGGTCGCGGTGCGCTTCATCAACGAGCTGATCACGAACGGCAACGCCGGGCGGGCGGCCGCGATCGTCGTCATGCTCATGATCGCCGTCATCCCGGTCATGGTTTACCAGGTGCGGCACTTCCGGGCCGAGGAGGCAGCGCGATGACGAGCACCGTCCAGCCGGCCCCAGTTCAGGTACCGGAGCGGGGCGCCCGCCGGGTCTTCCCCCGTCGGGGGGAAGTGCGTCCCGTCCGGCGGGCGGGATGGTTCGTTCGCGGTGCCCTCCTGATCATCTGCTTCCTCTGGCTGGTTCCCTCGGTCGGCCTGCTGGTGACGTCGTTCCGGACGGCGGAGGCCGCCCAGAACTCGGGGTGGTGGACGGTCGTTACGCACCCGTTCCGGGACTGGACGTTCAGCAACTACTCGCAGATATGGCAGCAGGGCGCCGGGAACGCCTTCCTGAACAGCTTCGCGGTCAGCCTGCCGGCGACGATCATCCCGATCATGTTCGCGGCGTTCGCGGCCTACGCGTTCACCTTCATGGAGTTCCCCGGCCGGGACATCCTCTTCGTGGTCATCGTCGGGCTGCTGGTCGTACCGCTGCAGGTGGCCCTGGTCCCGCTGCTGAAGATCTACTCCGCCGTGGGACTGCAGGGCCAGTTCGCCTCCGTGTGGCTGGCGCACTCCGGGTTCGGCATGCCACTGGCCATCTTCATCCTGCGCGGCTACATGGCGACGCTGCCCCGGGGCGTCATCGAGTCGGCGAAGATCGACGGGGCCAGCCACTTCCAGACGTTCTGGCGACTGATCGTGCCGATGTCGGTGCCGGCGCTGGCCTCGTTCGCCATCTTCCAGTTCCTCTGGACCTGGAACGACCTGCTGGTCGCGCTGATCTTCCTGGGACCGGGGGAGAACCAGGTGCTGAGCGTGATGGTGGCCGGGCTCGTCGGCGCGCAGCAGCAGGGGTGGCAGCTGCTGACCGCCGGGGCGTTCATCAGCATGGTGGTTCCGCTGCTGGTGTTCATCTCGCTGCAGCGGTACTTCATCCGCGGCCTGACCGCCGGCTCCGTCAAGGGCTGAGTCACCCGACGACGGGACCATCCCTCCCCGCCTCCCGGGGAGGGATGGTCTACTCGTGGCGCCCGGATCCGCCCCAGTAGCTTCACGATCGACCGGGACCCCGACTACCGGAGGATCGACTCGACGTGACGGGTGACCTCGCTGAGATCAAGGTCGACGCAAGCCGGGCCGTGGTTTACGAGCACGGCTGGCAGTCGTGGAGCCCGTCGACCACGTACCGGCTCGGGCAGCGACCCTTCCGGCCGCTGTCCGGCGACGTGCGGACGATGAACTACCGGCCGGACCGGCGCGCTCCCCGGGACGCATACCAGGGCGAGGGGCTGCTGGCCCTCGACCCGGGCGACGGGGGCGACCTGCACGTCGTCGGTGCCGCGTCGGCGACCGCCGAGGTTCCCTCCGTGCGGGCCGACGTCCGCTCCGACCGCGTCGTCCTGTCTGCCGACGGCGAGGTGCGGTACGACCGCTACCCGGCCGGCGGCGGCCTCGATGCGGCGCTGGGCCGCTGGGCCGAGGAGTTCGCCCGTACCGTTGGCGTCACCGCGCTACGACCGGCTCCGACCATCTGGTCCTCCTGGTACTACTACTTCGAGGAGATCACCCCGGCCGAGGTCGAGGACAATGTCGCCGCCATGGAGGACCTCGGCCTGGACATCGACGTGGTGCAGATCGACGACGGGTACCAGGCCGAGGTCGGGGACTGGTTACGCTCCTCCGGCCGGTTCTCGTCGCTGGCCGACGCGGTGGCGCGAATCCGCGCGGGCGGGCGCCGGCCCGGCATCTGGATCGCGCCGTTCCTCGTGGCGGAGAAGTCCGAACTGGCCCGCGACCATCCGGACTGGCTGGTGGGCGGGGCGGATGCGGGCGTGAACTGGCGGCAGCGGCTCGGCGTGCTCGACGTGACGCACGCGGGTGCTGCGGCGTACCTGCGCCAGGTCTTCACCCACTTCCGCGACCTGGGCGTCGAGTTCTACAAGATCGACTTCGTCTACGCCGGCGCCCTGGCCGGGCAGCGGGCCGACGCGTCGATCGACGGCGGGCAGGCGTACCGGCAGGGGCTTCGGCTCATCCGGAACGCGATCGGCCCGGAGGCCTATCTGCTGGGCTGCGGCGCCCCGATCCTGCCGAGCGTCGGGCTGGTCGACGCGATGCGCGTCAGCCCGGACACCGCGCCGCACTACGAGCCCGAGATCGCCGACATGTCGCGCCCGTCACAACGTGCCGCGGCGCTGACCGGCCGCGGCCGGGCCTGGCAGCACGGCCGATTCTGGGTGAACGACCCGGACTGCCTGCTCGCCCGCCCCGGTGTGCAGCGCCGGGAGGAGTGGGCCCGGCACGTCGAGGAGTTCGGCGGCTTGCGCGGGAGCGGGGACCGGCTGCGCGAACTCGACGACTGGGGACTCGAGACGACGAGGCGGCTGGTGACCCACGTGCCGGCGGCGCCGTTCAGCGTCGCTGCAGCCAGTTGAAATCCTTCAGCCCACGGACGCTGCAGTAGGCCGCCCCGGCAAAGCCGACCAGGACGCCGACGAGCGTGATGGGAGGCACACCCGAGCCGCTCGCGCTGAGCCCGCTCGACGTGAGCACGGACGCGAGCGCGAGCGTGAGGAAGGCCAGCGTGCGCAGGCCCCACCGCTTGCGCTTCGGCTTTCCCGACGCCTCGCGACTCACCGCATGCCCCTCGCCTCGCCGGCCACCCCACGCGCACGGTACGCCGCTCCTGCCGGGGATACCGCCGGCCCGGCGCGCGTCCGGGCCGCGCGGCGGCGGGCGGGTTAGGCTGCCGGACGTGCCGGAGATCGAGCCGCTGCGGGTCCGGGTCGTCGCGTGGACGCATTTCGAGCCGCCCGCCGACGTGCCGTGGGAGACCGACGCCGAGGGCGGCGAGGCGCTGGCCGAGTTCGCCGGGCGGGCCTGCTACCAGTCCTGGACCAAGCCGAACCCGCGGACCGCGACGAACGCCGGCTACCTGCGGCACATCCTCGAGGTCGGCCACCTGTCCGTGCTCGAGCACGGCAGCGTCACCTTCTACCTCACCGGGGTTTCCCGTTCGCTGACGCACGAGCTGATCCGGCACCGGCACTTCTCGTACAGCCAGCTGTCCCAGCGGTACGTGCCGGAGCGGGATGCCGGCATGGTGGAGCCGGACGTGATCGCCGCCGACCCCGAGCTGCACGCGCGCTTCGTCGAGGCGACAGAGGCGTCGCTGGCGGCTTACACGCAGCTGCTGGAGGGGCTGGAGAAACGCTTCGCCGACGTCGGCAACGCGATGCTGCGGCGCAAGCAGGCCCGGCAGGCGGCCCGCTCGGTGCTGCCGAACGCGACCGAGACGCGGATCGTGGTGACCGGCAACTACCGGGCCTGGCGGCACTTCATCGCCATGCGGGCGACCGAGCACGCCGACGTGGAGATCCGCGAGCTCGCCGTCGCGTGCCTCCGCGAGCTGCGGCGGGTCGCGCCGAACGCGTTCGCCGACTTCGAGATCGCCACCATCGACGACGGCACCGAGGTGGCCAGCTCCCCTCTCGTCACCGAGGGCTGACGCCCTTGGCACTCTCGAGGACGCCGGGCACAGGTCTGGGGGCGGACGCTGCTGTGGGCGCGGTTGAGGTCGACGACATCGTTGTCGGGGCCGGCACGGCCGGCTGCGTGCTGGCCAGGCGGCTGGTCGACGCAGGGCGGCGGGTCGCGCTGCTCGACCTGGGGGCGCCGGCCACCCGCCCGGACCTGCTCACCGTGACCGGGTTCCCAGCGCTGTGGGGGACCGACGCCTACCGGACCTACCGGACCGAGCCGCAACCGCACGCGGCCGACCGCCGGCTGGACTGGCCGCAGTCGGCGGTCCTCGGCGGGGGCAGCGCGGTCAACGGGATGGTGTACGCCCGCGGCCACCCGGCCGACTACGACGCCTGGGCGTACGCGGGCTGCGACGGCTGGGACTGGGCGTCGATCCGGCCCGCGTTCATTCGGTGCGAGGACCACCAGGACGGGCCGTCCGAGGTGCACGGTGCCGGCGGCCCGCTGCGGGTCTCCCGGCTCCGGCACCCCAGCCCGGTCACCGAGGCCTTCGTCGAGGCCGCCGTCCGGCACGGCCTGCCGTTCAGCGACGACCACGCCCGGGAGCCGCTGGGCGTCGGCTACACCCAGCTGACCGCGCGCGACGGGCGCCGGTCCAGCACCTGGACGGCGTACGTCGAGCCCGTCTCCGGCGACCCCCGCCTCACCGTGGTGTCGGGCGCCCGCGTCACCCGGCTGGAGTTCGACGGCGACCGCTGCGTCGGCGTGCGCTACCGGCGCGACGGCGTCGACGCCGCCGTCCGGGCCGCGGACCAGGTCCTGCTCTGCGCCGGCACGATCGGCTCGCCGCACCTGCTGCTGCTGTCCGGGATCGGCCCGGCGGACCAGCTGCGATCCGCCGGGGTGCCGATCCGGCTCGACCTGCCGGGTGTCGGTGCGAACCTGCACGACCACCTCGGCTGCAACGTCGTCTTCGCCGCCACCCGGCCGCTGCCGCCGACCGAGTCGCAGAACCTGGAGGCGCAGATCTACTGGACCAGCCGGCCGGGTCTGCCGGCGCCGGACCTCCAGCCGCTGTTCGTCACGCAGGTCTACCCGGTGCCCGGTCACCCGGTGCCCGCCGACGGCTTCACGGCGGTCGGCGGGTTGCTCCGCCCGTACAGCCGGGGCCGGCTCGTGCTCCGCTCCGCCGATCCCGACTTGGCCCCGGCGCTGGACCCCGAGATCTTCGCCGAGCCGGTGGACCTCGACTGCCTCGTCGCCGCGGTCGAGCTGGTCCGCGACGTCGCCCGCGAGCCGGCGCTGGACGGGTGGCGCGCGGCTGAGGTGGCTCCCGGGGACGACGTGCGGAGCCGGACCGAGCTGCGCGACTACGTGCGGCGGGCGGTGTCGTCGTACCACCACCAGGTCGGCACGTGCCGGATGGGCGTGGACTCGGCAGCGGTGGTAGACCCCGCGCTGCGGGTGCGCGGGGTGGCCGGGCTGCGCGTGGTCGACGCCTCGGTCATGCCGTCGATCCCGTCCGGCAACACGAACGTGCCGACGGTCGCGGTCGCCGAGCGGGCCGCGGATCTGCTGCTGGGCAGCGCCCCGCCGGCGGTGACGTGGGACGCGGATCGCCTGGCCGTTCGGTGAGGATGGGGTACGGGTAGTTTG
>WNGJ01009677.1_pt1 | contig 15239 bp, 14 predicted proteins | sample 5400611 | NCBI WGS metagenome assembly WNGJ01 (sample SAMN13153375, study PRJNA577476) | soil metagenome | isolation source: 40 cm soil or saprolite under Garry oak tree replicate 1 | place: USA:California | collected 2016-06-15
TCGTTCGAGAAGGCCACGATCACGCGCTCGACATCGAACATGCGGACGATCGCGGGAAGGCGCTCTTGCGGGCCTAGCAGCGTCAGGTGAGCGAGGTCTTCGCGCCGCTCCTTCGGCTCTGCGTCGACGAACCCCACGAGATTGATGCCGTACTCGGGATGCTGCAGGAGCTTGTGCGCGACCAGCTGTCCGACCTCTCCGGCTCCCACGATCACGGCGTTCTGCAGGTACGTAATCCGTTTCCTGCTCAGCCATCTCGCCGCGGCTCTCCCCATCGAGACGAAGAGGATGGAACCAACCCAGAAGGCAAGGAGCTTCGGGATACTGGGATCGACGAGTGCGGTCACCCAGGCGAGTACGAAGAACAGCCAACAGACAACGGTCGCGAGATGGAAGACCGCCACGAACTCGTCGACTGTGGAGTGGTCGGTGCGCTCCTCATCGCGGCTGTACAGCCCGTAGAGTCGAGCGATCAGGATCCAGGCGGGCAGTGTGGCCAGGAAGGCGGCAGATTCGATGCCCAGTCCAAATCCCCGCGCTCCGGAATGGTCGAGGCCGAACAGGAGCTCCGCGACAGAGAAAGCGAGGACCAGTCCGACCACGTCGGCGAGCAGGAGCATTCGTCGGATCAGCCATCCCCGCCGTCGAATCGTCGCGGTCTTCCTGCGCCGTTCCAGGATCTCGAGCGTGCGCTCGTCGATCAGTGCGATCGTCTCGCTGTAGAGCGCCGCGGCCTGGGAGAGTGCGCGCTGCTCGGTCGCGTTGCGCAGACTCACCGACGACGCAGGCGTCGCGGCGTCAGCCGCCGGGCCGGATCCGTTGTGCTCGGCTGCTGCCCGAGCGAGCGCTTCTTGCATCTCCGCCTGGTCGCGGGTGGCGCTCATGCCGACGCTCCCGCCGGGTCGATGCTTCCAAAAGGCAGGCGGTGCCCAGCCTCATGGATGGCAACCCCCCCGCCGCCGTGGGTTGCGAATCTATATATCTCTACCTCTCCCCTTTGAGAAGTCGACCAACGCCGAGCCACAGTGGGCGTCCGCCCCTTGAATATACGTCTTTTTCGCGGTTCTGCAAAGCGGCGCCTCGACCGTCGAGGACACGACCGAGAGGGTCGCCGATGAGGGGCGGCGGCCAGGTGGAGCTTCGGCGAGGTCAGCTCAAAACTAGACACCTCTATCGGGGCTGCCCTGCACAGGATTCCAAGGTCCCGAGTAGGGACCTGGGTGACATATGTTGGAGCGTCTGCGGCTGAACTTCGTCTTGAATCGCGGGGCCTTCGGGTGGCAACTTCGCCTTCGTCACGCGCAGACGCGAGGGCTCGGAATCGCTTGGCGGCTGAGGGCACCGGCCTATGATCGGAGACCGTGGCGCGTCTGATCTTCCCGTCAGGATCGGCCCGGTCGCCGCTTCGCCGATTCACGCCAAGCATCCGCACGACGCTCCCGCAGCTTCGTCTCACAGACCCGGGACTGGCGGCCTTGCGGAACGCTGGGCGTGCGGCGATCGTCATGCCTGCCGTCTTTGCGTTCGCCGACAAGGTGATCGGGAATCCCCAGACGGCGACCTTCGCCGCGTTCGGCTCGATCGCGATGCTGGTGCTGGTCGATTTCACCGGCCCGATGCGCAGCAGGTTCGTCGCCTATCTGGGGCTGGCCGGCGCCGGTGCCGTGAACATCGTGCTCGGGACGCTGTGCTCGCGGAATGCGTGGGTGGCGGCGGGGGCGATGGCCGTCGTGGGGTTCGCGATCCTCTTCTCGGGGGCGATCAACGGCTACTTCGCCGCCGCCGGAACCTCCGCGCTGCTGACGTTCATCCTTCCGGTCACGAGTTCGGCGCCCTTCTCCGAGGTGCCGGCCCGTCTCGGCGGTTGGGGGCTGGCGGCGGCGGCGGGAATCTTCGCCCACATGGTGCTCTGGCCCGCCCGGCCACGGGCCGGGCTCCGGCGTGACGCGTCCAAGGCCGCCGGCGCGCTCGCCGAGCTCGTGGACGCCGAGCTCGCGGGCGATCCGGTGGCGATCGCGTCCGGCGAGCAGGTTGCCCGCGATGCGGTCGGCGGCCTCCGTCGCGGCTACCTCACGGCGCCGCATCGTCCGGGCGGTCCGATTGGACCGACGGCTGCGGCGGCTTCGCTCGTCGACGAGCTCGACTGGCTCAAGTCTTTTCTCGTGCCTGGGCCGGCTTTTTCTTCGCTCGCTCTGGGCCGCGAAAAGAACGCCGAGGCTCTGGTCGCCACGATCGAAGTGCTGCAGGCGAGCGCCGCGATCCTGGCCGGCCGCGATGCGCGCCCCGATTTCCCGCGGCTCGACGCCGCGAGGGACGCGGTGGCCGAGGCGCTTGCGCGCCGGATCTCGGAGTCGCCTCCCTCACTGGACGACGATGTGCTCGGGTCGGCGCTCGAGCCGACCTTCCGGATCCGCGCGGTTTCGTACTCCGCGCGGCAGGTCGCCGGCTATGCCCTGCTCGCCAGCGGGAAGCCGGCGCCGGAGCTCGACGAGCTGGACGTCGCCGGGGGAGACTTCGCCGTCCGGCCGGCGCGGGCCGCGGTCGAGGCAACCGAGCGCCTTGCCGTCGAGCACGCCGGCGGTGGATCGGTCTGGCTCCGCAACAGCCTCCGCGGGGCGGCGGGACTGGCCGTCGCCGTCTTCATCGCCCAGCGGACCGGGCTCCAGCACTCCTTTTGGGTCGTGCTCGGCACGCTCTCGGTCCTGCGCTCGAATGCATTGGGAACCGGCTGGTCGGTGCTCACGGCGCTGGCCGGCACAGCGGTGGGGATCCTGATCGGCGCCGGCCTCGTGATCGCCATCGGGACGCACGAGGCCGTTCTCTGGGCGGTGCTGCCCGCGGCAGTTTTATTGGCCGCCTACGCTCCCCGCGCGATCTCGTTCGCCGCCGGCCAGGCCGGTTTCACGGTCGTTCTTTTCGTTCTCTTCAACATCATTCAGCCCGTCGGCTGGAGAGTTGGCGTCGTCCGGATCGAGGACGTCGCGATCGGCTTCGCGATCAGTCTCGGTGTGGGACTGCTGTTCTGGCCGCGCGGGGCCGCCGCGTTGCTGCGGGAGAATCTGGCCGCTGCCTACGGGCGGAGCGCCGACTACGTGGTCGCGATGACGCGGGAGATCATCGACGAAGCCGATCCGGGCTCGTCGGCCGCAATCGCGCAGAGCGCAGCCACGGCACTCCACCGGCTCGACGACGCCTTTCGGCAGTACCTCGCGGAGCGGTCGGCGAAGAGCATGAGGCTGGAAGAGGTCGGCGGGCTGGTGGCGGGCGCGGCCCGCTTACGGCGTGCCGCGCAGTCTCTTTCGGCGCTCGGCAGGATGACCGGCGACGACGCCCGGCTCACCCGCTGCGGCGCGAACCTCAACGACGAGATCTACGCGCTGCGGTCGTGGTACGTCACGCTCGGCGCCTCCTTCCTGCACTCGACAGTGATCCCGCCGCCGCACATTCGGGACACGCAAGGCCGCGCGCGCCTGCTCGAATGCGTGCGCGCCGCAGTGTCGGGGGACGGGGCGAACGCCCGATCGGCGCTCGTCTTGCTCTGGGCGAACCAGCACCTCGACGCTCTCTGGCGGCTCGAATCGCATCTTGGGAGATTGGCCGCCCAGGCGTCTAGGCCGGCTGAGGCCGAGCCGGTGTGAGCCGGCGCCACGTTGCGCCTGCGATCAGGCCGAGGACCAGCGTCGGCACGATGTTCAGGAACCGGTAGACGAGCACCGCGGCGACGACCTCTGCATTCGAGCCGCCGAAGCCGACCAGCGCGGTCGTCAGTCCGACCTCGACGACGCCGAGCCCGCCCGGGGTGATCGGCAGCGAGCCGAGCAGCCGAGTGAGCGACCAGGCGGCGAAGGCCTCGACTGCGCCGACCTCGCTCGCGGAAACGCCGAGGACGCGGAGCGAGACGAAAAAAAGTAAGAAGACGCTGAGCTGGCCGGCGAGCGTCGCCAGCGTCAGGACGAACCAGCGGTGACGGAGTAGACGGACGGCTCTGTCGCGGAAGCGGACGAACGAGTCGGCCGTCCAGTCGACGGGTCCTCGCCGGAACATCCCGAGACCCCAGTTGGCGAGGCGAGCGGCTTCCCGCCCGACGAAACGCGCCAGCTTTGGCGTCGCCAAAGCGCCCATGAAGCCGGCGATCGCGATCACGAAGACGGCGAGACCGATCAGCGCCACTGTCTGGAGGAGCGCGTTCTGCTCCCGCTGGAGCGTCAGCAGCGCGAGCGCCACAGCGGGGAAGCCGAGCAGAACGAGCTGGTTCCAGATTCCGGTCAGCGCGGTCGCCAGACCGACCGAGCCTCCGGCGAAGCCCCAACCGCGAAGGATTGCGTAGGCGAGACCAACCCCGACCGCGGCCCCGCCCGGCGCGATGTAGGTCGAGGCCGTGGATGCCTGCGTGAGGACGAACGCCCGCCGAAAGCCAAGGCCGGGGAGCGCAGCCATCCAGGGCGGCGCGAAGGTGACGAGGTTCAGCACCGTCGCGGCCACGAGCGCCGCGATCTGCAGCCAGGACAGCGCGCTGACAACGGACCAGACTTCGCCGTAGTTGGCGATCTGCGGCAGCACGAACACGAAGGTCGCGGCGACGACCGCGATCCCGAGCCCGATCAGGATCAGTTGCCGTCGCCGCGACTTATAACGGCTCGGCGGGCGAGGAGCTACGACGTCGTCGTGAAGACCGCCGGCGATCAGCTGAGTGCCGTCTTGCCCGCCGGAAGCAGGCCGGACTCTCGGGCAGCCCGGATCGCTCGGGCGACACGAGCCAGCCGGGCTCCCTGGGCCCGTGCGACGAGCCGCGTCTGCTCGTCCGGTCCGCCCACGCTGTGCCCGCTCGTGAACGAGGCGCCGTATGGATTCCCGCCGCCGTTGAAGACCTCGTGGACGGTGTAGCCGAGTGGGAGAACGATCGCGCCCCAGTGGTACAGCGTGTTGTTGAGGGCGAGGATGGTCGACTCCTGCCCGCCGTGATCGGTCTGGGAGGACGTGAACGACGTCGCGACCTTGTCGATCAGCTTTCCCTCCTGCCAGAGCTCGCCGGCGAGGTCGAGGAACACCTTCAGCTGCGCGGCCACGTTCCCGAATCGCGTCGGCGTCCCGAAAGCCAACCCGTCGGCCCACTCGAGATCCTCGACCTGGGCGACGGGCTCTTCGTCCACCTCGGAGCGGTGGCGGCCCCAGTACTGGTCCGCCGAGATCCGCAGCTCCTCGCTCAGCTCAGCGACGTGGCGAAGCCGTACCTCGGCGCCTTCGCCTTCCGCGCCCTCGGCGACTGCCCGCGCCATCCCGCGCACGTTGCCGGTGGCGCTGTAGTAGATGACGGCGATTCGGACGTGAAGCTCGGGCTCCGGCTCGCTCACGGCCCGGTCTCGTGGGTCGAGATCGCGAAGAGAGCGTCGTCACTGCTCGCGAGCACGGCATCGACCGAATGCGCGTGCATCCATTCGCGAACGACGCCGGCAAGGTCCGCCAGGCGGAAAACACGGTTGGCGCGCGCGCGAACGATCACGCCGCCGGCCTCGACCTCGGCGGCGACGGCCGCGCAGCCGAGCCACGTTCCAAGCGACGCGCCCTGGGACGGAGGCAGCTCGAGAAGGAGATCCGCGTACATGCGGTCAGGAAGGCGGGCCTGGTCCGGGTCGTCGAGCTCACGTCGGCTGGCATGGAGAAACATACTGTGCCGAGGTTTGCCGGTCAGTCCGTCGTTGTCTTCGCGGCCAGCACCCAGCTTTTCTGGGGGCAGGCTGGAATCCGCGATTGCTGGTCGTCTGGGGGCGCGGATGGTCGCTGGCGGGGCAGACAGCAAACCGCGTTCCCTCGACCATGGGCCGACGCAGAGCTCAGCCAGGAGGACTGGAGATCGCTCTGCCCAAAACGAAAGGAGCAGGCATGACCCGCAGGAGACCCGTCGCGTTCCTCGCGACTCTGGGAGCGCTGGCCCTCACCGTGGTGGCGCTGGCAGGCTGTGGCGGTGGCGGCAGCAAGGCGAGCACCGCGCCCGCGTCGCCGAAGACCGCGGGCGGAGCGCCCGCCACCGTCGGCGTCGCGAACGTCGGACTCGGCAAGATCCTCGTTAACTCACATGGGCGCACCCTCTACTTGTTCACGAAGGACTCGGGCACGACGAGCGCGTGCTCCGGCGCCTGCGCCGTCAACTGGCCGCCGCTTCGGGCGAGCGGGAAGCCGACGCTCGGTAGCGGAGCTGAGAGCTCGCTGGTCGGAACCACGATGCGCTCCGACGGAAAGCCGCAGATCACCTACAACGGCCATCCGCTCTACCTCTTCAGCGGTGACACGAAGGCCGGTGACACGAACGGCGAAGGCGTCAACGCCTTCGGCGGACTCTGGTACGCCGTCTCTCCGGCGGGAAACCAGATCGTGGCCGCGGCGCCGAGCACGGGCTACTAGAGCCCCTTTCATGATGGGGCCTCGTCGCCGGGGTGCGATGGTCGGTTCCTGGCAAGGACGCAGGCAGTGCCCGTATCAGCAGATACGGGCGCGACTGCGTTACCAGGGCGGAGCCGGTGGCCGTCCAGCGCGGCCCGGGGCTCAGCGTTTCATTGTGAAAGCGGCTCTTGACCAACGAACGGCGGGAGAATACGAGCAATCGACAAGGAGGCGAGATGGGTTTCGACCAGTACCACGAACCGGCCGGCGAGCTCAGCGCGGAGACGCGCACGTTTGCCCGGATGATCGCGTCACTGACGGAAGAGGCGGAGGCGATCGGCTGGTACGAGCAGCGAATGGCGCTCGAGCCCGACCCCCAGGCGAAGGCGATCATGGCCAACGCGCAGGGCGAGGAGTTCAAGCACTTCGGCATGGATCTCGAGTTCCTGATCCGGCGAACGCCGAAGTGGAGGATCGCCCTGCAGACGATCCTCTTCACCGAGGGCGACATCGTCGCGAGCGGTGAAGACGCCGAGGACGCCGAGAACCGCTAGCGGACAATGTCGAGCGCGAGCCGCGGCGAGCAGCCTCGCTCGACGAGGTCTGCGAGTGCGTGCCAATCGACGAGGTCGGCGAAGGTCTCGGCGAGGATGCCGGGTAGGCCGACACGGCGTAACTGCTCCGTGCGCCACTCGTGAATAAGCTGCTCCTCGTCTTCGGCGCTAGCGTTCTCTTCGAGATCGTAGGCTGGCAACAGCGTGGGTTCCATCGTTCTCTCCTTCTGGGCTTCTTTCACGATGCAGCGGGAACGATCGCTGTCTCAATCCGTACTGTCATCAGGGCCAGCAGCGATCTGCGCGCCCCGCTAGCCGAACTCTTCGGATTCCCGCTAGCCGCAATGCGGCAGAGCGCTTCCGTTGTAAAGCTGATCGCATGCCGATTCGCTGCCTGATCGTCGATGACAACCGCCCGTACCTCGAGGCCGCGCGAATGCTCCTCGAACGAGAGGGCCTGACCGTCGCAGGCGTCGCGACGACCAGCCGCGAAGCTTTTCGTCAAGTCAAGACGCTGAGGCCGGACGTCGTGCTGGTCGACATCTCGCTCGGAGAAGAGAACGGCTTCGATCTTGCGCGCCACCTTATGGAAGACGGTTTCGGCGCTGAGGCAACCGTGGTCATGATCTCGACGCGCGCCGAGGAGGACGTCGCCGATCTGCTCGCAGAGAGCCCGGCGGCGGGCTTCGTGCCGAAAGCGGAGTTGTCCGCGGCCGCGATTCGCCGCATCGTCGACCGTCGCTTGCCGTGAGCCCGTTAACGCGCGTCGAGGAAGGTGATCACGGCCAGCACCCGCCGCTGGTCGTCCTCGGTTGCTGGCAGTCGCAGTTTCGTGAGGATGCTGTGCACGTGCTTCTCGACCGTTCCTTCAGTGATCCAGAGCTGATGCGCGATGCCGGCATTCGAACGGCCTTCGGCCATCAGCGAGAGGACCTCGCGTTCGCGCGGAGAGAGGACGTCGAGCGGGTCCTCGGCGCGGCGGGCGGCAAACAGCTCTTTGACGAGCGCTGGATCGACGACCGACCCTCCCTTGACGATTCGCTCGACAGTCTCGATGAACTCGTCGACGTCCGTGACCCGGCTCTTCAGCAGGTAGCCGGTGCCCTCGCCGCCGGCGAGCAAGTCGGTCGCCTGCTCGACCTGGACGTGGGCGGAAAGAACGAGGATCGCGGTTTCGGGGAACTCCTCGCGAATCTGGTGCGCGGCATCGAGACCTTCGTTCGAGTGGCCGGGCGGCATCCTGATGTCGATGATCGCGAGCTCGGGCCGATGCTCCCGAACAAGCGCCATCAGGCCTGGCGCGTTGTCGGATTGACCGGCGATCGCGAAGCCGGAGCGCTCGAGCAGGCCCGCAAGACCTTCGCGGAGGAGGACGTCGTCGTCCGCGAGGACGACCCGTGGAGGACTCTCGCTCACCCCTCGATTATGGGGTAGCGTGCAACGATGAGCACGTCGGGCGGCTTGGTCGGCGCGCTTCGACGCTCGGTTGAGGTTGTCGCGTGTCTCAGGTAAGGGACCGCGTCCCAGTTCGGTCCTTGGCCGAGGAGCAAGCGGCATTGCGTCGCGTGGCGACGCTCGTGGCCGAAGGCGCCGCGGCCGTCGAGGTGTTCACGGCCGTGGCCGAGGAGGTCGCCCAAGTCATGCACCTCGAGAATGCGGCCGTCGGTCGATTCGACGACGAGGCCGAGACGATGACGATCGTCGCAGTCTGGGACGACCAGCCGCATGGCTTCGGCTTTCAGCCGGGTACCCGGTGGCCGCTCGATGGCCCATCGATGTCCGCGGAGGTTCTCCGCACCGGCCGGCCGGCCAGGGTCGAGGATTACACGGAGCTTTCGGGCTCCCTGGCTGCCGAAGCTCGTGCTTCCGGACTCAGAAGGATGGTCGGCGCCCCGATCATCGTCGACGGCCGAGTTTGGGGAATAATCGCCACGTCGTCACGCGATGCCCCATTTCCTGACGATGTCGAGGATCGCCTCGCCGAGTTCACCGAGTTGGTGGCGACCGCGATCGCGAACAGCCAGGCGCGCGACGAGCTCACGCGGCTCGCGGAGGAGCAGGCGGCGCTACGACGGGTCGCGACCCTGGTGGCGCAGGGGGCTACACCGGCTGAGGTCTTCGCAGCGGTCAGCGCTGAGGTCGCCCGAATGGTGCCTTCCGACGGCTCCGCTCTCACCCGCTTCGAGGCCGATGGCACGGTCACCGCGCTCGGCGGCTGGACGAGCGCCGGCGGCTATGTGTACGTCGGAGAGCGGTACGCGCTCGAGGGAACCGTGTCCGGCCTGGTGTTCGAGACTCGCCGGCCCTCACGGATCGACAACTACGCAGAGCAGCCCGGAGCAGCCGCCGCCGCCGGCCGCGCGATGGGCTGGCGCTCGTCGGTGGGGGTGCCGATCACGGTCGAGGGACGCCTCTGGGGTGTATTGGCCGTGATCTCCACGACCGACCGGCCGCTGCCGCACGACACGGAGCGGCGCCTGGCGGAGTTCACGGAGCTCGTTGCGACGGCAATCGCGAACGCCGAGAGCCGCCAGGCGCTCACGAAGATCGCGGAGGAGCAGGCGGCGTTGCGGCGGGTGGCGACCCTGATCGCGCGCGGCGTATCCCACGCCGAGGTTCTCGACGCAGTAGCTGCCGAGGTGGGCCGGTTGCTCCGAGCCGAGTGGGCGGGCGTGCACCGCTTCGACGCCGACGGCGGAGTGGTGATTCTCTCTTCTCATGGAAACCTCACTACGGAACTCCCGGTCGGCGCGCGTCCGTTGCATCGTGAGGGGTTCGCGGCCGCGATCTGGCGCACGGGCCGCTCCGATCGGATCGAAAGCTTCGACGACATTTCCGGTCACTTGGGCGCCCGCGGGCGCGAGCTGGGCGTTCGCTCCGCGGTTGGAGCGCCGATTACCCTGGAGGGCCGGCTCTGGGGAGTGATTATCGCGTTGTGGCAGCGGGAGGGCCCCGTGCCGGTCAAGGATGCCGAAGGCTTGTTGGTCGGGTTCACGGAGCTCCTGGCGAGCGCCATCGCAAACGCGGAGAGCCGCGCCGAGCTCGACGCTTCGCGCGCGCGGATCGTTGCCACCGCCGACGCGACTCGGCGGCGGATCGAGCGCGACCTCCACGACGGGGCTCAGCAGCGACTCGTCTCGCTTGCGCTCGAGGTCCGCGCGGTCCAGGCGTCGGTGCCGCCGGAGCTCGGCAAGCTCCGGGCGGAGCTTTCCCGGGTCGCCGAGGGTCACGCGGGTGTCCTGGAGGAACTGCGTGAGATCGCACAGGGGATCCACCCGGCAATCTTGGTCGACGACGGGCTCGGGCCGGCGCTCAGGACGCTCGCGCGCCGCTCGCCGAGCTGGCGAACGTGGCGAAGCACGCCTGTGCGTCCGTCGTCCACGTCGCTGTTGCAGAGCGCGACGGCAGCCTTCGGGTCGCCATCCGCGACGACGGCCTGGGCGGGGCCGACCCGGCCCTCGGGTCGGGGCTGCTCGGCCTGAAGGACCGCGCCGAGGCGATCGGCGGCAGGATCTCGCTCGAGAGCCCGCCCGGCGCCGGGACGTCGCTGCTCGTCGAGTTGCCCGTCGACGGGCACTGACGGCAGTCCCAACGGCGCGAGCGTTGCCTGGTAACGGGTAGTCGACGATTCGGGTCGCTTGGGGGCGCGAACTGGCGCTGGCGGTGCAGACACCTCAGGGGTTGGCCGCGATCGTTTCGGCGCGGACCAAATCTCCAGGAGGGAGTACCCAAGATGTCGTTTGCGAACAAGATCCGAACAGGTCGTCGAGGCACGCTTGCGCTTGCCGTTCTCGGAGCCCTCGCAGTGACTGTCGCCCTTGCGGGCTGCGGAAGCAGCTCCTCGAAGTCCGGAAGCAGCTCGTCGAAGTCGAGCAACGCCGCGGCTGTGGGCCAGCCGCCACCCGAGTGGGCTGTCAACGCCGGCGCGTGGCCCGCGCACAACTACAACCTTTCGAACACACGCGCGACCACCCAGACACCGATCAACTCACAGACGGTCTCGAAGCTGAAGGTCAAATGGAGGTTCAAGCTCCCGTACATCGGCCAATTCGGGGCGTACACGTCGAACCCGATCGTCCTCAACGGTGTCGTCTACATCGAGGATCCCGACTCGAACGTCTACGCGCTGAACCGACAGACGGGTGCAGTCATGTGGAAGCACCTGTACAAGTCGGTGACGCCAAGCGGCGGCCCGAACGGCCTGGCACTCGGCTACGGGCTGCTCTTCGGCGCGACGGAGGGGGCCGCGTTCGCCCTCAACCCCAAGAACGGTGCGCAGATGTGGATGCACAAGCTGATCGGCAACAAGAACGAGGGAATCGACATGACGCCGCAGCTGTACGACGGCAAGGTCCTGATCTCCACGATTCCGGGCAGCTCGTCGAACTTCTACCAGGGCGGCGCCTTCGGCACCGTCTACTCCCTGAACGCCAAGACCGGGAAGACGATCTGGAGCTTCCAGACCGTCAAGGGCGGCGCAAAGCTATTCGGCAACCCGAAGGTCAACAGCGGCGGCGGCCTCTGGTACCCGCCCTCGGTCGACGGCCACGGGCGGGTCTTCTTGTCCGTTGCCAACCCGGCGCCGCTGTACGGAACTCCGAAGTTCCCGAACGGGTCGAGTCGCCCCGGACCCGACCTCTACACGGACTCGCTCGTCGCCCTCGACGGCCAGACGGGGAAGCTGCTCTGGTTCCGCCAGGTAATTCCGCACGACTTGCGCGATTACGACCTGCAGGTGGACGCGATCACTGCGACGGTCCCGATCAAGGGCGTCCAGACCGAGGTCGAGCTCGTCGCCGGGAAGATGGGCAAGGTGTACGCGTATCGCGCCGACAACGGCCAGCATCTCTGGACGCGCCCCGTCGGCAAGCACCAGAACGACACCGGGCTGCTGCCGCGCAAACCCATCAACGTCTTTCCCGGCATCTTCGGCGGGGTCGAAACGCCGATGGCGCTTGCCGCCAACCGCCTCTTCGTCCCCTGGCTCAACTTCCCCACACGGGCGAGTGCGACGGGCATCGCGGGTGGTCTCGGCAACTTCAAAACGGGCACGGGCGGCCTCGCCGCGATCGACCCGGGTACCGGCAAGGTGCTCTGGCAGAACAAGCTGCCGTCCGAGGATTTCGGCGCGGCTACCGTCGCCAACGACGTTGTCTTCACCAGCACCTACAGCGGCACGATCTACGCCTTCGACACCAGCACGGGCAAGACACTCTGGACGAAGAAGGCATCCGCCGGCATCAACTCCTTCCCGGCGATTGCTGGAGACACGCTGCTGGTTGGCGCCGGCGGTCCCGGGTTCTTCAAGAACCCGCAGTATGAGTTGATTGCCTACTCGCTATCGGGTACGGGCACGGCGAGTGCCCAACAGGCTCAGCCTACGACCACGAATACTGCTCCCTCCAGCTCGGCTGCTGGCCCTGCGCCCAACGCTTCGGGTGCTATCCAGGTCAAGGGCGGCGAGTTCTTCTTCAGACTTTCGACCACGTCGCTTGCGAAGCCCGGCAAAGTGACCTTCACCTTCACGAACATCGGCCATGTCTCGCACGACTTCAAGATCGACGGCAAAGCGACGCCGCTGATCCAGCCCGGTCAGACGACAAAGCTCGTCGTCACCTTCACCAAGGCCGGCAGCTACCCCTACCTTTGCACAGTGCCCGGGCATGCCGAGGCCGGGATGAAGGGCACCTTCACCGTCCGCTGACCCCCTCAAGCCTCCGGGTCGCCCGCATGGACGGCCCGGAGGCTCTCCCCTGAACGCGCTTGCAGCCCTGCGCTGGTGGCTAACGGGTAGTCGGGATTCGGGGCGGTCGGGAGCGCCAACGGGGGCTGGCCGTGCAGACGTGCGCGAGCTGCGCAGCGACCTTTTCTCCACACACGCAAATTCGAAGGGAGCGGCTCAACGATGTCCTTTGCGAACAACTCGAACCCGCAGTTCCAACTATTCGCCTACTCGCTCCAGCGATGAGCACTTATCCGCAAGGAGGTACTGCAATGCGTCGGTTCACCATCCGCTCCCTCTCGGTCCTCGGAGCTGTCGCGATTGCCTCGCTGACCCTCGTCCAGCTCGGATCGGCAAGCAGCGACCGGCAGACGGCGCGGACCGTGACGACGATCACGGTTAAGGGCGGCGAGTTCTTCTTCAAGCTCTCGAGCAAGTCAGTCGCGACGCCTCGCAAGGTCACGTTCGTCTTCAAGAACGCCGGCCACGTCGCGCACGACTTCAAGATCAACGGCAAGAAGACCCCGGTGATCGGGCCCGGTAAGACGTCCAGGCTCATCGTCACTTTCAAGAAGAAGGGCAAGTACACCTACCTCTGCACCGTCGACTCGCACGCGAGTCTCGGGATGAAGGGCACCTTCACCGTCCGCTGACCTCCGCAAGCCTCCGGGCCGCCTGCACAGCGGCCCGGAGGCGCTCCCCAGCTCCCCGAAAGGAGAACAAACGATGAGCGAGCAACCCGAGATCCTTTACACCGCCGAAGCAACGGCCACTGGTGGCCGCGAAGGTCACGCCCGGACGCGCGACGGACGGCTCGACGTCGATCTGGACGTGCCGAGCGAGATGGGCGGCACGGGCGGCCCGGGAACGAACCCCGAGCAGCTCTTCGCCGCTGGCTATGCGGCCTGTTTCCAGTCGTCGATGCTGCGGCACGCCGCCGGACGCAAGCTCGACCTGAGCGGCTCGCGCATCACGGCGCGCGTCGGCATCGGTCCGCTGAAGCGCGGCGGCTTCGGCCTCGCCGCGGCGCTCGACTTGGATGCGCCCGAGATTCCCCGCGACGAGGCCGTCGAGCTGATGAGACTGGCGCACGAAACCTGTCCCTACTCGCGGGCCACGCGCGGCAACATCGAGGTCACGCTCACGGTCGGCGGCGCCGGCCTCGAACGCCTGGCGGCCTGAGCGCGGCAACGGAGCTTCCCGACCCTTCGCCGCCATGAGCCCATTCCTGTTGGTCGCCACCGTGCTTTTCGTCCTGATGGCGAAGAGACTTTTCGACATGTACGTCGGCGAGGAATACGTGTGCCCCTCCTGCGGAGCGAGAAGCGAAGCAAGACATTCACCCGACTGTCCGTGGAGCCGCTTTCCCTCCGGGTGAGGCGCGAGCGCCCTCATGTCGCCGCCTGATCTTCCGGGCTCGCGAGGAGGACGCCACCGGCTGTCACAGCGGCGAAGGCGAAGATTCTCAGGCCGCCGTAGGCGCCTGACGGGACCGGCTCGTCGAGCACGACCGTTCCGGCCGCTATCGGCAACGCGTTCGTCAGCAGGGTTGCGACCCCCGCCACCGTCAGCGCCCCGCCGGCCTGGTAGCCGAGTTGCAACAAGACTGTCCCGAGCAAGTAACCGAGGACGAGAGTGAGCAGGAAGCCGATCCGGACGCCGCCCTCGGTGACGAGCTTCGTCGAGATATCGCCGATCGAGAAGAAGAGCCCGCCTGCAATCCCGGCGGCCACTGCGGCGCCCAGAGCCGCCCGTCCCAGGAGCAGGATGAGAAGAGCGGCCGCGCCGCTCGCGCCGAGCCAGAGGAGAATCGGGGCGGTCGACCCGCGGCCGCCCGCACCGCTGCCGGCGACGAGTGACACCGCGAGCGCGAGCAGGCCCAGGACGGAAAGGATCACGCCGCTCAGCTCACGCCTGCCGAGCTGACGGCGGCCCATGCGTGCAGACACGTAGGCGAGCACGCCGATGCCGCCGGCATTGATGCTCTGTACGAGCGAGAGCGACGCCAGCGCCAGGGCCGCCGCGTAGAGGAGGAACCCACTACTCTCCATCGCAAAGCCGAGCAGCCAGCTGCGATCGCGGAGCAGAAGCTGGAGCGAGTGCAGCGGGCGGCGCATCGACAAGACGGGGAGGGCAGCAGCGGCGTCGTGCTCGCGCAGGTAGGCCAGGTTCGTGATCGTCGTCGACAGGGCTGCGAGCACTATTGCGACGGCGGTGCTGGTGGTCATAGCCCGCCAGACTTCCGGCTGGACGCCGTCTTGGCAAGCTGATGTTGGCGGCGCTCTTCAACGTCCCCGCGAACCTCGGCTATCCGCTGCTCTTCGCGCTCGTCGGCGGCGAATCGGCGGGGGCGTTGATCCCGGGCGAGACGGCCCTGATCGTGGCCGCGGCGCTGGCCTCTCAGGACCAGCTCTCACTCCCGGTCGTGATCGGGGTCGCCGCGGGCGCAGCGATCATCGGCGACAACGTCGGCTATCTGATCGGGCGCCGAGGACTCCGGTGGCTGATCAGCCGGCCGGGTCGGCTGGCAGCGCGCAGACGACGTCTGATCGAACGCGGTGAGGAGTTCTTCACGCGCTGGGGCG
>WNGJ01004021.1_pt1 | contig 15236 bp, 18 predicted proteins | sample 5400611 | NCBI WGS metagenome assembly WNGJ01 (sample SAMN13153375, study PRJNA577476) | soil metagenome | isolation source: 40 cm soil or saprolite under Garry oak tree replicate 1 | place: USA:California | collected 2016-06-15
GGTCTTGGTCTAACCGGCCTATTCTCAGTTCTGGCCGGGTTATGGCTTTTGGCATTTGGGCCGAACATCGTCGCGATGCTAGTTCTCGCCATTGGCCTTGCTGGATTTGGATTATTCAATCTGACCTTTGCTTTCAGAACAAATCTGACTCTTTCTCGCGCTAACCAGCTTTCCCTGGTTGGGAACCTTGTTTTGTTCGTATGGCTGTACGTCGTCGCGTCAAGGCTCCTCTTCGTCAGCTACTCGACCGATACTGTGGTGGGGACCTACATGGGAATCCTGAGGGTCTTGGAGCTACAGAGTCCGTACGGTTTCTCCATCAAACCTCTGTTGGACAGATTTGGCTTCTCCCCGTCCTTCTACACCCCGGGTGTTGACGGCTCCTTCGATTTTCATCTTGCCTATCCCTCGCTAAGTTTCCTGTCTATCGTCCCGTTCTACTTACTCGGCCTGCATGATGTCAGAGATACTGTTTTCATCTTCCACATTATGTCAATCCTCACGATATTCGCCCTGGCTCCCGCGAGGCTGAAGAGTGTCAGCGTTCTACCGTTTACGCTGTTCTCTATTGTAATTGCGGGAAGTTGGACCGATAGCATCTGGGCCTTCTTCCTCGTTCTGACGGCAGTTCTCTGGTACCGTCATCCCAAGGCAAGCTGGGTCTCCCTCGGCCTTGCTGTCGCGGTTAAACAGATAGCTATCGTGATTGCCCCCTTCCTCCTACTGCGCCTTTGGAAGGAGACTCCGCAACATAGTTTGCGAAGTCTGACTCGAAGTATTGGTTTGATCCTCTCTGCTTTCTTCTTGCCTAACCTGCCGTTCATCATCTACAGTCCAAGCTCCTGGTGGGCTGCGGTAGTGGCGCCGTTCCTGCCGAACGCACCGGCTCAGGTTCCTGGAGGAATTGGTCTGTCGGGCTTTCTCCTAGACTTTGGAATAGCACTCCCATCCTCCTTCTTTCTAGTCCTCATGGGAGGTGTCTCCGGCATTCTGTTCTACCTTTACGCCAAACATTATCGAGGCTTGAATAGCATAGTTTTTGCCTTTCCGATCCTCATCTTCTTCTTCTATTATCGATCTTTCCCCAATTACATGGCCTACTGGCTATTCCCACTTGTCCTCGAACTTTGTCGGCTTGGCGGTCCGAACCTCAGACTTGCGTTTACAACGAGACTGCCCAGCATCGCTTGGCGGCCTCCTACGGGAACCTTCCTAAGGATCTTGCGTCAACGACTCACACCCTCTGTTATGGTAGTGATGACGCTGACTGTGATTTTTGCGGGTGTTTCTGGGGCTTACATAACTCAGACTTCGAATCCCCGGGCTGCGATACAGATCAACGGAGTAATGGACCCTGACAGCATCGGGTCAGCAACGATGATCAATGTGACTGTTACGAACTTGCTCGCGACACCAGTCTTACCCATCTTCTTTGTCAAGTATAGTCCCCTCACATATTTCTGGGCGAGCAATTCGACTTCGCTATTGAACAGCGGTTCTGCGTCCTCTTACGTGATTAGTGCTCCAGATGCGTTGAGTGCCGTCCCGCGCGGAGACCCATTCCACATCGTGATATATGACAAGTTGACTGGACAATTGCTGGGCGAGTCATCCTTGTGGAAGTCGGACATTCCGGCTCGGTCATTGGAGAATCCCGGTTTTAAGTGGTGGGTCCTGGATCCGAGCGTAGGAACAAAAGTTCCTTTCAACTGGAAGCTCACCTTCTCCAACATTGACCCTGTCTGGTCCGGCATCAGCCCGTTGGGCGTCAACGGAACCAACGGTGTGCAAATGATCCTCAACTATACATCCTCCTTGGTGGGTGTCGAGAGATTGGCCCTGTCTCAGAGAACCTTACTAAACGCTACGAATCTGAGTATTCATTTCAACCAGTCACTCACGACAAATATTGCAAACAACCTCATCTTTGCCGCGAGCGTAGCTGACGGAACCCACACCTTGTACTACGTATTCTCCGACAGGGCAACCCAACAGACTATCACGCCATATTCCACGAACACGACCATAATCATTCCGACACAAAGGTCCCTTTGGAACACGATTTCATTGAGTCCGCAGTCGATCTGGAGTGCTCAGGGCTGGGTAACACCTCAGCAGGTGACTTTTACCTTATTCCTAGAATCTAATTCTGTGGGGGTCTACTACGTGAGCCTTGACCGGATCAATCCGGTCTAGCTTCGGCTAAACAAAACTTTGACTCGGAGCTTCTGAAGCGGTCCCAACGGCCACCGCCGCAACCTCGAATTGGCTATGAGACGAGGACTTGTTTCAATTTTGAAACTTCTTCATTATGCATTTTCAGACGCTGCTCATAATTTAGCTGGATGTTTTCTCGCAATTGATTGCGAACGGTAGAATCCTGCGTTATTCTCGTCAATGCTTGACCGACCGTCTCGGGACGCGCATCCTGTATCTCAACTATGGCACCGTCGAACAATGAGCGGAGAAGTGGGTCTTTGAGAACTATCGTCGGAATTCCGAACGCCAAGTACTCATGTATTGCATGCGGGACAGTGTTCAGCTCGATGCTCAGCGACAAGGCCACGTCAGCGTTCCTCTTGAGCGACTCATAATGGGCGTCGTCAAGATAGCCAGGATAGATCACATTGCTGGGGAGGTTCATTCTGTCCATTCTATGCCCTAGCTTTTCACGTTTCCCCGTGATCACAAGGAGGTAGCCGTCAAGTCCCCTTATCGCCGCCACTTCTTCTTCTAAGAGTTCTTGAGGATGACCTCCATGGGCCGCGATAACCAGGAAGCGGTGGAGGGGAAGCCTAAACGGAGACCATTCGCTTTTCTGACCTCGGCCCACGGTTATAGTCGGCGGGGGAATGTAGTCGTGATAGGTAAAGGCGTTGGTTGCTCCTCTTGCTCGAAGCTCTCTTGTCCAGTTGTTGTTGGGCGACATGTTAGCGTCCGCTCTCTTTGCGACGAATGCTTCTAAGACCGCAATTCCTTGAGACAAGAATGGTTGACGGAGGGTCTTCATGCTCCAGACAGCGTGATGGTCGACTACCAACCTGAACTTGTAGAATGGTTTCGCAAGAACTAGAAGGAGGGGGAGGAAGATTGCTGGGTTCTGAGCGAGAACAACTCTTGGTCGTTCCCTGCCTAGAAGCGAGAGAGTTCTGAGCGCCAGCAATGCGTAGCGCAACGGGGCAGCTATTTTTTTCCCAAACAGAATGTTGAGAAAGACAACTCTTCCCCCAACGAGAGCGCCCACCTCGACCAGGGTGGGAGAAAACGGGGCCCAAGCCACTAGCAAAGGATCGGGGGAGCGGGTCATTTTTGTCAACTTTGTCCCGTTCCCGCCTTTCTACGAACAACGAGACCCCGCAGCTGAGCCCCGGATCTTGCTGGCAAGGCTGGATCCTCTTTAGGAGCCTTTCGTCGGATCCTCACGCCAGTTCCTGCGCACTAATCAGGTTACTCTATGTTTGTGGCGAGAAAATAGACCAAAGCCACGGCTAATGGAAACAGAAAGATGGCATAATAGAAGACCATGATTCCACTCGCGAACATGACACCAAGAGCAACCAAATCTGTCCTCACCTTACGACTTGAAAGATCGATATCCCAGACTCCCAGGGAATAGAGGCTGAAGCCGAGCAACGCGGCTAAGGCGGCGAAGTTGAAGAACAGAACAGGAAGGTAAGAACCCCCGATTGGCTTATCGTTAGCTGGATAAGGGATGCTGTTGACTAGCGGTCCGTACAGATAGGTGAGGATCAGTACCTCTCCGATGCCATAGGCTCCCCAAATCAGAGGGAGTAGCAGAATCCGTCTTTGCAAAAGGGCCGACGGTTTTCAGTTTTGCCGCATATTGATATAAGGATTCTCGGAGTTGTGCCGACCAAGTGATTTATTGGTTGAACTTCTGGAAAGCGCTGTTTCGTGCTTGGTTCTATTTCAGACAAGGCTACAACCTCTACCTAGCCTTTCTCATCGGATTCGCAAGCAACATAGTAGTCCTCTTTAGACTCGGAGTGGAACCAAACAAAACCCTCCTCGATATCTTCCCGACTCTGGGAATATTCACCGCGGTGGGACTTCTCGTGGCCATCCCTGTCGGCATTCTTACGGGCCTTTATCATATGAAGAGGACAGGAGCCTATGCCGCTGACGCATCGGTTGCGACTGAGGCCAACCCCTACATCTACAAGCTTATTCCAGGAAAAGAAAGAGAAGTTTTCTTGCCCTTGTGGATCCTAACCGTGCGGGGCCTGGCCAAAATGCTGGACCGGCAAAACACTATGACCTCAAGCGAGAGAAAGGAACTGGAAGACCTACTCAACAAGGCTAATTCCTTATTGGAGGGGCAAACGGTGGGACTTCCGGAACGATTAGGTGTACGGACTTTTCCTGTAACGGAAGGCGACAAATAGAAGACGACCCCCACTCCGCAAAGGCAACCTTAATGTGCGAACTCAAGGATTTCAAGAGACTTGAGCTTGATAACAACCACAGATTGACACTCGAGCAAGAACTCGAACTTTGGCATCGAGCGTATCTTCCAGTTGGCAAGACAGTTCTTGACCTTGGAGCGGGATGCGGGGAGACCGCGCAGTTCTACCTTAATCACGGAGCGGAAAAAGTGATATCCATCGAAGCCGATTCGAGTTGCTACGATAAGCTCTGCGCCAACTTCATTAACGACAATAGGGTCATACCCATCCTCGCTCACCTTGACTCCATCAAATGCGACATCGAGGGAGGAGAACGTGATATGGTCATCGAGACCCATTTCCCATTCAAGCTCATCAAGATGGGAGAGTTGATCCCAAATGTGGTTCTCTGGAGAATCAAGGAAGACTGGGGCAATATTATGACTAAGGGCGCGAGAAAGACCAAGGTATATGCAAGCAAGGTTTTGGGATTGGGCAAGGACTGTTGAGACAAACCTTCAAGTCTAAACTTCTGCTGAAATCCCCGCCGAATCGTTGAGTAATAAAGTCACAGAAGAGATGAAAGAAAGGCCAGCGCAAGAGTAGCCTCCGCGATCCTGTCACAAAGGGAGACTCTAGTAGTATTGTCACAAAACGAAGCGTACGCTTCGCGACATAACCGTACACCTACAGTCTCTATCATCATGCCTACTAAGGACAGAATTGTTCTTACCAAGAGAGCTATTGACAGCGTATTGAATCAATCATTCAAGGACTGGGAACTCATCATCCTAGATGACAGCTCCGATCAGAACAAGAAAAAGATTGCCGACCTTGGAACCGATAGCAGAATCAAGTTTAAGGCTCGTCCTCATAATAGTAGCGTCGCTTTAGCCAGAACTATTGGCGTCGATCAGGCACTAGGCGAGTTTGTCTCTTTTCTCGACAGTGATGATTATTACTCGCCCGACAGGCTGGAGAAACATCTCAGAGTCTGGTCAGGCATTAAGCGACAGCTAGGTCTATCGTGGGATGTCTGCGTAGAATTTAATGGCGATTCGAAGCCTATGAATCAGCCACTCAGTCCGGGAATTGTCACTAGACCTAGGGTTGCGAGAAGACTATTCTTGGGCAATTTCATCCATGCATCTGCTGGTTTTACTAGAGCTGAGTACGCGCGCAGTATAGATTTTGCCTGGAATATTTTTTCGGATTGGTTGTTATTCATGAGGCTTGGGGAAAAATACGATGGCTATTTTATCAACGAACCCCTGACCTTCAGGGATTTAGGAGCAGACGACAGAGTCGGTAATCAATTCACGCTACAATTTTTCTATTCACAATCTCTTTCTGTTCGAAGACGACTTCTTAGAAGTAATCCCAAAGTGTATTTCCTCCCATGGGTTGCAAGAGACCTAGCACGACTAATCATCAAGATTAAGGGCAGAGTGAGAGTATGAGATCCGATTTGTTAACTCCTTCCCTCTTCTCGTTGACTGACCGGACTTCCTGAACGAACAGATGAAATAAGACTACGTTTTTCGGAGCCCCATGCCAGTTCTTCGTGCGCCTGCGATCATAAATTGCAGAGTTTGCGCCTCACGCAGACTAATGTTCGTGTTATCTCTCGGTGATCAGTATGTATCGGATTTTATCACATCGAGCGGTGAGCATCCGAAGGCCCCTCTAGAGCTCGTGAAATGTTCGAATTGTGGTCTGGTCCAACTGAGGCATACGATTCCGAGAGACAGTCTTTACCGCCACTACTGGTACCGCTCAGGAATCAGCGGGACGATGAGGGAGGCTCTAGCTGATATCACTCTTAAAGCGTGCCGCATCGTCAAACCATTGCCTGGTTCCATTGTCATGGACATTGGATGCAATGATGGTACACTTCTCCGTTCCTATCCCAAAATCGGACTGAAATTGGTCGGATTTGAGCCTGCGGCAAATCTTGTCGATGATGCAAGAAAAGACACTGGGTGGATATTCAACGATTTTTTCTCGGCGAAAGCCTACCAAGCAAAATTTGGCGACAGACATGTCAGAATTATTACGAGCATAGCTATGTTCTACGATATTGAAGATCCGAACACGTTCGTTGCGGATGTTGCCGAGTGCCTAGCTTCGGATGGAATCTGGGTTGTGCAGCAGAATTACTTGGGGACCATGCTTGAGCAAAACGGGTTTGACAACATCGGTCATGAACATTTGGAGTACTACTCTCTAGGCACTATGGAAAACCTGTTGAAGAGACATGGACTCAAGGTTTTCGATGTTGAAACTAATCGGGTGAACGGCGGGTCATTCCGGACGTACATAAGTCACAAGGAACGCTACCCCACGTCAAACAGGGTACACCAAATGGAGAAACACGAAAGGGATCTTGGGTTGACAAAATCAAACGACTACGTGGCCTTCGCTCAAAGAATCAGAGAAATCAAATCAGTGACTAAGCGGTTTGTTGCAGATCAGGTCCGGAGTGGAAAGACCGTGTACGTGTACGGCGCTTCAAACAGAGGGAACACCATTCTTCAATACTGTGAGCTCGATCACTCGCTGATCAAGAAAGCCGCTGACGCTAACCCTGAGAAGTGGGGTCGGAAAACGGTAGGCACACTAATCCCAATCGTCTCAAAAGAAGAGGCCCGCAGAGACCGGCCAGACTATTTCTTAGTCTTGCCCCATCATTTTTCAGATGAGATTAGGAAGGAGGAGAGCGAATACCTGCATTCGGGCGGACGCCTTATAGTACCATTGCCAGAGTTTAGAATAATAAGCAAATGACGATGGAAACCTCTATTTTTTACGTCCACCTAGCCATCCCCATGAAAGCGAAGGGCCCTCCAAACTACTGAGAATCCCTGTGAGGAGGACCATTGACTAGACCGTCGCTTGAAGCTTTAGAAATTATTGGGAGAATATGACCTCCGATGCGGATCTTGATCGTTCATCCGGTCATGACTTTCTTGGGTGGTGGGGAAAGGCTTTGTTGTGATACGATCCGCGCATTGCAGTCTGACGGGCATGAATTGACATTGCTTTCTTCGAATTTCGAGCCTGAGAAATTGGAGAAGTTCTTTGGATATGGGCAACTGTTCACCACAGTAAACCTGATGTTGTACGAATCCAGTGATAAGAGGGACCAGTTCGGGACTCCGGCTCATCTCTTTCGACACCTAAGAGGACAGCAAAAAGTGCTCAAGCGAGCTAAGCGCTTACATTATTTAGACTATGATCTCCTTTTTTCCACCCAAGACCCGGGATATGTTCCAAATGTGAACAGGCCGGTGATCCAGTGGGGATACTTCCCGAAGACGTTTTCATTTTCCAAGTCTCTGCCAAGGACCGTAAGAAGCCTGCCTCTACGGCTCCACTACAGGCAACAAATATCGCGAATAGGACTAGTTCTCGCGATCTCAAATTATTCGAAAATGAGTCTTGATCGGGAGTGGAAGCGTCCCACCAGGCTGCTCCATCCGGCCTGCAACATGGTAAGTGCAACTTCAAAGCGCGATCTAGTCGTAACTGTAGCACGCGCGATTCCAGCAAAACGACTTGAACTCTTTTGGGAGATCGCAAGGATTCGGCCCGAATATGAGTTTGTGATGTTGCTCACTCGAGACCCCTATTCAAGTCAGTATACCAACGATCTGATTAGACAAACTCCGCACAACGGGACGATAGTGTTTGACCCAAAGAAGGATTTGTATCATGGTATTCTTGCACAGGCCAAAGTCTACCTTCACTTTATGAAAAACGAACACTTCGGAATAACTGTGGTGGAGGCGATGTCTGCCTCTTGCGTGGCTATAGTCCATGACTCTGGAGGACCGGGAGAGATCGTGAATGACTTGTCAGGCTATCGTTGGGAGAGAGTTGAGGATATTCCCGATATGGTGGATCGGGCAATGAAGATGGCTCCTTCAGAAGCTTCGAGACTGAGGGCACAAGATTTCAGTTACGAGAGATTCCAAATAGGGCTCTCTTCACTCTTCTCCGAACTGTAAGCAGGAACTCGAACACCGTGTCTACAAGAATTCCGGCTATAAGTAGCGCGTATGTCATCTGTCCCTGATCACCTCCATCGCCTTCTTCACGCCTAGCCAGACCCGGTACCCCGGCAGGTCTTGATACCAGTAATTCTTGTAATTGAACGAGCCGATGTGGTTGTGGATTATTGGGAAGTCTATGATGCCATGGGGGTCTTTCGGAGCAACTTTCTCGTGAACGCGGCCTGTGAATTTGACTCTATTCGAAATGAGTCGGGGAGCGAAGTCGGGATTCCAGGCTTCTCGATATTTTCCATTCTGCAAATTGATCCGTCTAATCCAGTAGTAAGGAAACCGAGGACTCAATTGATTCAAATAGTTCAAGAGCATTGCGCTAGCCTCCTCGTCGTTGTCAATGAAAAGTACCCACTCATGCTTCGACAGGAATGTGTTTCGCGCGGCGGCAAAATCATCAATTTTCCCTGGATAGTCTGTTCCAAGATTAACTATTTTGAATCTGATTTCAGACCGACCTCCTCACTTGAGGCTGCTGGGACTCGGAGTCCCTTTTTCTGACCAAAGAGACATGATGAGCTACCTGGTCATTGCACAATGCTTACGTCCGGCGCCTCTGAACAGTCCCGTGATTGTCAATCCCTTGAGGAAGAATGTCATCATCTTTTTGTGCGAGAAAATTCTGAGCGACCCAATTCTCCCTCTGTGGCAACACGGTTAGCCCGAACCTTCTCCTTAGATTCTCCAAGACTGTCCCGTCGTGAACCTCGATGACACAAGGCGGGAGAGAGCGAGCCGTCACGAGTGTGTTCTCACAACCCTCTCCATCCATTTTCATAAAATCAAAGTCCCATTCCAACATCGAAGGTTCGAAGGAGGCCCCTACGATCCTCATGTTCCAATCGTTACGAGCCGCATTCCTTTCTAGTATAGACGTTAGAGAGACTTCAGGTTCTACCGCGATCACCTTCCTAGCACCGTGGCGGTAGTAGAAGAGGGCGGTTTCGCCGCACCCCGCTCCCACGTCAAGAATGGTCTTACCCTTTAGGGACCATGGGGGAAGGTACCAATTCTTCCATGCTTGCCATTCCCGCCATAGCAGTTCGAAATAGTACGGAGTAAGTTCCAAGACAAAGGGTCCAATCTTGACAACGTTCTCTTCAACAAATTTCCAATTCCAAGAGATGGCAAGATGTTTCAGCCAGTCCACAATCGACCAAGTTGGTGGACGTTTGCGAAAAATCAATTGAATCCAGGCCTAAACAGAATGTGAGCCTAACGAACTTAGATGTTTCGCGAATAGATAATGAGTTGAAAGCTTCGGAGCATGAAGAATCCCTCTCCTTTTGCCAACATTAGGGCTATCCTTAGGAATGAAGACCGCCACTTGCTGTGGACAGTCGATGCATTATTTGGGCGGAGTCACTTGAACCCAATGGGCGCCTCCCGCATCGCAGGTGACCCTAGGAAAAAGCCCGAGATTCGTTAGCCAATTGCAAGTCTCGCATTCGATTCCGTGAGGCCGATGAACTTCTATCTGCAGGTTTGGTGTCAATCGTGTGATCGTCTCCTCTCCGCCCCTCAGAACCTCCAATTCATAGCCTTCAACATCTATCTTGATCAAGTCAACTCGAGCCATGTCAAGATCGTCCAACTTCATCATCGGAACAAGGATCTCGCCAGTTTGGTGAATTTCTGCAGAAGTTCTCACGAATGAGTGAACTCCTGCAAAAGCTGAGAGCTTTAGTCTGCCTTTACCGCGAAAATTTCCGAGTGCCTCGGACCGCGGACTCACATTGTCGGCTTTGTTAAGACGAATGTTCCAGTTGAGGATTCTCCTGTTGTCCGGTTCAGGTTCAAATGCTACGACTCTCCCCTTTTTGCCCACTATTCTAGAGTAGCGAAGCGCATAACTTCCTACATGCGCGCCAACATCTAATACAACATCGCCGAGAGAAGGCTTTAGATCCAAGAACCCTTTCTCTTGCTGCCCGTAGACAATTTGATAGTCATCGGGCTTAGATAGGCGAACCCCGAAGCGGATGCCGTCCACTTTTCTAACGTCATACAATTCGTGAGGAATCATACGAGTAAGAGCGCTCATGGGTACAGACATCCCCAGTAATGAATAGAATTTGGAGAGTCCCCAAAATGGCGCAAGTTTGGGAGCACGCCTTAGTACAGTGAGCATCGGGAAAGTTCTTTGACGCGCGAGGCAAATAGAACTTGCCTCGTGATAGAGACGTTTTCGTTATTTCTCGTATTCGCGTAGGACGCTTCCGAGACCTGACTCGAATGCTTCGGGTCCGAACTGTTTCGCCTCGGAAACCGCGGCCTTAGAGAATTCTCTCCTTAGAGCATCATTCTCTATCAGACTCGCGATCTGTGTGGACGCTTCGCGGACCGTGTCCCATTTGTAACCTACGTTGGTGGTGACGATCTCGCGGGCCCCACCGCTATTGTGAACTACGGGTACGCATCCAGCGGTCATCGCTTCAACAATGGTGATTCCGAAATGCTCATTCAGAGCGCAGTGAACGTAGACGCTTGCCTTCCCCAAAATATCCTTCACCTTTCTCAGGGGCGCTACCACGAACGATACATTCCTTGGAGCAGCCTTCCTAAGCATGTCAGAATAGGATTTCTTATCTGGCGATACGCTTCCGATTATTGCAAAGTTCACGCGGGGCATTCTTCGAGCGATGTCCAAGAACAGTTCCATGCGTTTCTCTGGCCCGATTCTGCCCACAGTTATGACCAAGTTTCCCTTTGGCTGATCACGAAGACCGCTGTACAAGTCTATTGGGCATGGAGGATAGAGGGTTGTAGAGTCTCGGCCCCATTTCTCTCTGACAAATTTTCGGGTGAAGTCAGAGACTGCAAGGAGGCGATCAATGTGGCTGACCCTCGAGCGGTAGAATACTCTCGCCGGCGAGTAATACAGCCTCCAGAGTTTGGGGAGACCGTTTGATTCCAAGTGGCTGAAGTACTCGGGAAAATAGCAGTACTGCACTGCGGGCAATTTGGCAGCTGGTTCATTGGCCACTTCTGCAGTATTCAAGATCAGGTTGAAGCGTCGTTTCTTGGACGCTATGCTTCTCAACCTTAGCTGATGATAGATGAGCCTCTGGTAGAGCACAGCTCTCCGGACGAATGGTCGAAACGGTGGGTAGGTGAGTAGACGGACATTATTGAAGAGACCCTGGACTCCAAAAAAGTCCTCGAACCCATCAACGTCGAATCTTTCACAGGCGAGATACACCTCGTGCCCTTCTCTCAATGCCTCCTTTATCGAATGTATTGCGACCCGTTCTCCGCCTCCCATTACGCTCATTCGTGGATGTACGAGGACGATTCTCATGGCTGCGCCAAGGCGTAGAGTGGGGAGCGGCTGTTTCGCTGAACGTATGCTTGGAGTACGCCTCTGAAGATGTTCAGGTCTTTCTCAACTGCAAAGGCCCCGGTGTGAATATTCCCCGTATATGCCATGGCAAATAGGACCTTGACCGGCAGTTGAGCTACCCGTTTCAGCTGGGTCCTCACGTTCAATCGTCCGAGATAGTAGCCGTACCTGCCTACATTGTACGATGGTTTGAGATTGTAGGTTCGAAGGTGGTCGCACACAACGTGTGACGTTCTGACCCATCTGAATCCGTTCTTCTCGATCCAGCGGCGAATGTATTCGTCCTCCCAGACAGGAATGTTTGGCATGTGAACATTCTTGACAGCTTCAGTCCTGACCAGCGTATCTCCGGTGAACGCTCTATCGATCCTGTCCCTCCAAGATTCTTGTCTCAGAACCATTGCCAACCGTGCCATGGCACGGGTATAGTCGTCAACTCTCTTGTCTCCAGCAAGATAGCTCCAGAGGCCTTCAACACCCCCCACATCTGGACCGATCATTCCAATCACGGTCGACCACCAGTCGGGTCTCAGCTTGACGTCGTCGTCAACGAACGCGAACCAATCGGTGTCCACGCGTTCCATGAGTTCCTGCCGGGCTCTGGCAGGTCCCTTTACGGACGAGGTGAGGATACAGTGAACTGGGATTCGACTCCGAACGTGCTCTACGAAATCGCTGGAAAGCCCTTTCAGACTGGGCACCAGTACGTCGACTCTTGCTGGGACCTGAGCTTCCTTTTTTCTGTTCAGGGAATTGGGAGGGCTCGGAACTAGATTGGTCCGCATTGGGGTTGCTCTCTCATCTTCTGAACATCGAGCATCCTTCCCGCTCGACGCAAGATAATTCTTCTCTTCGCGGCTCTGATACTGGAAACCTTTTCTCGATGTTGGGCGTCCTAGTGCTATGGAAAACGCATCGGGTGCCGAATATATCCGTCGTTTGGCGTCTGGAAAGGTTGTTCCTTGTAATGATGCGAAACCGTTTTCGGTCGAAGAGGCTACTGAGCGTTTGAAGGATCTACCGGGATGGATTCTCCAGTCGGGAGCGATTCAGAAGGAGTTTCGTTTCAAATCTTATCTTGCGGGTCTTGATTTTGCGTTTTCGCTGGGTAGGATTGCTGAGCTGGAGAATCATCATCCGGACCTTTTCATCGGGTGGCGTCGCGTTAAGGTGGTATTGTCGACGCATTCGATTAAGGGTTTGAGCCAGAACGACTTCGTTATGGCTGCAAAGTCGGAGCTAGAATATTCCAAATATGAAGATTGTTTGAGAGGCTGAGTTCTGTCAGTGTCTTGTTTTGAGTTGTTCTTCTATTGTTTTGAGCCTGTTTTCTATGAGTATCAGTTTGTCTAGTATTTCTTTGAGTATTCTTCCGAGTTCTTCTTCTCGTGGTCCAATGTACTGTCCGGGTCTGAGGGGTGAGGGCAACGGCTCTATCGGTCGGGGTCGAAGCGGGTCCGGGAGGTTGGGGCGCTCCAATAGGGGTCCTGTTGATCCTGTCGGCTCCTCTGTTTTTCAGGGTTTTCATCGAGCAAGACCATGCTTTTTTCCAGTAGGAATGGTAGGAGTTCGGGGCTTAAAAACTACTTTTCAGAGTAGAAACAGTAGCATCGTTCAGTCGCTAAAATCGCTCAGAATAAGCCCTGATCATCAATCCGGGAGGGGGTCTTATACGATGCCCAGTTCACGCTTGCATCATCCCGTAAATGCCCGGATTGAAAATGGCTGATTCGCCTGTTCTGCGCGAGAAACCGGTAATCTCGCCAGGAAACCTTTCAGCCAGCGACTCGACCCTTCCTAGAAGTTACAAAAAAAATCTTTCCCGTGACACAAAACCGGTCTTTGGAGGAACCTTCCTTGATAGGTTCAGTGTGGCTATCTTTCTTTTTCCGTTATCTTCTTTTTTCTACTAACTATTTCTCGACCCCCCCGGGGGTACGTCTAAACAAAAAACTCCTTAACACTTTTGTACTGACGTCTTCTCATATTCCCTACTATTCTACTGGTATGGGTCGTGTGGGTTTCTTCTCGTCGCTCTTCGCGAACCGGACCTCTAACACCCCGTTCTTGTAGGTGGCCTTAGCGGTCCGCGGATCAACCATATGCGGCAACTCAAGCTCCTTCAAGTATCGCCTCTTCGCCGAGTCCACACTGATCTTCAACGCCCGATCCGTCGATTCGAGCTTGATCTCGTCCTTCTCAACCCCCGGCAACTCTGTAACAACAACAACCTCTCTCCCGTCATCCATGACATCCACAAGCGGCTCCCGTTCCTCTTTGACCAGCGGACCCCGCGCGCCAGGCTCCACATTCCCGAACTCCCGAATGACCGGCTTCCCATCGGGACCGACAGACATGGAGAAGCCGTATACAAAGGGTGAGGCTCCTTCTTGCGCCTTCGGCATCTCTACGGCTTTACGCATCATATCATCCATCAACCGGTCCATCCGTTCCATCTCGTCAAACACGTCAAACCACCAGCCCGAACGGCTACGCCGTCGGCGAGCTTCTTTACGCGGAGCCAAACACTACACAGCCAGAATCGGATGATCGTCCGAGACTATATTCGAGTTTCCTATGCGGCCCCGACTCAGATCATACGCTTAGCAAGACTATTGATATCCGCACCCCGATAGCCTAGCTCACCGCCGTCCGTCGCGGCCCGCCTTAGACTCCGCTTGAACCCTCCGCGCGGGGGATGGAACCTGAACGGAACCTTCAGACCAGCTCGCAACATTTCGTGTAGACTCGTCTCTCCCGCCACGACCGCCTTCGCCAAATCATCAAAACTCGCCTTTCCCAAGAGTCTGAGAAAACCATCATCGAGACCATCAGCGCCATCACGCTCACCCCGCTTCTCTAAGACCCGTCCGAGGAGGTCCGGGCTGACCTCTCCCCATGCCACTAGAACCTTAGCTGAGCGAAGCATTCCGAGGTTAGAAGGAGTGTTATCCAGCAGTCTAGCCTGGAAGGTCCGTTCTAGCTTCAACGACTCCATCGTCCTCTGAACATCCGGATTATCCGAAGCCGTCCCGCGGAGCCTAACCGCGAGGATAGGATTCTTGCTCGATGACTCCAGCTAGTTCACCCAGTCGCCCTGCGTCACAACATTGTACGTCTGCGTCAGCGCGTCAAAGACCGCCAGCGCCGACGATGACAAGGTCGAGGTTGACCCAAACGTCCGAGTCCAACAATCCCTCACACCGGCCAATCGAAGAACCTGTTTCGGAATCTCACCCGCAACCAACCCGAGACCCCGCGGCCCAGGCAAAACCTCCACTCGGACACTACCCGTCTTGCCCGTGACATTGAACGGGACAGTATGCTGCGTTCCACAACGACACTCCCAGCTCCCGCAGCCGCGCCTGACGGGAATGATGTTCAGCTTCGCTTGCACAGTCCCCTTGTCGATCGCTGTCC
>WNGJ01008575.1_pt1 | contig 15236 bp, 17 predicted proteins | sample 5400611 | NCBI WGS metagenome assembly WNGJ01 (sample SAMN13153375, study PRJNA577476) | soil metagenome | isolation source: 40 cm soil or saprolite under Garry oak tree replicate 1 | place: USA:California | collected 2016-06-15
CCCTTGCCTGTTGCTCAACTACTTCGGGCAGGGGGCGCTCCTGCTCCGTGCCCCGGCCGCGGCGAAGAACCCCTTCTACCTTCTCGCCCCGAGCTGGGGCCTGTACCCCCTGATCGCGCTCGCGACGGTGGCGACCATCATCGCGTCGCAGGCAGTGATTTCCGGCGCCTTCTCGCTGACGCGCCAGGCGGTACAGCTCGGCTACAGCCCTCGGCTCCGCATCGAGCATACCTCGTCGCGCGAGATCGGCCAGATCTACGTCCCCGCGGTCAACTGGGGCCTGATGCTGCTGACCTGTGCATTGGTGTTGGGCTTCGGCTCGTCCAGCAACATCGCCGGTGCGTACGGCGTGGCGCTCTCCACCCTGATGCTCATCACGACGCTGATGTTTTATGTGATGAGCCGCGAAGTCTGGCGCTGGAGCATCCCGCGAGCGGCGCTCGTCGCCGGGCTGTTCCTCTTCATGGACGTCCCGTTCTTCGGCGCCAACGCGCTGAAGATTCGTTACGGCGGCTGGGTCCCCCTGGTCATCGCGCTCGGCGTGTACACGCTGATGACCACCTGGAAGCGGGGCCGCGAGATCCTCGCCAAGCGCATGCTGGAGAAGACGGTGCCCCTCAAGATGCTGCTCGCCGATCTGGCGGCGGAGCCGCCGATCCGCGTGCCCGGCACGGCCGTCTTCATGTACGGCACGGCGGACGGCACGCCGCCGGCGCTCGTGCACAACCTGGCCCACAACAAGGTGCTGCACGAGAAAGTCGTGTTCCTGACCGTGGTGACGCCCGATGTACCCCATGTGCCGCCGACGGAGCGGGTGACGGTGAAGCGGATGGGGAAGGGGTTCCACACGGTGGTCGCCCGCTACGGGTTCATGGAGGATCCGGAGATCGAGGACGTCCTGGCGGCGTGCCGGGCGAACTCGCTCGACACGCGGATCGAGGGAACGACCTTCTTCCTCGGTCGTGAGACCCTCGTCGCCGCCGAGCGGCCCGGCATGGCCGAGTGGCGGGCGAAGCTGTTCGCGTTCATGTCGCGCAACGCGCTGCGCGCGACGGCCTTCTTCAAGATCCCGGCGAACCAGGTGTTCGAGGTCGGAGCCCAGGTCGAGCTGTAGCGGACGCGCGGGCGTTGCATCCCTGGACGAGCGCCCGCTATCGTTAGCGCGCCATGCACTGGCGCGACATCAAGCGCTTGCTCGTCGGCAAGCCGCTCGAGACACTGCAGCTCGGAACCGAGCGGCTGAACAAGGTCGTCGGGCTCGCCGTCCTCTCCTCCGACGCACTGTCGTCCGTTGCCTACGCCACCGAGGCGATGCTGCTCGTCCTCATGGCGGCGGGAGCTGCGGGCACCGACCAGGCATTGAAGGTCGGCGGCTTCATCCTGCTGCTGCTCGTCATCGTCGTCGCGAGCTACCGTCAGACCGTGTACGCCTACCCGCAGGGGGGCGGGGCGTACTTCGTCGCGAAGGAGAACCTCGGGACGACGTTCGGACTGGTCGCGGCCGCCGCGCTGCTCGTGGACTACACGCTCACGGTGGCCGTGTCCGTCGCGGCGGGCGTCGACGCGATCACGTCGGCGTTCCCCGGCTTGCTCGCCCACCGTGTGGCGTTGGGGCTCGTGGCGATCGCGGTCATCGCCTTCGGCAACCTGCGCGGCATCCGCGAATCGGGGGCGATCTTCTCGGTCCCGACGTACTTCTTCATCTCGATGTTCGGGTTGATGCTCGTCGTCAACCTCGTGCATCCGCTGGGCTACTGGCCGGGAGTGGCGACGCGCGGGCAGGGTGCCCTGGAGCTCGTGTCATCGTGGCTCTTGCTGCGCGCGTTCTCGTCGGGATGCGCGGCGCTGACGGGCGTCGAGGCCGTCTCGGACGGCGTGGCCGCCTTCAAGCCTCCCGAGTCGAGGAACGCGGCCGTCACGCTCGGTTGGATGGGCGTCATCCTCGGCAGCTTCTTCGCCGGGTCGACGTATCTCGCGCACGGGTATGGCGTCGTTCCGGTCGGCGACCAGACCGTGATTTCGCAGCTGGGCCACGGTGCGTTCGGTGACAGCATCTTCTACTTCTTGCTCCAGTTCGCCACCGCGCTGATCCTCATCCTCGCCGCCAACACGTCATTCGCGGACTTCCCCCGGCTCGCCTCGTTCCTCGGGCGCGACGCCTACTTGCCGCGCCAGCTCGCGAACCGGGGCGACCGCCTGGTGTTCTCGAATGGGATCCTGCTGTTGGCGCTCGTGGCCGGGGCGCTGCTGTGGCTGTTCGGCGGCGACACCCACGCCCTCATCCCGCTGTACGCGGTGGGGGTGTTCCTGTCGTTCACCCTGTCGCAGGCGGGCATGGTGACGCGACTCGTGAGGCGGCGCGAGCGGGGCTGGGTGGGGCGAGCCACGTTCTCGGCGATCGGCGCGGTGGCGACCGGGATCGTGCTCGTCATCGAGCTCGCCACCAAGTTCACGAGTGGGGCCTGGATCACCGCCCTGCTCATCACCCTGCTCGTGCTCGCGTTCTACGAGATCCACCACCACTACACCTTCTACGCCCGGCAGATCTCGAGCAAAGAATGGCAGCCCGTCTGGCCGCGCAAGCACGTGGTCGTCGTGCCCGTGGCGGGCGTTTCGAAGAGCACGGCGTCCGCGCTCGCCTACGCGCTGCTCCTGTCGCAGAACATCCGGGCCGTCGCCGTGGCGACGAACCCGGAGCAGGTCGCGAGGCTGCAAGACGATTGGGACATGTGGGACAGCGGGGTGCCGCTCGAGGTCTTGATCTCCCCGTACCGCTCGATCGTGCGCCCGCTGCTCGACTACATCGATCGGGTGGAGAACGAGGAGCAGCCCGACTGGCTCACGGTCGTGCTGCCGGAGGTGGTGCCCGCCCGGTGGTGGCACAACATCTTCCACAACCAGACGGCACTCGCGATCAAGGCGGCGCTGCTATTTCGGCCCAACGTGGTGGTGACGAGCGTGCCGTACCATCTCGAGCGCTAGGCCGCCTCATTCATTTTCGCCGAACTTCGCGATGTCCTCCGGTAAGGCTTCTCGCGTCGTCGTCGTTTCCTGACCTTGAACCATCGACCGGATTTGCTCGACCACGTCCGGGTTCGCAAGCGTCGTTACGTCGCCGACATCTCTGCGGTTCGAGATCGCCGCGAGCACGCGACGCATGATCTTCCCGGAGCGCGTCTTGGGCATATCCGGCACGATGTACACGTGCTTGGGTCGGGCGATCTTGCCGATCACTTCCTCGTTCGCCTTGACCACGCGGTCGATGATGTCCTGGCTGTGCGGCACGCCCGGTTTGACGGCGATGTACACTTCGGGCACGCGTCCCTTGACCTCATCCTGCACGGGCACAACGGCGGCCTCGGCGACTTCCGGGACCGTGAGGCAGGCGGACTCGATCTCCTTCGTGCCGAGGCGGTGACCAGCGACATTGATCACGTCGTCGATGCGGCCCAGGATGCGGTAATAGCCATCCGCCGCCTGCACGGCGCCGTCGCCGCACAGGAAGGGCCAGTCGCGCCAGTCCTTGCTCTTGGGATTCTTGTTGTACTTGGCGAAGTAGGTCTTGACGTAGCGGTCGCGGTCGCCCCAGATCGTCTGCATGATGCCCGGCCAGGGATGGCGGATGCAGATGTTGCCCGCCTTGCCGGATCCCTTGGGAACCTCGGCGCCGGTCTCGTCGTAAATGACCGGGTGAATCCCCGGCGCGCCGGGACCGCAGCTGCCCGGCTTCATCGCATGAATCGCCGGAACGGTGGTGCCGAGAAAGCCGCCCGTTTCGGTCATCCACCACGTATCCGTGATCACGGCTTCCCGCTTGCCGACCTCGTCGTAATACCAGCGCCACGCCTCCGGCTCGATCGGCTCGCCCACGGTCGTCATCGACTTGAAATGGTACTTGTACTTGCGCGGCTCTTGGGGACCGAGCTTCCGCAGCATCCGGATCGCCGTCGGCGCGGTGTGGAAGATGTTCACCCCCAAACGCTCGGCAATGCGCCACGGCCGCCCGGCGTCGGGAAACGTCGGCACGCCTTCGTACAGCACGCTCGTCGCCGCAATCGCCAGGGGACCGTAGACGATGTAGGAATGCCCGGTGATCCAGCCGATGTCGGCCATGCACCAGTAGATATCTTCTGGATGGATGTCGAGAATCCACTTGGACGTGCCGGTCACGTACGCCAAGTACCCCGCGATGCCGTGCTGCGCGCCCTTGGGCTTGCCCGTCGTACCGCTCGAATACATCAAGAACAGGGGTCCCTCCGACGGCAGCGCAACCGGTTCGACGTTCTTGCCTTTGTAATCCTTGAGCAGGTCATTCACGAAGACGTCGCGACCTGAAACCATCTGCGTCTTCGCGGAATACCTTCCGGGATACCGCTGCCACACCAGCACCTTGTCGACGTCCTGCCCCAAGTCTTTCGCCGCCCGCACCGCGATGTCGGCGTTCGCCTTGTGATCGACGAGCGTGCCATTGCGCCAGTAACTGTCCATCGTAATCAGCACCCGGCTGCCCGAGTCCTGCATGCGCGAGCCGCACGCCTGACCGCTGAAACCGCCGAAGACTTGCGAGTGGATGATGCCGAGCCGCGCACACGCCAGCATCGTGATCGGCAACTCCGGGACCATCGGCATGTGAAAGGTGACGCGGTCTCCCGCCTTGAGTCCCATGCCGCGCAGCAGCGCAGCCACTTCGTTGACCCGGCTGTAGAGCTCCTGGTACGTGATGACCACATCCGGCTCTGATTCAGGTTCGGGCACGAAAATAAAGGCTGCCTTGCTCCCGTACTTGGCCAGATGGCGGTCCACGCAGTTGTACGCCGCGTTGATCTTGCCCCCGACAAACCATTTCCAGAACGGCGCGTCGCTGGTATCGAGGACGGTGTGATATGGCTGGAACCAGGTCAGCATGTCCGCATACGTCTTGAAACAGTCGGGAAACTTGTCGAGGCCGAACTTTGCAAAGACGTGCGGGTCTCGCAGATTCGCCTGTGCTTTGAATTTCTCGGAAGGTTGGTAGTACTCCTCTTCCTTCCAGTGCACCGCAATCTGCGCTTCACTGACCTCGGTCAGCTCCTTCGTCTCGACTGTCTTAGCCATGTGATTGATCTCCTAGCCAGCACCAGTCCCCGTTGCCGAAGCATGCCAGGGGGTTGTCCCGTTTCAGGTAAGGTATGCCGCTCTATGGAGGCGTGGTCAAGGCGGTGGCGGGGCGCGTGTTGCGCCCTTGCAATATGCGCCGCACCGCTCGCTCTGCGACGACGCGGCGCGTGCGCCGGCTCACGCACCTTTTGACAAATGGTTGAGCGCCCGCAGCTTAGCTGGGTGGCACTGGAGTCGCAGGAGGGAGCGGCAATCACCACTGGAGCCGCCCGTGAAGGAGATGCTGGCCATGTCTACCCGCCCGACCGAGAAGGTCCTCGCCGCGCCCGAGCAGCTGGGGCTCGAGTCGCGGACCGACTTCCGTCGGGCCGCCGCCGAGCTGTTGGAGCAGCTGCCTGAGGGCGCGGGCCGCCTGATCATCGACATGAGCGGCACACGACAGGTGGACAGCGCCGGGCTTGGGGCGCTGATGCTGATCCAGCGCCGGGCGGCGGAGCGCCGGCTCACGGTGTGCCTGCGCGGTGCCAACGAGGAGCTGCGTTTTCTTCTCGTCCTCACGAAACTCGACGACCTCTTCGAGCTCGAGAGCGGCGTGGCCTGAGGCGTAGACGGGCGGAGCGCGGCGCGTATATTGACCCCCCATGGGGTCCGCCGCCTCCCCGCGCAAAGTGCTGTTCGTCGAGGACGAGTCGGCCCTCCGGTCGACCTACCAACGATTCTTCGCTTCCCGCTATGAGCTGGCGTTCGCCTCGAGCGGAACCGAGGCGCTGCGGCTGCTCGAGGACTTTCAGCCCGACGTCCTGGTGCTCGACATGCGCCTGCCCGACACCGACGGCGTGACCGTGCTGCAGCAGGTCCGTGTCTCCCGTCCCCAGCTGCCCGTCATCGTGACGACGGCCTACGTCAGCATGGAGCCCCTCATCAGCGTGCTCGACCTGGGGCACAGCGGATATCTCGTCAAGCCGTTCAGCATGGACGACCTGGCCGCGCGCATCGATGCTGCGGGTTGAGGGACTGCGGCACGCCTTCGGTCGCGTGCGGGCGCTGGACGACATTTCCTTCCATCTCACTCCCGGGCAGACGCTCGCGATCTTCGGGCCGAACGGCGCCGGCAAGACGACGCTGCTCAAGGTACTCGTCGGACTGATCCGCCCTCAGGCCGGCACGACGCACGTGGAGGGTGGGCCGCGCGCGGTTGGCTGGATGGGGCATCAAGCGCACCTGTACGGGCATCTCACGGTGCGGGAGAACCTGCTCTTTTGGGCCGCGCTGTACGACGTGCCGGCCCTTCTGCGGCGGGCCCGCGTGGACGAGGCGCTGCGCCGCCATGGACTGGCGGATCGAGCGGACGAGCCGGTGCGCGCGCTCTCGCGGGGCCTGGTGCAGCGCGCGGCGATCGCCCGCGCGCTGCTGCACGAGCCGCGGGTGCTGCTGTTGGACGAGCCCTTCACGGGACTCGACCTGGCGGCGGCGGCCGAGTTCCGCCGCCTGCTCGCGCAGCTCGCCGGCGCGGGGCGGATCGTGGTGCTCGCGACGCACAACGTGGACGAGGGCGTCGAGCTCGCCACCGACATCGCGTTTCAGCAGGGCGGCCGGTTCGTGTCCCTGGGGCCGCGCGGCGGCCGCACGGCCGGCGCCGTGGCCGAAGAGTACCGGCGGGCGGTGGCCGGTGGGTGAGACGCTGCGCCACGCGTGGACGCTGGCGCGCAAGGACCTGGTGCTCGAATTCCGCACGCGCACGGCGATCCTCTCGGCGGTGGTGTTCACGGCGCTCGTCCTCATGGTGTTCAACTTCGGGCGCGACCCCACGGCCGTGGCGGCGATCGACCTCGCGCCGAGCATTCTGTGGGTGACGTTCACCTTCGCCGCGATGCTCGCGTTGAACCGTGCCTTCCAGCTGGAGCTCGACAACCAGGCACTCGAAGGGTTGCTCGTCGCGCCCATCAGCCGCACCAGCATCTATTGGGGCAAGCTCGCCGCCAACCTGGTGTTCGTGGCGGTGGTGGAAGCCGTGGGCCTGCCGCTGTTCGTGCTGTTCTTCAACGTGCCGGTGGCCGACGTGCTCGGGCCCCTCGTCGGCGTCATCGCCCTGGCGACGGTCGGGTTCGTGGCCGTGGGCACGCTGTTCAGCGCGATGCTCGTGCGCACCCGCTTTGCCGAGCTGATGTTGCCGGTGCTGCTGCTCCCGTTTCTCATTCCGCCGCTCATGGGCGCGGTGCAGGTGACCGCCCGGCTGCTCGCCGCGCGGCCCTTGAGCGAGGTGGCCGGCTGGCTTAGGTTGCTCGCGGCCTACGACGTCGTGTTCCTGACCCTCGCGACCCTCTTGTTCCCGCACACCGTCGAGCAATGACCCTCGCTCGGAAGGGCCACTGGACTACCCTGGTGGGCCTCGTGCTGCTCGGCGGCGTGTACGTGCGCGCCGTCGTCTTCACGCCGGTGGAGCGGCTGCAGGGGCCGGCGCAGAAGATCTTCTACCTGCATGTTCCCGCTGCGGTGTGGACCGAGCTGGCGATGGTGCTCGTCGGCGTGGCGAGCGTGGTGTTCCTCTTCTTGAAAGATCCCCGCCTCGACCGGTTCGCCGAGGCGTCGGCCGAGGTCGGCACTGTGTTCGCCGCGATCGTGCTGACGACCGGACCGATCTGGGGAAAGACGGTGTGGGGCACGTGGTGGGCCTGGGACGCGCGTCTCACCTCCACCCTGTTCCTCTTTTTCCTTTATATAGGCTACCTACTGCTGCGCGGCGCCGTCGTGGACGCGGGCGCGCGCGCCCGCTACGCCGCCGTGCTCGGCATCTGCGGCATGGCGCTCGTGCCGTTCATCCATTTGAGCGTGTACCTGTTTCGCACGCTCCATCCGCAGCCCATCATCCTCAAGCCGAGCGCGCCCTCACTCCCGCAGAGCATGCTGGTGACCTGGCTGCTGTCGTTCGCGGTGTTCACCGTGCTGTACGTGGGGTTCGTGATGCAGCGCTACGCACTGGGGCGGGCCCGCGAGGAGGGAGACCGTGCCTGACGTGCCGCACAACGCTGGTTATATGGTGGCCGCCTACGTCACCACGGCGCTCATCCTGCTGGCCTACGCCTGCTCGCTGTACCGCCGCGCCGCGAAGCGCTAGCCGGCGTGGGGCTTCGCGCCACCGCGCAGCTCGATCCTGGCCTCGGAGAGCCGCTCCCGCCCCCGGGGCACGAGGGTGGACCAGAGCGTGAGGGCCTGCTCCGCGGCGCGCTCGTCGCCGGCCTGAAACAGCGCCTGCGCGTTGCGCCATAGCGCTTCCGCGCCGCCCCCCGCGGCGTAGGCGCGGGCGAAGCGGGCCGCAGCCTCCGCGGCCTGGCCCGCGCGCCGATACAGCTCCCCCGCCGCCAGCGCCGCGTCCGCCCGCTCTTCGAGGACCAGCGCCTGCTCGTAGGCGGCCAGCGCCTCTTTCATGCGGAACGCGCCCTCGTACGCCTGACCCAGCAGCATCCAGGCCGCGGCGCTGGCGGGGAAACGCCGCGTCGCGGCCTGCGCTGCGCTCATCGCGCCGAGCCGGTCTTCCCGGGCGCGCCGCAGCTCGATGAGGGCGGCGAACGGCGGGCCGAATGCGGGAGACCAGGCGCAGGCGAGCCGCAGCCAGAAGTCGGCCCGTGGCGCGGCGCCGGCCCGAGCGGCGCGGCGCAGCGCGAAGCGGACGAGGGCGTCGCGAACCATTGCTTGATAATGGTTCTCCGGCCGATGAGATTGCAATCCGGTATGGCACGAGAGTCCCGGTCGCTCGCGGGCCGCCGGATCGTGGTGACGCGCGCGCGCGAGCAGGCGGGTGACCTCGTCCGCGCGTTGCAGCAGCTCGGCGCGGAAGTGATCACCGCGCCGACCATTCGCATCGAGCCGCTCGCCGACCTCGCGCCCCTTGGCGCCGCGCTGGCCGATCTCTCCCGCTATCGCTGGATCGTCTTCACCAGCCGCAACACCGTGGACATCGTGTTCGACCGCCTGCCGTCATGGGGGTTCGAACCCCGGTCGCTCGGCCGCGCCGCGATCGCGGCCATCGGGCCGGCGACGGCCGCGGCGCTCGCGCGCCGGGGCGTGCCTCCCGCCCTCGTGCCCGAGCGCTACGTCGCGGAAGCGGTGATCGTGGCCCTGGCCCGCGTGGACGAGCTCGCGGGGGCCCGCATCCTCCTGCCGCGCGCGCTCGAGGCCCGCGACGCGCTGCCGGATGGCCTGCGGGCACGCGGTGCCGTCGTCGACGTGATCCCGGTGTACCGCACCGTGCCCGTGACGGGCGATGGGCCGGCCCTCGCCGGGGAGATCCTCGCCGGGCGGTGCGACGTGGTCACGTTCACGTCCTCCTCGACCGTGCGCCACTTCGTGGACCAGGTCGGCCGCGCCGCGGCCACGTCGGGCCGCTTCGTGGCGGCGGTCATCGGGCCGGTGACGGCCGCCACTGCACGGGAGCTCGGCCTGCGGGTGGAGGTCGAGGCGACCGAGTACACCGTCCCGGGCCTGGTGGACGCGCTCGCGCGATACTACGGGGAAGGGGGAGGGGGGAACCCTAAAGGACTCCCTGGCGGTCGGGGGGAAGGGTGAGTGGCATCCTGAAGCTCGGGACACGTGGCAGCAAGCTCGCGCTGTGGCAGGCGGGTTGGGTGCGCGAGCGGCTCGCCGAACGGGGGGTGGCGGCGGAGATCGTGGTCATCAAGACGCGCGGCGACGCCGAGGTGGACCGCCCCCTGCACGAGCTCGAAGGGAAGGGGTTCTTCACGAAGGAGATCGAGGAGGCCCTGCTCGAGCGGCGGATCGACGTGGCGGTGCATTCGCTCAAGGACCTGCCAACCCGTCTCGCCCCCGGCCTCGCGCTCGCCGCGGTTCCCGAGCGCGGGGACCCGCGCGATGTGCTGGTGACCCGCCAGCCCGGGGTGACGTCGCTCGCCGGACTGCCGCCCGCGGCGCGCGTCGGCACGTCGAGCCTGCGGCGGGTCGCGCAGCTGCGCCACCTCCGGCCGGACGTCGCGGTGCTGCCGCTCCGCGGCAACGTGCCGACGCGAGTGCGCCAGGTGAAGGAGGGCGGTGACGGCGCACTCGACGCGGCGCTGCTGGCGCGCGCCGGGCTCGAGCGTCTCGGCCTCGCCGCCATGGTCGCCGTAACGCTCGACCCCCTCGAGATCATGCCGGCGCCCGGTCAGGGAGCGCTGGGCCTCGAGGTGCGTGCCGACGATCGCGCGACCCGGGGCGCGCTCGCCCCGCTCGAGCATGCCGCAAGCGCGCGCCAGGTGGCGGCCGAACGCAGCGTGTTGGCCGCACTCGGCGGCGGGTGTCAGGCCCCCGTCGCCGCCTACGCGGGGAACGGCGAAGGGAGAAGGGGGATGGACAGGCTCTATGGCCGCGTCACGGCCCGCGATGGCGCCGTCCAGATCACCGCGTCGGCGGACGTCGATCCCGCCGATCCCGCGGCGGCCGGCTTGGCCGTGGCGGACTTGCTCGGAGCGCAGGGTGCGCTAGAGTTACTGGCCCGATGACTCAGTTCCCGATCCGCCGGATGCGCCGGCTGCGGCGCACGCCCGCGCTGCGGCGGCTGGTGCAGGAGACGCACCTCGTCCCCTCGCAGCTCGTGTGGCCGTTGTTCGCCGTCCACGGCGAGGGGGTGCGCCGCGAGATCGCCGCCCTGCCGGGCGTCTACCACACCTCGGTGGACGAGCTCGTGAAGGACGCCGAGCGCGCGCAGCAGCTCGGCCTGGGCGGGGTGATCCTGTTCGGGATCCCGCAGGCGAAGGATGCGACCGGCTCGGAGGCGTACGACGAGCAGGGGATCGTGCAGCGGGCGGCGCCAAGGTCGCGGTGTCGCAGGCGCGCGCGGGCGTGGACGTCGTCGCGCCGAGCGACATGATGGACGGCCGCGTGGCGGGGATCCGCACGGCGCTCGACGCCGCCGGGCTCGCGCGCGTGCCGATCATGTCGTACGCGGCGAAGATGGCCTCGGCCTTCTACGGGCCGTTCCGCGAGGCGGCGGGCTCGGCGCCGCAGTTCGGGGACCGCCAGTCGTATCAGATGCAGAGCACGAACGCCGACGAGGCCATGAAGGAGATCCGGCTCGACGTGGACGAGGGCGCGGACATCATCCTGGTGAAGCCGGCGCTCCCCTGCCTGGACTTGATCCGCCGCGCCAAGCAGGAGTTCGGCTCGCCGCTCGCGGCGTATCAGGTCAGCGGAGAGTACGCCATGATCAAGGCCGCAGCGCAGCGCAATATGCTCGACGAGTGCCGGGCGATGTGGGAGACGCTGCACGCGATCCGGCGCGCGGGGGCGGACATCATCCTCAGCTACTTTGCCCCTACTGCGGCAGAACTGCTCTGATGTCTGACGTCTGACGTCTAGACATCAGACATCAGACCTCAGCGTTGTTTCGGCAGCAATACCGTCCGCCACAGCCAACCCGCTGCCGCGGCGCCCAGGAGCGGCCCGATCCACCACACGGCCTGCCCGTGCACGTCCGCGCTGATGATCGCCGGCCCGAAGGCGCGGGCGGGATTCATGGCGGCGCCGGTGAGGCCGCCCCCCACCAGAGCATCCACGAATACCGCGAGGCCGATGCCAAAGCCGCCGATCTTCGGGGCTTCCGGCGACACCGCCGTCCCGAACACCGCGCTCACGAGGAAGAACGTCAGCAGCGCCTCGATCCAGATGCCCTGCATGAAGGTGACCGTGTCGGCGAGCTTGGGGGCGCCGGCGAGGGTCACGCGCACGGCGGCTAGCGGGAGTAGCCCCTTCACCAGTGCCGCGCCGACGAGGGCGCCCACGAGCTGCGCCCCGACGTAGCTCAGGGCGGTGCGGCCGTCCACCTTGTCGGCCACCCAGAGTCCGGCCGTGACGGCCGGATTGAGGTGCCCGCCCGAGATGTTCATCGTCATCGAGACTGCGATCGCCAAGCCGACGCCGTGCGCCAGCGCGATGCCCGTGGCGCCGAGCGCCCCCGCCGTGTGGGCGTTCATCACGACGCTGCCCGCGCCTAGGAACACGAACAACGCCGTCCCGACGAACTCGGCCGCGAGCGGCCGCAGCGTCCTGGGTATCACGGTCGATCCTCGACGGTGAGGGGCGGCGCCAATCTAGGCGTGATGCTAGGGGCGCCGCAACACCAGTGTGGCGTTGATGCCGCCGAAGCCGAAGGAGTTGGAGACGACGACGTCGGGCGCCGCCGCGCGACCTTCGCGCGGCAGGCAATCGAGGTCACACGCGGGATCGGGGCGCTCGAGGTTGAGGGTGGGTGGCAGCCAGCGGCGCTCCATCGCCAGCGCGCAGATCGCGGCCTCGATCGCCCCGCTCGCGCCAAGGGCGTGCCCGTAGTAGCCCTTGGTGCCGCTCACCGTGAGCCGATAGGCGTGCTCCCCGAACACCTGCTTCAGGGCGGTCGTCTCCGTGGTGTCGTTGAGGGGAGTGGAGGATCCGTGGGCGTTCACGTAGCCGACCTCCGTCGGCGCCACCGCGGCGTCCGCGAGCGCGAGCCGCATGGCTCGCGCTGCCTGGCGGCCGTCGGGGCGCGGCGCGGTCATGTGATACGCGTCGTTGGTGAAGCCGTAGCCCACGACCTCGCCGTAGATCTTCGCGCCACGCGCCAGGGCGCGGGTCCGTTCTTCCAGTACCAGGACGGCCGCCCCCTCGCCCATCACGAAGCCGTCGCGGCCCGCGTCGAAGGGTCGCGAGGCGTGCTCGGGGTCGTCGTTGCGCGTGCTCATGGCGCGGATCACGCTGAACGCCGCGTAGGTCATCGGGGCGAGCGGCGCCTCGGCGCCACCCGCGAGCATCACGTCGGCGCGGGCCTCGCGGATCGCGTGGAAGGCGTCGCCCACCGCGATCGTCCCCGAGGCACAGCTCATCGCGTTGGTCGAGTTGGGGCCGGTGAAGCCGAACTCGATCGCGATGTTGCAGCTCGCCGCGCCCGGGAACACGGCGAGCGCGAGCGCGGGATCGAGCCCGCGCGGCCCCGCCTTGAGGAAGCCGCCGACCTGCGCCTCCGCGAACGCCACCCCGCCCAGCGCCGAGCCCATCATCGCACCGATGCGGTCGCAGTCCTCGCGGGCGGGAGCGAGCTCGGCGTCCGCGAGCGCGAACCGCGCACTGGTGACGGCGAGCTGCGAGAAGCGGTCGAGCCGCTTGGCGCGCTTCGCCTCGAGGTGGTCCTGGGGCCGGAAGTCGGGGATCTCCGCCGCGATGCGGCTCCGGAAGGGCGTGGGATCGAAGCGCGTCACCGCCCGCACGGCGGAGCGCCGTGCCACGAGGCCCGCCCACAGCCCGTCCGCGGCGGTCCCGATGGGCGTCACGGCTCCCACCCCCGTGATGACGACGCGCCGACCATTCCTCACAGCCACCCCCCACCGCGAATGCGGAGTGCGGAGTGTGGAGTGCGGAATCGAACGCCCGCGTTGCTACTCCGCATTCCGCATTCCGCATTCCGCACTCGTTCGAGCGGCATCATGTACGCTCCACGTATCGTTTGATCCCCGCGAGGGTGCGCGCGGCGATGCCGTGGATGAACACGGGGCCGATCACGAGGCCCGCCGCGAGCGGGCCGATCAGCGGCCACGCGGGCCCGCGCCACTCGTGCACGATGGTCACCGTCACTCCCCCGTCCACCGGGGCGAATCGCCACGCGACGTTCATGCCTCGTGTGATACCCCGCACGTGCCGGTACCGGATTTCCCGCCCGCGCAGGTCCACGGTCATCTCGGACACCCACCAGGTGGGGTAGCGCAGGGGGCCGAACGGGCGCCACGCCGCCATCTCCACGATGCCACCCCTCTCCCGGCGCTCGAGGAACCGCACCCAGCGATAGTGGGGCAGGATCTCTGGCCACCGCTCCACGGTCGCGGCCGCCGCGAACACGCGCTCGAGGGGGGCCGGGATCAGGATCCGGTCGACGGTGACCATGCCGCCACGACGCGGAAGCCCGGACGCGCCCGCGCCACGGCGCCCACGCCCGCCTCCCGCAACAGATCGCTGAACTCCCCTACCGTGTACCCGCGCCGCAGCGACAGCAGGGCGTCGTGGCGCGTCTGGCGGCGGAACCCGAGACCCAACGACGCCATCCAGACCCCCGCCATCGCGAGGCGCGAGCGCCGCAGGTCGGCCAGGACTACCGCCCGCCGCGCCACGCGGTCGAAGCTCGCGATCCACCGCACGGCCAGCTCGCGTGGCAGATGGTGCAGCACCTGGCTCGCGATCACGACGTCCACCGTGCCGGGGCCGAGCGGCAGGGCGCCGCCGTCGGCGAGCACCGCCGTGAGGCCCGCCGCCCGGGCCAGCCGGGCGGCTGCGGGAATCCGCTCGATGCCGACGAGGGAGAGCGCGATTCCGTATCGCCTGGCGCACGTGGCCGCGGCGCAGGGGATGTCGCCGCCGCCCGTGCCGACATCCAGCAGGGTCCACCGTTCAGGACCCTTCCCCCTTCCCCCTTCCCCCGTTCCCGCTTGGAAGAACGGCTCCAGCGCATCGACGATCGCCCGCGTCCCCCCGAACAGCCGGTTGAGGCGCGCGATGTCGGCAAGCTGCGCCCGCACGGCGGCCGGCTCGGCGTGCGGATCGTCGAGCAGCTCGGCGCCGATCATCCGCCCTGCAGGTTCGCGTAGCCGCCGCGGTAGTAGAGCAGGGGCGGCCGGTCGGTGACGCTGCCGCCCGTGACGAGTCCGAAGAAGACGGTGTGGTCTCCACCCGCGGCCTCGGCCTGCTTCTCGCACTCGATGCTCGCCAGCACGCCGTCCAGGACGGCGATGCCGTGCCGGTTCTCCTGGTAGCCGATGCCGTCGAAGCGGTCCGGGTCCTCCGAGGCGAACCGGCGCGAGATGTGCTCCTGGTCGGCGGCGAGCACGTTCAGCACGAAGCGGGTCGCCGTCTGCAGCGCCGCGTGCATGTCGTGCTGCCGGTCGACGGAAACGACGAGGAGCGGCGGGTGCAGCGAGACGGACGCCACCGAGCTCGCCGTCATGCCGATAGGGCGGCCGTGTGGGCCGCGGGTCGTGAGAACGGTCACGCCGGTCGCGAACCGTCCCAGGAGCTGGCGGAACAGCGCGGGGTCCACGCCGTGCATGGTCACCAGAGCAGTCGCGCGAGCACGCGGGGGGCGAGCGCCGCGCGCGCCGGAACGAAGTTGCCCGTCGCCCCCACCAAAAGAT
>WNGJ01012373.1_pt1 | contig 15236 bp, 15 predicted proteins | sample 5400611 | NCBI WGS metagenome assembly WNGJ01 (sample SAMN13153375, study PRJNA577476) | soil metagenome | isolation source: 40 cm soil or saprolite under Garry oak tree replicate 1 | place: USA:California | collected 2016-06-15
CTACAACCTTTGAATTCCCCAAAACCTCCCCAATTCGGTACAGATTTGTCTGCCCGGTCGCGCCGAAAATCCATGCGATTCCGTAAACGAGAAACGCCGTGGAAAGCGCGCTGAGCACGAGATATTTCATTCCCGCTTCGAGCGTGAGCGGATTCCGTCGAGTGAAGCTAATGAGCACGTAAAAAGAAACTGTTACCAGCTCAAGCGAAACAAAGATGAAAACAAAGTCGATCGCGGACACGAGGTACATCAGTCCGGCACAGGTGAAAAGAGGCAGCGCCACAAACTCGCCGAGACCCGCCTGCGACGTGCTGCCAGCAAAGGAACTGCGCAGTACCGGCGCGTAATCGATCACCATGATCAGGACGAAAATTGTCGTCACCAGCGCGAATTGTTTAAAGAAGATCGCCAGCCGGTCTGCTGTGTAAAAATTCCACAAGCCAGTCGCGTGAGGCAGAGAGGGAGAGCGGGCGACAAAAAAACTGGCGAGAAGAACTATCGCAAGCCCGATTATTGCAGCGAAGGCTAAAACACGTTTGTCGATTTGTCCGGCAAACGCTTCGATCAGCAGGATCAGCATCCCAAGCACCAGCACCGCAATCTCAAGTAGGGGGGCAGCAATCATCGGATGCTGTAGCCACGCCCCTGCGGAGCGTTTTCTTGGTTTACACGCATAGCATACGGGCGGCGCACAGCGCCGTGGCTACAGCTCTGCATATTTGGGACGTCGCTTTTCTCGATTGACAGATAGCTGCGGAATATCGGCGTCACCAATGGAACAAGAGATTGCGGAAAAAATCCGTAGCAAAGAAGTGCTGCTACAAGCAGCGTGACAGGAACGCGTAATGCCGGCCGAAGATCGGGCAGTTTTTCCCATTGCTCAGCAATAGTGCCCATGAACGTCTTCCGGTATGCACGCAACATGTAAACGGTTGAGATCACCACACCCCATAGCGCGAGCACTGTGGCGATTTGGAAAATGTGAAACCGCCCTATTTCCCAGCCGTTCCTGAACGCGCCGAAGAAGATCATGATTTCGCCGGCAAAATTTGCGAAGCCGGGAAGACCGATCGCAGCGAACACGCCGAATCCGAAAGCGAGCCCCGCGAAAGGCATTACCCTGGCGAGCCCGCCAAGCTCATGAAACGCCAGTGTGCCGGTGCGTTTGCGCAACTCGCCGGCGATAGCAAACAGCAGCGCGATTGAGAGACCGTGAGCAAAGATCAACACAACCGCACCCGTCAGACCGAGAACGCTGAAGCTGGCGATACCGAGAAAAATGTAACCCATATGCATCACGCTGGAATAACCGAGCATCCAGTCGAGTCGCTTCTGCGCGATTGTTACCAGTCCGACATAGATGATGTTACCCAGTAACAACACGACGAGCAGAGTCGTCCAGTAGCGCGCGCCTGCGGGCAGCATCGGAACGGCGAGGCGCAAAAGCCCGTACAGTCCGAATTTTTTCAAAACGCCTGCGTGCAGCATCGCAGCAGGCGCCGGCGCTGCGGCGTAAGCCTCCGGCGCCCAAGTGTGAAACGGGAACAGGGAAATTAGAATTCCGAAACCGATAAGCAGCAGCAGATAAACATGGCGTTGTGCGTCCTCTGTGATTTGGCCCGTGCTGGCCGCAGTCCGCAACACGCGAATATCAAAGCTGCGCGAACCCAGAGGAAAACTTTGGTACAGCAAGATCAGGCCAAGCAGCAGAATAAAACTGCCTATCGCCAGGTAGATTGTGATTTTCCAGGCCGCTGCGACGCGATTTCCGCTGCCCCAGATTCCGATCAGCAAAAACGTGGGGATCAATGCCAGTTCGTGAAACGCGTAAAAGAAAAATAAATCGATCGATGCAAATGCGCCGATCGCGCCGCCAGAAATGAACAAGAGACACGCATAAAACCCGTTTTCATATCGCTCGATCGCGCCCGCGAACCATACGGCGGCCAGCGTTACGATTGCGGCCAGCAACACCATGACTACGCTCAGGCCATCAACGCCCGTGGTGAAGCTTAGCCGCCACTCAGGGGATATTCGGAACGAAGTGACGTGTTGGAAGTCCGCTTTACCGTATTCGCAAGACGCGAACAGAAACAACGCCGCTGCAAACGTCAGCATTGACGCGGCGAGCGCCGTTTTCCGCGCTGGCGCACCAAGCATGATCGATGCGGCCGCAACGATGGGACAGAAAATCGCGAATAAAACCATTAGGAAAAACGACGAATGACCAATGACGAATGACGAAGGGATGACGAGGCTCGAATGACGAATTGTTCGACCGGGGACATGGTCGTCGTTCGTTGCGTTGCTATTTGAGTGCTTTGCGCAGTACAAGCCGGCAACATGCCGGCTTCGGCGAGCAACATACTCGCGCTCCCCTTCCGACTCGAGTTATGGGTTCGGTTTTTTTGCCGGGGAACGCGAGCATTCTGCTCGTCCTGGCTGGCATGTTGCCAGCCCGCTCTCATCCGCTTGATCTCGCTACCGTATTGGAAGGTTTTCATCTATCGAAAAACTGCAAAGTAAATGAGCGCTACAACGCCGAGACCGAAGAGGAATGCGTAAGCCTGCAAGTCTCCGACTTGGATTAATCGCAAGAGCGCGCCGACACCCCAGGTTCCTCGACTGGTTCCACCTACTGCGCCGGCGTCGATGATCCAGCGATCTACGAACGCTGAGACACGCGCAAGCAGCTCCTGCGTCCAGTAAATCAGCGAGCTGTAAAACTCGTCGAAATAGAACTTGTGGCGCAACAACTCGGCATTCACCACTTCAGTCGATCGCCCGCGGTAAACAGCGAAGGCCAGTCCTGCTCCCAAGATCAACGCGACGATTGCCAAGCCAGGAACAACCCCGAAAGCATTCGGGGATTTTTCAACTGGGAGCGCAAGGAAGTTTCGCGCGAAGAATCCAAACCCGCCGAGAGTTGCCAGAATTGCGAGGACGACCAACGGCCACGTCATCACCGGCGGTGATTCGCGGCCTTCGTGAGCACTGTAGCTGCGCGGATTGCCGAAGAATACGATGACGAGCATGCGTATCACATAAAACGCGGTCAGGAACGCGGTGAACAGCGCGACGGCGAAGATGGGCAAGTTGCGTTCGTAGGCGACCGCGAGAATGGCGTCCTTACTGAAGAACCCGCTGAACGGCGGACAACCGATCAACGCCAGCGCGCCCACAGTGAAAGTAACGAATGTGATTGGGAGTTTTCGGCGGAGTCCGCCCATTTTCCAGATGTTTTGTTCGTGATGAAGCATCACGATGACAGAGCCCGCAGCGAGGAAAAGAAGAGCTTTGAAGAACGCGTGAGTAAAAAGATGGAACATGGCGGCGTTATTCGAAGCCAGACCCACAGCCATGACCATGTAACCGAGTTGCGAGAGAGTGGAATAGGCGAGAATGCGTTTGATGTCGTGCTGCTGCGTCGCGATCAAGGCAGCCATCACCGCTGTGATCGTGCCGATCCAGGCGACGACGAGAAGGGCCGGTTGCGATGCTTGGATGATAAACGCCACGCGTACCAGCATGTAAACGCCGGCTGCGACCATCGTCGCCGCGTGGATCAAAGCCGAGACTGGTGTCGGACCTTCCATCGCGTCCGGCAACCACACGTGCAGTGGAAACTGGGCGGATTTTCCAATCGCGCCGCAAAAGATTAAAAGCGCGACGATTGCGACAAACGTTGCGTGGCCGTCGAACATCGACATTCGCGGAGCGATTTCGGCAAAAACAACCGAGCCAGTGGTCGTCCAAATCATCAGGATCCCAGTCATGAATCCGAAATCGCCAATTCGTGTGGTGATAAATGCTTTGTTCGCTGCGTCGGCTGCGGCGTCTCGAAAAAACCAGTGACCGATCAAGACATACGACGTAAACCCGACCAGTTCCCAAAAAATGAAAAGCATCACGAAATTGTTTGCGAAAACGATCCCGAGCATCGCGAACATGAACAGCGACAGCGCCGCGAAATAACGCGACTTGCCCTCGTCGTTTCGTATGTAACCCAGAGAGTAAATGTGAATGAGCGCGCCGACGCCGGAAACCAGAACCCCCATCGTCCTGCTCAACTGGTCTAACGTGAGGCCAAGCGGCACACGAAAGATCGGCGTGATATCGATCCAGACGAGTTCAGGCACGGTTGTCTTTGGCTGAGCGAAGATGAAGCAACTGCAGCAAAAGCTTACGAGCACCGCGGCGATTGAAATGGCACTGCTCAAGGATTTCGATCGGAGCGTGAACAGGGTGATGACAGTTGCGCTCGCGAACGGTGCGAGAAGGATGAGCCACGGATAGAATGAGTTCATTGCTCCGTCTGATTCGCGCCTTAGAACTTCAGGCTCCTGATGTCTTCGACATTCGTGGTTTGCCTCGCGCGATATAGCGCGACGAGAAGCGCGAGCCCTACTGCTACCTCGGCCGCCGCCACCGTGATGACGAAAAACACAAACACCTGGCCGTTGTAATTCGGGAGCCCATTAGCGCCGACACGAAATCGCGAGAAAGCGACGAGCGACAGGTTGGCCGCGTTCAACATTAGCTCGAGCGACATCAAAATGACGATGAGATTGCGGCGCAACATCACGCCCGCAAAGCCCATGGTGAACAGGATCGCGCTTACGACCAAATAATCGCCGAGTGTAATCATAGCTAGCGAGGCTCGCGTCGGCTCAGCAGTACCACCCCGACCGTCGCAACGAGCACCAGGACGCCGATGACTTGGAAAGGCAGATTGTAATTCATGAAAAGCAACTGCCCGATGTTCCAAACATCAGCACTTGTCGGTCTTGCCAGTGGCGTGAACGTTTGTTTCGCAGCTTGGAAATGCACGATCACAACGCAGATCTGAACGAGCAAGATGACAGCCACGCCGAAGCCGCCTGCCCCCGCCAGCCAGTTGATCCGGCGTCGTTCTTCGGCACGCAAATCGAGCAGCATGATGATGAACAGGAACAGGACCATCACCGCGCCCGCATAAACCAGCACCTGTATAATGCCGATAAAAAAGGCATCGAGCGACATGAACAGCGCTGAGAGCCCGAGGAACGAAGCAACCAGGCTCAGCGCGCTTGCGACGGGATTCGGATTGAGGACGACAGCCGCGCCGAAGATCAGCGTCAGTGACGCGAACAGCCAGAACAGAAAAGGAGACATTTTCAGGGTGATGGGTGACAGGTGACCAGTGATGAGAAATCGAAATGGCGCAGTCTTCCGAGTGACGCTAGCTCGTCACCAGTCACTCGCCACGCGTCACTTATTTCTTCTCGTTCCATTTTAGTACCACGCCATGCATCACTCCCCCGATCTCGAGAAGTTTTTCCTTGTGGTGCACCATGTCAGCACGAGTGAAGCCGGTGATGGCGTAATCTTTGCGCAGGAAAATTGCCTGCTCCGGACAAACCTCTTCGCACATCCCGCAGTAGATGCAGCGGATCATGTCGATGTCGAATTCTTGAGGAAATTTTTCGACTTTGGCGAAGCGGTCGCCTGGAGGAATCTCGCCGGGAATAATTTTAATGGCGCGCGGCGGACAAATGAATTCACAAAGTTGACATGCCACGCAGCGCACCCGTCCACCCGCATCGCTCACTAACGCGGGTGCGCCACGGTAGTAGTCCGGCAGGTGGGCGTCCCATTTTTGCTCTGGATATTCCATGGTCACTTTGGTTCGTCCCAACAGAGTGTTCTTGAAATGCTTAAAGGTGATGGCCAGACCAGCGGCGATGGTCGGCAGATACCATCGCTCGCGCCAGGTCAATCTCGGTCGTGGAACGGTGATGGCCATGAGCGTTAATCTGGAGTGCAGGAATCCAAGACTAGGCTTTTGTTAAACCTTGGTGGTTTCCTGGCTTCCAGATTCATAATCTTGGCCCGTAAGCAAGAATGCCCGCGACCAGAAAAATATTTACCAGCGCGATTTCGAAGAAGAAAAGCCAGCCAAGCCGCATCAGCTGGTCCCAGCGAAAACGCGGAAGGGTCCAGCGCACCCACATAAAAACGAAAATCACAACGGCGACCTTAGTGAAAAATACCGCGATGTTGATCAGTCCGAAGACCCACCCATGGTAGCCATCGGGGATTCCCGGGAAATGCCAGCCGCCAAAAAATAGGGTCACGACGACAGCCGACCCTGTGATCATGGCCGCATATTCGCCGAGAAAATAGAGCGCGAACTTCATCGAGCTGTATTCGGTGTTGTAGCCGCCCGCGAGCTCCTGCTCTGCTTCCGGCAAATCGAAAGGCAGCCGGTTTGTCTCGGCGAAAATTGCAATGGAATCGCGAGCAGCCATTTCCACGGATTCATCCAATCGCCAACGAAAGCTGCGATAAACCAGCCGTGCTCGATCTGGTACCGCACGACGCTCGTCAGCCGCAAATTTCCAACAAGAAGAAAAACAGGAATAACTGCGAGCCCGAGCGAAAGCTCGTAGGAAAGCATTTGCGCACTGGAACGAATGGCGCCCAGGAACGGATACTTCGAATTGGATGCCCAACCGCCAATCACAATCCCGTAAACGCCCAGCGAGGAAATCGCGAATACAAAGAAAATCCCGACGTTCACGTCGGCAACGACCATTGGCACTCCGAACAACGTGCTGCCGAACGGCACGACCGCGATAGTGATAATGGCCGGCGCCACTGCCAGGCACGGCGCCAACCAATAATAAAACGTGTTGGCGGAGCGCGGCGTAAAATCTTCTTTCAGCAGCAGCTTGAACATGTCCGCAATGGGCTGGAGAAGACCGGCGGGCCCAACGCGGTTCGGACCCAGCCGATCTTGAATAAACGCGCTGACCCGCCGCTCGGCGTAAACGGCGTAAGAAACCATGAACAAGATCACCCCGAGAAGAATCGTGATCTTCAGCAGCGACGTGATGATGAAAAACCAATCCATGGTGGTTATCAGTTCTACCGCCGCGGCGCCGTTTGCGCCTCGGCTTGTCGAGTGATCGACTCAGCGGGATTAGCATAGGCACGATCTAAATCTGAGCGAACACTGCGACGTGCAGCCTGGACTGCGATCGCCTGTTCTATTGCTTCTTCGTCGCTGGGATGCGTCGCCGGCAGCTCTTCAATTTTCAAGATGTGCACGCCGAGATCGCCGATTTTGCTGAGACTCAATCCGGCGAATTGCGGAACTGTTTCCCTGATCCGGCGGAAAACATCCTCGATCGAGTGAAGCGAGTCGCCGCCGTCGATTCCCTGAAGCAAATCGCGCAAAATTTCCCAGTCATCGCGCGCGTTGCCAGGTGGGCGCGTAGCGCGATTCAACCGTTGCAAGCGGCCCTTGCCGTTGACCATGGAGCCACGTTTTTCGGCAAAACCGCATGCCGGCAAGACAACGCTCGCCTTTTCGGTCGCTGCGTTGCGCAAAATATTCATCACGATAAGTGCGGGGAGTCGCGCGAGTTCTTCGACCGACAGGCCCAAATGCATCGCGTTTTCTTTTAAAATCACCAGCGCCTTGATTTCTCCAGATCTTACCGCGTCGGCAATTGCCATGAGCTTTGCGCCGGGCGCAGAGCGTGAACCCAGAATCAGCCGCACGCCGTTTGTGTTCGGGTTGCGGTCCTTACTTAACAAAATCTTGTCTCCGCGCCCGCGCCTCGGCACGATATCGATGCATTTCACGCCTAACGAACTGGCCAACTGGGCGGTGAGCCAAAGCTCTTCGTTCGTCATCCGGCCCGAAGCAACGATTGCAATTTCTGACGCGGCAAACTGTTTTAAATGGAGCGCTGCTTGCCCAATCGCAGTTGGCCAGTCGGCCGGGACCAGTTTCCCGTCGGAACGAATCCGTGGCTCCAGCAAACGATCCTCGGCTTCGAGATATTTGTAGTTGAGCCGGCCATAATCGCACATCCAGCAGGAGTTAACGTCATCGTTTTCTCGCGGTGTTTGGCGATAGATTACGTCCTCACGAGTGCCGATAACCGTGTTACAGCCTGTAGCGCAACTCGTGCAGATGCTCTTCGTTTCTTTCAGGAACCAGACCCGCATTTTGAAGCGGAAATCGGTCGAAGTCAGGGCGCCCACCGGGCAAATGTCGACAGTGTTAAGTGAATAATTGTTATCCAATGACTTCCCAGGATGCGCCGTCAGGACAGTGTGACTGCCGCGATCGACGAACCCAAGTACATCGTCGTGCGCGATCTCCTGGCAAAAACGAATGCATCGCGAGCACAGGATGCAACGCTCGTCGTCCAACGTGACGCGCGGGCCAACCTGCACCGCTTTGGGCTTTTTCACTTTATTCTCCAGAAAACGCGATTGCGAGGTGCCGTAATCGACGCTGAACTCCTGCAAGCGGCATTCGCCGGCCTGATCGCAAATTGGGCAGTCCAGCGGATGATTGATGAGCAGAAATTCCATTACCCCGCGCTGGCATTCCTTCACCAAGGGCGAGTCCGTGCGAACGGCTATCCCTTCCGCCACGTCCTGTGCGCAGCAAATCTGCGGACGCGGCATCCAGTTAATGATCGGTTTGCCATCAGTGCCGAGCTCCGGTTTCCGATCAGGCCCGAGCCTTGGAAACCCCATTTCGATAAGGCACATCCGACAATTGCCGGGCGAGCTAAGCATTTTGTGGTAGCAATAACGCGGCACGAAAACCCCGACCTGCTCGCACGCCTCAATCACGCGTGTGCCCTTCGGAAACCGATGCCAGACCCCGTCGATCTGGACGTTGAACATTTGAACTGCAGGCTCGTTAGGCATGATTTAATCTGGAATCCAGGAAACCAGGAAGATTACAGGACAAGATCTTCTCCTTTGGTCATTGGGTGGTATTCGCGCCCGACGCGCTTCACAATCAGCCTCAAGCTTGCGAAGTTTAGCACTAGTGCATCCTGCAGGTTTGCTGCCTTTAGATAAGACCGAACAATTGCAAAGTGGATGTCCTCAAGCGCGCTAATCGCTTTGAGCTCCACAATCCCCTTGCCCTCCACTAGAAAATCGAGTCGGTGTTCGCCAATCAGGTGCTCCCGATAAAACACCGGCAATAGCTTTTGTCGCTCAAACGCTAAGCCAGCAGCAGTCAATTCAATCGCCAAAGCCTCCTCGTACATGGCCTCCAAAAACTCAGGACCAAGCTCCTTGTGAACGCGAATAGCGGCGGAAATGATTCGCTCGGTGAGATTTTTGTTTTGTAGTTCCATTCTTGGATTCCTGGTTTCCAGATTCGTATTCAGATCGTTCCTTTTGCTCCGGCTTTTTCCCAGCCGGGGTCATGCGCCATGGGGACCGTGGGAATCGATTCTTTATCGATCAACTCTTCGGGGGTGTATTCGGGCGGCAGGGGTGGGGGAAGCGGCTTGTGTGCGCGCCCCGCAAATTCTTCCGGAAATTTTCCGACAAAACTTTGCGTCGGCCAAGCGCATGCCTCGCCGAAGGCGCAAATGGTCCGTCCCGCGATGTTGTCGCCGATATTTTTCAATGTTTCCGGATCTTCCACTACGCCGCCGCCGCGCAGCATGCGATCGGTGATTTTTTGCATCCAAAGCGACCCTTCCCGGCATGGTGTGCATTGGCCGCAGCTCTCGTGCGCGTAAAACTTGTTAATGTTGTTCAGCGCCCAAACCATGTCGCGCGAATCGTCCAGCACGATCACGCCGCCGGAACCGGCCATTGAGCCTGCGGCTGCCAGGGAGTCGAAATCCATCGGAATATCGTCGATCGAGATTTCGCGTTCGATTGTCGAGCCGTCAGCCTGTCTTTCCTTCAGTTTAAAGCGCTCATCGGCACGCAAGACTTTCGCGGAACTGCCGCCCGGAATGACCGCTTTTAGTTTCCTGCCGGGTCGCAGACCGCCGGCCATCTGATAAATTAACTGACCCATCGTCAGCGCGCCGACTTCGATTTCGAAGTAGCCGGGGCGTTGAACGTCGCCGCTGACGCACAGAACTCGGGTGCCGGTGTTGTTAGGCCGACCTAGCCGGGCATACTCCGCGCCGCCTATCGCCACAATGTGTTTAATGTTACAAAGCGTCTCCACGTTGTTCACGATGGTCGGACACATATAGAGACCGAGCACGGCCGGGAAATACGGTGGTTTAATCCGCGGATACCCGCGTTTGCCCTCGAGCGATTCGATTAGACCTGTTTCCTCGCCGCAAATGTAGGCGCCTGCTCCGCGATGAACGTAAATCTCGACATCGAACCCCGAGCCAAGAATGTTTTTTCCAAGGAAATTGTGCTGCCGCGCTTCCTCAATGGCGCGCTCGAGGATTTTCGCGCCCTCTGGGAATTCGCCGCGTATGTAGATATAGGCGGTGTTCGCATTAAGTGCATAACAAGAGATCAACATTCCTTCGAGCAATTGGTGCGGATCTTCATGAATTATGTAGCGGTCTTTAAACGTGCCCGGCTCGGATTCGTCGGCGTTGCAGATCAAATAGACCGGCCGCTTTTCGTCCGGCCTGATAAAGCTCCATTTCAAGCCGCAGGAGAAACCCGCGCCGCCGCGGCCGCGGAGTCCCGAGTTTTTGACTTTGTTGACGATCTCATCTCGCGACAGAGTCAACGCTTGTTTTAATTGTTCGTAACCGCCTTCGCGCAGGTAACAATCGATGTCGGTGGTCCAACTAGGGCGTCCGATGTTTTTGTAAACCAGACGGCGTTCAATCGGATGCGGCGGCCATTGCAATTGCTGATTTCCGGCTTCGGATTCCCGATTGCCGAGCAGCTCGGCTGCGGATTCTGGATTTACCTTCTCGTGCAGTTCTTCCCCAACCATGCATACTGGCGCGGTGTGGCAACTGGCCAGACATTCTACGAATTCAACACTGTAATTCCCGTCGGCGCTGACCGCGATGGGATGATGCATTTCTTCCCCATCAGTCGGCCGCTGGATTCCGAGCGCCGTGCACAGATTTTCCATTAGCTCGAGCCCGCCGGCCATCGCACAACTAAGCGTGCGGCAGACTCGAATGTGCGTTTTGCCGGCCGGGTGCTGGCGAAACATCGGATAAAAAGTGACCAATTCGAGAATATTGATCGGCTGCAAACCAAGTTTTTCAGCAATCCAGACACTGGCTTCACCGCTAACGAACCCGAAGTGTTCCTGCCATAAATGCAGCAGCGGCATGGCGGCACTTCGACGGTGTTCACGTGGATAATGCGCAATGGCGTCGTCCATCCTGCGCTCCAGTTGGGCGGGCACCGAGATGGTCGTCGAGTTTGGCATCAGCGAACCTAGCTCACCGCAGTGATGCGCCGCAAATCGCGCGGACGCTGCGGGCTTCGCTGTCCTCAGCGGAATCCATCGGATCGTTTGCGAACTGCGCTGAGGACAGCGCACAAATCCTAAGACGGATTCAATCTGACAGCGTGCTGTCTTTCGACTGCACTTTATCGTCTTTAAAAACGATGGTAACCATGTCTTTGCCCTGACGATAAACGTAAGTTGTTTTCTTCATGATCACCAAATCTTCGTTGGCAAGCGAAGTCGGCGGGCCAAGAATTGATTCCACCTGTTTTCTAGACATCCCCTCCGTCACCTGATCGACATTCGCCTTGGTGAAGCGTTTACTGGAACAGCTGTCGAGCCCGAGCACGAGTATAAGCACGAGCATGAGTCGAATTACGAATGACAAATGACGAATGACGAAGGAATGACGACGCTTGAATGCCGAATCGTCATCCTGAGTGCAGCGTAGCGGAGTCGAAGGATCCCGTGGCATTACCGAGAGTGCCGTTGGGGGATTGAAAGCCTGGCCTCGCGGACTTCGTCCGCTGAGTTGCAGCCTCGAATTCGCTCGGAATGACAGAACTCCGTGTTCGTCATTCATCATTTGGATTCCTTCGTCATTCGTCTTTCATCTATCGCATTCGCCCATTACGAAGTCCAGACTGCCGAGCACGGCCGGCACGTCGCTGACCAGGCAGCCGGGTAACAGCCCCGGCAGGATGCTGAGATTCACAAATGAGGGGGCGCGAATCTTCAATCGATATGGGACGCCGCCTCCTCTGCTGTTGAGGTAAAACCCAAGCTCGCCTTTCGGATTTTCAGCTGCGAAATAAACTTCGCCCGGCGGCGCGTCGAGCCCTTCGGTTACCACAATAAAATGATGAATCAGTTCTTCCATCTTTGTCATCACTCGTGATTTTGGTGGCGTCATATTTTTCCAATTCGAAACATTAATTGGGCCGCTGGGCAGTTTATCGATGACTTGCTCCAAAATGCGTGCGCTCTGGCGCATTTCCTCGAGGCGCACCAGATAGCGATCGTAGCAATCGCCTGAAGTGCCCATCACGACGTCGAAGTCGTATTGGTCGTAATCGAGATACGGATGTTTGCGTCGCAAATCGTGATCGACTCCGCTCCCCCGGAGGTTCGGCCCGGAAATCGCATACGCGATCGCGCGGTCTTTCGAAATGACGCCGATGTCCTTGGTACGATCGACAAAAATCTTGTTCCGGGTCAGTAACTTGTCGCATTCGTCAAGATTCGGGCGGAAATCGTCGAGGAATTTTCTAAGTTGCGGGATAAAGGTCCCTGGGAGATCGCGGATTTGTCCGCCCACGCGCGTGTATGACGTGGTGAATCGCGCACCTGTAAGGAGCTCGAAAAGGTTATAGAGTTTTTCGCGTTCGGTGAACGTGTAGAGGAAGACCGACATCGCACCGAGATCGAGCGCCATCGCGCCGACTCCAAGCAGATGCGAGGAGATACGCGACGTTTCGCAACAAATCGTGCGGATTGCCTTTCCGCGCGGCGGAATGTCCCAGCCCATCAGTTTTTCCACCGCAAGCGCGTAGGCCACGTTATTTGAGAGGGGTGCGAGATAATCGAGACGGTCGGTGTACGGCACGAATTGGTTGTACTGCATGTTCTCGGCGATTTTCTCGTCGCCGCGATGAAGAAACCCAACGTCGGGCGTGGCCTTAGTGATGATCTCGCCATCCAGCTCGAGTATGAGCCGCAAAACGCCATGCGTGGCCGGATGCGACGGCCCCATATTGAGCACAATCTTCTCGCCGATGTCATCCTCGCCCGTTTCGCGCAGTGCGGCGTCGGACGCGGCGACACGCGTGACCGGGTCCGGTGATTCAATCTCGCGGGTCGTGAATGGCATGGAAGGAGTTAGAACCTTGCGGTTTATGCTGGCGAGTGGAAGTCATCGCGCAAGCGTAATTCTGGAAAGCACAGGCTGCCAGCCCGTTGTTCGCGGCAGCTTGCCGCGAACTCCTCGCGACGCATGTCAGGACGATTTAGTAATGAACGTTCGATGAGCTGTGCGGCACGCTACCGAAAAGAACAGGCGGCAGCCTGTGCTCTCCAGAGATCAGAAAGCCGCACTCGCGCCCGTGGAGAAACACGGTTAACTACGTTGCCATATGGCAAAAAAAATCGCATTACTTTTCGCCGGTCAGGGCACGCAATGCGTCGGGATGGGACACGACCTTGCCGAGCAGTTTCCTGTCGCGGCGGATTTGTTTCGACATGCAGACGAAATTCTCGGTCGAAATCTGAGCGAAATCGCGTGGAACGGGCCGATCGAGGAATTGACTAAAACTTCAAATTGTCAGCCGGCGCTTTACGTTCACGGGCTGGCTGCATTGGCAGCGTTGCGCGACGTATTCGGCGACTTTGACGTCGGCGGCGCAGCCGGCCTGTCGTTAGGGGAACTCACTGCCCACGCTGCGGGGGGCACTTTTGATTTCGCGACGGGTCTAAGGCTTGTGCAAAAGCGCGGCGAATTCATGGACGAGGCATGTGCAACTACGCAAGGCGGGATGGCCGCTATGATTGGTGGATTGGAAAATGATGTGCGCCAGCTCGCCGCGGATGAAGATGTTGACATCGCCAACATCAATGCGCCTAACCAGATCGTTATTTCCGGGGAGGTGGCGAGGGTGGAAACCGCTGTCGGTGTTGCGAAGGAATACGGTATTGGTCGCGCGATGATGCTCAACGTTGCCGGCGCGTATCATTCGCGCCTTATGGAAAGTGCCTACGTGAAGTTGGAGAGAGTGCTTGCCGATCTACCGATGCAATCGCCGGATTTCGCCGTGATCAGCAATGTGACCGGCGAAGAAGTAAAGATGCCCCAAGAAATCCGGCAGACACTTCGCGATCAAGTTACGGGCACGGTGCGATGGACAGATTGCATGCAGCGCCTGATCCACCTCGGCTGTGACTTTTTCATTGAGCTCGGCCCGGGAACCGTGCTGGCGGGTTTATTGAAACGTATGAACCGGAGCATTCAGGTTACTTCCGTTAGTGGCCCTGAATCGATTCGCGAATGCGGTGCGGTACTTTCGTAAATTGATTCACGAAAGATCGAGCTCTGCGAGCTCGATGGCTGTCCTCGCCGAATTGGGAGTGCGCACGCGTGCTCGCGTCGCTTTTGGCCGTCATCGACAATTCGGTTCGGTCGTCGTAGTTGTCCGGTATGACCTTGCAAGAAAGAGTGGACTCGGACCTAAAAGAGGCGATGCGCGCCAAAGACGCGACGAAGCTGGGAGTGCTGCGCATGCTTAAGTCCGCGTTGAAATACGCAGCAATCGCAAAATCCGGCGCGGAAGCCGAGCTCAGTGATGCAGAAGTAGTCCAGGTGATTCGCAAACAAGCGAAGCAACGCCACGATTCGATCGAGAGTTTTGAAGAGGGCGGGCGCACCGAACTGGCAGAAAAAGAAAAAGAAGAGCTGGCGATTTTGAACAGTTATCTGCCGCAGGCGATCAGCGCAGACGAACTGACAGAGGTCGTGCAACAAACAATTGCCGAGACTGGCGCCACGTCGAAAGGGCAGATGGGCATAGTGATGAAAGCATTGCAGGCGAAGGTAGGTGGCCGCGCGGATGGCAAAACGCTGAGTGCAGAAGTGCAAAAACAGCTTTCGTGATTCGTTGAAGCGTTGAAGTGTAAACAATAGTCGCCGCTTCAACGCTTCGACGTTTTAACGCTTCAACTTTATGCTAAGCGCCCTCATCGTCGCCGGCGGTAGCAGCCAGCGCATGGGATTCGATAAATTGTTCGCCGTAATCGCGGGCGAACCCGTGCTCGCTCATTCAATGCGCGCGTTCGACCGCGCAACTTCCGTCAGCGAAATCATCGTCGTCGCGCGGAAAGAACGGCATGACGAAATCAGAAAACTCAGTGCCGATGCGGGTTTGAAGAAAGTCCGCTCGATTGTCCGCGGCGGCGACCGGCGGCAGGATTCGGTTCGCGCCGGCTTAAGCGGAATTCACAGGCACGCGACATGCGTCGCCGTTCACGACGCGGCCCGCCC
>WNGJ01027433.1_pt1 | contig 15236 bp, 18 predicted proteins | sample 5400611 | NCBI WGS metagenome assembly WNGJ01 (sample SAMN13153375, study PRJNA577476) | soil metagenome | isolation source: 40 cm soil or saprolite under Garry oak tree replicate 1 | place: USA:California | collected 2016-06-15
GCTGCCGCATGCGGGGGGCTGCTGATCGTGGCGCTCGCGGCCGGGTGCGCCACGACGCAAGCGCCGTCAGCGGCCCGTTCGCCCGCTCGTTCCGCCGCTTCGCCGCCATCGGTGTCCCGGCCGGCTACCGCCGCGCCGGACGGCATCATGCAGCCGCCGGGCGGCCCGGTTCCGGCCGGGTTCAGGGCCGCGTCTGTCACGTTTGTCTCGGCCCGTGAGGCCTTCGTGCTAGGCGCGGCACCGTGCAGGCACGCGCCGTGTACCTCGATTGCCCGGACCCTGGACCGGGGCGTGAGCTGGCGTGGGCTCCCGGCACCTGGTGTGCCGCTCGGCGAGCCTTACGCCAGCGCCGGGCCGGCCGCGTGGGGCATCCGGTTCGCGGCGCCGGGGCGCGGGTTCGTGTTCGGCAACGGGCTGTGGGTGACCACCGGCGGCGGTGAGCACTGGGCGGCCGTGGCCTACCCGGGCGGCGCGGTGCTGTCGCTGGAGATCACCGGTCACCAGGTGCTGGCCGTGACCGCACGCCACGGGCCAGACGGGCTGACCGGATGGACGCTGTCGCGCCGCGCGCCCGGCGGCGGCCCGTGGACCCGGATAACGGCGCTGGCCTCCAATTCCGGTGCCGGGGGCATCGCCGCCCAGGCCGGGGTGGCGGCGGTCGTGGACGGTTCGTCTGTCCTGGTCACCCGCAATGGCGGCCTGACCGTCGCCAGGCACGCGACGCCGTGCCCCGCGGCCGGCGGCCCGTTCCCGGTGGTCACGTCGGTCGCGGTCCAGGCTCCGCGCGGGCTGGCTCTGCTGTGCACCGGCCAGGGCTATACCGGCCACACGGATAAGGCCGTCTACGTGAGCGGCGATCTGGGCGCGACCTGGCAGCTGGCCGGCCACCCGGCCAGCGCCGGTGACGGCGGCATGATCGCCGCCTCAGCCCCCGGGCACCTGACCATCGCCACCACCAGCGCCGCGAGCTGGCTGTACTACTCCGCGGACAACGGCAGGACCTGGCGGACGGCGGTCACCTACCTCGACGGCGGCCAGGGCTGGAACGACCTGGGGTTCACCACCACTGGTGACGGCGTGGTCATCCACGGGCACCCCGCCTACCGGGACATGCCCGGACAGCTGCTGCTGACGGACAACGGCGGGCTGACCTGGCACGCGGTCACGTTCTGCAATCCCTGACCCGAACCCGATGGCTGTGACAGCGAGCACAACAGGCTCTGCGCACTGCCACAGTCATCAGGCATCCAGAACCAGCGCTAAGGCGCTCGGCGCCGAGGTGACCGGCGTGTGCGGCACGCCGAATGTGGAGATGGTCGCCTCGATCGGCGCCGACCAGGTCATCGACTACACCCGGGCGGGCTTTACCCGGGGCTGGGCGGCGGTATGACGTGATGGTCGACATAGCGGAAACCGGACCCGGGCCGAGACCAGGCGGGTCCTTGTTCGGGGGGGGTGCTGGTGGGGTCGGGGGCCGCTGGATCGGGCCGTTGGGCCGCACGGCCAGGATGGCTCTGCTGTCACCGGCGGTGAGCCAGCGGATGGTCTTCTTCCTGCCCCGCCAGAACAAAGCCGATCTGGCCGTGCTGCGCGAGCTTGTCGAGGCCGGGAAGGTCGCACTGGTCATCGACCGGACGTACCCGCTGGGCGAGGCTGCCGAGGCCATCCGCACCTCGAAACAGGACACGCCCGGGGAAGGTGGCCATCACCGTGTGAGCCGACCGCATGGGCAGGCAGATCGTTGCTCACCCTGAACCATCCGGGTTCAGACCTGGTGGTGCGCCCCCCTCGGCTGGCTTACCGGCGAGCCGGAGCGGAGACGCGTGCCACTGCGCATTCACCACGAGCGGCCGGCCCCGGTGACCGCCCGCTGGCCAAAGCGTGCGACCGGCCCGCTTGGAGTCAGTGTGCGGCGGCGGTGCCAGTGAGCGCACAGGCGGCCGCCCATGCCGCGCTGCCGCACGGCGTGCCACGGTCGGCGTCCCGGCAGGCCCACCTGGCGCACGCGCCGATCGCGTCGATGAGCAGGGCATGGAGCATCGCGTCGGGCTGCGGGTCGCACGCCAGTGCGATCCCCTGCACCGCGGCGTGGACAGTGGCGGGCGCGGCGTCCCGGCGAAAGGCCTTCGGCGAGATCAGAATGTCGCGGGTGAAGTTGCGCGCCCATTGCGCCGCGTGCGGAGCCTGCGCCAGCGCCTGCCGGCTCCGCTCCTCAAGCCAGCCCGCCGGACGGCCGTCCAGGCCTGCCAGCACCCGCTCGCACGCCAGCACCGATACCGCCATGGTCTGTTGCCGCTCGGCCGCCGCCACCGGCAGCGCCTGCCGCGCGCACACCAGCGCGATCCGCGCATCTAGATGCAGATCCTCACCCGTCAGCCCGATCACCGACGGAATCAGCCCGGCCAGCCGCGCCCTCCCGGCATCGGAGGTGTAGTCGTTGACATCGCGCGCCACCGCCGCCAGCAACGGGTGTGTGCAGGCCGGGTGATCACTCCACCGTTCCCCGGCCAGATACGACGCCAGCTCCATCAAACACGCGCCCTTGCGCGGGCTGCGGTGCTTGCCCCGCGACAGAATCGGAACCAGCTCGGGTGGATGAGCCTTATAACCAGACATCGGCACTCCACAGGATCAGCGGACCGGTACCACCAGTCTGCGCCTTTCAGCGCGCAAGGGCACCACACGGCCCCTGGCTACGGCACCAGCGCGGCGGCCTGTGACGTCTAGGGCACGAACCTTGCCCACCCATGGCCCGCTGGACGCCGGAACCACGCCATAGTGCCGGGCACGGATCGGCCGCCAACGCCACAGACTGCACAATCGGGCTCGGCGAGGAAGAAGAACGGGCCATCGGGCCCGGACGGGTCGCCGGCCGGGTGCTGTCCGGCCTCGTCGATCGCGCGAGCCAGCGATGTGATCCACGGATTCTGCCCGGGCCGGCCGAAAATGGCATAGGCGAGCCGCCCGCCGTCCCGGAGCACCCGGCTGGCCTCGGTGAGCGAATTGCCCGGTGAGTCTGGCTGTGGTTGTCGATTTTCAGGGCCGCCCAGCCGTAGAGAGGGTGAGTCAGCAACTAGAGGAGGACGAGATGAACATCCCGCAAGCCGTGTCGCCGGAGCAGTGGCGTGCTGCGCGCGAGGACCTGCTGGCCCGGGAGAAGGAGGTCACCCGCGCCAAGGACGCGGTGGACGCCGCGCGCCGCGAGCTGCCGGTGACCGAGCTCACCAAGGACTACACCTTCATCGGCCCGGCCGGGCCGGTGAGCCTGCCCGGCCTGTTCGGCGGGCACCGCCAGCTGATCACCTACCACTTCATGTGGCGGCACGAGCAGTCCGGGTTCCCCGGCGAAGATCAGGGCTGCCCGACCTGCTCGTTCCTGGCCGACAGCATCGGCGACCTGTCCCACCTGCACGCCTGCGACACCACGCTGGTGCTGGTGTCCCGCGCGCCGATCGCCAGCATCGAACGGTTCAGGAAGCGGATGGGCTGGGTCGTGCCGTGGTACTCCAGCTACGGCAGCGACTTCAACTACGACTTCCATGTCAGCTTCGACGAGGGCAAGGCCCCGCTGGAGTACAACTACAAGGACAAGCAAACCCTCGCCCGGGAGGCTCCCTACATCCGGTCCGGCACGGACGGTCCCGGGGTCAGCGTGTTCCTGCGCGAGGGTGACCGGGTCTTCCACACCTATTCGGCCTACGAGCGGGGCCTGGACTCGCTGCTGGGCACCTACCGGTGGCTCGAACTGGCCCCGCTGGGCCGGCAGCGGCACGTGACCGGGTTCCCCCACCACGACACCTATGACCACGAGTCGTGATGATTACGGCGCTGGCGGCCCGGTGGCTGCTCACCGCGGTCTTCGCCGCCGCCGGCTCGGAGCGGCGCTGCCGCGGCGCGGCCCTGCGGGCGCGGCGGACGCGGCGGGCCGGGTTCCGGCCGTGTTCTGCGTGGTGATGTGCGCGGCTCTGATCGCCATGACCTGACGGTCAGACCCGCCGTCGCGGCGTGGGTCCAGGCATTGGTGTTCGGGTGCGCGGCGCTCTGGTTCGGGCTGGTCAGCCTGGCCGGCTCCGGCCGGGTCCGGCGTCCCGGCCTGCCTGCCGTTCTGCATACGCTGATGGCCGGGGCCATGATCTGGATGCTGACCGCGATGCCTGCCGTTGCCGGGATGCGGCCTGCCGGGTCTGCCCGCGGCGTGATGGCGTCCATGTCCCGGCCCGCCACGCCCGCCCCGGTGCTCGCCGTCAGTATCCTGCTCGGGGTGTCTTGCGCGGCCGTCTGCATCCCGTGGCTAGCGCGGGCCATCGGCCCTGGACCTCGGGTGAAAGACCCGGTCTCGGCTAGCCAGGCCGCGATGAGCGCCAGATGGCGGCGATGTTGTTCGCGACGCTATGAGGACCGCACCAGGGCAGGCCGTCGCGATCGGCGGGGAAGGAAGGGGATACCCGTGAAGCACAAAAGTCGCAACGCGCGAGGGGTGGCTGGCTGCCCGCGGTGAATTGCTTGCGCGGGAAAAGGAGCTGACGCGCCGCGGCGACCAGCTCGCGGCCGATCGCCGCGAGCTGCCGTGGGTGCCGATCGAGAAGGAATACAGTTTCGGCACCGATCAGGGGCCCAAGACGCTGCGCGAGCTTGCCGGCGGGCGCTCGCAGCTGCTCGCCTATCACTTCATGTTCAGCCCGTCGTGTACGCGGGCTGCCCGGTCTGCTCGTCGGCGGCAGACACCTTCAACGGCGCGGTGCCCCGCCCGAACGACCGCGACGTGACGTTCACCTGCATCTCGCGGGCGCCGCTGGACAAGCTGCAGGCGTCCAAGCGGATGGGTGGAGTTTCCCGTGGGCCTCCTCCCACGGCAGCGACTACAGCTTGGACCTGGAAGTCTCGCGCCCGCAGGAGGCCACCCGCGAGCTGCTGGTCGGCGGCGTCCCCGCGGTAGCCGCCCAGCTCGCGCAAGAATGCGGGACCGAGCCCGCGGCCTATCTGTCCGAGGCGCCGGTGCTGAGCGCCTACGCGCCCGAGGACCGGACCCGTCTACCTGACTTATTCCACCACCCCCCGCGGGCTGGAGTTCATGATGGGCTACTACGGGTTCCTGGACCGCGCCCCACTCGGCCGCGACGAGGGCGACCCGCCCCAGATGTGGATCCGCCGCCACGACGAGTACCACGACGCGAACGCGACCAGCCAGTAAGCCCGGGGCCCAGGTGACCGATCCCCTGGCGGCGGGCGCCACCCAGATCACCCGTTCGGGTGCGGCGCCAGCGGCTCGGCGGCGGACCGGTGATGGCGTACAGATCGGCGGTTATCTGAAGTCGTCTGTGGATAATGCCTGGTAGGCGGGCATTTCTGCGGCGTAGACATGTCTCCCCCGCAGCCGTGGGGGTCGTGGCCGGGTCATCGCGGCTCGGCTGAGGTGTGCTCGCCGTGCTGGGTCCGCTGGAGGCCGAGATGGCGGGCGATCTGGTCGCGGAGTGTGCGGTTCTCGGCTCGCAGGCGGGTGATCTCGGCGCGGGCGGCATCGAGCCGCTGGCGGAGCGAGTCGGCGGTTGCGCGTTGCGCGGTAGCCCGGCGGGCGGCCGGTGGCCTGAGTGCCTGCTGCCTGCTGATGAGGTCGCGGATCTGGTCTTGGCGGTAGAGCCATCCCCGGGAGACGCCGGCTGATTGGGCGACCGTGCTGAAGTTCACTGCCTGGCCCTGGCGTTGCAGTTCCTGGATGGCGTGGTGGGCGGCCGACAGTGCCGCCTGGTGGCGGCGGGCGTTGGCCTGGACAAGGATGGGCAGCACCCTGAGACAACTGCGGCCCTCACAGCAGCTACAGCAACGACACCCCTATAGATAACGTGTCCTCGCCGAAGCCCAGGACCCGCGGCGGTTACAGCGAAGACACCCCAATTCGGGCTTGAGATAACGGCGGCTCCGCGCGCGTTCTCTCCGGCCTTCTCCATCACTCAGCGTGATGCCAGTTGTCGATGCAGCCTGTTCCGTGGTCGAGTCGTATGGGGCGTGACCAGCCTGGACGTCGCCCTCGGTGAGGTGTCCGTGATGCCGGGTACGAACGGCCCCGCCACCGCTGGCTGGACGCGCCCTGAGCTGACGCACGCACCATGCGGCATGTGGGTGGCCGTGGTTTACGAGCACGGCTGGCAGTCGTGGAGCCCGTCTGGGTGCTACCCGCTGGGCACAAGGCCACAGCGCCCGTCCACTGAGAACAGCCGCGTGATGAACTGGCGCCAGGAGAAGCAACCGGCGGCAGAGGCGTTCTGGGGCGAAGGGCTCATGGCCATAGACCCAGGCGACGGCAGCGGCATCGCCATCTTCGCGGCAGCTCCAGCAGCAGACCCGGCTCCCTCGATCCGCGCGGATGTGCATGGCAGCGAGGTTGTGGTGTCGGCAGACGGACCCGTCGTGCAGGCCACCGACACCCGAGCTAGCTCGATCAGTGATGCCCTCGGCCACTGGGCCGGGTGGTACGCGTCTGCGGCGGGAGTCGCGCTGCGGCGGCGCACCCCGACTGCCTGGTGTTCCTGGTATCACTATTTGGCGCACGTCAATCACGACGACATCCTGGAAAACCTCGCCGCCATGGACAGGCTCGGCCTGGACGTCGACGTGGTGCAGATCGACGACGGCTACCAGGCGCAGATCGGTGACTGGCTGTCTGTTTCGGATCGTTTCGGATCCCTCCAAGCCGTCGTGGCTGACATCCGCCAGAGCGGGCGGCGCGCCGGCATATGGGTTGCGCCGTTTCTGGTCAGCCCCCGGTCATATACCTATCGCCGGTACCCGGAATGGCTGCTCGGCCGGGCCACCGCGGGATGGAACTGGCAGGCAGAACAGGCAGTCCTCGACGTGACTCACCCCGGCGCAGAAGATCACCTGCGCACCGTGTTCACGACCTTGCGCGGTCTCGGGATCGATTATTTCAAACTCGACTTCCTCTACGCCGGCGCGATTCCGGGTGACCGGGCTGACCACAACTTGTCCCCGCTCATGGCATACCGGCACGGCCTGCAGGTGATCCGCCAAGCCATAGGCCCGGACAGTTACCTGCTCGGGTGCGGAGCGCCCATCCTGCCCAGCGTCGGGCTCGTCGACGCGATGCGCGTCAGCCCGGACACCGGGCCACGCTATGAGCCGCCAGCGGGCGACCTGTCCATGCCGTCGCAGCGCTCGGCCACCCTGACCGGGCGGGCCAGAGCCTGGCAGAACGGCCTGTTCTGGGTAAACGACCCGGACTGCCTCATCGTCGGGCCACAGGTCGAACGTCGCGAACAATGGGCCGCGCACATCGCCGGCTACGGCGGTCTGCTGTGCAGCAGCGACCGGCTCAGCTCCCTCGATGCGTGGGGTCTGGAAGTCACCCGGCGGCTCCTGGCCGAAGCTGCCCGGCATCCCAGGCAGACCGCCCAGCCTGAGGGCAAGTGAGATCACGACTTGAGACCCGGGAATGCCGGGTATCCGCTCGCGGGGGGAGCGCTTGAAGCTCTCGCAGTTCAGGGCAGCGGAGGACGCGAGATTCGAACCCGTGAGGGGTCGCCCCCAACACGCTTTTCAAGTCGCGGCTGGGTTCAAGATCACGGTCAAGGTCCTCTTTGCGTTTTCCCTGTCCACCGGGCCGACCTCGTCTAGCACCTTCATGTGATGGCTGATCGCAGGCTGAGACAGGTCGAACGCGTCGTTCAGGTCCCGTACGCACGCCTCACGGGGCACAGCACCCCGTGATGATCAGGCGCTCTCGCCCCAGATAAGCGATGCGTCGAAGCCAGTGACGGCGAGGTCGGGGCCGACACCATATCAGACAGCGGTTTCGCGCACCCGGATTGGTTGTTCTGGAGGGGGCAGCGCAGGACAGCCGCCGAACACAGGAACCGCTCCGAAGGACGGTTCGTGGTCGCCATGTCAGTTGCAGTCAGTGATGATCGGTCTGCTCGCCGTCCCGCGCGGGGTTCTTGCAGGATCGGTGGCGGATGGCACGCGCCGGGACCGGGGGCGGTCGCGGGCCGGGCCCGGGTCTGGTGGCCGGCCGGCTGCCAAGACCGGGCCAGCCGGTGCCTGGCGCCATCGGGCCTGGCTGGGGCCGGAGACTCGTCTGGCTGGCCGCTACCGCGCCGCCTGTGCTGTGTGCCAGCATTAGCGGCATGCTGCGGGTGCTGCGGTTGTGCTCGGTGTTCGAGCCGCGGGAGCTGTCGCCGACCTGGGTGGCCTACGACCCGATCGGGGGGATGCAGAACCATGCCGCCGAGCTGACCCGGTGCCTGGACCGGCTGGGCGTGGCCCAGCTGGTGGTGACCTCGCGGCTGGCCGGGCCCGCGGACAGCGTCCGGTTCGGGGCGCATGGCCAGGTGATCCGGACCGGGCTGCGGGTTCCGGTGCTGCGGCAGGGCTGGGCGCTGCTGGCGGCGCGGCACGTGCTGGGCGGCGGCCCGGTGGACCTGGTGCACGTGCACTGCGGGGAGGATCTGGCCGTGCTGCCGCTGGCCAGGCTCGCGGCGCGCCGCCACGGCTGCCCGCTGGTGGCCACCGTGCACCTGAGCGTGCGGCATGGGCTGCGCCCGGTCGCGCCGCGCGGGGTGCTGCTGCGTGCGGCCGGGGGCACAGTGGAGCGGTGGCTGCTGCCCGGGGCGGACGCGGTGATCGCGCTGACCCCGTCAACCGCGCGGCAGCTGCGCGCCGACGGGATACCGGCAGGCCGGGTGCACGTGATCCCGCCCGGCTACGACCCGGCCTTGTTCGCCAGGGCGGCGGCCGACCCGTTTCCGGCCCTGCCCCGGCCGCGGGTCGCCTACCTGGGGCGGCTGGCGCCGCAGAAGGATGTCGGCACCCTGCTGGAGGCGTTTGCCTACCTCCCCTCGGGGACCCGGCTGCTGCTGGTCGGCGACGGGCCCGACCGGGCGGCGCTGCAGCGCCGTGCGCAGCGGTTCGGCAGCCGGGTGCACTTCGCCGGGTTCGTGCCGCACGCCGCGGTCCCGGCGGTACTACAGCACGTGGACCTGCTGGTACTGCCCAGCTTGTATGAGGATCTGAGCTCGGCGCTGATCGAGGCGATGGCGGCCGGCCTGCCGGTGGTCGCCACCCGGGTGGGCGGCACCGCGGACCTGGTCCACGACGGCGTCAACGGGCTGCTGGTCGCCCCCCGGGACCCGGCCGCGCTGGCCGCCGCGATCAGCCGGATCCTGGCCGACCCCGCGACGGCCGCCCGGCTGTCAGCGGCCGCGCGGCGCACCGCGGCCGCCTACGCCTGGACCGATCTCGCCCGCGCTGTGCTGGACGTCTACCGGCAGGCGACCGGCCCGGGCCGTGGCAGCGCAGGCCATTGAACGGCCGCCGCCAGCCACCAGGCGCAAGACCCGGACAGCCACGCGGGTAACTGGCACCCAGCTGCCCTTCGCGTTTCCGTCACCGGCTGATACGGGACCTTGGAGGTATCGCCGGGGTTCCCGGGCGAGCATCCGAGGGCTCGGCAGGCGGTTAGCGGCGGTGGCGCTGGCCGGCCGGCGACATCTAGCGCGGCGCCACCGTGGCCAAGTTCCCGGCGGGCTTTTCATGCGGCCGGCCGCCCGTTGGCGACCGGGGTGTAGTGGGAGGCGTCTCCCGTGACGGAGTAGCTGTGCTCGCCGTCGATGCCCACAGGGATGTCGCCGGCCACGGTGACGCGGTTCAGCCGGCGGGGCGCGTCATCGTAGTTGCCGATCGCGTAGTGCTGGGTGATCCGGTTGTCGAACAGCACCAGCTGGCCCGGCTCCCAGGAAACCCGCAGGATGTTCTCCGGCCGGGTCACGTAGTACTGCAGCAGCCGCAGGACGTCCCGGGACTCGCCAGTGGACAGGCCGACGATGCGCTGCGCGAACCCGCCGATGAGCAGGCCCCGCTCGCCGGTCAGCGGGTGCACCCGGACCACCGGGTGGGCGGTCTCGTACCTGATCGAGGTGAACACCGCGCGTCGCTCGTGTTCAGCCTCGGTCAGGCTCTCCGGCGGCACCGCGTAATCATGGTCGTTGGTGTGCACCGCCCGCAGCGTGTCAGCGAAATCCCGCAGCGGCCCGGGGAGATCCCGGTAGGCCGCGCCTGCGTTGGCGATCAGGGTCTCTCCCCCGTACGGGGGGATGACGATGCTGCGCAGCGTGCTGGCCTGCGGCGGGTTGAGCACAAAGGTCACGTCCGTATGCCAGTGATTGACCGGGCCGTCCTGGCTGTCGACCGGCAGCACGCTGGGCGCGCCCTCGGCGGCGGGCACCGTCGGGTGCGCCGTGGTCAGCGGGCCGAAATAGCGGGCGAACCGCTGCTGGCCCGCATCGTCCAGGCGAATACCGCGGAAAACGAGCGCCTTGTGCTCGTTCAGCGCCGCCCGGACCGCGGCCACTCCGTCCGGGTCCAGCCCGAGCTCGGGGCGCAGGCCGGTGACCTCGGCGCCGATGCGGGCGGTGAGCTTGCGGATGCCGAGCCTCGTGCCGGCAGATGTCGTGGTCATGGTGCGTCCTTCCTCATGAGGCACTCGCCGTGGCGTTGGATGACGCGTCGGCGAACTGGCTGAAGTTCACGTGGACCAGGATCAGGCCGCTGGCGGTGAACGCGCCGGCGACCTGCTGCCCGAAGGCGGCCACTGCGGGCGTGATGGGTGCCGCGAGCGCAGCGAGTCGGCGGCAGCCTTCCGCATGACCGCAGACGGCAGCCCGCTGGCCTTGGCCCAGACGGCCGCCCAGGCGGACAGGTGCGTACTGGCCCACCGGTGCGCCTGCGCGAGCAGGGACAGGTAATCGCGGATGGCGGCGGCCTTGGCCGGGTCCGCGAGCGCGGCGCGGGACGCGACGGTGAACGAGTACGGGCTGCCGTACCCGGCCCCGGTGACGATCGCGGTGGCCCCGTCCAGCGTCTCGTCCTTCCTCGATGAACGGGGCCCGGCGCGAGCGCGACCGGGACGGTGCTGGCAGGCGTGACCCGAGTGGCGCCAGGGATTTCAGGCACGGGAAACCCAGGTAAAGCGACCAGCTTGGTAGCTTCGCGGGGGCATGGCCGCCCGGTGAGGGCCGCTCAGCGGTGAGCGACGCCGGCCGGGTGACAGATCGCGCTGCACTGCATGCCGAAGTCGGCGTACCGGCGTGTCACGAGCGGCTGCAGGTGGCCCATGCGATTACCGTAGAAACGATTGTCTATAAAGTCAATTGTTTTAATGGGAATATTCCCTCCGCCACGATCTCTGGCCTGTCGCCGATCCGGTAGATCAGGTACCCGCCCGTATTCCGCAGCGGCGGTACGTCCCGGCCTCGACGCCGGAGCTCGTGCAGGTGGCCCACCAGCCCGGACCACTCGGCTAGCTGCAGGGTGGCGGCGCGCAGAACATCCAGATCTGGGTGCGGCACCGGCGACGGCGCGACTCTAACGCGGCCATGCATAACGGCGGATCTCTGCGCGACGGGCGCGACCGGCGATTGTCACGACGCGTCACCGCTTGTCCAGCATGTGAGCGACGTGCCGACTGTGCGTTCGTGGGCCCATTAATGTCCCGGTGACGGGTGGCGCCCAGATTCACCATTTCGGTGCGGCGTCCAGCCTGCAGCCGGCGGATGAGCGGTTGGCTCAGCCAGCATGAGACCGGCATGCTCAGGCCTGCCAGCCCATCAGCAGCTGGCCTGCGGCAATCGTGGCTAGGTGACGGGGGGCGACGTGGTGGGTGTGAGGACGGCTCGGGAGCCGGTGTATCAGCAGGCGGCGTTCGTGCTCCGACTTGTAGAAGCGTGCGGGGGGGAGCCTGCGGGGGTCTTCCGCCGGTGACTGGCCGGCAGGTCAGGCGTGGCCGGGGTCGCTGGTGATGTCAGCGCGAGCTGACCGTCCCGGTTCATCAGTCCTGCCGTCTTGCCTGGGGGGGTCAGCGGATGCGTGACACGAGCAGTAACCAGGTCGTGGTTCTTGGTGCCAGCATGGCGGGTTTGCTCGCGGCCCGGGTGCTGTCGGAGCGGTTCGAGCGGGTGGTGGTGATCGAGCGGGACGGGTTGCCGCCGATCGGCGAGCACCGCCGCGGCGTGCCGCACGGCCGGCACCTGCACGGCTTGCACCCGCGCGGCCGCGAGATCCTCGATGAGCTGTTCCCGGGCTTCACCGCCTGCCTGACCGCCAGCGGCGCTGTGAGCTGCGACGTGCTGGGGGACCTGCGCTGGCAGCTGTCCGGCTACCAGCTGCGGCAGGCGGACCTCGGCCTTCCAGGCCTGTTCGCCAGCCGGCCGTTTCTTGAAGGCCATGTCCGGGCGATGGTTCAGCGGCTGGCCGGCATCCGGATTCTCGACCACACCTCGGTCTGCGGCCTTACCGTGACGGCGGACAACCGCAGGGTCACCGGCGTTGAGGTTCGCGGGACACGCGGCGGCTCGCCCGCCCGCGTCGCCGCCGACCTGGTGGTGGACGCCACCGGGCGAGGCTCGCGCACCCCGGTCTGGCTCGAACAGCTCGGCTACCAGCGCCCGGCCCAAGAGCGGGTCGAGATCGGCCTGGGCTACGCGACCCGGACCTACCGGCTGCGGCCCGGCGCCATGGACGGCGACCAGATAATCCTCACCGCGGGCACGCCGGCGAACCCGCGCGCCGGGGTCCTGGCCGTCACCGAGGGGGGCCGCCACATGCTGACCGTCGCCGGCATCTGCGGTGACCACCCGCCCACCGACCCGCCGGGGTTCGGCGACTTCGCGGCCGGGCTGCCATCCGCCGACATCGCCGCGGCCATCGCCGGCGCCGAGCCGCTGGATGACCCGGTGCCGTTCCGGTTCCCGGCCAGCGTGCGCCACCGGTACGAACGGCTCACCGCCTTCCCGGCCGGCCTGCTGGTCATCGGCGACGCCGTCTGCTCGTTCAACCCGGTCTACGGGCAGGGCATGACCGTGGCCGCGACAGAGGCCATGATCTTGCGCGGGCTGCTGGCCCGCGACGCCGTGCCCGACGCCCGCCGCTACTTCCGCGCCATCACCGCCGCGATAAACGTGCCCTGGGACATCGCGGTCGGCGGCGACCTGGCCTTCCCCCAGGTCCCCGGCCAACGCCCGGCGAAGGTGCGCCTGGTCAACGCGTACATGCCGCGGCTGCACGCCGCCGCCGCCCACGACGACGCGCTGGCCGCATCACTGGTCCGGGTCATCGGGCTCAAGGACCACCCCGAAGGGCTGCTTCGCCCGGACCGCATGCTGCGGGTCCTGCGCGGCAACCTGGCCAGCAACAGGCGGCCCCTCCCGCCTCCCGCCGATCCGGCACCGGCCCTGACACCAGCCGAGCGCCCGGCGCAACCAGCGCGGTAACAGACAGCGGGCAGGCCGGAAGGAATGCCCGGGCTTCCAACTCATCTGCAAGAAAGGTGCTTCTCATGGAAACGAGTTCCGGATCACACCGCATTACCCGAGGAGACGCCGAGGCGGTGCTGAACGCCTTCGGCGGAGGAGGACGGGCAGTCCTGCTCCACAGTAAGACCGCCGAAGGCGCCCCGGCTGACTTCTTCGGCAGTCACGGTTCGATCCGGCCGTTCGCCGGATCCCCCTGGGACGGCGCGCACTTCTGCGCCGAAGACTGGCACGTGATCCTGATTGCCGACATCGAGGGCGGCGACACCTCCTTCAAGCACGACGACGCCGAGCGCATCATGAACGGGCTCGACGTCAGCTTCACCCTTGACGGCACTCCGCTGCCGACAACCCGCACGGCAATCAAGCGCTTCTTGAACCCAGGGCAATTCGGGCTTCAGGTGGCTTATTACTTCCAGCAAGGTCAGATAATGTCACCGGCCGATCTCAGTGTCGGCAGCCACCAGCTGGAAGTCACGATAGTAGACGCAACAGGTCAGCAAAACTTCCAAGATGGGATCACGTTCTTCATAGACGCACCTGGCACAGGAGCCTGCGTCTAACGCGCAGAACACCCAGATCCGCCGGTCAGAAGCACGAACGGCATGGGAGCCGACTCCCGCACAGATCGGCGGTTCGCGTTTGTCCTGGGGTCGCCGTGCGTGACCGCCGCATCGTGAGGGCAGCTCCGCCCGGCGGCTGCCACTGCCGGTCGGGCTTCCGTGACAGGCGATCGAGCCGGGAATGAGCCGACGCCCGCGGTCGGTCGGATTGGATCAGCGCCTGCCGGGCTGGCCGCCCGTGGCCCGTGGCCCGTGGCGCGGCTTTATGCGGCGAGCGCGGCCAGCATCTGCCCGGCGGTGCCGAGGATGGAGAAGTGCCCGTGGCCGGGGTGGAGCTGAAGCTGCCCGCCCGGTATCGCCGCGGCAAACAGCCGGGCGTGCTCAGGCGGGACCGTCGTATCGGCATCGCCGTGGTGGATCGATGCCGGGACCGTGATGGAACCGAGTTCGAAACCCCAGGGCCGCATGAGCACCCGCAGGTCCTGGGCAACTCCCCGGCTACCGCGGCGGAACGCTTCTGCGTAGCCGGTCAGGAAGGCCTCGCGCATGCCGGGCTCGGCGAGCGCGCGGCGGTCGATGCCTGGTAGCTCGCTGGCGGCAAGGCGCAGGAACAGCTGTGGTGAGCGGCGGGCCAGCACGGCGAGGCGGCCGAGAAACCAGCCGCCGAATGCCGGAGCGTGCCTGGCGACCGGCAGGACGGCCCGTTGCTGCGGCGCCATCCCGCAGCTCGGCCATCCTGGCGCGCCCAACGGCGCGATGAGCGTCAGGCTCCGGACGTGGCCGGGGAGCCGGGCCGCGCACGCCGCGGCGAACGGCCCGCCCGCCGAGACGCCCAGCAGCGCCGCCGGCCCGGCTGCTACCGCGTCCAGGACCAGTTCCGCATCCTCAACCCAGTCGGCGAGCCAGCGCAGACCGCGGGGTTCGGTCCGGCCGATACCGGGGCGGTCCGGCGCTACCAGGCGCAATCCTAGCTCGCTCGCGGCCGGCGCGAACAGGCGCGCCGACAGCCTCGAATCGGCCAGCCCATGGCAGAACAGAACCGGCCTGCCGCCCTGGTCGCCAGCAACCTCCACCGCGATCACGCTGCCATCGCCCCGGCTGACCCTCATCCTCCATGGTCGCGTATACCGGCCGCCCGCTGCCAACCCCCGGGGGCCCCGGCCACGGAGAGCATCTGCCCGCGGCCGCATGCGCACGTGGCCGAAGTTCCACAGACCCGCCCCCCGTGATGGCCGGCCCGGTGCTGGGGCATGCCTGCGCCGGACGAGCCGGCGCGGGAGGCCGGGTCACCCGTTACGAATGATCCGGGGTGCGGCGGGTGGACGGCAGCGTCCTGGTTACTGACGGCTGGCGGGCA
>WNGJ01032130.1_pt1 | contig 15236 bp, 14 predicted proteins | sample 5400611 | NCBI WGS metagenome assembly WNGJ01 (sample SAMN13153375, study PRJNA577476) | soil metagenome | isolation source: 40 cm soil or saprolite under Garry oak tree replicate 1 | place: USA:California | collected 2016-06-15
TGCTCGCGCGCAACGAACTGCGCCAGCTGGCGCAGCGCATCACCGGCCGTTATCACCTGAAACCCCTGTCGCACGCGGAGACCGCCGCCTACGTGCGCCACCGGCTGCGGGTCGCGGGCGCGACCACCGACATCTTCGCACCCGCGGCGCTGAATGAAATATTCCGACTCTCGCAGGGCGTGCCGCGCGTCATCAACGTCATCTGCGACCGCGCGCTCCTCGGCGCTTATACGCTCGACCGGCACCGCGTCACCGCGACCCTGGTGCGCGCCGCCGCCGCCGAGGTGTTCGGCCGGCGCTTCACGCCGCACTGGCTCCCCTGGGCGCTGAGCGCCGGGATTGCCACGCTCCTCGGCATCGCCACCGTGGCGTTGTGGAACCTGCAACCCTGGAGCACCCGTTCGGGCGACGCGCGCCTGCCGCGGGCCGAGGCCGCCGTGGCCGCCGCGGCGGCTGCACCCGCGCGGGCCGCCGTCCCGCCGCCCGCGCCGCGCCTCGCCGAGCTGCTGGCGCAGCACGCCGCCGAGACCGACACCGACAGCGCCTTCGGCAGGCTCCTGGCACTGTGGGGCGCAAAGTACCAGCCCAACGGCATCGATCCCTGCAGCCAGGCGACGCAACAGGGCCTGGAGTGTGTCATCGAGCGCGGCTCCTTCGGCCAGCTGCGCCTGTACAACCGCCCGGCCATCCTGATGCTGAGCGACGGCGCCGGCACGAGTCACCAGGTGGTGCTCACGGCGCTCGACGACGAGCAGGCGCGCCTCGAGCTCGGCGGCGCCCGCAGCGTCGGCCTCGGCGAACTGTCACACTTCTGGCTGGGCGATTTCGTCGTGCTGTGGCGGCCGGCCAGCTCGCCGGTGAAGGCGCTGTCGGCCGGAATGCGTGGCGCCCAGGTGCGCTGGCTGCGCCGCAGCCTGCAGCGCCTGAACGGCGTGGCCGATGACGCCTCGGTCAGCGACGTGTTTGACGCCGAGCTCGCCGCACTCGTGCGCGACTTTCAGCGCCAGCACCAGCTCGCCGTCGACGGCATCGCGGGTGTGCGCACGCAGATCGCCCTCGCCAGCGCCGTCGGTGGTGCGGATGCGCCGCTGCTGTCGGCCGCCGATACTCATCATCATGGCGGGTGATCGATGTCCTTCATCCTCGATGCCCTGAAGAAGTCCGAGAGCGATCGCCAGCGCCACAGCGGCCCGGCGCTCTTCGAGGTCAGAGTCGCCCCGCCGCGCACCGGGTTGCCGCTGTGGGCCATCGCGGTCGCGGCGCTGCTGCTCGTGAACCTCGCCATCGTCATGTGGATGCTGTGGCGGCATCCGGCGGCGCGCACCGCCGACACCAGCACCGCCGCCGCGGCGGTCCCGGGGCCCGCGCCGCCGGCGCCGGCGCTCGCCGCAGCCGAGGGGCCGCGGGCCGCAGCCGCAACCACGCCCGCCCCGCCCGCGGTCCCGCCGCGCGCGCCCGCGCTGGCGCCAAACGCCGGCGTCGCGAACGGCGCCGGCGACAATCCCGACGACTACGCGCCCGCGGCCGAGCCGGCCGCAGCGCCGCCGCTCGGCAACCGCGTGCGGCACGCGACCGCCGACGGCGTGCCCCTGTATCAGGAGGCAGTGGCGGCGGCTCCCGGCACGCGCATTCCGCAGCTGCGCCTCGACCTGCACGTGTTCGCGCTGCGCCCGCAGGATCGCTTCGTCATGATCAACATGCACAAGCTGCGCGAAGGCGACTCGCTTCCCGAGGGCGTGCGCGTGGACAGCATCACACCCGAGGGCGCGGTGCTGTCGTACAGCGGTTCGCGATTCCTGCTGCCGCGGGATTGAGGCTACTCGGCCACGTACCAGTGCTTGTCGACCTGCTCGAGCACGAAGTGATCGAAGGGCAGCCCCTGGCCCGTCACATCGTAGGTCGCGCGCTGTCCTTCGTACTCATAGTGCGGATCGAGCCCGCGCACGATGTGCAGAGTCGCTAACAGCATCTCGCGCGTGCCCAGGCTGTTCTCGCAGGCCGCCACCAGCGCCGCCAGCGCCTTCTTGCCGGTCACCCGCCGGAAGTTCGGGCTCATCTGCTTGCCGTAGTACACGTCGCACTTGCCCTCCGACAGCAGCTTCTCCGAGGTGCTGAGCAGCTCGATGATCCCGGGCTGGGCCGGGGAGGTGCCGCGGCCGCCGCCGCGCACCGCGGCGGGCGTACGCGCCGCGGCGGAGGTGCCGTGCCGGCCTTCGATGAGATCGTCGATCTGCGCCTCGATCTCGGTCGGCAGCGCCGCCTTCCAGTCCTTGCCGAAGGGCTTGAGAGTGACGACGTTGACCACCTGCACCTTGCCGCGATCGCGGGGCTGGCGGCCGCGGATCAGCACTTCGACCCTGCCGTCCCTTTCCGCGATGGCCGCAATGCCTTCGCCGCCGTCGTATTCGCGGCCAGGCAGATACAGGCGGTCGGCGAGGGATGCGTAGAAACCGCTGTCGGTGAGGTGTTCGATCTCGTCGAGCGGTCGCGCCGGACCAAACAGCCGGTCGCGCACCGTGCCGTCGCCGCGCTTCGCCTCGTTGCGCAGCAGGGTGAGGATCCGCAGCCGCAGGGCCCGCAGGTCATCCGGATGCATCGCGAACGCCACCGCTTCCGGATCGCCGCTCGCGACGGCCTGGAGATAATCGAGCGCCGCCGCCTTCTGGCTCATGGTGACCCCGGTGGCGGTAACGGCCGCCGACGCCCCCGGATACGCCAGCACCAGGGCCAGCCACGCTGCCCGGACCCACGCACACCTCGCCGGAACGTGTCGCATCACACCTTCAGAATATGTCGCTTGAGTTGGGTTTCGGCAGGATAGCGCGTCCCGCCCGGGGCTGCCGTGCGTGTCAAATTAGCCTCCACATATGACCAGTTTCACAGAATCCGTTGGTGCCTAGCGACAGGCCGCCCGCATTACGTCATGGTGATTCCCGCGGCCGGGCCCTGAGCCCAACGGGCGGGTTTTAGATTGTGACAGCCGTGGCGTCCCACACCAAAGCGCAGAGTTCGGCCGCGACGCCGCCCCCGGGCGGCGTGCCGCCGCTGCTGACGCTCATCGGCAAGCAACTGCTGGCGTTGACCCACGACCGCAAGCTCCTCGAGACCCTCAGGCGGGTCGCCGACCCGGCGCACGAGGTGTACGCCGCCGGCTCCGAGATCGATCTTGCCGCCGCACTCATGGCGCATCGCGCCGGAGTCGTGGTGCTCGACATCGCCGCGCTCGCCACCTCCTCCGCCGGGCAGCTGGCGGGGCGGCTGCACGCGCAGTTCCCGGACATCGTGCTCATCGTGGCCGGCCGCGCCGAGGACCAGGCGGGTCTCGCGGCCCGGATCACCGACGGTTCGGTGCACCGGTTCCTGCACAAGCCCGTCTCCGAGCAGCGCGTGCGGCTGTTTGTCGAGGCGGCGTGGCGGCGCCACGTCGAAAGGATCGGCGGCCCCGCGGACCTCGCCACCGCCCTGCGCGCGCGCGCCGTGCGCGGCGCGAAATGGTGGCTGCTCGCGGCGGGCCTGGCCGCCCTCGCCGCACCGCTCCTGTGGGTCGGCCTGTACGCTCCATCAACAGCCCTGCGACCGGCGCCGGCCCCCGTGGTGCGCTCTGCCGCCCCCACCGCCGGGGATGCGACCCTCGAGGGCCTGCTGGCGAGAGCCGACCGCGCACTCGCCGCCGGCCGACTGGTGGCGCCCGCGGGCGCGAGCGCCGCGGACCTGTACCGCGAGGCCCTGCGCCGCAACGCGCGCGATCCGCGCGCCGTGAACGGCCTCGAGCAGACCATCGACAGACTCGTGTCGGATGCGGAAGGCGCGCTGCAGGAGCGCCACCTGGATGATGCGCAGCGGCTCGCCGATCAGGCGCGCGCCATCAGCCCCGGCCACCCGCGCGTGGCGTTCCTGACGGCGCAGATTGGCGCGCAACGCGAACGCGTGGTGCTCGACAAGGCACAACACGCCGCCGCCAGCGGCAACGTCGCCGGCGCGCTCGCGGCGCTCGATGACGGGCGCAGGGGCGCGGGCAGCTCATCGAGCCCCCCGAGCAGAGCGCGCGCTTCTTCATCGAATCGGCGCGCGCGCTCGCCCCCGGCGACGCCGGCGTGCAGGGGGCGGCGCGGGAGCTCATCGCGCGCCTGCAGGCCGAGGCAGGCAAGGCGCTCACCGCCGGCAATCCGGAGCAGGCGGACGTCTTGGCGGCCGCGGCGGCGGATGCGGGAGCGGAACGGGCCGACGTCGCGGCACTGCGTGGCGAGGTACAGCGGCTGCGCGGAGCCGGCAAGGCCGATTCGCTCACGCACCTGGCACTCGCCTTCAACGAGCGCCTCGCCCAGGGAAGGATCACCGACCCCGCCGCCGACAGCGCCAAGTTCTACCTGGCGCAGCTGCTGCAGGCGGACCCGAACCATGCTTCGACGCGGCTCGCGCGCACGGCATTCGACACCCGCCTGCTCGATGAGGCGCGCGCCGCGGTGCGCGCCCAGGACTATACGCTCGCACGCCGCTGGCTCGCCGAAGCCCGTGCAGCCGGCGCCGACCCGGCGAGCATCGGCGCGGTCGACGCCGCCATCGGCGCCGCGCAGGATCAGGCGCAGCGGGCCAGCTATGTCAGCGCGAGCTCCATGACCCGCACGCACTACGTGGCGCCGCAGTTTCCCATCGACGCCAGGCAGCGCGGCATCGGTGGCTGGGTGGATCTGCAGTTCGTCGTCAACACCGACGGCTCGGTCGGCGACCTCACGGTGGTAGGCGCCCAACCGGTCGGCATCTTCGAGCAGTCGGCGCTCGATGCCGTGCGCCACTGGCGCTACCAGCCCGTGATGCGCGACGGGCAGGCCGCCACCCAGCGCGCCCGGGTACGCCTGCGCTTTGCGATGCAGCGATGAGCGCGCGGCATGTGAACACCCCCGCCCGGGTGCTGGTCGTCGACGACGACGCGCGCTACGGCGAGTGGCTGCGCCATCACCTGGACGTGCTGTTCCCGCTGGCGAGCGTCAGCATGCTGAATTGCAGCGAATTCGAGCGCTGGTGCACCACGTTCTCGGGCCGCGACTGCGACCTGCTGCTGCTCTCGGCCGTGTTCGGCTCGAGCCCCGAGGACCCGCAGTCCCCGGGGCTGTCGCTGTTGCGCCGCCTGCGCGAGCAGCCGGCGACGCCCGCGGTCATCGCGCTGGCCGAGGACGGTAACGAGCTCACCGCGGTGCGCGCCCTGCACCTCGGTGCGCTCGACTACCTGCCCAAGCGGCTGCTGACCCCCGAGCGCCTGAATACCGCGGTGCGCGTGGCGCTGCGGCGCGTCGAACGGCGCGTGGCGCGGCGCCTGGCGAGCCTGGCGAACCTGGCGCGCGACCAGGCGCGCGCTGACGCCGCTCAAGAGCCGGCGCCAGAGCGCGTGCAGGCGCCGGCGTCAGAGGCCGGTGCGCCGTCGGCCGAGGGCGGTGATGCCGCGTTGAGCGCCGCGGGGGACGCGGCGGGGGCTGCGGCCGTTGCCGAGGCCGGCCCCGGGTCCGAGCCGCTGCAGGACGCGGGCGTGGCGGGGCTGCTCGCGGGCGCAAGCGCCGAGGTCATTCCGGGTTACACGCTGCGCCTGAAGATCGGCGAGTCGGAGAAGGCGGTGGTGTATCTGGCCGCCAGCGCGCACCGCGGACACAACGTCGCGCTGAAGGTGTCCAAGACGCTGCGCGACGAAGCGGCGGGGCGCCAGTTCCTCGAGCGCGAGTACACGGCGGTCATGGCGGTCAGAAGCCCGCTGGTCGTGGAGATCTACGACTACGGCGTGCACGCCGGTTTCGAATACCTGGCGATGGAGTACCTGCCGCGCGGGGATCTGAAGGCGCGTATCCAGCGCGGCGTGAGCGAGCGCGAGGCGCTGCATTTCGTGACGCAGGTCGCCGCCGCCCTGCAGGTGGTGCACGAGGCGGGACTGGTGCACCGCGATCTGAAGCCGCCGAACGTGATGCTGCGCGAGAACGACGCCGTGGCGCTGATCGACTTCGGCCTGGCGCGCTCCCTCGAGGGCAGCAGCGCGAGCACGCAGACCGGCGTGTTGCTCGGATCGCCGTATTACATGAGTCCCGAGCAGGCGCTCGGCGAGCCGCTCGACGCGCGCTCGGACTTCTACAGTCTGGGGGTCATCTTCTACGAGATGCTGACCGGGAATAAGCCCTACACCGGCGGCACCGCCATGGAAGTGCTGCAACAGCACGTCAGCGCACCGTTGCCGGCACTGCCGGCCGAGCTGGCGCGCTGCCAGCCGCTGCTCGCGGGGCTGCTGGCCAAATCCCGCGCCGAGCGCCTGGGCAGCGCTCGGGAGATCATCGCCGCCGCCGCCGCGCTGCGCACCGGCGCCGCAGGCGACGCGCAGTCGAGCGCTGCCTAGCAGGGGCTGGCTCGAACGCTGCGACCGCGCCGCTCAAAGGCGCGTCCCAACGCGAGCGCCAGCACGGTCCACACGGCCGAAATCCCCGCTCCCAGCCAGCCGATCGCCGTGGGACCTGCGCCGAGCCCGCCGGCGAGCCCCTTGTAGAGCGAGCCGCTGAGCGCATCCCCGCCGCGATAGGCGAAGGTGTCGATGAGGCTCTTTGCCTGGTATTTCTCCTCGCGGCTCACCACGGTGAACAGCGAGTCGCGGCACGGGCGCGTGATGGCGTAGTCGGCGACGCGGCGCACTGCGTACACCAACACCAGCACCGTGAAGACCGGCGCCAGCGCGAACAGCGCGTAGCCGGTCGTCATGATGAGCGGCACCGAGGCCAGGAGCGAGCGCATGCCGAGCCACCTGTACAGCCGTCCGAACAGCAGGAACTGGATCGTCAGCGACGCGGCCTGCACGTATAGATCGATGCCGGCAAAGAAGCGCGTGCGCTCATCGGCGCTGGTGAACGCCCTGGCGACGAACGCCTGCTGTTCGAGGTACAGGAACGTCGACACCCACGTCATGAGCAGCACGAACGCCGCGATGCCGAGCAGGTAGGGCGAGCGCACCACCTGTACGAAGGCAGCGAACACGCCGCCGCCGACCGCGCCGTCCGCGCGTGGCGCGACGCCGCCATCCTGCACCGCGGCTGTGGGCGGCGGCGCGCGCGCCCCCTGCCGTCGCTGCCAGCGGATGACCTGCGCCATGGAGAGCAGCGACAGCAGCAGGAGTCCTGCGGAGAGCGGCAGCAGATTGACGGCGCCGATCGGCACGGCGAGCTTGCGGTCGATGAACGGGCCAATCAGCCCGCCGGTGCTGGCGCCCGCCCAGATGAAACCGAACAGGCGCCCCGCCTGCTCACGGCTGAACACGTCCGCCATCAGGCTCCAGAACGCCGCCACCACGAACAGATTGAACACGCTCACCCACACGAAGTAGCTGCGCGCGATCCAGGTGTGGTCCGCCTGCACGCGGAACCATACCCAGAAGATGAGCAGGTTGGCGGCGAAGAACCCGTACACCCACGGCAGGAACACGGAGCGCGGGAAGTGCGAGGTGAGCCAGCCATACAGCGGCTGCAGCAGCAGCATGACGACGAACACGCCCCAGAACAGGTAGGGGATGTTTTCCAGCCCCGAGGTGATGCCGAGGGCATCGCGCACCGGCCGCAGGATGGTGTAGCTCGAGAACATGCACAGCAGCGTCGCAAACGACGCCAGCAGCGCCGGGGCCTCACCGGGCTGCAGGACGATGAGGCCCCGCAGCAGCCGGCTCATGAGGCGATCAGCCAACGGTCAGTCTCCCGGCACCGCGCCCGTGGTGCGTTAGTGTGCCACAGGCACGCGTGCCCAAGGCCGAAGCTTGACGGATCGCTCATGCCCGGAGCAATCTCGGCGAGCGCCTGGGGGGAAATAACATGCGAAGAAGAGACTTCTGCGCGACGGGGCTCGCCGCGCTGACCGCGGCATCCATTCCTTACCCTCGCGCAGCCGCGAGCACCGCTGGCGCGGGGATTCGCGCCGTGGGACTCGACGGGCGGCAGCTGACTCTCGAATCCGCCGACATCGAGGACCTGCGCGCGGGGCTGCGCGGTGAGCTCCTCACCGCAGACCAACCCGGGTACGACGCCGCACGCCGGCTGTGGAACCCGGCATTCGATCGCAAGCCGGCCCTCATCGTGCGCTGCGTGGGAGCCGCGGACGTCAGGCGCGCCGTGAGTTTCACGGCCGCTCACGGCCTTTTGACTGCGGTGCGCGGCGGGGGCCACAGCGTGTCGGGCCAGTCCGGGTGCGACGGCGGGCTGGTCATCGATGTCACGCCGATGCGTGCCGTGCAGGTCGATCCGATCGCCAGAGTGGTGCGCGCGGAGGCGGGCGCGCTGCTCGGCCAACTCGACCGCGAAGCGCTCGCCTTCGGACTCGTCACGCCCGTCGGCACCGTCGCCGACACCGGTGTGGCGGGGTTGACGTTGGGCGGCGGGGTCGGTCGCATCGGCCGCAGGTTCGGGCTCACGTGCGACAACCTCACGGGTGCGGATCTGGTTACGGCCGACGGCAATTGGCTGCGCGTCAGCGCGACCGAGAACGCGGATCTGTTGTGGGCCCTGAGAGGCGGCGGTGGCAACTTCGGCGTGGTCACCTCGTTCACGTTCCGTCTGCACGAGGTCTCGCCCCTGATGTACGGCGGGCTGCTCACTTACCCGCTCGCGGATGCGCGTCAGCGGCTGCGCAGCTTCGCGGACCTCATCGCCGCCGCGCCCGATGAGCTGTATGTGGACGTGGTCATGGGTACGGCCGCGCAAGGTGTCCGCTGGCTGGGATTGAGCGTCTGCTACTGCGGTCCGCCCGCCGATGCGGAGCGAGGATACCATGGTCGAGTTCACCGAGAGCGCGCCGTCGGACGACGCAGAGATGTGGCTGCAGCACCAGGGCGGCGCGATCGGCCGCGTGGCGCCTGCGGACACCGCCTACTTCAATCGCGGGGCGAGTCACAACGTCGGGGTATTCACGTCCTGGAAGATGCCGGCCGGGGACACCGCGCGCGAGATCGACTGGGTGCGGCGCGCGTGGGCGAAGATCGAGCCGCAGACGCGCGGGCAGTACGTGAATCTCGCCGCGAGCGACGATCGCGAGGCGCGCGTGCATGCCGCGTACGGCGCCAACTACCCGCGGCTTGCCGCGCTCAAGAAGCGCTACGATCCCGCCAACCTGTTCCGCTTGAACGCCAACATCAAGCCCGCATAGACCGACGCGCCCACTGGCGCGCGCCCGCCTGAATTCAACATCGAACCGGCATGCTCGCGGTGCGAACCAACTGTGACGCGCGCCGCCGCCGACCGTCGCGCTGCAGCACTACGTGCTGGCCGTGCGCTGCACAGCTTGACACTCAATCCTCATAAAGGTGCAATGCGAACCCATGCATCTCGTCGACACGACGCTGTTTTATTCGCCAACCAGCGGCGGCGTCAAACGCTATCTGACGGCCAAGCACGCCTGGCTCGCCGCGCACAGCTCGTGGGAGCACACCATCGTGGTCCCCGGCCGCGAGGACCAGTTCCAGCGCGGCGGACTGTGCACGCTGTCGGGTTACCCGGTGCCCGCCACGTTCAATTACCGCCTGCCGCTCAATCCGCGCCGCTGGACCCGCGTGCTCGACCGGCTCGAGCCGACGCTCATCGAGGCGGGCGACGCGTTTCATCCCGCCTGGTGCGCCTCGCGGGTCGCACGCCGTCGTGGAATTCCGCTGGTCGGCTTCTATCACTCGAATGTGCCGCAGATCATCGGCCGCCGCGTCGGCGGCGCGCTCGCCGAACCGCTGATCGGCCGCTACCTGCGCTGCCTGTACGAGCGTTTCGATCTGGTGTTCGCTCCGAGCCGGGTGATGTGCGAGTACCTCGAGGATCTCGGCGTGCAGCGCGTCTCACACCAGCCGCTCGGCGTCGATGCCGAGGTGTTCCATCCGCGGCGGCGCACGCTCGCGCTGCGACCGCTGCTCGGTCTGCCGGCGCAGGCGCGCGTGCTGATCTTCGCCGGCCGCTTCGCCGGCGAAAAGAACCTGCCGGTGCTGCTGCAGGCGTTCGCGCGCCTCGGAGCTCCGTACCACCTGCTGCTGATCGGCGGTGAGCGCGCAGCGCGCCCCGCCGCCAACGTCACCGTGCTCCCCTACCGGCGCGACAGCCTCGAGCTCGCGCAATGGATCGCCTCCGCGGATGCGCTGGTCCACGCCGGCACCAAGGAGACGTTCGGGCTGGTGATCCTGGAGGCCATGGCGTGCGCGCGCCCGGTGGTGGCGGCGCGCGCCGGCGCCTTTCCGGAGCTCATCGACGAGAGCGTCGGGGTGCTCGCCGTGCCCGACAGCGCTGCGGGCATGGCGGAAGCGATCGCGGCTCTCTACGAGCGCGACCTCGCCGCCGTCGGCGCCGCCGCCCGCGCCCGCGTGCTCCGACAGTTCACCTGGCAGCGCGCGCTCCACGGGCAGTTCGCCGCGTACGCTTCCCTGGTCGGCGCCCGCCGGCTGCCGGTCGCGCAGGCGCAGATCATCGGGCTGAGCGCACCGGGGTCGTGACTCTCGAGGTCTGGAGTGTTCAGCGCCGCAGCGCGCGCAGCGCCGCCAGGCCCGCGCGGGTCGCGGCGAGCGCGAGCACGACTCTCCACAACCAGCGCTTTGGTGCCGGCACCGCTCGCGGCGGGATCGCGCGGTAGAACTGCGCGGCGATCTCGCGGTGCAGGTGCACGGCGGCGGCGGCGATCACCCATTCGCGCGGCGGACTGGCGATGCGGTACTGATTCGCGCCCAGGTGCTCGACCACGGCATCGTCCAGCGCGTCGGGAAATCCGGCCGGCGCCGCGGCACTGAAGGCGAGCGCAGTCGCCTCGCCGGGGCGCTCGGGCGTGCCGCCGATCAGCGTGAGACCGAGCGGTCCGGGGGCGCGCCGGCAGCGCACCGCGCCGCGGAAGCTCACCACCGGTTCAGGCATCGAACAGCGGCTCGCAGCGAACCTCGGTGGTGACCGAGTTCGCGATGAAACACTCATCGTGCGCGCGCTGGTGCAGCTGCAGGATGTCCGCGCGCGCGGGCAGCCGCTCGCCCGAGAATGCGACGCGCGGGCGCAGCGTGACGCGCACCATGGCGGTCCTGCCGGCGGCGTTCCTGCCGAGCACCCCAAGGGCAGTGTCGCTGTAATCATCGACCCGCCAGCCGCCGCCGGCGGCCAGCGACAGGAACCACAGCATGTGGCAGCTCGACAGCGCCGCCACCAGCGCCTCTTCGGGGTCGACCGCCGCCTCGACCGACAACGGCACCCGCACCACCTGCGGCGAGGAAGACGCCGGCACCTCGACGCCGCCGTCGAAGCGCCAGGTGTGCGCGCGGCTGTAGCGATTGTCGCTGAAAGCGGCGGCGCCGCGCGCCCAGTGGATACCGGCCCGGTATTCGTGCCCTGCCATCGCTTTACCTCCGTGCGCTGGTGCGTGGGATTGTACGATAGCGAGGTGAGTTCCTCCGACCTGCAGCCGCGCCGCGACCTGACGCTGACGCACGCCACCTCGCTCGTGGTCGGTATCACCATCGGCACCGGCATTTTCCTCAAGTCCGCCGCCATGGCCCAGGCGGTGGGCACGCCGGTGCTGGTGCTGGCGGCGTGGGTAGCGGCCGGCGTCGTGGCCATGCTCGGCGCCCTGTGCTTCGCGGAGCTCGGCGCGCTGCTCCCGGATGCCGGCGGCGAGTACGTGTATCTGCGCGCCGCCTTCGGCGAGGTCCCCGGCTTCCTGTACGCCTGCAACAGCTTCGTGCTCGGCGGGGCGAGCATCGCCGCGTACGGCGCCGCGGTCGCGATCTTCGTCTCCGACATCCATACCTTCGACAAGCAGTGGTTCGCGTACACCCTGCATCTGTTCGGCGCCGATTACTCCTGGCAGTTCGGGACGCGCCAGCTGATCGCGGTCGGCGTGATCGGCGTGTTCGCTGCCATCAACTGCGCCGGCGTCATGTTGGGTGGGCGCGTGCAGACGCTGCTGGCGGTCGCCAAGGTGGCGGCGATCATCGCAGTCGCCGGCGGGGCGTTCGCGTTCTCTGACGTGCACGACTGGTCGAACCTGGCGGCGCCCACGGGCAGCGCGAGCGGCGGCCTCGCCGGCTTCGGGGCTGCGATGTTCGCGGCCCTGTGGGCGTACAGCGGCTGGCAGTACCTGCCGATGGCGGCGGGCGAGGTCCAGGATCCGCAACGCAACCTGCCACGCGCCATCATCGGCGGATCGCTGCTGGTGCTCGCGATCTACTTGGCTGTCAACACCGCGTACCTGTACGCGTTGCCGTTCTGGCAGGTCACGAGCGCCAACTCCACCGCCTATCCGGAAGCGCCCTCGGTCGCCGCCCGCGCGGTGCAGACCTTCCTCGGCACCCGCGCCGTGGCGGTCGCGGCGCTGATCTTCCTGATCTCCACCGTCGGCTCCCTCAATGGCACCATCCTCGCGCGCGCACGCGTCTCCTACGCCGCGGCGCGCGACGGGCTGTTCTTCGCCGGCTTCGGGCGCCTGAGTGTACGCACGCGCGTGCCGCTCACCTCGCTGGTGCTGCTGTGCATCTGGGCCGCGCTGCTGGCGGTCTCGGGCACCTTCGATCAGCTCACCAACATGGCGGTGATGTCGTACGCGCTGTTCTGGATTCCGGTCATGCTCGCGGTGCTGGTGCTGCGCCGCCGGCTGCCGCACGCCGCGCGCCCCTATCGCCTGCCGGGCTATCCGTGGGTGCCGCTGGCGTTCATGCTGGTCATGGTGTGGATCGTGATCAGCGCGCTGCTCACGACTCCGAAGGAATGCATCGCGACGCTGGTGCTGATCCTGCTCGGACTGCCGCTGTACCCGCTGTTCCGCAGGCGCCGCTTGCAGGCGAGCGCTGTCCTCACTCCGACTCCAGCTCCCAGAGCGTGAGCGGCGCGCCGCGCCGCAGCCAGAAACCCAGGCCCGCCTCGCGAAACTGGCGCCGCAGCCGCGAGCGGTACCAGTGCGCGCTGCGCAGGTAGACGTCGGAATCGGTGCGGCGCCGATCGCAGTTGTGCTCCAGGTCGAGGCGCGTGAGGGCGCTGAAGTACAGCACCCCGCGGCACAGCCGGCCGAAATTCGCGAGCGCGCGCCGCGCCGCCGCCGCGTCCAGGTACTGCAGCACGTCGTAGCAGATCACCAGGTCAAAGGGCGCTGCTGCGCGGTACGCCTCGATGCGACCGCGCTGCCAACCGTAGCGCCGGCACAGGTACTCGCTGCTCTCGAGTGCCAGGTAGTGCGCCCGCGGCAGCAGCCGCCGCAGCGGCGTGCGCAGCGTGCCCGTGCCGCAGCCCGCTTCGAGGATGCGCCGCACCGGGAGCCCGACGTGCCCGGTGAGCGCCGCGATGAGGCGCGCCCGCGCGTGCATCTCGCGGCGCGTGGCGACCGCGGAGCGCGGGTCGAGGTAGTAGCGCCGGTAGTACTCGCGGCCGAAGTGCTCGCGGCGCGCGCGTGCCTCGATGAGGGCTGAATGGCTGCTGAACGCACCGTTCATGTGTCATTCCGGGTATGTATGCTTCAGTCGCATCACGCGCGTTGCTCGGTAATATGTTCCCGCACCCGCGCGTGAACAAGGAGGCTCGGATGAAACTCAGTTCCGTCAGAGTCGCACTCGCAGGCGCGCTGTTGAGCGCCGCGCTGTCCGGATGCATCGTGGCGCCCGCGCCGGGCTACTACGCCGATGTTGCCGTGACCGAGGTGGCCCCACCCGCGCCGCAGTACGAGGTGGTCGGTGTCGCGCCCGCCCCCGGCTACATCTGGATCGGCGGCGCCTGGTTCTGGGAAAGCGGGCGCTACGGCTGGCGTCCCGGCCGCTGGGAAGCCCCGCGACCGGGCTACCGCTGGGTGCCTCACACCTGGCGTCGTGAGGGCAACCGCTGGCACATGCAGGGCGGCCGCTGGGAGCGCGGGCGGCGCGAGGGGCGCGAGGAACGGGGGCGCCGCTAGTATCGTCTGCCGCCAGGGGCCGGCTTGGGCGCCATCTGCAGCGCTCGGCTCGAATTTGCGCTCCACCTCTCCGGCGCTGCACACTTCGCCGATGAAACGGACAGGGATGGCGGGCGCCGGGCTCGCCGCGGCGGTTGTGGCCGCGGCCGCCGTGCTGGCGGGGCAATCGCCCGCCGCGCCGGCCCCGACTGACGCCGCGGCGGGCTTCACGCTCACCAGCACGGATATCTCCGCCGGCGGGCAGATTGCCGAGCAGCAGGTGTTCAACGGCTTCGGCTGCAAGGGGGGCAACGTCTCGCCGGCGCTGTCCTGGAGCAACCCCCCCGCCGGTGCCAACCGTGTCCACCGCCCGGCAAGCCGCACCACTATTACCTGCGCCTGTACGCGCTGAAGGTGGCCAGGCTCGACGTGCCCGCCGATGCGACCGCCGCCTATATCGGGTTCACGGTGCGCAGCCAGTCGCTGGCGAAGGCCGAGCTCATGGGTGTGTATGGCCGCTAGCGGCCCGCGCGAACGGCGGCCGGCGATATGGCCGTGGCTGCTGATGCCGGCGATCGTGCTGCTGGTGTTTTACGCTCTCTTCAGGGTGCACCAGCGGCCGAGAGCTCCTGCGGTGGCGCCGCCGGCGCCCGCGGCGAGCACGCCGGGCATGAGCTAAAGCGCCGTGGCGCCTTCCCGCACCCGCATGCGCTCCGGCCCCGGGACCGGCGCATCGTCCGAACGCGCGCCGCGAGTCGGCTTCGTCAGCCTCGGCTGCCCCAAGGCGCTGGTGGACTCGGAGCGCAGCCTCACGACCTACGAAGCCGCCGACGTCGTCGTGGTCAACACCTGCGGCTTCATCGACGCGGCGGTGGACGAATCACTCGACGCGATCGGGGAGGCGCTCGAGCACAACGGCCGCGTGATCGTGACCGGGTGCCTGGGCGCGAGGCCCGAGCGCATCCTCGAGCGTCACCCGCGCGTGCTGAAGGTGACCGGTCCGCACGCCTACGAGGACGTGGTGAGCGCGGTCCACGAGCACCTGCCGCCGCGGCATGAGCCGTTCTTCGATCTGTTGCCGCCCCAGGGAGTGCGGCTCACCCCGCGGCACTACGCGTATCTGAAGATCGCGGAGGGGTGCAACAACAAGTGCAGCTTCTGCATCATCCCGACCATGCGCGGCCGCCTCGCGAGCCGTCGCATCGACGAGGTGCTGCGCGAGGCGGAGCGCCTCGTCGCCTCCGGAGTGAAGGAGCTGCTGGTGATCTCGCAGGACACCAGCGCCTACGGCGCAGACATCCGCTACGCGCCCGGCGCGTGGCGCGGCGCGAGTTACCGGACACGCTTCATCGACCTCGCCCGCGGCC
>WNGJ01007270.1_pt1 | contig 15235 bp, 12 predicted proteins | sample 5400611 | NCBI WGS metagenome assembly WNGJ01 (sample SAMN13153375, study PRJNA577476) | soil metagenome | isolation source: 40 cm soil or saprolite under Garry oak tree replicate 1 | place: USA:California | collected 2016-06-15
GTCCTTACGACGATCTCCCCGACGGAAATAAATGGGACCTTTTTATGCTCGAAATGCACGAGCAGGATCTAGAGGCATTTTGGGACAGGGTTTATGCAGCCGTCGAAGCCGGAAAGCTTGCGATCTCGGAAACGAAGAAACATTGCTTGGGCGACGAGCCGCTGCTTCCGAGTCACAACGATTGAGTGTGTGGTAGGCCGTTCTTGATCCTGCTCGGATGCGAACTGGACCAGCACGTCCAAGCGGCCAGCTTCATCCTCAATCGGTCGGTCACCCCAGCGCAGTGCCGAGCTTAGGTCATGCGTTGATCAGCGAACCACGCAGATGGATCACTTCCGAGTTGCAGACCAACCGGGAACTACTCCATTTGTCGACACAAGCGCGTAAACCAGTCACAATCGCCGAACTGGAAGGGCGAACCACAGATTCTTCTCGCCGACTGGCATTGAGGGCATCCACAATATACCGTTCTTCGCGGTTCCCACCACCTTGGAAAACGCAGTCTGTTCCGGCATGGTTCTGGCATTTCAGGTACTGATCCAGCTAGATCGCGCATCGGTTTGTTGTGGCTTTCCTTTGCGCTTACTCTAGAATAGGCGTGCGAATGCGAAGTGGGCGGAGGGGGCATCTTCCGCATGATCAGCCGGCCGTCAGGCCAGGACTTAGCCGTCGGCATCAATCTGGGCCACTACCGTATTGCCGAGAAGATCGGCGCCGGCGGCATGGGAGAAGTGTATCGCGCCCATGACGAGCATTTGTCCCGCGACGTCGCCATCAAGGTTCTTCCTTCCGGCACACTGAGCGACCAATCCGCACGCAGGCATTTCCGCAACGAAGCGCTGGCTCTTTCCAAGCTGAACCATCCTGGTATCGCGACCATTTATGACTTCGACACGCAGGACGGGGTGGACTTTCTGGTGATGGAATACATCCCGGGGATTACGTTGAGCGAGAAGCTGGCGGGGCGACCGTTGGCAGAAAAGGAGGTCATTGCGCTGGGGATGCAACTGGCGGAAGCTCTGGCGGCGGCGCATGCCGAGGGGGTAGTACATCGCGACCTGAAGCCGGGGAACCTGCGGGTGACGGGGGACGGACGGCTGAAGATACTGGATTTCGGTTTGGCAAAACTGCGGGTTCCGGTGATGCCGAGTGCCGCGACGGAGAGTATTGACCAGACGCTAGCCATGGTCGGGACTCTGCCCTACATGGCGCCGGAGCAGTTACTCGGCGAGGAGGCGGACGTTCGGACGGATATTCATGCCGCCGGCGCGGTCCTCTACGAGATGGCGACAGGCCAGCGGCCGTTCGGCAAGATGGAGCACGCGCAGCTGATCACGGCCATTCTGCGCCAAGCGCCGGCACCGCCCGCGCAGCTCAACCCCCAAGTGCCGGCTGAGTTGGAACGGCTCATCGGCAAGTGCCTGGAGAAAGAACCGGAGAACCGCTATCAGTCGGCGAAGGAACTGGCGGTAGATCTGCGGCGCCTGGGCACACCGAGTTCTGTCACGGCTTCCTGGCGGGTGGTGGAGAGGCCTCGGTCAACGGTGAGAAGGAAGGTCCTGCTGGGCCTAGCAGGAGTGCCGGTGGTAACGGCGGTGCTGCTCGGGCTGAACGCCGTGAGCGGATGGCGAGACCGGCCGTTAGGAAATAAGGCTGGGGCAGGGATCCACTCGCTGGCGGTGCTGCCGCTGGCCAACCTATCGGGCGATCCGGAGCAGGAGTACTTCGCCGACGGCATGACGGAGGAACTGATCACGGACCTGTCGAAAATTGGGTCGCTGAAGGTGATCTCGCGGACCTCGGTGATGCAGTACAAAGACGCCAGGAAGCCGCTGCGGGAAATCGGACGCGAGCTGGGGGTGGATGGGGTGATCGAAGGCTCAGTGCGGCGGGTGGGCGACCGGGTACGGATCACGGCGCAGTTGATTTACGCGCCGAGCGACACGCACCTGTGGGCGGAAAGCTATGATCGCGACCTGCACGACGTGCTGAAGCTACAGGGAGAGGTCGCGCAGGTCATCGCGAATGAGGTCAACGCCAAGGTGACGCCCCAGGAGCAGGCCCGCTTGTCTGGCAAACGGCCAATCGACCCGGACGCGTACCAGGCCTACCTCCAGGGACGATACTATTGGAATAAGCGTACGGAAGAAGACATCCGGAAGGCGATTGGCTATTTTCAGCAGGCGATCAATAAAGACCCTAATTACGCTCTAGCCTATGCCGGGCTCGCGGACTCGTACCTGGTAATGAGCCTCTACAGCAGCGCGCCATGGCAGGATACTTACCGTCAGGCAAAAGCGGCGGCCACTAAAGCACTGGAGATTGACGATAATCTGGCCGAGGCCCATGCCACGCTGGCGTCGACTCGGGCCGGCGAAGAGTGGGACCTAGCGGGCGCGCTGACAGAGCTTGCGCGTGCCATTCAGCTGAACCCCAACTATGCGACAGGCCACCAATGGTACGCCGAATATTTGATCTGCTCGGGCGACGCCGAAAAGGCGATTGCCGAGATTCGGCGGGCGCAGGAACTCGACCCACTCTCGCTGGTGATCAATTCGACTTACGGTTCCGTCCTGTTCCAGGCGCGCCGCTTTGACGATGCGCTGGCGCAAGCGCGGAAGACGCTGGGAATGGATGCGAACTTCTATCTCGGTCATCAGCTTCTGGCCGAGGTGTACGAACAGCGGGGCATGTTCGAGGACGCCATCACCGAGCGGCAGAGGGCAGCGACACTGGCGGGCGAGAGCGCCGAAGAAGCCGGGCGGCGAGCCTCGCTCCTGAGGAGCGCCTACGCAAAGAAGGGCGCAAAGGCGTACTGGCAAGAACGGCTGCAACTGGCGATGAAGGATGCGAAGCAATCGAAAGATCTTCCTTACGAGCTCACCGATTCGTCTCCGTATCGGCTTGCGGTCTTGAATGCGCGGACGGGACGGAATGAAGCGGCGATTGGTCTGCTGCAAAAGGCCTTCAATGAACGCGATTACGGCCTTTATTACCTGAAGGCCGCGCCGGCATTGGATGGGCTGCGCACAGACCCGCGCGTAGCAAGTTTGATGTCGCGAATTGGGGTCACACAAAACCGGTAACCGGGAGAAAAGGAGAAGCGACATGCCGCATAGAGGTCCTGGCAAGAAAGGTCCTGGCAAGAAGAAGCCCCCGAAGAAAAAAACAGCGAAGAAGACGACGAAGAAGAAGTAGTAGTCGTAGTAGGGGGAGATTTTTAGAAGCTGGGTTCGTACGTTCTCGCCGTCGTTGATGTTCTTCCGCGCCCTTTCGGGGCGCGTGAGTATCCTCTTCGCCCCGGAGTTAATCCAGACCTTGTGCGGGGAGCAGGCTGGTGGACAGCCATGCAAGATTGGTGCGGCTCACCAGGGACTTGATGGGGGCGAGGGAACGCAGCGATCGCTCGAGGTAACGGCGGGCGATGCGCGTACATTGCTCGATGGCACCGACGTCCTGAATGACCTGCGCGGCCCGGCGTAGATCGGAAGCGGTTGGTCCGCCGTTGGTCAAGACGTCCTTGAGGAATCTGCGATCTTCGCAACTGCTCATGCGAAGAGCAAGAAGTATGGGCAACTTAAGCCGGGCATTCTTCAGGTCAGCGGCGAAGTTCTTACCTGTTTCCCGGGGATTGCGAATCACGTCGACGATGTCGTCGGTAATGAACAACGCCATGCCGTAGTTGTAGCCGTAGGCAGCGAGAGCCCGGACCTCGGAGTCCGGTTTCCCCGCTAATAGCGCGCCGCAGCGGGCGAGGTTCGACATGAAATATCCAGCTCCCAGCCCGATGACGCGGTAATACTCAGAAAGGGCAAGGCTTGTCCTCGCACTGTAATATAGGTCCAAATACTGGCAGAGGTAGAGATCGCGGAGTATCTCATTCAGAATTTTCATCACCAGGCAGGGATGCTTGAATCGGCCACGGTCCAGATCAGAGCCAAATGTCCTGAACGCAATGGACTGCATGAGTTCGGTGGCGATGATAGCGTAGTTAACGTTGTATTGTCGGTGGAAGGCCGGACGTCCGAAGCGCATGCTGCCGGCATCAAGAATGTCGTCGGTAATGATGGTGGATGATTGCAGCAGATGAACGGCGGCCGCCAGATTCTTGACGGTTGTGCCATCCTTCTCCGTCCTGCAGGCCGCATAGCGGAACAAGAAAGGGTAGTCCGAGGGCGTATGCCGACGCAGGGCGAACAGCATCATTCGGCGCAGGTGGCGGTCGCATGGCCTGAGGTTGTCAAGCACCAGTTTTCTCGAGAGAGACTCAACTTCCTGGAATTGAGTGCAAAAGCGTAGCTCGCAGTTGTCCAAAACCGACCTCGATGAACGGCGTCGCCGGCGCCTGGCGCGAACTGTGTAGAGCGGTCCACGACGGCAAGAGGTTTGATTCTAATTGAGCCCTCGATGTCAAGCAGACTTCCTCTCCAGTCTCAGGCTGACCGTTAAGTTGCGAGATCCAGACACAGTCACGAGAGAGAGAAAGTGTCGGGCTATATCTCGCAGGGGCACCGGTTCTTGCTGTTCTGCTCCCAACTCCTGGATCGTCGGCGATCTGGAAGTAATCCAGATGGGCACCGGGCGGATCAGTACTGACAAGTCTTAGCGCTGTATCTGAGGCGCCCGGGAGTGAAGATCTACCCTTCCGATGCGGCTGTGTACGGGCGCTTCAGATACAGCGACTTGAAGGAAGCCGCCCGTCGCGGGAGCCTATGGGTTTTGTATATGGTTGAGCAGGTCCTGATGATTTGCAAGATTGCTGTTGGCGGCTGTGCGCGGCAGTTGCGGCGCGAGATCGTATGCTTTGAGGTGGCTGGCAGAGGCTGGAGAGAAGACTGGCAGAGCATTCTAGGCCAGATAAGACGCAGAAACTCTGAACATGCCGAAGGTCGACAAACAGGTGGCAGCACCGGCTGAAACGAGAACACCCAACTTGCACCGAGCGACAAATCGCTCATCGAAGAGTGCGGATGGAAGGGTGGCGACAGTGGCGACTCGGCCCGGGGAAAAACAGTGACCAACAAAAATCAAAAAGAACCAACTTGACACCGACCGGTCTTCTCATGGAAGGCGTTTACTCTCACAGCCCGGTTGTTGGTGTAGTTGTCTGTCTCCATCTTGACTATGTCTTTGCCGCGCCCATTCTGTTTCCTGCTTTCTATGTAGCACGAGTCCGGACCCATGCCCCTACAGCCCAGAAGCCTAGCGCCTAGCCTCGCGCCTTGCGCTTAGCGTCTACCTCCCCGTCGCCAGCTGCGTTCCTGCCGCGTTGCTCCATTCCTGGAAGGAGCCGTCGTAGAGTGCGGCGTCATAACCCAGGTACTTGGCGATGAAATAGGCGTATGCGCCCTGCACGCCGGAGTGGCAGTAGCTCACCACCTTGCGCCCCGGAGCAATGCCGGCGGACTGGAACAGGCGGCGCAGTTCCGCCTCTGGAAGCACGTGCGGGTTTTCCTTGCTTTCCAGGGTAGTCATCCAGTAGAGGTTGACGGCACCGGGGATGGGGCCGGCACGCGGTGTGTCGGAGGCACTTTCCTCGCCTCGATACTGTTCCGGCGGGCGTGCGTCCACGAGCAGGGCTGCTGTGGGCGAAGTGGCATTCAGGGCCTCCCGCGAAAGATCGCGCACCACCGGTAAGCTGACCAGCACCCCCGGGTGCACATGGGGACTGAAGCTCGCAGGCTTGATGGGCAGCGTGTCTTTCGTCAACCGCCGATTCTCGCTCCGCCATTTCTCGATATTGCCAGCCCGCAGGGCGGCGTTCTCGCCGTGACCGAGGTAGTCGAGCGTGAACCAGGCGCGTGCCGCCCATAAGCCCTGCCGCTCGCCATAGAGAACGACCTGCGTCCGGTCTCCCACCCCGAGGGATTCAAAGACTTTCTTGAGCTCCTCCGCCGGGGCAAGTTCATTGGAGACCTTGTCGCGCGTGACGGTGATCTGGCCTACAGCCAGGAAGCGGGCGCCGGGGAGTGTCCGGCGTCATAGTCCGCCCGCTCCCGCGCCACATGCAGGATGACAACCGCAGAATCGGTGAGGTGACGCGCCAGCCATTCCGTGGATACTAGGCATGTGCTCGCGCACCTGGGAGACCCGCACTTGCGCTTGCGGCTGGAGCACTTGCGGCAACAGCAGCCACGTCAGGATCAGCAGGAGTGCTAGAAGCATGGTGGTAACCAGGGGAAACCCGGGAAGCGTCGATTTGGAAAGGGTGCGGAACTTCATGGCACGCTCCCAAGCAAAAGCCTCCCGAAACCCACCCGACCCGCAACATCGGAAGAACTGTACTTACCATCAGTAGCTCCTGCGGCGTCGCCTACTCGGTTGTGGATTCTTTCAGGATGAAATGTCGAGGTCGCGTCTTTCCTTTGTCCTTGCCGCATTTGGTTGTGCCTTGCCCCGCGCAACCCAGACGGCCGCGGCTTTTCAGGGAAAAGATTCTCAGGGAAAATCAACGTCCAGTCCGTAAATTTCCTGTGTGCTCGCGTCGCGGACAAAAAGTCGAGAGTCGTCCGGAGCCTGGCCGCTCCACGATCCCCAGATGCCAAGATAGCGACGCAGGCCGTTCAGACTCAAGATCTCCTCGGAATTGTGGTCCCCGAGCTTAACCCGGAGGTACTGGGGATTGTCCACAAAGAAGCGGTCGTAGTGCACGGAGCGGCTGTCCGCAGACCATGAGGGGTAGCCCACGTTACCCGCATCGGTAACCCACTCGGACCACGTTTGCGTGCGGAAATCATAAAGCATGAGCTTCTTCGAGCCCTCGACAGTGATGGCTGCCAGGTAGCGGCCGTCTGGAGACCAGCGCGGAGAAAAGAGGCCCTTGGACCCAGGTAGGGTAGAGGTCTGGCGTGTCTTCATATCAACCACTTGGATATCATTCGCCGCGGTATCCACGGCAGTCGAGAGGCGTCCAAAGGCAAGCCGGGCCCCGTCGGGAGACCAGGTAGCATCCACTTCGCCAACGTTTTCCGGCAACAGTTCTTCCGGCGATCCACCCTGCGCGGAAATCAGAAATATCTTCCATGGTTTTCCGGCTTGAGATGAGATGTAAGCGATTTGTGTTCCGTCCGGAGACCAGACGGGCAGTGTTGCCAACGCAGGCGGGTAGGTAAGCTGTAGCCGCTCGCTGCCATCCACACGGCTGCGCCAGAGTGTGCTGTCCGGAATGGTACTGTAGGCGGCCCACTTGCCATCACGCGAGAATGCCACATCGGTAGCGGAAATCCCCCGGAGAAAGGGGACAAATTGCTTTGTCGGGGCATCGTAACGGACCAGTTCTCCGCGTTGCTGAGTGCCTTGCACAAACAACTTCCGCCCACTGATATCCGGCACCACTGTGGAGTACAAGATCGGGCCAGTCGTCAGTTGGGTGGGTGTGGTGGAGACCTTGCGAAAAAAAATGTTCGAGTCCGGCAGAGCGTAGATGTTATGCCCCTGGCCGGCTCCACTTTCGAAAACGTAGTACCGTCCATCGTTCGTCCATCGGCCACAACATTCGCTGGGCGGAGTATGCCATCCGGTTAGTATTTGGTGCAGATTGGATCCGTCCGCGCGGACTTCCCATAGTGAGGCTGTACTCGTATTCACCTCGTCCTGAACAGAAAACCGAATCCGGCTTCCATCGGGAGAAAAGGCGGCGGCAAATGCGGAACCGCGCGCAGACACGAGCCGGTGAGGAGTAGTCCCATCAGCGTTCGCCAAGTAAAGGTCTGCCGCCCTGACAAACACCATCTGTTTCCCGTCCGGCGACCAGCTCGCTCTAACACCCACGATGTCCCCCAGACGACGGGGGGAACCTGTTGGCAAGGGCAGTGCCCACAAAGGCGTTTCTCCACTACCCGAGGGCTCCACGCTGCCGACCAGGAGTTGCGAGTGGTCTGGCGAGATGTCCTGGATCATCATGTTTCTGACAGGTGTTGGGATTGCTGAGGTTTCGCCTCCTGTAGCGGAAACTTGAGCCAGGACCAGACCTTCAGGCCGGAATTGGGTGACGTAGATGCGTGCGCCATCGGTCAACATGTTTCCCATTGGGAAACCGTCGTGGGTGATCTGCGTGGTGCCGACTACTTTTGGCGTGTTTGTCGGGAAGAGAAACCAGACCAAGCCGGCAACAACCAACAGTGCCGCTAAGGCAGCGACGGCCCAAAGCCAGCGTACCTTCCGTGTTGGAGCCTCCATGGCAGCGGCCACTGCGACGCTCACTTTGCCGGAGGTGCTATCGCGCTTCAACCCCTTCAGGTCTGCGCGGATTTCAGCCGCGCTTTGATATCGGATCTCGCGGTCTCGTTCCAGGGCCTTTCGGATAATGCGTCCCAGTTCCGGCGGGAGGTCCCGATTAAGCGACAGCGGTGGCGCAGGCTCTTTGTGCAGAATGGAATCGAAGATGGCCGCAGTCGTGTCTCCACGAAACGGCAGCGCTCCGGTGGCCATCTCATAGAGCACTGCGCCGAAAGAAAAAACGTCAGTGCGGGCGTCGAGATTTTTGCCCAGCGCTTGCTCGGGAGACATGTAGGCGATGGTGCCGAGGGTGCTGCCCGGACTGGTCAGGTGTGGATCATCAGGACTGGCGACGGTGGCGCCGTCTGGAGTCACTGACGCATGAGTTTTAGCCAACCCGAAATCGAGAATCTTGGCGTGTCCGCGCTGGGTCACGAACAGGTTTGTCGGCTTGATGTCGCGGTGAACAATTCCCTTAGAATGCGCTGCATCGAGGGCATCGGCGATTTCTATTCCCAACTCCAGCAGCGTTTCCAGCTCTATCGCCTTTGCTCCAATGCGATGTTTCAGGGTTACACCATCGAGAAACTCCATCGCGATGAAGGCCTTTCCATCCTGGTCGCCGATATCATAGATCGTGCAAATATTCGCGTGGTTCAAGGCCGATGCAGCCTGGGCCTCACGTTGAAAGCGCGTCAGGGCCTGGGGATCTCGGGCGATTTCTTCGGGGAGGAATTTTAGTGCGACAAAGCGATGAAGGCGGGTGTCCTCGGCCTTGTACACCACTCCCATACCGCCACCGCCAAGTTTTTCGACGATCCGGTAGTGAGAGATGGTTTCGCCAATCATCAGAAGACGTGTGGCTTTCGGGTCAGTTCATCTTACGGACGCTGCATACACTAGTCAACGAATGATGGCTGTGGGTGGTGGACTGCAGCCCACTACCTGGCTGCGACACGAGGCTCTCAAAGCAAGAATCCTTGCCTGTAATGGGCTGTCAGTGGAAGCGATCACTCGGTTTTTCGATTCGAGCTTCCACGGGATAATTTCCGGTTGGTCGACAACTCGTAGATAATTTCGAGCGGCCCCGTCATCCGCCCGAATCGGTGACAAGAGGTAAAGAGCTTTCCTCTTCCCACAAGCCGAACTTCGGTAGAGTTTGGCAGCTTCTACGCATAGTTCGTTTTAAGCCAAAGGGACTGTTGCAGGGAAACTGTACGTCTGTTTGAGCCAACCTATGCGGCTGTCGAAGGGCGTTACGATGCTTTGAGGTTGTGAGCGGCTACTGAGCGCTCGGTGGACGCGGCTTTTTCAGGATAGAGTCGCTCAAATTCAGGATCACCGTGCAGAAGAGCGAGGTCAGGATCGCGGCGCGCCCAATCCGGGTCCTTAAAACCGGCTTCCCAGGCTTTGCGAAGGGCTTCCAAAGCCTCAGGCTTCCTCTTCATCAGGCAGAAGGCGCAGGCGGCGTTGTACAGCACGGTGGCTTCGTTTGGGCGAAGCGTGATAGCGAGATTCGTTTCGCGAACCGCCTCTTCCAGTCGATTCATGTCGGCATAGTCTCCCGCTAGTAGGATGCGTGCGCGAGCGTCTTCGGGCACCTGATTGAGATGTCGTTCCAGCGCAGAGACGCGCCGCTGTCGGAGATTGCGAAGGGCTTCTTCCTTTCCCAATGCTCCGAGAGCGTTCATGATCGGAACGTAGATGTTGTAATCGTCGCCACTCGCCTCCACAGCGGCATCGACAATGTTTGCCACTTCCTGGTAGCGCCCGGAAGAAAACAAAGTGCGTCCTAGGATGTAGTATGCTCCCTCGCAATCGCGCTTGCGGTCGATCGCTTTCCGAACAACAGCCACGGCTTCATCGTACTTGCCATTTGCGTAAAGGATCCAAGCTTGGGCCACTTGCACCTCTGGCAAATCGGGGCGCAGGACAACGGCGGTTTCCGATGCCTTCATAGCGCGTTCCATCCAAACCGGGTCGCGCCCGTAGTTGTAATGATTCTGGGCGCAAACATTGGCGATGGCAGCGTACGCCAGAGCAAAATTCGGGTCTAGAATGACTGCGTTCTCGAACATCTGGAGTGCGAATTCCAGGTCCTGGCGCTGGAGACGGCGTGCGTAGCTCTTGCCGCGCAGGTAAAGGTCGTATGCTTGAAGATTGTCGGTTGGTTTTGCGGCAATGGCTTCCTGCTCCTGCGGAGACAATGTGATCCGTAGTGCTTGGGCGATCTTGCTGGCAATCTCGTCCTGTACCTCGAACACGTCTTTCATCTCGCGATCGTAGCGCTCGGACCAGATGGGAAAATCGGTGCTGGTGTCCACCAATTGCGTATTAATGCGCAGGCGATTGCCGGAGCGACGCAGGCTGCCTGCCAAGACATACGACGCTCTTAGCTGTTGCCCAATCTGTGCCGGCGTTACCTGCTTGTCGCGGTAAACAAGCACAGTCGGGCGCGAGAAGATGTTCAACCCCTTGATTTTGGTCAGCTCGGTAATGATGTCTTCTGTGATGCCATCGCGAAAGTACTCATCTTCCTTCGCCCCGCTGAGGTTCTCGAAATAGAGGACAGCTACAGATTTTGTACTTTGTTTGACAATCCCCGCGCGCGATTCGCCAGAATCAGCCGCCCGCTTGTTACCGGAATCAATATCACGCTTGAGCCTGATCAAGTCGGTCTTGAGGTCGGTAGCGGTTTGATAGCGCAAATTTCTGTCTTTTTCCAGAGCCTTTTCCAGGATGCGAGCGAATCCCGCCGGCAGGGTTGGATTCACTTGCATGACGGGAACTGGGTCGCGGTTGAGAATCGCTTCGTAAACCACGGCCGCGGTATCGCCCTGAAAGGGGAGGAGCCCGGTCGCCATCTGATAGAGAGCCGTTCCCAGGGAGAACAAGTCGGTTCGAGCATCGGTAAGCTGTCCGCGCGCCTGCTCTGGCGACATGTATGACACGGTGCCGAGCGCCGTCCCCGGTGTCGTAAGATCCTCCACCTGCCCCATGGTCTCCAGCCGCGCCACGGCATCGATTTGGGACCGCGAAGCCTCAATCTTAGCCAATCCGAAATCGAGAATCTTCACTTGTCCTCGCGGCGTGACGAATATATTCGCCGGTTTAATATCGCGGTGCACGATGCCCTTCGCGTGTGCCGATTCCAGAGCGTCAGCAATCTGGATTGCGAGGATTAGCAGCTGCTCGATCTCGAACGGATGTCGGCCGATCATCAGTGCGAGCGACTGCCCCTCCAGCAACTCCATAACGATGAAGTGCTGCCGTTCATGCTGCTCGATGGCGTAGACCATGCAAATATTGGGGTGATTGAGAGCGGACGCCGCGCGAGCTTCGCGCTGAAAGCGTTCCAGTGAATGTGCGTCGTGCGCTAATTCTTGTGGCAAGAACTTCAGGGCAACATGGCGTCCGAGGCGCGTGTCCTCAGCTTCGTACACCACACCCATGCCGCCGCTGCCAAGCTTGCGAGCTATGACATAGTGAGAGAAGGTTTGCCCGATTACGGATTCCATGATTCGCGAACCGGCATGAATAGTAGTTGCAAAACAGACGGGCTCTTCTGGCACTAGCCATGGCTTGCTTGTCCTACTAGTGGGTTGAACTTCCCATGCTCCGAAAACGAGAGAAGAAGGTCCAAGAGAGCGGAACGGCTCCTCCCGTCATCGCTGATGTATCCGCTAGCGCTGCATGAGCGATGGCCGGGCCCGTGTCCTAAAAACAACTGTATTGGGAACGCTGAAAATGGAACTCAGCGGGCTTGTGCAATCAGTTGATTGCGACTGCCTCTCGGAAGTGGTTTCTGGAACACCGCAAAGGAACTCTGGAGAGCTAAGAGCGAAGAGCCTCGTCCAGAATCCACAACATGCAGGAATCTGGTATGAGTGTGAATGTTCTTGCACGATGGGCGTCCTGCCGCTGTGCAACTCTCAAGTTATGACCAGTAACGCCGCCACTTCATTGGCATGAAAACTGCACTGCACTGGATAGCGGTGATCTTTCGCAATTTACCTCCCCCGCCAACCTTCCAGGGCTCCTCTCCAGCTTTCGTCGCGGCCTACACCCCTTCTGGGGCTCTCAGCTTGGCGAAGCCGGTGAATACGCGCTTACCGGCACGCAGAAATTCTCCGAAGGAAATGATTAACGATATCTCTTGACCATTCTTATGCAGTCCGGGGAGAGGAACGCCATCCCAACTTATATGTCGTTCACCCGTGACTACATAGCGAGACAGTCCACGTTCATGCACGTGACGTAGGTATTCAGGCATGACCAGCGTCAGCTTCTTCCCAATCAATTCTGTCGGGCTGTAGCCGAAGAGCTGTTCTACGAACGGGTTCGCAAAAAGAATGGTGCTTTGTTCGTCGATAGTGAAAACGGCCACCGAAGCCGCTTCTGCAACCAATAGAAATTGAGCGTTCGCGGCCTCCAGGCTCTTGCCAGCTGAGAGCCGCTCCAGAAAAACTCCCATTTGTCCCCCCAAGGCAAACAAAAAATCCTGGGTAGGTGAGGCAAGCACACGGTATTCAAGGCTAAAAAACTCGACGACACCCAAGACCTTCTTGCCAACGTACAACGGGAATGCCACCCCCGTGTGTAAATGCTCAAGGGCAGCCACGGACAACCGGGGAAAATTCTCTTCCTTGCTTAGATCCGGGAAGCAAACTACGCCGCGTGACTTCCACGTAGATCCTGGAAGCCCCTCTCCGAAACTGAAACGTCGGGCCCGCGATACTGTTTCAAAGTTCTTGAACGAATCGGCCGTGGGGCTGTAGAAAGCCGCGCATTCCAGGGCCATACGCAACTCGTTGACGATCCAGAATCCACCGACATCCCACCCCAAACGCGTTGTCAGCAGTCGCAGCATAGCGTCAGCGGGAGGACTCGCATCCGGCTCTTCGGTAAACAAACGAGTCACTACGTGACTGATGTTCCAGTAGTCCTGCGGGTTCAGAGTGTCTACCTGCGACACCGTGTGGTTGTACTTGCCCATTTCTTGCGGTGAGGGTCGCAAGCATAGAACTTCGAGCATGCTGTTTCAAGCCTAAATGGGCGGCGCGAATCTCAATTCGAGGCGAGTTGCGCAGACCTACTTTTGGGTGCGAAGTAGTTTCTCGGCTAGCTTGGAGTAGTATTCCCCCGTCTTGCCGAGACTGGGGTCCTCTCGCTTCTCGTCCAAAGGAATCAGTCGGGGGCCTTCATCTCTGGCGGCGGACGCGGTTGGCGGAACGAGCCGAACGGATTTCTTCCGCCGTTTCTTTGCTGAGGATGACTTTGGCAATGTGCGGCTACTCTGTCTCAATCATCCTTAGCAGGCAATACAGAAAAAGCTGTACGTGCTACGGGGTACGTTCCCGAGGCAGGAAAATGTCCGCAGAGGGAAGGAAGGGGGGAGTCCGATGGGCGGGCAAGCCCATTTTCGTTTCCAAGGTTTCTTCTTCGGGTTCTACGCTTGCTGGCACCGGTCGTTACCGGGACGAAAGGGCTAAACTTTGGGTTCCTTATTTTCAGCGGAGTGAGCCAGACGTCTCTTGATCTCCTCTCGAACCTGCGTCTGCTCCTGCCCTAGTGCCTCAATCAGCTTGTCGATGAGCAAACGAACCTTCTCAGGGTCTTTCTCTTCAGCGGCGAGTTGTTTCCAATCTTCCGCCATGTCGAAAAAGTATCACATTGAGAGTACCTGCTCAAGATTACCCCCGTACATCTCATAAGAATGGCAGGAGCTAGAAACCAGAGTACGTCATGCGCTGTATAACATATTCGCTCACCGGCCATTGCCCATGTCGAACGAAAGAAGCCTTGTGGGCAGCGTTGGTTTCGGTTCGCTGGCACTGATGAACCCAAACCACGTTTTGCACAGGTACTCTGGAAAATATACGACCGTATCGAACATTCGCCGCCAAATGGCATCTTAGTTGTGACGTGTGGCATGTTCTCGATTAAATTACCCTCGTCGCCTCAGCCTAATAATCACTCCACCGTGCCCCGCGTTGCAGGACGCATGGTGGTACAAATTGCATCAATCCGGGTCATTTCTTTTTTCCTGTTGACTGCTTGCTGGGCGTTCTGCCAGAGCGAACTTCCTTCACCTGATTTGCTCCAGGAGGTACAGTTTGACGGCTTAAGTTCACCGGAGGTACAGCGCCAGGAGATGCTCACGTGGAGATCACTCCCTGATGCTCCGTCGGCACAGGGTCCAACCCGAGCAGAAAAGTTTCACGCCTTCGTCGAGGAAGCGCGCTCGCCTTTGACCCTTGGCGCGGTCGCGATCAACGTGCGAGTAATGCGCGAAGAGCAACACCTCACTCCCGGAATGCAGCCCAGCTTCACTTCACTTTATAGGACGGCGGTGCTTCAAAAGGAATCCAGCGTTTTTTTTGGCAAGTACCTGTATCCGTTGTTGCTAAGGCAAGACCCCCGTTATCACGCTTCGACCAGCGACACCATTATCGGCCGGGCCACCTACGCAGCTTCGCGCGTTTTGATCACCCGCAACGACTCCGGAAAAAGAACAGTGAACACGTCATATGCCCTCGGGGTGCTGACTTCGGCGGCAGTCGCCGCTGCTTATCGACCATATTGGGCACGATCCCCTTCGACAACGTTCAAAGACTTAGGTTCGACCATTGGCAGCGACGCGGGGATAAATGTCTTGCATGAGTTTTGGCCCGGCATCCGGCAAGTGCTGAAACGCCATTCACCTAAGTTCGTGTCCAGAATCGAAAAGCGCATCACTAGCGACCAGACTCCGCCGGAAGTAGTCTCCACCCGGGCAAGATAATGCCCTGCCGCCAAGTCAATCGACACAGCAGATCCAAGCAGTGAAAAACAGGCACGCTGGGCGTGTGCTCACGTCTCGGACTAGAGGCATGAACGCGTCGTCCAGCCTAGGCAAAGTCGTGAAATGCCGAGCTGGTTTCCTGTCGATTCGACTAGCGAGACATGAAGGGGAATCGTCGCCGCCAGCTTTTCCTTCCAGCAGTTCCGGTCGCGAGAAACTTGGGCGGCGCGTGCA
>WNGJ01004028.1_pt1 | contig 15227 bp, 15 predicted proteins | sample 5400611 | NCBI WGS metagenome assembly WNGJ01 (sample SAMN13153375, study PRJNA577476) | soil metagenome | isolation source: 40 cm soil or saprolite under Garry oak tree replicate 1 | place: USA:California | collected 2016-06-15
CCGCTCGCGCTCGGCTGCGTGCGTTTTGTCGGCGAGGCGGTCGCGGTCGTCGTCGCGGAAAGCCCCGTGGCCGCGCGCGATGCCGCCGAAGCGGTCGTCGTCGAATATCAGGTCCTGCCGGCGGTGACCGACGTTATGGAAGCGCTCGCGGGTGGGGCGCCGGCGATCTGGCCGGACGCCCCCGACAATCTCGCGCTCGTCTGCGCCTTCGGCGATTGCGCCGCCGTGGAGGCTGCCATCAAGGACGCGCATGTCGTCGTCGAACAGACGATCCGCAACCAGCGCACCGCCAGCGCCTTCATGGAGCCGCGCGCGGCCATCGGCAGTTATGACGCGGCGCACGAGCAGCATACGTTGATTTCGGGATGTCAGGGCGCGCATCGTCTGCGCCATGCGCTCGCGGCTTGCTTCAAAGTGCAGCAGGAGCGCGTGCACGTGATCTGTCCCGATGTCGGCGGCGCGTTCGGATCGCGCTTCAATATCTATCCGGAACAGGTCGCGGTGGTGTGGGCCGCACGCCGCGTCGGGCGCCCGGTGAAATGGACGGCGGACCGCAGCGAAGCGTTCCTCACCGACTATACCGCGCGCGACGTCGTGACGCGCGCGCGTCTTGCCTTCGACCGCAGGGGCCGCATGCTCGCGCTGGCGCTCGAGCTCACCGCCAATACCGGGGCGCACACCGTCTCCTACGTTCCGCTCAGCAACGGCTACCGCGTTGCGCCAACCGTTTACGACGTGCCGATGGCATGGGTGCGCTTGCGCGGCGTGATGACCAATTCGGTGCCGACGGCGCCGTTCCGCGGAGCCGGACGACCCGAAGCCACCTCCGTCATGGAGCGGCTCATCGACATCGCCGCGAAACGATTGAAAATCGACCGGGTGGAGCTGCGCCGCCGAAATCTGATCCGGCGCGACGCGCTGCCCCATCGCACGGCCACGGGCCTCACTTACGACAGCGGGGATTTCGCCGGTAACCTCGAGCGAGCGTTGCAAAGCGCGGACTGGGACGGCTTTCCCGCCCGCCGCAGAGAGGCGAAGAAGCGCGGCCGTCTGCTCGGGATCGGCGTCGCCAACTATGTCGAAACTCCGGTGGGCATGCCGCACGAGCGCGTCGCTATCAAAGTGTCGGCCACAGGCGGCGTCGCCCTCATCGTCGGAACGCAGTCGAGCGGGCAGGGCCACGAGACCAGCTTTCGGCAGGTCATGGCGGACCAGCTCGGCGTTGACCCCGAGGCGATCAATTTCGTCAGCGGTGACAGCGCAACGCTCGCCTCCGGCGGCGGCACCCATTCCGACCGGTCCATGCGCCTTGCCGGTTCGCTGATGGTCGAGACGTCGCGCAAGGTGATCGAGAAGGCGCGCGCAATCGCCGCCGTCATGCTCGACGTCGCCGAAGGCGATATTTCGTTCGCGGACGGACTGTTCGTGGCGCCGAACAGCAATCGGCGGCTCACGCTATTCGATATCGCCCGTGCCATCGACGAGCTCGCCTCGCTGCCCGACGATCTGCGCGCGCCGCTCGCAGCGGAGGCGAGCTTCACCGGACGCATCCCGGCCTATCCGACCGGCGCCGCCGTCTGCGAGGCCGAGGTCGATCCGGCAACCGGCGCCATCGAAATCCGCCGCTACACGTCGATCGACGATGGCGGCCAGCCGATCAATCCGCTCATTCTGCACGGCCAAGTGCACGGCGGCGTGGCGCAGGGAGTTGGGCAAGCGATGATGGAGGCAGCGATCTACGAGCCAGGCTCGGGGCAGCTTCTGTCCGCAAGCTTTCTCGACTACGGCATGCCGCGCGCGGATCACTTTCCGCACCTCGACGTCGAGCTGACGGAGGATCCGACCAAGGGCAATGCGCTGCGCGTCAAGGGCGGCGGCGAGGCCGGCATCACGCCGAGCTCGGCGGTGCTCATGAACGCCGTGCTGGACGCGCTCTCCGGGATGGGCATCGAGCACATGGACATGCCGGCGACGCCGCAACGCGTTTGGAGCGCGATCCGCGCCGCCCGCGATGGATCGAGGGGTTCCCGGCGCTGAGGCGCCACGGCAAGCATCATTCTCCTTTTGGGCGTGTCTGAATTCGCTCGGTAGAATTTCAAGACAGTCTCCTCCGCTCGTCCCCGCGAAAGCGGGGACCCAGCCTTAGCTCTGGATTCCCGCCATAAGCGCGTTTACGCGCGTCCATAGCCCGTCGAAGACGGGCGTGAACGCCCTTAACGACGCGCTATGCGCGGGAATGAACGGGGTTTTGCTGCCACGCGTTTTGCGCCACCCCTCGCGGCGGCGCCATGCTAGAGTGAGCGCGAGGAGTGTCCCCATGCCGGAATGCTTCGTTGCCAAGGCGTGCGAGATGCAAGACGGCGATCGGCGCATCGTCGTTGCTGGAAACGCGGAAATCGGCGTGTTTTACGAGGATGGCGCCTACTTCGCCTACAGCAACACCTGCGTGCATGCTGGCGGGCCGGCCTGCGAGGGGCTCATGATCAACCGCGTGGTCGATGTGATCGCGGCGGACCGCACCTATCAGGGCCAGACGTTCTCGGACGAGGTTCATTTCGTCTGCCCGTGGCACGGTTACGAGTACGAGCTGCAAACGGGCGAATGCGTCGGCGACCGGCGGCTGCGATTGAAAAAGTTCGACGTCGTTCGGCGCGGCGAAGATATCTTCGTCGTCGTTTAATGGAGCCCGCCCCGGCGATCCGGGCGGACTTCGAGTTCGCGGTAGAACGCGCGTCGATGCCAAAAGCCAAGGAGAAATGCGCCCATGGACATGGCCCGCAGCGAAGTGCGCAAACTCGCCGCCGAGGACTACTCGACCGCGCAGCACCTCGAGCACGCCTCCCGGCAGGCGCGTGAGCGCAACTACCAGGATTTTCTCATCGTCGACGTGGATGCCCACCACTACGAGAGCGAATCTTACAACGAGGTCTTCACATACATCGAAAGCCCGGTGATCCGCCGTCAGGCGGTCGAATCGGCAAAGCGCGGCGCCCGCGCCTCGATGCTCGGCGGCACCATCGGCTACCAGGACATCGGCGGGCGCATCACGCGCCACGAGCTGCGCAGGCACGACATCCGCAGGCACGACAAAGTCGGCGCCGGAAACCACCGCGACGTCGCCATGACGCTGGAATGGATGGACGCGATGGGCGTCGATTATTCCTGCCTGTTCCCCACGCCGATGCTGTTTCTCGGCCTGCATCCGCAGGTCGAGGTCGAAGTCGCGATGTGCCGCGCCTACAATCGTTGGCTCTGCGAGCGCATCCTCGCGGTCGAGCCGCGCATCATCTCGATGCTGTATCTTCCGTTCAACGACCCCGACGCCGCGTACAAGACCGTGAAGGATTTCGGCGACAAGAAGGGCGTGGTCGGATTCATGGTGACGTCGCCGCGCTACAAGCCGGTGCACGACAACGCCTACGTGAAGACCTACGCGCTGCTCGAGGAGATGGGCAAGCCCATCGCCTTCCATGCGGCGTACAATTGGCACGACCAGTCGCTGTCGCTGACCAATCGCTTCATCTCGGTGCACGCGCTGGGCTTCATGTGGTTCAACATGGTCCACATGACCAACTGGGTGATCAACGGCCTGCCCGAGCGTTTTCCCAAGCTCAAGGTGATGTGGATCGAGAGCGGCCTCACCTGGGCCTATTGCCTGATGCAGCGGCTCGACCACTCCTACATGATGCGCACGTCCGACTGTCCCTCGCTCAAGCGCAAGCCCAGCGAATATATGCGCGAGATGTACTACTCCTCGCAGCCCATGGAGAAGCCGCGCGATCGCTCGATCCTCGAGGCGACGTTCAAGATGATCAACGCCGAGACCCAGCTGATGTGGTCGTCGGACTACCCGCACTGGGACTTCGACCTGCCGAGCGTGATCTACGACCTGCCGTTCCTGAGCGACAGCGGCCGCCGCAACATCCTCGGCGGCACCGCAGCCAAGGCGTTCGGGCTCGACCCCAAGCCGGTGAAGAAGATTCCGTAAGCTCGAACAAACACCGTTCGAGTCGACGCACTCTGCCGCTCATTCCCGCGCATAGCGCGTCGTTAAGGGCGTTCACGCCCGTGCATAGCCCGCGAAGACGGGCGTAAACACCCTTTAGGACGGGCTATGGACGCGTGTAACGCGCGCTTATACTGGGAATCCAGTCTCTTCTCGCCAAAGACTGGGTCCCCGCTTTCGCGGGGACGAACGGAGTGTCATTGCATCCCGACCTTGGAAGACGCGTCAGTTCGCGGCAGCGTTTCCCTTCGCAACGGCGGCGGGGGCTGGCCGCGCCGCAGCCGCCGGCGCGCGCCCCGGCAGGTATTTGGCGACGACGGAACGATCGACCTGCGCCATGGCGCTGTCGGGCAGGCGCTGCCAGACCTCGTCCTTGCCGAGCAGCGGAATGCCGAGATAACCGCGCACGGTCAGCACCTGGCCGTCGGGGCTCAGCGACATCATGGCGCGATAGACGGTGCCGTCGCGCGGATCGACGATGTTGCCGTCATCGTAGCGCAATCCGTTGCGCTTCATGCCGCGGATGAAGGACATGCCGAGCAGCGGCGCATTCCTGCGATCGTCCGTGCATCCGGTGCAGGTCGGATTGGGAGCGTCGCCGGGCCGCGCCCACAGCTTTGCGAACGCGCCCTCGAAGACGCCGTTGCGCTCCACGAACAGAAACCATCCCATCGACTTGCCGGATTCGTCCTGCTTCTGCCACAGGCCGGCGACGGTCGGCTCCGCGGCTTGCATGGGAAGCGTGGCGCCCGTGAACGCCACGAGGCTCGCGACGAGCAGTATCGACAATCGTGTTTTCAATGGAGTGACCCCCCGTCTAGATCAGCGGCGTGATGGTCTACGGAATTCTCTCAACAATATGCCCATTTCAGGGCGCCGCCGAGCGATACCCATCGGTTTCGCGGACCCCGCGCGGCGAATTGGCGCAATAAGGCCCGGGAGTCGAAAAAATCTCGCGCCCTGCCGCGATTTGGCCTCCTTTTCCACGGTCGAGCGGCCTGCCCGCGGGGCCGATCGCCGTCAACCATCCGCCGTTTTTGTCGAACACCGAGCCTTGTTTTGCCGCCCGCGCGAGGCAATCATGCGCGACCCTTTGATGACGGCGCTCGCTACCTTCGACCCTTCATCATTATCAGTTTGAACGCCGAGCAACCGCGTCCGCCAATGTCGCTGATCTACCGGCTCGCGTCGCGGAACCTGTTCCACGATCGGCTGCGTTTCATCGCAACCGTCGTCGGGATCGTCTTTTCGATCGTACTCGTGACCGTTCAGCTGGGTCTTTATCTGGGGTTCGGACGAGTAGTCACCACGATGATCGACCACGCAGCGGCCGACCTCTGGATCATGCCGCTGGGAACCAAGTGCTTCGAAGATCCCTCGACGCTCGACGAACGCAAGCGATTTCAAGCGCTGTCGATCAACGGCGTGGCGCAAGCCACGCCCGTCGTCATCGGCTATGCCGACTGGCGGATACCGGAGGGCGGAACGTCCCCTGTATTCATCGTCGGATCGGATTTGAGAGCAGACGGATTGCTGCCCTGGAATTTGGTCGAAGGCAGCCTCGATGCGCTTGCGATTCCCGGCGCCGTCGCGATCGACCGGTCCTACTTCGGCCGGCTCGGCGTCAGCGGGATCGGTGACAGCGCCGAGATTCGCGGGCACAAGGTCGAGGTGCGAGCGGTAACCAACGGCATCCGTTCGTTCACGACCACGCCTTACGTCTTCACCACGCTGGATCGGGGGCGGACGTACACCGGAATATCGGCGAACAAGGCGACGTATTTTCTCGTGCGCGTTTCTCCCGGCGCCGACGTCGAAAGCGTGCGCCGCGGACTCAAGGCAAACCTCTCCGATGTCGACGTTCTCACGACCGCGGAGTTTCGCGACCGTAGCCGCTCCTTCTGGCTGTTCGGTACCGGCGCCGGCTTCGCCTTGTTCGCAGGTGCGCTGTTAGGCATGATCGTGGGCACCGTCATCGTCGCACAAACCTTGTATTCCAGCACCAAGGATCATCTCAACGAGTTCGCGACGCTGCGCGCCATCGGGTCGTCGAGCGTCTATATCCACAAGGTCATCATCTGTCAGGCGCTGATCAGCGCCGTCATCGGGTTTTGCCTCGCCGCTGGCATCGGCTTGATCGTCGTCGCTGCGACCGCGGACACCGCATTGCCGGTCGTCATGACGCCCACGCTCACCCTGGTGTTGTTCCTGCTGACGCTCGCCATGTGCGTCGTATCGGCGATCGCCGCGATCCTGCAGGTCACGCGCATCGATCCTGTGACGGTATTCACGCGATGACCGAACCCATCGTCGAGGCCCTCGAGGTCGTCAAACTGCTAGGCAAGGGGGCGGCTCAGGTGCAAGCGCTCAAGGGCGTAAGCTTGGCGCTCAAGGGCGGCGAATTGACGCTGTTGATGGGGCCGTCCGGCAGCGGCAAGACCACGCTGCTGTCGATCCTCGGATGCATGCTGACGCCCACGCGCGGAAGCGTTCGCATGGTCGGTCGCTCCACCGAAGGTGCCGGGCCCGAGGAACTGGCCAAGCTCAGGCGCGAGCATGTGGGGTTCATCTTTCAATCCTACCATCTGTTCCCGACCCTGACGGCTGCCGACAACGTCCGACTGGCATTGGACGTGCGCGGTGACAACTCCGCGCGCGCCCTCGCCAAGACCAAGGATGCCTTGGCCATGGTCGGTCTCGCTCACAAGGCCGAGGCATTTCCGCTCGAACTCAGCGGCGGCGAGCAACAGCGGATCGCCATCGCACGGGCGATCGTGGGGCAGCCGTCGGCCATCCTCGCAGACGAACCCACTGCCTCCCTCGACGGCGAAAACGGCAATGCGGTCATGACGCTGCTGGCCGAGATTGCCAAGGATCGCTCGCGCGGGGTGTTGGTCGTCGCGCACGACCCGCGTATATTGCGCTTCGCCGATCGAGTGGTTCACATCGAAGACGGATGCATCGTGCGCGAAGAGCGCGGCGGTGCGGCACTCAAAAAAGACGAAAGCGATTGCGCAATCCATGATCACGCCGAAAAGCATGATGCGGTCCAAGAATAAGTCGGCCGTGCGCGGCGCAGCCGCCGTCGTATTCGTGTTCCTGGCGGCGGCGTTGGCCGTGCGGACGGGCGCGCAAGAAACGGCACGCGCGTCGCGACCCGAGGCGGCGGACGACAAACGCTGGCAAACGGTGGCCCCCGGCCGGGTCGAACCCTCCTCGGGCGAGGTCAGGATCGCCGCGCCCGTGATGGGCGTGATCGCGCAGGTGCTGGTCAAGGTCAACGACAAGGTCACCGCCGGTGAGCCGCTGATCCGACTCGTCGACGATGAGGCCCAGGCGCGGCTTGCCGCCGCCGAGGCTCAGGTCGCGTTTCGCCTGCGGGCGCGCAACGAAGAGGCCGCGCCAGTGAGGTCGACCGCGCGGCGCACGGCCGAGGCTGCGATCGCCGATACCGACAAGGCGGCTGCGCGCCGCAGGGCCGAGGATGCCGTTGCCGACGCCGACAAGGCCGTTGCGGCGGCGCAAGCCGCGCTCGACAAAGCCATGCTCGACAGGCGCGCCGGCCGGCCATCGGACCTCAATCGAGAGGCATTGTCACGGGCGCAGGATCGCCTGCAGCAGCAAAAGGCGGAGCTGCGGCGTATCGAAGCCGACGCCAACACCCCGCTGGCCAACTTTGCGGAAGGCCAGGTCAATGTAGCGCGCGCTGAAACGGCGGCCGCGGCCGCGGCGCTTGCAAAGTTGACGATCCGCGCGCCCATCGCCGGCACCGTGTTGCAGGTCAATGGCAAACCCGGTGAATTGGCCTCTCCCACCAATGCGCAGCCGCTGTTGGTCATTGGCGACGTGTCCGCGCTGCGCGTGCGCGCGGAATTGGACGAGCGCGATTTCGGGGAAATCAAGATCGGGCAGCCGGTGCTGGTGCGGGCCGCCGCGTTTCGCGGACGCGAATTCGCGGGCAAGGTCTCTTTCATCGCGCCGCTCGTCGAGCAGGGGCGCATCAGCGCGCGGGGACAACGCAACGTGACCGACGTCGATGTGGTCGAGGTTCTGGTCGACTTGACGCAGGCGGATGCGCTCGCGGTCGGGATGAAAGTGGATGTCTACTTCCAGCCCGACGGCCGTTAACAGCCAGCCGCGAGTTCGCCATCGGCAAGCCCATGACCGGATGTCGGAGCCAGGCATGGGCAAAAAGCGGTTGTGGGCGTTGCTGGCGGTCATCGTTTCGTGCGTGATCCCGCATGGGCTCGCCGCCGAAACGCTCAAGATCGCGTCGCCCATCCGCGGCAGCTGGGAAGGCGCAATCCCGGAGCTCGGCAAGCAGGCCGGCATATTTCGCAAATACGATCTCGATCTCGACATCCTCTACACCCAAGGCGGCGGCGAGACCCTGCAGGTCGTCATATCGGGCTCGGTCGATATCGGCCTGAGCGCGGGTGTGCTCGGCAGCTTGGGGGCGTATGGCAAGGGCGCCCCGCTTCGCATCGTCGGTGCGAGCTCCACCGGGTCGAGAGAGACGTTTTGGTGGGTCGCCGCCAAGTCGCCCCTGCAGTCGATGCGCGAGGTCGACGGTCAGAGCATTGCATATTCCACCACCGGCGCATCCTCCCATATCACGGTGCTGCGGTTCATCAGCGAATATGGCCTCAAGGCCAAACCCGTTGCGACCGGAGACGTCCCGAGCACCATCACCCAGGTGATGTCGGGTCAGGTGGATATCGGTTGGTCGGTGGCGCCGTTCGTGCTCGATCTCCTTTCCACGAGTGCGGCCCGCATGATCGCGCGCGCCAGCGATATCGCGGCCATTCGCGAGCAGACCATTCGCGTGCAGATCACCAGCGCGTCGAATCTGGCGGCCAAGAAGGATGCCATCGCACGCTACATGAAGGCGTACAACGAGACGGTCGACTGGATGTATTCCAGCCCCGACGCCGTGCCGCGCTACCTCGCGTTTTCCGGTTTGGCGGAGCCGGCGGTTCGCCTCATGCTGCGGGAGTTCATTCCCAGGGAGAGCCTGCAGACCGAAAAAATCATGGGATTGGGCGAGAGCATGAAGGACGCGGTCCAGTTCAAGTTCTTGTCGACGCCGCTCAGCGACGTCCAGCTTAAGGAGCTGATCCAGGTCCCGGCGGGCTCGTAGCGACGCAGCCGCCGCCAACGGCCCGAACGCGGTACGTTCCCTCTCGCGGGTGCCGGCACGGGCATCGCCGCACCGCACGGCATCGCGGCTTCAGGCGTCTTGCACGCTCTCGATCAAGTCACGGCTGCGCGTTATTCCCGGCCATGCCTGATCGAAATCGGCAATGAGCAGCTTGAAGTCCGGGGAGTCGAGCCGGTCGCGCAGTGTTGCCATGTCTTTGAACTGGTAGAGCGCATAGTGGACCGACGCGTCACTGCGGCTCCAGAAGCGCCAGCCTTTCTCGCAATGGAACTTGTCCATCGCCAAAGGCAAATGGTGCGTTCCATACCATTGATCGAATTTCGCGCGGTCGGACTCGTTTGGCACCTCCGCTCGAACCATGAAATAGGCCTTCCTCGCTTCCATGCCCGCTCCTCCTTGAGAGAATAGAGCGCCCATCACCGATGTGAGCGCGCGCGCAGTCGAGCTGGCGTAGACCGCGCAAACTGGTGTGCGGTTGCGCCCTGCGCTCACGGTAGCGCCGGGATCGCGGTTAAACTACCATTGGCTCAGGCTCGGTCCCAGAGCCCATCTTGCTGATCTGCCGCCACGGGGAGGACGTTCATCAGCGCCCGATCCGAAAGTCGGATGCCACTGCTTCAGCCGCTGGCGTGGCCGTCGCCTCGCGCCCTGTCGCACGCGCTGTGGCATGGCCGTTCGGTGCGCGCGCAGCTCCTCATCGTTTTCATTGTGATCGATCTGATCGCGGGACTGGTGGCGGGCGCCGTGACCATCCTCCAGGCGCGCGCGTCGACGCGGGTCGAGGTCGCCGCGTCGATGGAGCTCGCCGAATTGCTCGTGCGCGAGGCGGTCGCCCTCATGCAGCAAGAGGTGCCGGCGGAAAAATTCCTCGCCGACCTCAACTCGCAATTGCGGCTCGTGCGCCACGTGCGGATCGTGGTGAAGGAGGCCGGCGGCTCTCCCCTGTGGCCACATCCGCCGGCTGCAGCAGCCAGACGGGATGATCGTGTGCCGGCGTGGTTCGCGGCGCTGATCGCCGCCCCGATCGCAAGCCGCGACGTGCCGGTCGTCGTCAACGGGGCGCGCGTCGGCTCGGTCGAGATCGTAGCCGAGCCGCACGACGAGATCGCCGAAGTGTGGGGCAACACTGTCGCGCTCGGGACCGTTGCGCTCGGTGTGAACGTTGCCGTCATCGGCATTCTCTATGTTCTCTTCGGGCGGGTGCTCGATCCTCTCACCGGGGTTGCCCGCGGCCTCGCCGACCTCGAGCAGCACAATTACCGGGTGCGGCTGCCGCGACCGCAGGCACAAGAACTCGCCGCCATCACCGACCGATTCAATGCACTGGCGCAGGCGCTCGAGGCCGCGCGCGCCGAGAACGAACAGCTCAACCATCGGCTGATCACGGCGCAGGACGACGAGCGGCGACGCACTGCGCTCGACCTGCACGACGAGGTCGGTCCGAACTTGTTCGGGCTCAAGGCGCATGCGACCTCGATCGCGGCTGCGGCCGCGAAGCTCGAGCACCAAGCCGCGCGCAAAATGATCGAGCGCGTGCACGACATGCTCGCGATCATCGAGCAGCTGCAGAGCATCAATCGCAGCATGCTCAATCGCCTGCGTCCGATGGCGCTCGGCCACGTTCCGTTGCGGGATATTCTCTGCGAGCTGGTGCGCGATCGCGCGCGGCAGCATCCGCAGATCGAATGCTCTGTTTGCGCGGACAACCTCATGCGCAGCTATGGCGACTCGATCGACCTCACGATTTACCGCTGCGTTCAGGAAAGCCTGACCAACATCATTCGGCACGCGCAGGCTCGGCATGTGACCATCGAGCTGGGCGAAGCCGCAAGCGACGTCAACGGCGGACCACAGCTTGCGCTCACGGTCCGCGACGACGGCTGTGGCGTCGACCCCACGGCGGCGCCGGGCTTCGGCGTGCGCGGCATGCAGGAACGCGCGCGAGCCCTCGGCGGCAGCTGTAAGGTGGATAGTGCGCTCGGGGACGGCACCTCGATCCGCATCATGATCCCGCTGCGCGAGCGAAGATCATGACCAGCGTTCTAATCATCGACGATCATCCAATCGTGCTGCAGGGATGTCGCCGGATGCTGGAGGACGCGGGCGTGGAGACCGTGCTCGAAGCTCGCGACGCGGCCGCCGGCTATCGCCTCTACCGCCGCCATCATCCCGACGTGGTGATCGTCGACCTTGCCATGCAGGGGAGCGGACTCGGGGGCCTCGACGTGATCCGGCGCATGCGGTCGCACGATCCGCGCTCGCGCATTCTCGTGTTCACCATGCACAGCGATCCGATCATCGCCGCGCGCGCGCTCGAGGCCGGCGCAACCGGCTACGTGCTCAAGGACACGTCCTCGGACGAGCTGATGAAGGCGTTCGATCAGGTGCGCTCCGGCGCCCCTTATCTCAGCAATGATCTTGCCATGCAGGTCGCTTTGGTACGCACGGGCGTGCAGACAAATCCGCTCGCAGACCTCACACCGCGCGAATTGCAGACGTTATCCTTGTTGGCGCAAGGCAAGCCCTATGGCCGCATCGCCGATGAGCTCAATGTCAGCTACAAGACCGTGGTCAACGCTTGCTCCCAGCTCAAGCAGAAGCTCAACGCCAAGAACCTGCCCGAGTTGATCCGCGTGGCGGTGCAGCTTCTCTCGGCCGAGAGATAAGCATGCTGGTGCATAGGCACGAAGCGCCAACGTCATTTCAAACGTCCGTGCGGCTGAACCGCACCGACGAGCGCCGCCTTACTTCAGGAGCCGCGCGAGGGAACTGCCTGCGGCGGTCTTGAGCTCCTTGGCGTCGATCGTGCCGTCATTGTCGGGATTGGCAGCGTTGAAGCGTTTCTCCACGAGCGCGAGAAATTCGTTCTTGTCCAGAGTTCCGTCGTTGTCGGGGTCGGCCGCCGCGAAATCCTTGGCGTTGAGCCGGCCGCGCAATTCGCGCTTGTCGAGGGTGCCGTCGTGATCGCGGTCAAGCTTGTCGAACAGCTTGGAAGCCGCGCTCTTCGCTTCGGCGAGATCGACCGTGCCATCATGATCCGGATCGAGCGTCTTCAGCAGGCTCTGCGACCATGCTGGCGCGGTCGCGATCAGCGTGATGGCAAGAGTAGTCAATATGTTCCTTCGGATGCTCATGTTCTTGTCCTCCGATTCAACGGAGATCACATAGTACGCGGGTTTGAAAATGCCACTCAGAAAGGAGAAGCCCCGGCAGCGAGGCCGGGGCTAGATGCTGAGATTCCTTCATGTCACGGGGGATAAGCCGTGACGGTCGGACAATAATGCACGCCGCTCTCTCCCACAACAGCGCGATTTCTTTACTTGACATTTCGAACACGGAACATCGCCGCGCTGACGAGAGCGGCGCGATCCCGATTTATCGGGAACTCGCGCCCTTTTACCCCAAAATGCGCCGCGCATGCGCCATCGGGGCTAGTCGCGTGCGGTCGGCCCGGCCTGCGCGCCGGCAAGATTGCCCTCAACGCTCAAGCCGAACCAAGGACGCAGATAGGTGCCGAGGACGCTGCCAACGAAAGCTGCGACAAGCCACAACCAGCCGTGCATGCTGGCAGAGGCGATGCCGCTGAAATAAGCGCCGCTGGAGGCGGCAATACGCCACCTCGGCCTTTGCGCTGCCATTCACCAACACGAATTTTATATGCTGCTTGTTCATAGGGCTGCGCTTGGTGTTTCGTCATTCTCGCGGGCGCCTGGGGCGGCCGAGATCAACTGCATGACCTGCTCGACATTTTCCTGCACGCCTTGAAATTTTCCGCTCGTCAAATCGAGCTGAGCCCTAGCTCCGGGAATTTGGGTGTCGGATCTGATGGACGTTACGTGTTCCACATTGATATGAATCAGTTTACCGCCGGGTTCAGTCAATTTGATCCAAACAATCGTTTTACCCGTGATGCCACGACAGAACGGGGCACTCTGTGCGAGGGCGAGCTGTGAGGCGGCGAACGAAGCGTTCTTCTCGGTAGAAAATGGCTTCCCGACATCGTTTACAACCCCAGTGCGACCGTTGGACGTTATCGACACCGGGCGTTGGGCGGATAAACCATGATGGTCGGTCTGGTTATTGGCATCCGCCAAAACGGCTGGGACGGCGCCAAAAAAGAGTACAGCGGCCAGAGCCGTAGTGGCCTTGCGAGGCATTTTCGTTCTCCTTGCTTAAAGCACCTTCGTCCAAGGAGATCGCAGCAGGCCCCGCTTATTTCCGGCCAATAAGCAAAAAGCGCATTTTTGTGATCACCATCACATCGTGAGCGCAACGGCGGAGCTGTTCCGACGGAATTGCAAAATGAGTGCGAAGCAAAACAAAGTGGCCAGACTTTGCGCGAGTAAACTGCTCTTAACGCCGGTCCGCCGAATGTAGGCAGCGGTAACCTGATTCGTGAGCGAGGCGCGTACCGCGTCGAAGCGCCGTGTGCACATCCCGGGTCTCCATAGCGCATATCAGCACCAATAGGTCGTAGATCGGGGCCCGAAAAACATAATGAGGCCCCATCATGGTTCCGTGCTTTTTCGTTTGTCGCGGCCCCTCATAGGTGCGCACGCCGCAAACAAAGCGATCCCGGCAAGAACGATCAGAGCGGTATCAAAGGTAAGCATTTTAGGCTTTGCTATGTTATCATCGACAGACGGGGCTCGAAGAATTTGCGTTCAACGCAGCCATCCCGGCTGATGCTCTATTTCGCGCAACGCCGTTCCGGGCTAATGCCGGTCATGAGGGCCGAGGAATGACGAATACCCGCAAAATCCTGATCGTGGACGACGACTCCGAGCTGCGCGAGGCGCTGGTCGAGCAGCTCGCACTGCTTGAGGAATTCGAGTCGATCGCGGTCGACAATGGAACCAAGGGCGTACAGACCGCCAAGGCCGGTCAGATCGATCTCGTGATCATGGATGTCGGGCTTCCCGACGTCGACGGGCGGGAAGCCGTGCGCATTCTACGCAAGAACGGCTTCAAGGCGCCGATCATCATGTTGACTGGGCACAATACCGATTCCGACACCATCCTCGGGCTCGAGTCCGGTGCCAACGACTACGTGACCAAGCCTTTTCGCTTTGCCGTGCTGCTTGCGCGCATTCGCGCGCACCTGCGCGACCACGAGGCGAGCGAGGACGCCGTCTTCACCATTGGCCCCTACACGTTCCGGCCGAGCTCGAAGATCCTGCTCAATCCCGAGGGTAACGAGGTGCGGCTCACGGAGAAGGAGACCGGCGTCCTGCGATATCTTTGTCGTGCTGGCCAACGTCCGGTATCGCGCGAGACACTGTTGCAAGAAGTCTGGGGCTACAATTCCGGGCTCACCACTCACACGCTCGAGACACACATCTACCGGCTGCGGCAGAAGATCGAGAAAGACGCCGCCAGCCCAGCCATCCTGGTCACCCAAGCGGGCGGCTACACGTTGGTGCCATAACCCGCCGCCTAGGTTCCCGGCCGCTTGCCACGAAGCAAGCGCAAGGACTCCCCTCGCAGCTCGCATTACCCCCTGACGGCCGCGCTGCAAGCGTCGCGGAATTTGTCCAGGGCTACGAGGCGAGCGGTTGGATCGGGATCGGTGCGCCCAGGGGTACCCCCGCCGCAATCATTGACAAGCTCAACAGCAATATCACTGCGGGCCTTGCCGATCCGCAGCTCAAGGCTCGGATCAAAGGTCTAGGCGCCGATCCAATGCCGATGACGCCGGGGCGTTATGGCCGAGGAAACCGAGAAGTGGGCCAAGGTGGTGAAGTTCGCCGGCATGAAGGCGGAGTAGGCAACCCGTCCGCTGCCGAATATTCCATATCACCCGTCCCGCAAAATCGGCACCAACGCCGTAGTTAGCCGCGCTGGGGCTGTTTGGTCTTCCTGGCCAAATCGCTCAACAGAAGACGCAAGCTGCATAGACGACGGCGGTTGTTGCAAGCAGCCCGATGGCGATCATGGCGCGTTTGCGCTCAGTAATAGCCCCTGCGGACGGCTCGGCGGGTATGACGGATGGTGGTTCTGGCCACGCAGTGGCCAGCCACCAGTGTCCTACCTGGGCCGCATCCGAAGCGAACTTGCGTG
>WNGJ01004030.1_pt1 | contig 15224 bp, 9 predicted proteins | sample 5400611 | NCBI WGS metagenome assembly WNGJ01 (sample SAMN13153375, study PRJNA577476) | soil metagenome | isolation source: 40 cm soil or saprolite under Garry oak tree replicate 1 | place: USA:California | collected 2016-06-15
TGTCTTCTGCTGTATCACGAACCGCTGGGCGAGATGTCCAAAGCGCGGCTCAAGGTGATCCGGGAAATCACGGACGGATTCCGGATCGCGGAAGAAGACCTCAAGCTGCGCGGCGAAGGCGATGTGCTCGGCGTCCGTCAAAGCGGCCTGCCCGGCTACCGCATCGCGCGCTCCGACGTGCACGCCCAGCTCATCACGCAGGCCCGCGACGAGGCGCTGCGCATCATGAAGGACAATCCGAAGCTTGACGGCGAGCGCGGACAAGCGCTGCGCTGCCTGCTCTATCTGTTCGAGCGCGACGAGGCCGTGCCGCTGATCGGGGCGGGCTAGAACGAAACCTTGAACCCGCCCGTGCCATAAAAGTCATCGCCGCCCTGGCGGCCGAAGGTCCGCGAGACGTTGGCGGTGAGCGACACGTTGTTCCACACCGGCGCCACGACGCCGGTCGCCACGCGACCGTAGACATTCTGCGACGTGCCGTTCGGGATCGCCCAATTGTTGACGATCAAGGGCGCCGACGTCGCACCGAATTGGATGATGCGGCCATTGCCGATGAAATCGTCTTCCGCCGTCAGGTTGAGATAGGGGTTGATGACCCGTCCGTTGACCACGAATGGCGTCCGGAATTGCACGCCGACGCTGCCGATCAGCGCTTCGGCGGTCTGCTGGCCGACGGTCAGGGTCAACACGGGGTCGCCTGCTTCGGTGTAGCCGTTCACCCTCGCACGGGCGTAAGTCAGGCCGCCGATCGGCCCGACCTGGGCCTTGCCGACGTCGAAGAGATAGCCTGCCTTGCCGGCGACGACGAACGTCGTTCCCTCCGGGTTCGACGTAATGGTGTCGACAACGCCGGGCCGGGTGTTGCGATAGTCCTGATGACCGACCGTCGCGAGCCCCTGCGCGAAGAAATGCGCGTTGGCCCAGCCGCCGTAGAAACCGAGCTGATAGGAATTGGCGTCGGTGGTGCCGGCGTTGTTGAACAGCCGCGCCTTCGGATTGGAATAGTCGAACGCCGAGCCTACGAACGAATTGGCGTTGATGCGGTACTCCACCCCGATCGTTCCGCCGACGCTGTCGAGATTGAAGCCGTTCGCGGCTACCGTCGCCTGCCGATCGCTGATGCCGCCATTGCCTTGCATGTAGAAGGACCATGGGCTGACCACAACAAGCGGCGGCGCCTTGGTATAGGGCGCCCCCATGTCGGCCGCGTACGCGTTCATGGTCGACGGCGCAAATCCGTAAGTTTCGCGGAACAGATCGAGCCTGCCGAACAAGGTCGACGCGAAGCCCATCGCCGAGATCGTAGCCAGATCGCCCTGCGGCGCGAAGGTGAGCGGCGCATTGAGGCGATTGACGATGTACTCGCCGAAAACGGCAAAGCCATGCGACGTCAGATGGATCTGGTCGACATAGAAGAGAAACTGGTTCTGCAGCGCCGGATTGCCGATGCAGGCGACCGGGCAGGCGCCGGTATTCGTGAAGCCGTAGCGCGCGGGATTGGCCTGGATCAGGGTTCCGAGCAGGCCGGTGTCGACATATTCGACGCGCACGCCGGAACGCGCGACGCCGGCAAGCGCGATCTGCATCAGGTTATTATAGGTCTGGCTGTAGGCCGAGCCGACGGGGGCGTTGGGATTGCCTGCCGCCTCCGGCAATTTGCTGACATCGCCGACCGTGAAGACAATGGTGCGGGCACCGTCGCCAACCAACGTATTGATGCCGTTGATCGCGTTGGTGGCGCTGGTCGCGGCCGCCACGGGAACGCCGGAGAGCGGCTTGCCAGCTTGATAGTATTGGCGGGCATCATTGCCGCCGATGTTGATCTCGACGAGATCGGTCGGTGCAATTTTGATCGGCCCCATTAGACCAGGGAAAGGGAGGCCCTGCACCTCCTGAAGAAAGCCACCGGTCGTCGGGCCGAGAATCGTGTTCCCATCGGTCTTTGCGCCGCCGACGGCGTAGTTCAGTTGCGGAATTCCCAGCAAGGCGGAGGTCGTGTCGACGAAGTTGGTGCCGCCGCTAAAACGCCCGGTCGGATAGAGCGGGAACTGTCCGATGCCACCGGTGAACTTCCAGAGATTGCCGATGTCCGCGTAGCTGTCGCCGAAGGCCTGGATTCGGGTGAACGCCGTCTGCGCTCTCGCCTCGCCGTTGACAGATAAGAGCGCCGCGCCCGCGAGCACCATCCACGCGCAAAGCAATCCCGCCCTGCCTGCAGGTCTCATCGCCGCCTCCCAACGCACAACGCTTATGATTGAGAAGATGCTTCCATACAGATCTACCGCTCGGCAAGCCGGCATGGCCGGCTCCACGAATTCATTTTTGGCGATGTGCTGTTTCGGTATCAGTTTGCGTCGCGATAGCGCGACGGAGCGTGCCGTTGAAGAGGCTGGAATGCCTGCGTCGGTTACTCCACCTCCACCTTCAGCGGCACCGGCACCGGCTGCAGCGTGGATGAATTGGCGACGCGCGCGGCGTTCGCCATGCCGGCGAGGGCCGCGGCCTTCTTTTGCGGATCGGAGCCGGGCTGCACCACGCCGCAGGACATGATCAACGTCGCTGCGTCCTCCGTGCTCATGTCGACTTCGATGATCTTGCTCTTCGGCACGTAGAAGAAGAAGCCGGTGGTCGGGTTCGGCGCGCACGGCAGGAACACCGAGATGTGGTCCTCCTGCCCCGGCAGGCTTTGCGCGACCTCAGTGCTCGGCGCCTGCGAGATCAGCACGATCGACCACATGCCCGGCGAGGGAAATTCGACGAGGCCCACCCGGCGGAAGCTTGAACCGTTGCCGGAGAACAGCGTCTCGAACACCTGCTTCAAGCCGCGATAGATCGCGCGGACGGCGGGGATGCGTCCGAGCAGGCTCTCGCCGAGATCGACCAGCGTCCGCCCGATCAGATTGGCGGTGAGGAAACCGAGCAAGGTCAGCGCGACCACGGCGACGATCAGCCCGGAGCCGGGCAAGCCGAACGGCAGATAGGTTTCCGGCCGATAGGCGATCGGCACGAACGGGCGCACCAGGCCGTCGACCCAGGTGACGAACCACCAGGTCAGGTAAAAAGTGATCGCGATCGGACCGGCGACGACGAGGCCGGTCAGAAAATAGTTCCGGAATCGCGCCATGATGCCGTGATGGGTTTCCGGCGCGGGCTGGGCCGGAGGCACGGTCGGCGGGGGTAATTTGTCGCGGGAGTTCATTCGGGTTCCAGGCAAGCGTCAAACATCAGCTAAGTAGTCTAGCAGATTTTTGAAGGCCGGTAGGCTTCGAGGCAAACTCGCCAAGCTATTCCGGCCTGCCTATTCGACGGTCACCGATTTCGCGAGATTTCGCGGCTGGTCGACGTCGGTGCCCATCACGACGGCAGTATGATACGCCAGAAGCTGCACCGGAACGGCATAGACGATGGGCGTAAAGGTCGAGGCCATGTCAGGCAGCACGATCGTCACCAGCGAGTCCACCGTCGCCTCGGCCGCGCCCTTGGCATCCGTCATCAAAATGATGTTGCCGCCGCGGGCCGCGACTTCCTGCATATTTGAGACGGTTTTTTCAAAAACACGGTCGAACGGCGCGATCACCACCACCGGCATGGTTTGGTCGATCAGCGCGATCGGCCCATGCTTGAGTTCCCCGGCGGCATAGCCTTCGGCGTGGATGTAGGAGATTTCCTTCAGCTTCAACGCGCCTTCCAGCGCCAGCGGGAACGACGTGCCGCGGCCGAGATAGAGCACGTCCTTTGATTTGGCGATGTCGCGCGCCAGTTTCTCGATCTGCGGCTCGATTGCGAGCGCTGCCGCCATCAGCCGCGGAATTTCGACCAGGCCGTGGACGAGCTCGGCCTCGTCGGCCTCGGACAATTCGCCGCGGGCCTTGCCGGCGGCGACCGCGAACGCGGCGAGCACCATCAACTGGCAGGTGAACGCTTTGGTCGAGGCGACGCCGATTTCAGGACCTGCGAGCGTCGGCAGCACGGTCTCGCTTTCGCGCGCGATGGTCGAGGTCGGCACGTTGACCACGGACAGCGTATGCGCCCCTTGCGACTTCGCGTAACGCAACGCCGCCAGCGTATCGGCGGTCTCGCCGGATTGCGAAATGAAGATCGCGAGATCGCCTTTGCGCAGCGGCGCCTCGCGGTAACGGAATTCCGAGGCCACATCGAGTTCGACCGGCAGGCGCGCGAAACGCTCGAGCCAGTATTTGGCGACATAGCCGGCATAGCTCGCGGTGCCGCAGGCCGTGATCGAAATCCGCTGGATCTCGTTGAAGTCGAACGGAAGCCTAATCGGAAGCGCCACGCGTTCCGCCGCCATGTCGACATAGTGCGCCAGCGTATGGCCGACCACTTCGGGCTGCTCGTGGATTTCCTTGGCCATGAAGTGGCGATAATTCGCCTTGTCGACCAGCGTGGTGGAGCCGCTGTGCTTGATGGCGTCGCGGTGCACGATCGCGTTGGTCTTGTCGTAGACGGTGGCGCCGGAATGCGTCAGCACGACCCAGTCGCCGTCTTCAAGATAGGCGATGGTGTCGGTGAACGGCCCAAGCGCGATCGCATCCGAGCCGAGGTACATTTCGCCATCGCCAAAGCCTATGGCCAGCGGCGGTCCGTTGCGGGCGCCGATCATCAGATCGTCATTGCCGGCGAAGATGAACCCGAGCGCAAACGCGCCGCGAAGCTGCGACAGCGCCGCCCTCACCGCCTCGGCCGGCTCGACGCCCTGCTTCAAGAGGTCATCGACCAGATGCAGAACGATCTCGGTGTCGGTCTCGGTCGTGAAGACAGCGCCCTTTTTCTCGAGCGCATCGCGCAGCTCGCGGAAATTCTCGATGATGCCGTTGTGAACCACGGCCACGCGCTCGGTCGCATGCGGATGGGCGTTGTTTTCGGTCGGCCTGCCATGGGTTGCCCAGCGGGTGTGCCCGATGCCGGTGTGCCCCGTGAGCGGCTCGGCACTGAGCCGCGTCTCGAGATTTTTCAGTTTGCCTTCGGCGCGCCGCCGCGTCAGGCGGTCGCCTTCGAGGGTTGCGACACCCGCGGAGTCATAGCCGCGATATTCCAGACGCTTCAGCGAATCGACCAGTTGCTCCGCGACCGGGCTGCGCCCGAGAATGCCAACAATGCCGCACATGCGGACCTATCCCCAAATCGTCGAAAGATTTTCAAAGTGATGCGCGACGTTCTTAACGAAATTCGCCGCTGCCGAGATACTCAATAATTATTGCCTATTGCGACAGCGTTAAGCGGCAAGCTTAATGGCAGTGACCGTCAGCTTTCTTTCCTCTTCTTACCCCGCGTCTTCATTTCGCGGAAACGCGCCGCGCCGCCTTCGCGGGTGTTTTGCGGGCTGCGCTCGATCGCCATCGCATCGTCAGGCACATCGCGGGTGATCACCGAGCCCGAACCGATATAGGCGCCCGCGCCGATCTTCACCGGCGCCACCAGCGATGAGTTGGTGCCGACGAAAGCGCCCTTGCCGATCGTGGTCTTGTGCTTGGAGAAGCCATCATAGTTGCAGGTGATGGTGCCGGCGCCGATGTTGGCATTGGCGCCAATCTCGGCGTCGCCGATGTAGGAGAGGTGATTGACCTTGACGCCGGCTTCCAGGGTGGCGGCTTTGGTCTCGACGAAATTGCCGATCTTCGCGCCATCGCCGAGCGAGGTGCCCGGCCGCAGCCGCGCGTAGGGTCCGACCGACGCGTTCTTGCCGATCGAGCTTTGCACGATATGCGAGAACGAATGGATCACCGCGCCGTCGGATATCGAGACACCGGGACCTATCACCACGAACGGCTCGATCGTGACATCCTTGCCGAATGTCGTGTCGGCCGCGAGATAGACGGTCTCAGGCGCGATCAGCGTGACGCCGGCCTCGAGCGCTTTCTTGCGCAAGCGCGCCTGCATCACGCTTTCGGCTTCCGCCAACTGCGCCTTGGTGTTGATGCCGCGCACTTCGTCCTCATTGGTTTCGATCACGACGGCCTCCAAACCCATGTCCCGCACGACAGTGACGGCATCGACCAGATAATACTCGCCCTTGCTGTTGGCGTTACCGATCCTGTCGAGAATCTCAAGCGCCTTGCGCCCGTCGAACGCCATCACGCCGGCATTGCACAGCGTAACCTCACGTTCCTCGGGGCTGGCGTCGGCCTGCTCGCGGATCGCCACCAGCCGGCCGCCCTCGATCAGCAGCCGGCCATAGCCGGTCGGGTCGGCGGCGCGAAAGCCGAGCACGGCAAGCGTGGCGCCCTTCTCGAGCGGCGCCCGCAGGCGCTCGAACGTCGCAGCCGAGATCAATGGCGTATCGCCGAAGGCGACCAGGAGATCGTCGGCGCCGCGCGCGATCGCCTCGCGCGCCGCCAAGACCGCATGCGCGGTGCCGAGGCGTTCATGCTGGATGAAGGTCGTGGCATCCGGGCGGAGGCGGGTGGCCTCCTCGGCGACGGCCTTGTGGTCAGGCCCGATCACAATGGCCAATGCGGCCCCTCGCTCCTTCTCTTGTCCCTTTCCCTGCCCTTTGCCTTGCTCCTTGGGGGCGGCATTCAGCACATGGGCTAACAGAGATTGTCCGGCCACGGGGTGCAACACCTTCGGCAGGCCTGAACGCATCCGTGTGCCGTCGCCGGCCGCAAGCACCACAGTCAGGCTTGAGCGAACGCTCATCAAAATCCCCAAAAGGTTCCCGACGGGCCCGGACCGCTCGGGCCCGACGACTTCAGGATGAAGCATCATCGCGCTCTAGCTTATTGTTTGAGCATGATCTTTTCCGGAAAACCGGTACCGACTTTTGCATATCATGCCTAGCCCGCCTCCCGCTGGCGTTTTCTGTCCACGACAATCTTCCACAATTCAAGAAGGGTACCCAAATCCTGCTACAGTTCCGCCATGATTCGTTGAGGTCTTAGGGACAATAGCAAAGTGGCAAAGGATTCCGACCGATCGGCCGGCACCTTCGAGACCCAGAAAACCGGCGGAGCGTTGGCCGGGCTTTTGGCCGAGGAGAATGAGTTCGACCGCCGCGCGCTTTGGCGGATTGGGACTTGGGGCGCGGCGGCTGTCGGCGCCGTGATCGTGGCGGCGATGGCCAACCAGTCGTCGCTCGAATGGCGGCGCGATCAGATCGCTGCTGTCGATCTGGCCCGCCAGGCACAACAACTTCAATCGGTTGCGCAGGACAGCCAGAACGAGACGCGGCGGTTAGCCGCGGCGATTGACACGCTCAACAGCGACCGCGACCGGCTGTATTCCCGCGTCACGGTCCTGGAACAAGGGTTGGATTCGGTGACCGGCGCGATCGCGCGGCAAAATACCGCCGGGACGGCGGCCGGCGCCCCGGTTCCATGGGCGACCGTGTCGTCGGTGTTACCTGGATCGGCCACGGCGGTGGCCGATCCCCAGCCCGCTCCGGCTGATCAAGCAGCCCTGCCGGCGATCGCTCCAGTCGTGACGGCTGCGCCAGCGGCAACAACGCCATTTTCTTCGACGGCGGCGGGGGCCGCGCCGGAAAAACCGCGCGTCGATGTCGCCAAGCTCGAGCCCAAACCCGAGCCCAAGCCCGAAACCATCCTCGAGTCCAAGTCTGAGTTGAAGCCTGAAGCCAAGCTCGAACCCAAGGCCAAGCCCGAGGTCAAGCCCGAGCCCAAGGTTAAGCTCGAGGCTAAGCCCGAGCCCAGGTCAGCGGCAAAATCGGAGTCAAAATGGGAGCCCAAGTGGGAGCCCAAGTCAAAATCAAGGACTGAGCCGAAGACTGAGCAAGCCGCTGCGCCGGCTGCGCCCGCGCCCCAAACCGCGTCGCAGGTGGCTGCAAATGCGTCCGCCCCGGCAAATCCGCTGGCTCCTGCGTTGACGACCGCGGCGCACCCCCCTCCCGCTGCAAGGATGGGAGCCGCATCCATATCGCTGATGGGGCCGCCGGATCCCGCGGCGACCAAACTCCTCGAACCTGCGAAAGCGGCCAATGCCGGCATCTCGCCGGCCCCCGTCGCCGACGCGATGGCTTCGGCTTCACCGAAGGAAAACGATTCGTCGGAAACCGCGTCCGCCAACCTCCCGGTGCAGCGAACCGAATTCGCGGTCGATCTGGGAAGCGCCAATTCGGTCAACGGCTTGCGTGCCTTATGGCGGGGGCTGTCGAAGTCGAACGCGGAACTGGCAGAGCTGCGCCCGATCATCGTGATCAAGGAAGGCAACACCGGTCTCGGCATGCAGCTCAGGCTGGCCGCCGGACCGCTGCACGACGCCGCAGCGGCGGCCAGGATCTGTGCCGCCATGGTAGAGGGCGAGCGGAACTGCGAGACGACCGTGTTCGACGGCCAGCGGCTGGCCATGTCGGCCGACGAGGCGCAGCCGCCGCTCGCTGCCAAATCTGCTCCCGCGGCCAAATCGCTCCCATACCGGCGCAACGGGCCACGGCAGTCTTTCAACAAGAGAGAGGAGTCCCCCAACAAGAGAGAGGAGTCCCCGTCGGCAAAGCCGGAGCCTTCATCGTCGTTGTCAACGCTGTTCGGCAGCAAACGCTAAAACTGATAAACTCCCCGCTTCCCAATCCCTTGCGGCCAATTTCCGAGGTTCGTTGGCGCGACGGCTGACGGGTTGTCCGATCGGGCAATCCCGACCATATTCACGCTCATGAGAAAGATCCCGTTTCGACTGACGGCCTATCAGGTGCAATGGCTCCTGGTGGTTGGCTTCGTCACTGTCGGCTACGCGCTGTATCTGCGCTATCTGGCGGTGGAGTTTTCACCCCTGGCGCTCGCGTGCGACGCCGGGCTGCCGACCATGCTGTGCAAGTCCCGCGCGGTGGCGACGGCGCTGTTCAAGAACTCGGTGTTCGGCATCGTCGCGCTGGTGATCGCGGCGTTGCACTTCATCAGGCCGTCGATCGTGCTTCTGACCGGCGGGCTGATCGCCGCCGGGCTTGGGATCGTGCTCTACAATATCGTCTTGTCCGGTCTTGCGATCGGCCTGCTTATTTTGGGATTTGCGCGGCCCGCGCCTGCCACAGCGTGACGGCGAACAAGACATAAATCGCGCAGGTCCACAGCGACTGCCAGTTGTCGCTGCCCTCGTTGACCGCGATATAGGCCGAGGCGATCACCAGCAGCCCGGCAAATACCGCCTCGGCGATCGGACGAAGGCCGGTTTGCGGACGGTTCAGCATCAGCGTTGCGAACGGAAGTACCGCCATGGTCAGGGAGGCATAGGGAAAGTCGCGGTAGCGGGGGTCGAAGACGAAGCCGAGCGCGGTCTCGCTGCCGATCAGCGCGGTGATGACCAGCGGCGCGCCCAACAGGTAGGCCAGGATCGACCGGCTGTGGCCGTCGGCGGGACCGAACAGTTCCAGAAAAGTCGGCAGCGCCCTCCCCGACATCAAGGCGTTGGCGCACAGCAACGGCGCGGCGATGGCGGCGGCCAGCAGCGCCCCCCATTGCAGCCAGCCGCCAACGCCGTAACTCTCATAGAACATCTTGTCGGCGGCGATGCCTAAGAGAATCCCGGCCGTGGTCGCCGACATTCCGACCGCGATCCAGGACGACAGCCGCGGCGTCCAGGGACGGCGGCGCAGGGTCAGCCAGGCCGCGCCGAACACGAGCATGCTCAGGCCCATGCCGAACCCCATCTGCCATTTCCACAGCGGGAAATTGCTGATGGGTTCGCCCGGCGGGTATTTCAGCTCACGCCGCGCGGAATCGAGCAATCCCCAATAACCGCCGACGGTGCCTTCGAGCTGGCGCTTCCAGGGCTGGTCGTAGGCCTCGATCAGGTTGACGCGGAAATTCTCCCGCTTGGCGAGCAGCAGGATCTCCGAAACCACCCGCGCCTGGTTGGTCCGCGACGGCAGCGCGCCTTCGCGCATTCGTCCCTCGCTCGGCCATCCGGTCTCTCCGATCAGGATCTCCTTGCCCGGAAAGGCCACCGCCATGCGCTGGCGGATCGAATCGACGTGGCCTGCCGCGAACCTGGCGCGAATCGGAAAGTCTTCCCAATAGGGCAGGATGTGGATGGTGACGAAATCGACGGCGTCGTAGATTTCGCGATTCTTGAGCCAATATTCCCAGACATCGGCATAGGTAATGGGAACGCTCACCTGCGATTTCACCGAACGGATGGTCGCGGCCAGGTCGGTGGTCGTCATTTCCCCGCGCAACAAGACCTCGTTGCCGACCACCACGGCGGTGATGACGCCGGGATATTGCTTGGTCAGCCGGACCACGGTGGAAATCTGATTGAGGTTCTTCAAGCGGTCGCTGCCGAGCCAAATCCCCTGAATGACCTTCAACCCCACTTTGGCGGCAATCTCCGGCACCTGATCGAGGCCATTCTCGATCGAATAGGTCCGCACGCATTCGGAGATTTTGACGAGCTGGGCGAGATCCTGCTCGATCTGCTCAGCCGAAATACGCGTCATCGTAAGCAGCGGGGTCTGCGCGCCGCGGAACGGGGCGTAGGAGACGCACTGGAGCTTGGCGTCGGGATCGATCGGGGCGCGCGCGAGCCTGATAGGCGTCGCAAGCCACCACCACACGGCAGCAATCGCCCCCAGGGAAACGAGCAGAAGCGCCAGTGGCATACGAAGAGAAATCGGTTCAGTCCTCCGGGCGAGGGATCGTCGATTAGCCGGTCGCCGCCCGTCTGCCAAGAGGTCGACAAGAGGCCGACATGAGGCCGAGATGAGAGTCCGACAAGAGGTTTGACGTTCGCAATTCCCCGGACCACGCGCTTTTGCGGCATTTTACCACGCGGCGATAAAGTTGTGACTTTGCTGGACAAAATCGGAAATAACGGTCATGGGATTCGGCGGGCATCTCCGCCGCATTGGGGACCCATTTCAAAGTCATCACCATTGTGACCGCGGCTGGACGGCAGGCAGGCAAAAAATCGGGGAATTTATGCGTCGACGGGTGCTTGGGCTAAAAGTGAAGGTTTTGCGCCATCTCGCAGCCTCCGGGCTGGTGCTGTTGCTGGCGATCGGACCAAGCTACGCTCAGAGCGGCGACAACAAGGACCAATCGGGCAAACCGGCGGCTGCGACCCCTGGCGACGTCGCAAAGGACAATCAGCGCAAGGTCGACGAGTTCGCCGAGGCGGCACAGGTCATCAACGGTCCGGCCGGCAATCCGGAATGCGTCTGGCTTGGCCGCCGGGTGGTTCAGCTGATGTACCGCGACGACCTCGACACCGCCTTCCGTCACGTCGATCTGTACGACCGCTTCGGCTGTCCGGGCGGGCACATTCAGGCAGCGTTCCGCTGCCTCACCCGGTTCATCGGGGAAATCGACGACAAGGTGCAGAAGAGCCTGAGCGACCACGTTCACACCTGCTGGATCAATCCGGCAGCCCAGGCGCAGGCGGCAGCCGCCGCAGCAGCGGCTCCCACCACCTCAGGGTCCGCACCGGCCAACTCCGCGACGCCGCAACCGGCCACCAGCTCCCAGCCGCCGCCTCCGAAATAGCGGTTTCTCGGCGATTCTCGGCGACGGAACGATTCGACGTCGTCGATGGTTGAGTTTGACTGAGGTTGAGTTTGACTTAGCTTGAGTTTGACTTAGCTTGAGCTTGACTTGGTCGATGGTTGAAAATCGTGTGCCCTGAAAACGCCATCGCGTCATACCAGTTGTCAATTGGCGTGGCAGGATTATCCTTAGAGTTGCCGTCGTCCCGGTCGAACCTTGGGGACAGGTTCGCGTTCCCTCCTCGTGCCCCGTTGGTTTCTTCGCGATGCGCGCCGTCGTAGCCGTTCTGCTGCTTGTCAGCGCCGCTCACGCGGCGCTGTGGGGTGTTCTCCAGGAGAAGCAGCAGGCCCCGGATTTTACCGGGATTCTGCCGAGTGTCTCCTACGCACCGTTCGAGGGAACCGCGCACCCCGACATCGACAACATCCCAACGGCCGAAAAAATCCGCGCCGACCTCAAGAAGCTCGCGACGATAACCCGCGCGATCCGGCTTTATTCGTCGACGGGCGGCGTCGAGATGGTGCCGCCGATCGCCGCCGAGTTTGGGCTCAAGGTCACGGTGGGCGCCTGGATCGACAAGAACCCCGAACGCAACAATCGCGAAATCGAAGCCGCGATCGACCTCGCCCGCCGCAACAGCAATGTGATCGGCATCGTCGTCGGCAACGAGACGGTCTTCCGCGGCGAGCAGAAGGTCGACGACCTGATTGAGCTGATCAAGCGGGTGAAGAAGTCCGTCAACGTGCCGGTCACGACAGGCGAAATCTGGAATATCTGGCGCGACAATCCGGACCTCGCCTCCAACGTCAGTTTCATCGCGGCCCATGTGCTGCCGTATTGGGAGAACTTCACCGACAAGCAGGCGGTGGACCAGGCGGTCGACCGGTACCAGTTGCTGCACGACCAGTTTCCCGGCAAGCACATCGTGATCGCGGAATTCGGCTGGCCGAGCGCGGGCTATAATCTACGTAGCGCCAACCCCGGCACGTTCGAGCAGGCGTCGGTGCTCCGCAACTTCGTCACCCGCGCCGAAGCCATCGGCATGGACTACAACATCGTCGAGGCGATCGATCAGCCCTGGAAATTCTTCGAGGGCGGCGTCGGTCCCTATTGGGGAGTCCTCAACGCGGCGCGTGAGCCAAAATTCGCCTGGACCGGCCCGATCGTGAATCCGGACTACTGGAAGCTCGCGGCAATCGCGCTTCTGGTGGGCGTGCTGCTGTCGCTGCCGATCCTTGGCCTCGCCCGGCCGACCGTGCTGCAAGCCTTGGTGCTGTCGGCCACCGCCAACGGCGTCGGCGCCTGGATGGCGACCGTCTTCTCGTTTTGGAACGGGCATTATTTCGTCTTCGGCTCGGCGTTCGCCCTGACCTTGGGCCTGATCCTGCTGGTCCCCCTGATCCTGATCGCGATGGCGCGGATCGATGAAATCGCGGCGGTCGCGTTCGGCCACGTCCCCCGCCGGCTCCTGGTCAAGGCCGCCATGGCGCCGGCCGCAGCGGGCGAAACCGCCAGCTTCCCAAAAGTCTCGATCCATATCCCGGCTTATTATGAGCCGGTGGAGATGCTGAAGCAGACGCTCGATGCGGTCGCCCGGCTCGACTATCCGAATTTCGAATGCGTTGTCATCATCAACAACACGCCTGATCCGGCGTTCTGGCAGCCGATCCAGGATCATTGCCGCGCGCTGGGCGAACGCTTCAAGTTCATCAACGCCGAGAAGGTCAAGGGTTTCAAGGCCGGCGCCTTGCGCATCGCCATGGACCGCACAGCGGTGGATGCCGAGATCATCGGCATCATCGACGCCGACTACGTCGTGCAGCCGGACTGGCTGAAGGATCTGGTGCCGGCCTTCGCCGACCCGCGCGTTGGCCTCGTGCAGGCGCCGCAGGACCATCGCGACCAGGACCGGTCGCTGATGCACTACATGATGAACGGCGAATATGCCGGCTTCTTCGATATCGGCATGGTCCAGCGCAACGAGGAGAACGCCATCATCGTGCACGGCACGATGTGCCTGATCCGGCGCGCGGCGATGGACATGGCGGGCGGCTGGGCCGGCGACACCATCTGCGAGGATACCGACCTTGGCTTGGCCATCATCGAACAGGGCTGGTTGACGCATTACACCAACAACCGTTACGGCCACGGGCTCCTGCCCGACACCTACGAGGCTTTCAAGAAGCAACGCCACCGCTGGGCCTATGGCGGCTTCCAGATCGTCAAGAAGCACTGGCGGCGGTTCCTGCCCGGCGCGAGCCGGCTGAGCCGCGACCAGAAGCACGAGTTTTCGCTCGGCTGGCTGAACTGGCTCGGCGCCGAAAGCCTCGGCGTGCTGGTGGCGCTCTTGAATCTCGTCTGGGTGCCGATCGTGGCCTTTGCCGACATCGCCATCCCCGACAAGATCCTCACGCTGCCGATCATCGCCGCCTTCGTGGTGTCGCTGGCGCATTTCGTGGTGCTGTACCGGTTGCGCGTGCCGGTGAAATGGGGGCAGATGCTGGGCGCCATGATCGCTGCGATGTCGGTGCAGTGGACGGTGTCGCGTGCGGTGGCCCAGGGGCTGATCACCGAGCATCTTCCCTTCGCGCGGACGTCCAAGGGCGGCCTGTCGCGGATGTCGATCGAGTTCCAGGCGTTCTGGGAGGCCGTGATCGGCGTGCTGCTCCTGGTCGGCGCCGGCGTCCTGATCGCCTCCAACAGTTTCAAGCAGATCCGCGAAATCTATATTTTCGCGGGCGTCCTGGTGCTGGAGAGCCTGCCCTTCCTGTCGGCGGTCGCGATCGCCATTCTGGAGAGCTCGCGGATCAATTCCTTCGCGTTCTGGCGCAATACGGGCGTGCGAACCGCCGAGCTGATCGGCCTTCGGCCGGTGAGCCTGCCGACGGTCGGGGCGCCGTCGCAGCCGGTCGCCTCGGAGGTGCATCGCGAGGCGAGTTGACGCGCGGCGTTGCGCAAAATGGCGGCGGCGTTCTTGAAGAAACCCCCTTAATCGCCTGTGTCGCCAGCAAAATCCCAAATACGCCGCCGCGTTGAAAAGCCCCCTCGCGCTATTGACCCGAAACGGCCCGCCCCCTACACAGCGCGGGCTGGAGCATGATCCGGAAAAACCTCGCCCTGTATCGGATCGGGGTTGGCGCAAACCGGTTGTCCCTCACGACAAACGCGACAGCGTTGGCGAGGGAGATCATGCTCGAACACGCGAAGTGTGAGCGCGTAGCTCAGCCGGTAGAGCACGTGACTTTTAATCACGGGGTCCTGGGTTCGAGCCCCAGCGCGCTCACCAATCAGATCAATCACTTAGCAGATTTCCACCTACCGAGCATTTCTCCGGGGCCACTTCCGGGGAGTTGCCTACCAACCGCGCCCCGTCGAGCGCTTGTTGCTTGCTTTCGTCCTTTTTTCGGATCGCATCTGAAAGAGAAACGCCACGGGCGTAACCGGGCCGGCTCGCTTGCTAGCGCCGACCCGCCGGACGACATTCCGCAATGAAAAATCGTGACGAACAATATTCTAAGAAGGAAGCCTGGGCGCTTTTCAAAGCACCTCCACTCTGACGGGTAACCTCGATTCTCCGAGTTGAGGTCATCGAAGCGCAGGGTTTTGGCACTTTGACCTACAGCAGCACAGGAGGATTCCTAGAGCGTGATGACTTTTCTTCGAATCGTCATCTCGCTCTATCTTTTTGTTTGAGCATGATCTTTTCGGAAAACCGGTACCCACTTTTCCGGATCATGCTCTAGGCGCAGTCTCAATCAATTTCCATTCACCCCGGAG
>WNGJ01004035.1_pt1 | contig 15224 bp, 13 predicted proteins | sample 5400611 | NCBI WGS metagenome assembly WNGJ01 (sample SAMN13153375, study PRJNA577476) | soil metagenome | isolation source: 40 cm soil or saprolite under Garry oak tree replicate 1 | place: USA:California | collected 2016-06-15
CCGTTAGTGCAATGATGGCGTCCCAGCAGTGCTCTCAGCCCAGCGCTGCTCTAAGGTCTGCAAGAAGGGCTCGCGTTTATGGCGAAAGCGCCACATCTTGAGTTGGGTACCGTGCCGGGTACGGCTGTGAAGGCGAGCGGCCTGCCATTGGGAGTGACTGACCCGCTTGAGCCGTTCCTCAAAGGCGGCCTCGCGATGCAAACAGTCATAATAGGCGACTCGGCTGCCATAGCGCAGCAAATAGCTGTTCCAATTCTTGCGCCCACTGATGCGACGGTAGCGCGTTTTGACTGAGCGGATGTAGCCCTCCAGGTCATTGTTGGTGCGCGGAAAATCGGGATGGTCATAACACAACAGCAGACGCGGGCGCAAGTTGTGCGTAATCTGCAAAAAATGGGCCAAACAGCGCTGCTCCTCCTCAGTGAGGGAGCCAGTTGCTTGCAGCTGTGCTAAGGTAGCGCACCAGTGATCGAAGCGCTGACTGACCGTGGCCTTGCTCAGCAGTTCGTGGGAGTTGGCCCAGGCTCCTGAGAGGATGTGTTCGGTGGTCAGGACCCAGTCGCGCATGCCTTTGAGCGAGGCGATGGTGTCCTGCCACTGCCTGCGTCGCCCAACCAACTCCTTGAGCCGCTCCAGCTTTTGGCGCACCGTGCGGCTGACTGCTGCCCCCTTTTTTCCAGTTCTTGCAGACTGGTTTCGATCTGGGTGAGGGCATCGTAGCCTTCAATGCCGGCGTACTCGAAGGGGGCAGGACCATCCAAGTTGAGCGCCGTTTGGATCGAGAGCGCGTAATCGGCCAACACGCATAGTTGTTCCACTTCCTGCTGCGTCTTGGGCTCAGTTGCCTCTTGTCCTGCCTGAATGTGTCGGGCCAATTGTGCTCGTGTCTCGCGCACCTTATTCTGAATATCTTTGCGCATCGCGGTCCTGGTGCTGCTATCGGCATCGTGAATCGGGCGAGCCGCTTCGCGCAGATAATGGAACTGGCACGTCTGATGAGGGATCGTCGGCCACAGCTCAGCAATCGCCTGCTCGAGGGACTCTTGGGCATCACTGATCGCTCCGATCACCGGGACGTCTAAGGCCACGACCGGCGCCAAGAGGCGCTTGATCACGGCTGTTTCACTGGAGGTCACATTCTCGGCCGCAAGGACGCGGCCGGTGAGGACATCGCGCACCACATACACCGTTTCGTTGCCCTTGTCTGGTTGGATGCCATCGATGGAGAGGAGGATGCCGCCGTGCTGGTCGACTTGGGCTCGCCATTGGACATCCTCAGCTACACTGCCAGCAGCCTGCAGCAGGCTACAGTAGGCGTCAAACAAATACAACACCTCCCGGCGCGAGATGGTCAGTGCGAAGGGGGCCAAGCGCTCCACTAGGGCGTGATGCACTTCATCGAGCGTCTGATGCGCTGTCAGTCGCAGGTGTCCGACCAGAATCACGATATCTAATCCGAAGGTAAAGCTCGGCAAGGCCAGCGCATCGGCGGCGGCACTGCGATAGCTGCGCAGTCGCGTAGCGCACGCCGCATTGGGGCAGCGAGAGCTCCGATGGATCAGGCGCAGCGGACCCTGCAACGTAATGACGGTTCGCTCGGACACCGTGGCGTGACGGCGCAAGCGGGTCTGGCAGGTCGGGCACACCGTCAGCTCGGGACGAAAATAGTGCGTGGTCAGCTCGCTATACACTCGCGGTTGTTTTGGTTTTCTCATCGCTGGACCTCTTTGCGGGCAACTCCATCAGCTTTCTCCTGGTGAGAGGCCCGGTGCTACGTCAGGTGTCATTGGCCGCAAAGGAGTGAAGGCTTCTCTTGTCAAAGTGGAACGAACGGCTAGGCGAAGTCACGGCAGGTGCGCGCGGGTTCGTTCCAAGCTATGCGACCGCCTGTACTGAGGCCTCCCTCTTGCCTGCCTTTTAGACTCCCTTCTGAAGAGTCACCAACTGCTTCATCGCCGTCACTCGTTCTGGGGGCAATGTTGCGGAAAGTTCTCCCCAATATGCACATGGAGTGGTAGGAGTACCCACAAACATCAAGCCGTCATCGATCAGACGAAGCGTTTGCCTCTCTGTCGGACCCTCCCACCCTTCAGCACGACGTGCAGCGATCATCTGCCCAATCTGGGCACGCTTCTCTTTGCCCCAGTGCACTTTGGGGCTTGTTGTGTAGACGTCAGCAAACACTTCCTCTGCCAGATAATGGAGATAGAAGATCCGTCGCTGCCGTGGGGAAGCGCTCGCACGAGAACCATGGGGAAGGGAAATCGCATGAAACAACACGTCCCCTGCCTCCATCTCGATGGGGATCGCGGAACTCTCTTCAAACAAGTCCTCAGTTGCTCTTTGTGAGAGATCCACATGCCCAACGAGATGATAGCCAGGAAGGGCCCAGACACACCCGTTCTCTGGACCTGAATGATCCAGGTAGATATCGGTGGTGAAGTTGGGCACGGGATAGCTTCGTTCCCACGCCGGATCACCATAGGGTGGGTCCTGATGCCAAGCAACTGGAGCGCCTGCCTTGGCCACTTTCACCACCAACGAATCGTTCCAGGGGTAAAATGCCTGACCCAGACATTGCCCGATGTTCTCTAACAGGTCGGGATTGACCGTGACGGCCAGGAAGATGGGATCGCGCTGCCACATCTCCTCAGATCGCCAGTACGTCTTCCTTCCAGATGCCCCGGGACGATAAAGATGGTGTTCCCCTTGCCCCGCCAGCCCTTGCGCAATCACCCGATCCGCCTGCTCCTGCAACACTGCCAGTTCCCTGCCCGCAATGAGCCTGCGCATAACCAGATAGCCATGTGTGTGGAAAAAGTCAAGTTGGTCCTGTGTCAGCATTCCTGCGCTCCTTTCGGCTCTCGTCGCTTGTCTCCCTTGCCGTCCTTGATTCCGGCTCGTGCTGAAGATACAATACACATACAGGAGAATCTTCCTTGTTTGAGGGAAAAATATCCCACATTTTCAGGAAATGGTCGCCATGCATCAGGGGATTGAGAATGCTTGCCTCACCGAGACCATCGGGCTCTCCAGTGGGGCTGCAGATGTCCGGGCAGGAAGCCGCCCTCACCGGCACAATGAAGTGGAACTGAATTTTCTGGAACGAGGAGCACTCACCTATCTTTTTGGGAAGCAAAAGATCGTCGTCTCGTCAGGGCAATTCATGGTGTTCTGGGCCATCATGCCGCACTACATTCTGGAAGCCATTCCAGAAACGACGTTGCACTGGCTCACGCTTCCTGCTGGGCGCTTCCTCCAATGGCACCTGTCAGAAGCGATCACCCAGCCCCTGCTGCAAGGTCAGATTATCTGGGATCAGAAAGAGAGCCAGCGCGAGTATCAGCTCTTCTCGCACTGGCACCACGATCTACAAGAACCTTGGCAGGACTCTGAGCGTGTCGTTCTTCTGGAAGTGGAAGCCCGTTTACGGCGCATCACCCAACCGCTGCCGTCACAACCGTCACTTCCCAGCCAACAGTTGATGACCCGTCTGCCTCGATCAGTCGAAGCAATGGTCGGCTTCATTACTGAGCATTATATGGAGCCGCTGCAACTGGGACAAATCGCCCAGGCGGTTGGCCTGCATCCAGGCTATGCGACGGAACTCTTTCGTACTACGTTTGGGATCACGATCATGGACTACCTCGCGCAGCAGCGCGTTGCGCATGCGCAACGTTTGCTCGCGACAACCGATCAAACAGTGCTGGAGGTAGCTATGGAAGCCGGCTTCACTTCAGCCAGCCGTTTCTATGCCACGTTTCAGAAAATCACTGGCCTGTCTCCCCGTGCCTATCGTTCGTCTCTCCTGCCTTAGAACAGGCTACTGCAAGGGCATGGCATAGTTGATGCCAGCTGCGAGACCTGGAACGAACTCGCACCTGCCGTGACTTCGCCTAGCCGTTCGTTCCACTTTGACAAGAGAAGCCTTCACTCCTTTGCGGCCAATGACACCTGACGTAGCACCAGGCCTGAGAGTATACCACAGCCTGAGGACGGCATCATTGCACCGACGGTTTTTTTGCACAGGGTCTGACCAAAGCTCAGCAGGTCAACAATCAACTGGGTATAGTCTTCGATATTTGTACCAGACGTGTCGTCTTCATTGAACTTTTGCATCTGATATGGGGATCTCATACACTCTCCATCATCTTATTAAGGAACACGAGTTTCAAATGACAACGCAAATACTCTTTGAGATATAAATCACTTCTACTACACTCGCTAAATTTCCCCCCGCGTAGTCTGTAGAAGCGATCTATTATGATTGCCTGTTTCTGAGACTCACCCACTACAGTACAATCATAGATGTAGTATAGGATAAGCGTAGGGTCCTGGTCATCTGCTAAGTGGCTAATATTTTGTAGGTCAAATGGCCTATTTTCACCCGTCTCAGGAAAGCAGATAGCTTCATTCCATGGATGTTGTGCGCAGGAGGCCCATCTCGGTGGCACGCACAGCCGCCTGCGTGCGGTCGGAAACCCCCAGCTTGGCCAGGATGTGCTCCACATGGATTTTGACGGTGCTCACACTCACCGTCAACCTGCGCGCAATCTCCCGGTTGGTCTGCCCCTTTGTGAGCAGTTCCAGCACTTCGCGCTCGCGGGGAGAGAGCCGCCCGGGGGGCAGGTCCTCCCGACTTTGCGTCTCGCTCGCAAGGCGCTGGAGCAAGCGGGCTACAAGTTCCTGGTTCAAGATCGACTCCCCATGCAGAACTTTCTGCACGGCGCTGATCAGTTCGCGTTGGGAGACATCTTTGAGCACATAGCCTGCCGCTCCTGCCTTGAGCGCCTCAAAGAGGTACTCCGGATTGGCGTGCATGGTGACCAGGATCACACTGGTGGCCGGGCACTCCTGCTTGACGGCACGACAGGTGCTCAGCCCATCCATCCCCGGCATGCGCACGTCGATGAGGGCCAGATCGGGCTGCAAGCGACGGCAGAGCAGCAGAGCTTCCTGGCCATTTGAGGCCTCACCGACCAGCGCGAAGCCGCGCTGGTCGGTGAGCATGGTACGCAGACCCGCCCTGGCCAGCTCATGGTCATCTGCGATCACAATCCGTGCGGGTTTCGCTCTTCGCCAATGTAAGAGCTCAGTGTTCATGGAAATTATTCCTCTTTTCCTATCTCAGGCAATGTTATCTCAAAAGAGTGCGGTCTAGAGCGGCGTTCAGAAAGAGTGAACGACGCACCTCCAACAGCGGCAAGAATGGCATATATATTGATTCCCTGTGGAATGGTAACTCACAGAAATGTTTTTGATGTAGAGAAGAGGGTTATGAAGCGGAGAAGAAAGGCACTTTCTGAGATCTATTGGTGAAGAAACCTTTACCAATAATGAGTTTCATGCACGCTGGCGTAGCAGCGCTTTTACGAGACGGATCTCTTCGTAAGAATAAGCATCACCCAGCAATTCTTTGACCGGTTTGAGGGCTTCGTCATCGACCTGTTGAAGGGCATCGTGGATGGCTTCATAGTGTCCTGGCTGGATCAACGCTGAAACATCGATGGCCTCACCTGCTTCTATGAGCTCGGCAAGGTGGCTGATAATCGTCGAGGGTTTGAGGTTACGCTCCCCGGCGATATCTTCTATGCTCTGCCCATCTTGATACATTTGCAAGGTGATCTGGCGTGTGAGGGAAGGGACAGCCGGGCCTGTCGTGGATGCTGAAGCGGCTTCTTTTTTTGCTGCCGGTTCAGGCGAGAGGCCCATGCTCAAGTCATGCATCTCGCAGTAGGCGCAAATTTCTCTGGTAAAGGGGATGTAATATGCCTCCAGTTTGCGGCTGCCAACGCCAGAAATTTGCGCGAATTGAGAACTGCTCTGGGGACGCTGCTGGGCCATCGCGCGCAGAGTAGCATCGGTAAAGATGATGTAGGGTGGTACTCCCTGTTCGTCGGCAAGCTGTTTGCGCAGATGACGCAGGTGTTGAAATAGACCTACCTCCTCGGGCGCCAGGCCGGGGGTGACACTGGCCGCTCTGGAGGAGCGCGCCAGGCTGTTTTGTAAGGATTGAGGTAAGGCTTCGATCACTACATCGCGCTGTTTGCGCAGGATTTGGCGCGAGAGGGCGTTAAGTCTGAGTATAGCATAGCCGGTTTCGGTTGATTCGCTCAACAAACCCTGGCGCAGCAGTGAGCGACCGAGATGCTGCCATTCTTCCATGCTCAGATCTCGTCCAATGCCATAGGTTGAGAGCTGGTCATGGCCGTAATCACGAATTTTCTTTGTATTGGCTCCGCGCAATACTTCGATGATATAGCCCATGCCGAAGCGTTCTTTTGTCCTGGCCACGCACGAGAGAAATTTTTGCGCATCGATGGTGCGATCTTCCATGACGACTGTGCGCAGGCAGTTATCACAGTTGCCACAGTTCTGATGGAGAGTTTCACCAAAGTAGGCCAGCAGGGCGCGGCGACGACAGGCGGTGCTATCACCGTAGGCCAGAACTTGCTGCAATTGCTGATAGGCGAGGATTTGTTCGTGTTCACCGGTTTTCTGGGCAATAATATACTCAACCTTCACGCGGTCGCCGTAATTAAAGAAGAGAATGCACTGAGCTGGCAGTCCGTCACGGCCGGCACGGCCAGACTCCTGGTAATACCCCTCGAGATTGCGCGGCAGGTCAAAGTGGATGACTGCGCGCACATCCGGCTTGCCGATGCCCATACCAAAGGCGATAGTAGCCACGAGTACCGGCACATCATCGCGAATGAACCGTTCCTGGTTCTCGCTCCTCTGCTCGCTGGTGAGGCCCGCGTGGTAGGGAAGAGCGCGGATACCGTCATGGGCCAGGGCAAAACTGAGTTCATCGACGCCCTTGCGGCTCTGGCAGTAGACGATGACGGAGGACTCTTGCTGCTCGCGCAAGAATTGCAGCAGTTCGCCATAGGAGCCTTTGTGCTTTAGGCGAACTTCGTAATAGATGTTGGGCCGGTCAAAACTGGCGATGTGAATGTGGGGGTCGCGGAGTTTGAGCTGGGTGAGGATATCGTCGCGCACGCGCTCGGTCGCGGTAGCGGTGAGCGCAAGCATAGGCACGCCCGGATAGCGCTTGCGCAACTGGCCCAGCTGGCGGTATTCCGGGCGAAAATCATGTCCCCACTCACTGACACAGTGAGCTTCATCGACTGCCAACAGAGAGAGACCAACATGCTCCTGGACCTGGTCGAGTAGATTGAAGAAGTTGCTACCCATGATACGCTCTGGAGCTACATAGAGCAGGTTTAACTCGCCATTGATAGCGGCCAGCTCTCGCTGCATGCGTTCAGCATTGCTGAGCGAACTGTTGATGAAGGTAGCGGCGATGCCATTGGCTTTCAAGCGGTCAACCTGGTCGTGCATAAGGGCGATGAGAGGGGAGATGACGACGCTCAGACCTGGCTGTACGAGGGCGGGCAGCTGGTAGGTGAGCGATTTGCCGCCGCCGGTGGGCATCAACACGAAGGAATCCCGCCCGGCGAGGATTTGTTCGACGACCTCGAGCTGACCGGGGCGAAAGGAATCGTGGCCGAAGTACTGTTTGAGAACGTGTTCGATGTTGCGCAAAGCCTACGTGGTCCTTCCTGAATGGATTTTTGTTAGTTTTTTTGTTCTTGATGATAATACCATGGGCGCGGAGTTCGCGCAATTTGCCAATGTATTCCTGGCCAATCTCCACGAATTTCTTATGGAGCGTCTGTTTTATCCAATGTTATCCCCCATGACAAGGATGTATCTGTATAGAGGAGAAAGGAGAGCCTGGTTTAACAAAACGCCTACATTACTATTTATATACCTGTCTACTTGCCCCAGCCGGAAATCGCTTTGAAAGCGCGGCGCACTTATGTACTTTTGACGACAGTCCGCTTACGCGGCCTCTTCCCCCAAAAAATGTAAATGGAGGTCAACCTCAAAGATGTCACGTTTAACGCTAAAGGCGCGCTATTCTATCATCTGTAGCGCTTTCCTGGCCTTTGCGCTCATCATCACTGGCATAATTAGCTATACTCTGCCAGCAGCACGACACGCGCACGCTGCACCAGCGCAGCGCATGTTCAACCATTTTCTCGCCACTCATTATAATGATGATGGACAGTATGATGATAACTCCGGCCCTGGTTCGTTGATTTCTGGACCAGCGCAGGAACAATACTACGACCGCGCCTATCCCCATAGCGCCATCTCTTACAATCAAAGCATCAATGCATATAATGCGTTCCAGGTTGTTTCAAGACAGCCAATGGTGACACAGGGACAGTCCTGGCACCTTGTTGGCCCTACAACGGGTACAGTGCCGGGAGCAGTCACCTATACAGGTCGTGGGACAGTCGTCTCGGGACGTATAACCGTGATTACGATAGCCAACAATTGCGATCAAAAACTGTGTCGTGTGTGGGTTGGCGCGGCAGGCGGCGGCATATGGGAGACCGATAATGCTCTCGCGCCAGTACCCAACTGGCGCGCGTCTTCAAATGGCCTTGCTTCAAATGCCATTGGCTCGATTGCACTCAATCCCAATGACGCGAGCGGCGCTACGCTCTATGCTGGCACGGGAGAAGCCAACGGATCGAGCGATTCCGAGGCAGGCGTTGGCCTGTTCAAGTCTACCAACTTCGGTAAAAACTGGCGACTGCTACCCGGTAGTGTCGCTGCCGCGAAAGATCGCTCTATCGGCGCCATCGCTGTCGATCCAACTAATCCGAACCACATCTTTATCGGTACCGATGTCGCGCGGCACGGAGCATCATCGGTGAACGGCGGGCGCTTCACGCCTCCTGACGCGCCACAGGTTGGCCTGTATGAGTCCACGGATGGAGGCGCCACCTTCAAGCTGGTTTTCAGCAAGACGTCGGATCCCGTTAACCCCGGTTCGCCAAACGGCAGCGATTTCTTTAGAGGCGGCATCACCAGGATTGCCTTTTACACTAATGGACCCGGCGCGGCACGACAGCAGCTCTACTTCTCCATGTCCGACTATGGTCTCTTCCGCGAGAGCGCGAATGGAACATTTGAACAGGTTTTTGCCTCGGCCGGTGGTGGCACCGTTGCAAATAGTGGTGGAGCGCGCACAGAATTCGCCCTCGCACCCGATGGCGGCAAGCTCCGCATCTACGTGGGAGATACTGATGGCAACACCGCTGACTTGTATCGTGTCGATGATGCAAATGTACCTGCGACCAGGCTGACAGACGGCAGCAAGAATGCTGGCTGGCTCAAACTCTCTAACTCAATCAAAGGGACGCCGGGCTTTGCAGCGTATAATTACTGCAACCCCCAGTGCTCGTATGATATGCCGATCGCCTCACCTCCAGGTCACCCTGACACCGTGTGGATCGGCGGGTCGATGCAGTACTCTGAAATCTTCACGGCCAATCCTCCCTCTAATGGGCGCGCGGTTCAGCGTTCGACCGACGCGGGAGTGAGCTTCACCGACATGACCGATGACATGCAGTCGCCGCCACAGGGTATGCACCCCGACCAGCACGCTATAGCTTTCGCACCCGGAAATCCCGACATCGCTTTCCTCGGCTCGGATGGCGGCCTCGTGCGCACAAGCGGCGGATTTAGCGATGCATCCGGCGGCTGCGCCAGCAGGGGACTGACAGGTGCCGATTTGACGGACTGCCAGAGCTGGTTAAAGGCGGTTCCAACGCAGATCTTCAGTCTGAACAGTGGATTGGCGACAGTGCAGTTCCAGAGTCTTGCGATCAATCCCCAGCATCCCAAAACCGACTTGATCGGCGGTTCACAGGATAATGGCACCTGGTCGTATAACCAGAAACCGACAAGCGCTGGCAGTAATTGGTTCGAGTCGGTCGGTGGCGATGGTGGTCAATCGCTGATCGATACAGGCAACCCGAACATTCGCATGCATACGTATTATGGACCAAACGGGGATGTCAATTTCAAAGGCAGCGATCCAACGGGATGGGATTTTATAGCCGATCCACTCGCTAACAGTAAAGAGTCGGCATCCTTCTATATTCCACTCATCGCGGCGCCCGGGGTGAGCGGCACGATGTTCACAGGGCTTGAGCATGTCTGGCGCACCAACGATAGCGGAGGGCCACGGGCTTACCTTGACCAGCACTGCAACGAGCTGACGGGCGATTTCAAGTCAACCTGCGGAGATTGGGTACCGCTGGGAAGTGATTCATTGACGAGCACCACCTTTGGCACTGACAAGGGTGGCCCTGGCAGCTACGTTGTAGCGCTCAGCCAGACTCACAGCAACGAGAATATTCTCTGGGCGGCGACGCGTTTCGGGCGCCTGTTCATCTCGACGAACGCCGATGCTCCGGCGACCAGTGTGTCTTTCACCCGCATCGATACAGCCGCGCAGCCCAATCGCTTCATCAGCGGAATCGCCGTCGATCCTAAGAATCCCTATCACGCGTTCGTCTCATTCTCGGGATATAGCGCCTATACTCCTACGACGCCGGGTCATGTTTTCGATGTTACATTTGATCCTGCCAGCAGGAAAGCGACGTGGAAGGATATCAGTTATGATCTGGGCGACGCGCCGATTACCGGTATCGCCTTCGATGATGCAACCGGCGATCTCTACATGTCCACTGATTTTGGCGTCAGCTTATTGCGCGTCAACAGTACCAGTTGGGCGACAGCGGCAGCGGGGCTACCAATGGTGGCTGTTTATAGCTTGACCATCTCCTCTTCCGCACGCGTACTCTATGCTGCTACGCACGGGCGTGGAGCCTGGAGGCTTAATCTGAACAAATGATTTCGGGGAAGCTGGGTGACTACAAGGGTCAACTCTACTATAGGCGCCTCCACCGACCCGCTCCACGCCCGGTGCGATGCTGCGCACCGTGTTTAGGCCTGCGGCCGACCTCCAAGGTCGACCGCAACAGATCAGAGCGTTTTTTCCGTCTGAGCGGTGATGAGGTAGCGATACCGATGTGCCCAATTGCCCAAACCGTCGTCATCATAGGTCGTTCCTTCGTATGCCATGCCACATTTCTGCATCACACGAGCGGAAGCGGTATTCTCTCGTTCACATTCCGCGTGGATCAGCCTGGTTCCCAGCACCGTAAAGGCATAGGTAAAGACCGCCCGGAGCGCTTCAGGCATATAGCCCTGTCCCCAGTAGTGCTGGTTGAGAGCATAACCACAGCCACATTCGTGCATCCCTGGCTCGCGTGCATGACGGCTCCTGCCAAGAATCAGCCAGCCGATGAGCAGCCCATTGCTCCGTAACGTGATCGCCCAATCATAGGCATCCCGCTGGGGGTTGGATGCTCGCTGGATAACTGATGCGAGCCATTGGCCCCGCTTCTGCTCATCCCACGAGGAAAAGTGCATGTAACGGGTAACGGAGGGATCAGACAAGAACGCATTGAGCGCATCCCAATCAGAAGCAACGAAGTCTCGCAGGATCAGCCGCTCCGTTTCAAGGGTAGGCATCTTCTCTCACGCTTTCTTCCGCTGTGGTGCGCGCTCGGACGACGTTCGTGCTCCTGCCATTGTACGAGAGATTCAGAGCGGTTTGCAAGGGATTGCGCGAGGAGATTGGCAGGGCGCGCGTCAAGTCTGTTTGATGCCAATCGACTCAGCCATCTCTTCGGGGATACCGAACAGTTTGATGGTGACCTGACCCTGTGCTTCGTGCGTTGCGAGCCAGGCGTGTCTCCCACGAGAGGCGAGTGTGCGCACGCTGCGCGCGAGAAAGGATCACGTCCGGGGTGGTGGGCGAAGAGGCAGCCGGGATCTTGCTCAGCACTCCGTGCTTGCGAAGATATCCGATGAGCAGCACGACTTCTCCGAACCAGGAAGGGGGTGAGGGGTTGGACTCCGAAGTCGTCTGAATTTTCACTGAACCATCGGCGATACTTGTCATGCCTACCTCCTTGTTGAGAATTGTTGTGTCCTTTCTCTTCAAGGAGGCATATTTCTACGCCGGTTGGCTACCGGTCACATCTCGTTGCGCAATCCGTGGGCACCCCGAGGCGGCCACGGTCTCTCGGGCGGACGCCCACCGACGATCCACACTGCTGGCCTGTGGATCTGCATCCGGAACTCGTCAGCGACCGCGCCCCGCAGGGTGCCGCCGGGCCCGTGAGCACCGTCTATCTACCTCCACCTGAGCGGTCTGGTGGCAAGGAGCGCAAGGGTGGCGACAAGCATGCCAACGATCATGGGAGCGGGGATCGTCCCGTTCGTCTGGCTCCAGGCGATCCACGGTGTGGCACCGGGGAGCAAGAGGACGGCGGCGATCGCGCCGAGCATCAGCGCGCCGAGGTTTACGCCGAGCCGGAGCCCGCGTCCTGGTGCTTGCTCTGCGGCTTGTTTGCTCCAGTCGTTTGCGACGAGACGTGGGACCCGCCAGATGTAGGCGAAGACATGGATGGCGATCAGCGGGAGCCAGACCAGAACACTGAGGCCGTGCAGGGGGAGGAGTGGGCCAGCAGAACGCGGGCCGGTCACCACGAGTCCGATCCCACTGCCGATGACCACGAGGGTCGTGGCGATGAGTAGCGGGGCCAGCACCCGCAGCGCCAGGCGGGGCGGGCCTCTGCGCACGAAGGCGGGCGACCTGGTGTAATAGCGGAGGAAGCGGTAGAAGGTCGAGCCGATCTTGACGGCGAGCGGGCCGGAGAGGACCACCCCGACGAAGACATGTGCGGACAGCCCCGCACGCAGATACGCCGTGGTCATGAGCTCAACCACGATCAGCACGAGGAGCACCGCGCCGGCCAGCGCGGTCAGCCGCTCGTTGCCGACCACCGCGGACTGATCGTCACCGTTCCCTCCGGACGTTTGGGTCTGGCCCGATGGGCGCATGGGCCCATGATCGCCGAGCGATTTCATCGTCTCTCCTTCCTTCACACTGGGTTAGTCGCGTGTAGTCGATCTCAGTTGAGATCGGCTACGCGCTGACATCCTGACGCCGGAACACCACGGCACTCACCACGACAAAGCCGACCATCCACAGCAGCGCCACGAGCAAGGCCGCATGGTAACCCTGAGGAGGAGTGGGACCGACAGCCGCGGGCACGGTCGAGCCCGGCAGGAAGTTGAAGACGCGGACGGGGAACCACTTGGACCCCTCCGGCCACACCATTGCAATCACTCCCTCCGGGACCAGGACGTATGCCAGTGCGACCCCTACGGCGGTGCCTATCGAGCGCGTCAGCACGGCGATAAGCATTCCCAGGAGGCTAATACCGACGAGACAGAGCACCTCATTGCCGAAGAAGTTCAGAAAGGCGCGCATCCCTTCAGACGAGGTCCAGGCCGCCGTCGAGATCCCCTGAGACTGAGCTACAGCAATGATGAGAGCGACACTGATGAGCAGGGTCAGTGTAAGGGAGATGGCCACGAAGAGCAAGAGGGCGAACATCTTGCCCGCAGGCAGGCGCAGTCGGCCCGACTCGCGCACCAGCAGGTTGCGCAGAGTTCCCTGGGACCATTCCGCGGCGATGTTCGAGGTGACCATGATGAGCGCGATCGCAATGATCAGTGACCGCGCCTGGCCAACGACGGTGATCAGTCCCTGCGTCGTCGGAAAAGCCTGAATGAGGGGGGTGATCTCCGGTCCGGTGGCGCCGGACGTGATCTGGTGGAAGGTCAAGTAGGCGATAAAAGCGGTGGCGACGATCATCACTCCCCCACCAGCCAGGACGCTCCAGCGGCGGAGCTTGAGCAACTCGCTGCGAAACGCGCGCACCATTAGTGATCTCCTTTCAACAGCGCCAGGAAACGCTCTTCGAGGCTGGCCTCCATCGCACGAATGACAATGCGGGTGGCACCAGCCTCCCTGGCCCGTTGGTTCAGTTCTGAGGCCCAGTCCAGGGGACAGGCAATCCGCAGGGAGTCGTTCACCGGCGTGACCGTGTAGCCCGCCGCGCTCGCGATCCTGGCCACCAGATCGAGCTGCGTCGCCTCCTCGGCTTCGACCACCAGCTCGCCGCGACGGTCAAGGAACTCGCGGGCTGGACCGCTGAACAGGGCCTTCCCGTGATGGAGCATCACCAACCAATCTGTGACCTGCTCCAACTCCCCCAGCAGGTGGCTACTGAGGAAGATGGTCTTGCCCTGCTCGCGCAGGCGCCGCAGCAGGTCACGCATCTGGATGATGCCAAGTGGGTCGAGGCCATTGGCCGGTTCGTCAAGGATCAGCAGGTCGGGATCGGGGAGCAGCGCCATGGCCACCCCGAGCCGTTGCTTCATCCCTTGCGAATACTTTCCAACCGGGTCTTTCGCCCGGTCGCTCAGCTCGACCAGTTCGAGCAGTTGGCCAACGCGGGAGCGGGGGTGACCGCCAAGGTGGGCGAGCACCTCGAGATTCGTCCGTCCGCTCAGGCTGGGATAGAAGGCAGGAGCTTCGATGAGCGCCCCAACGCGTGGAAGGTAGCTTCGGGGATGGGTCAGCGGTTGGCCAAGAATGGTGGCGTGGCCTTCACTTGGTCGCACCAGTCCCAGCAGCAGGCGAATGGTGGTCGTCTTCCCGGCACCATTGGGGCCGATAAAGCCAGCGATGATCCCGGCAGGGATGCTGATCGTGAGGCCATCGACGGCTTTGCGCTGCCCGAAGTGCTTGCTCAAGCCATGGGCTTCGATCGCCAGTGTGCCGCTCGGTGCGTCATTCGCCGCCCGCCGGAGGCTTTGAGATGGATCAGGGGAGGGGGTCATGATCACCTCCATGGGCGTGCCTCTTGTATGGGAGGAATGACAGACATCTTTTCATCGCGTGAAGTATTTCCTTTCTCACTCGTCTCAATGCATGTTCGCTCTCGCAGAGACAGGTGCGACTGCTCGCAGATCGCGAGTTCCAGTATAAGGCACGTGTGGCTCGGCTGTCTTCGTCCGTTGGGGACGTCTTCCCTCGTCCGTTCGGACACTGTCCGTTTGGACGCTTTCGCGCTACCGTGAGGCGTGCTATACTTTTTGGGCGGAACTGGCAGAACGGCCTGACTGCCTCCATATGTTGGGGGAATCACAGAGGAAGAGAGGAGGAGACATCCCATGCAATCTATACCGACTATGCGCTCTCTACAACACATACGAGAACATGTGCGGAAGATCAGTCCTTTTCGGTGGCTCTTGCTCCTGTGGATAGGCTTTGTCTACCTGTGGGGAGTCATGTGGGGAGGAGGAATGAGCGAACAAATCACCCCTCATGCGCTCATCCTGTTCACGCTCCTCATGCTGCTGCACTTCAGCCTGTATGCTGTGAGCAGCTTCACGCTTTCACCCTCTGGGCGGTTTCGACTTCTTTACGT
>WNGJ01009737.1_pt1 | contig 15224 bp, 18 predicted proteins | sample 5400611 | NCBI WGS metagenome assembly WNGJ01 (sample SAMN13153375, study PRJNA577476) | soil metagenome | isolation source: 40 cm soil or saprolite under Garry oak tree replicate 1 | place: USA:California | collected 2016-06-15
GCTCTAGCGCATGTTTGACATTATGGCCCGTAACTCCAAGAAGATAAGGGGGCGGGTTTTGAGGTTGGTCACTACATGAGCGATTCTTGTCCCTTCTCCGGGGTGGGCGGGTCCAGTTGGGTGATGCCCAGGATGTGAAGCACTTGCTGGGCATTTTGATTACCGCGAGTCACGCATAGTTTGCGGCGAGATCCTAAATCGAGTTCGACGCAGCGGATCGTTTCCAGAGCTTGCCAGGCAAATGGACTGGACAGAGGGCTACCGGCAGCGCGCAGTTGCTTTTCCAGCGCCCGGTCCAACAGTAGCGCCAGTGCGGCCACGAACACGTGTGCCTGGACGCGTTCATCGCTGTGGTGATAAATCGGACGCAACTCCAGCAAGCCCTTCAAGTGCGCGAAGCCCCGCTCGACTTCGTTGAGCTCTTTGTAGCGGGCGACCACCTCCAGGGCGGAAAGATTTTGTTCTTCGGTCTGGATTACGTACTTGCCCTCCAACGCCTTCTCCCGGGTCAGATGGAGCGGGTGCTCGAAGAAGCGAAACTTGCCGTGTTGCAACTCCCAAGCGAAATAGCGATGGCCATGGTGGCGGGACAGTTTGTGGGCCACCGCGGCTCCGATCTTGTCCGGTTCTTTCAACTCCCCCTGGTCGACCTGGGCGGTCAAGGCTTCCAGTTCTTTGCGCACTCGTCCCATCGCCAGCTCGCGCATGCTGCGTTCGTACAGCTCCCTTTCTTCGCTATGCACGACCAACACGCGCACCCCGGCTTCTTTCCCCGCAACCTCCATCACCCGCGTCTGCGGCACCACCGCCTTTTCCCCCGCCGTGATTCCCCCCGGACACAGTTGCCAGTCGCGGCGCCTCTCTGCCTGTTGGATATAGTCGAAAGTGTCCTTGCGATTGCGGCGTTGCAGTCCCAGCAAGTACCCCTGCTGTCTCTCTCGCAGTTGCTTCACCGTGCCGATCGTCATCATGCCACGGTCGCCCACGAATACCACTCGCTCCAACTGGAATCGCTGGTTCAGGTCCTGCACCACTTCGTGGACCGTGGTCTGATCCAGACGGTTGCCGGCAAACACATGATGGGCAATCGGCCAACCATCCATCATGACGACGCCGATCACGATCTGCCGGTTGCGGGGTTTGCCATCACGGCTGTAGCCGAATCGCCCCAACTCCGTCGGTCCGGCTCCTTCGAAGAAGGTGGAGGTTATGTCATAGAACACCAAGTCCGGGCGCAAGCTGAACAGATTCCGCAGTTCCAAGAAGACTTGCTTTTCGATGCGTGCTTTTTGTGCGCGCAGATCATCCAGACTTTGATACCAAAGTCGCAACTGTTCAAAGTCCACCTTCACCCGGCGGGATTGTTTCCACACCGGCATCCAGCGACTGCCCTCAGCATTGCATACGAAATAGTCTTCCAGCCATGGCGCCAGAGCGTGCTCACTGCCAGGACGAGTGAGACGATTCGCCAGCAACGGGAAAATGCGTTCTGACAGCAGTTGTCCGTGGCGCCGCAAGGGACGCTCGCCATCCAGAATCGTGCCCAGCGATAGATGGTGGAACAAGTGGCGCGCCACCAGGATGGGACCCCAAGTCGAGGCGCGCGGCGCGGAGACATCCTGGATCGGCACCCAGCGCGGAGCCTGGGTTTCGTCTTGCAGCAGGCGAATCAATGCGTCCAGGTGGGGAGCCAGTTGATCTTTGCGTCCGAGATGGGCGACCACGCGCTGCTTGACTTTCTTGCCCTCGCGCACCGACTCGACCAAACGCAAGTACTGATGACGACCATTGGGAGCCTTGACCGAGCGAAGGAACATACGGCCTCCTGCGGCACTACATATACCGCAGTTTTATCCGCATATTCAATAGGAATGTTAGCACACTCGAACGATTGTTTGTCACTACACTTTTTTGCTGCGGAGAGATCTGGCGTTGAAAACACGAAGCTTAGCGACTACGGACCTCCCAAAAGTGTCAAACATGCGCTAGGGCTGGAGGAATTCTCCTCTCCGGATGACTCGATACAAGTGCCTTGTCGGCTATTGCGGCGCAGCAGGGGCGCAAGCTGCGCGGTGTATGCGTGTCAGTGGCGGGAAGTGTCAATTCGGACGAGCCATTCGCCAAGATGATGGCCGAACGCCGCGGGTTCAGTCTGCGGATCTTGCGACCGAGCTTGGATTCTTTCATTGCAGTGCTACCGACGCTCATGTGTGTCCTCGGCACATTTGACCCTATGGAGCTGCGCAATAGCGCAGTAACGTGGCTCGCATTAAAGGCTGCTCGTGATGAAGGGATCAGCGAGGTTCTGACGGGAGATGCCGCCGACGAACTCTTCGCTGGATACAGCTACATCTTTAACCTGGCCGCGGAACAGCTTCGACCCTATCTCGATTCTCTGAACAGAGTCATGTACTTCAGCTCGGAACGGATGGGTGCCAGCCTCGGGATTCGGGTCCAACTTCCCTATCTTGACGCAGCAATTCGCAATTTCGCCTTGACAATGTCTCCCAATGATCTCGTTGTGGAACGCGAGGGTCAGCGCCTTGGAAAGAAAATCCTACGCGAGGCGTTTGTGGACTCGCTGCCGGACGAAATCACGTGGCGAGTCAAGACGCCTATCGAATATGGGTCGGGTAGCCATGCACTACAGAAATTCGTAACCGATTTGATTTCCGACGACGAATTCGAGGTGGCGCGTAGCCGTCTAGCTGCCGAAGAGGGCGTTACGCTGCGCGACAAGGAGCAGTTTTTCCACTACCGGATCTATCGAACGATTCTGCCTCCGCCTTGTCAGCAGGTCGATGGCGCGAAGCGTTGTACCGCCTTCGGTGGTGCAGTCGAGAGAGAAGAACAGAAGTATCGCCGCACTTGCGGTGCTTATCCCTGTTGAGTCGCGATCTATCTTCAAGCCAAAGGCAGCGGTCTCGTGGAGCGGCGGCAAAGACGGCTATTTCGCGCAGCATCGGAGTGTTGGCTGCTTCGATATCCAAGCGCTGCTGACGATGTTTACGGAAGATGGAACCCGCAGCCGATCTCATGGATTGCGTCCTGAGATCGTAGCTCGACAGGCGAACCTGCTGAATCTGCGCCTCGTGAGCGGCCGAGGGTCGTGGAAAACCTACGAAGAAGAATTCAAGCGCGTATTGCGCGAGCTGGCGAGAGAAGGGTTTTCACATGTGATATTCGGGGACATTTTTCTTGATGAACACAAAGCCTGGGTCGAGCGGGTCTGCGACGAGTGCGGCCTTGAAGCGGTCGAGCCCCTCTGGGGTGAGCAGACAGCCCAATTGCTCCGAGAGTTTCTTGGAACCGGCGCTCAAGCTCAGATTGTCACGACCAAGGCGACCTTGCTCGATGATCGCTGGCTAGGCAAGAAACTTTGCGAAGAGATGCTATCAACTTTCGAGTCGCTGGGCGTGGATGCGTGCGGAGAGCGGGGCGAGTATCACACGCTCGTATTTGCCTCTCCCAGAATGGGGTCGCCGCTGGAATTGCGTGAGATCGGTCGTCTGATGCATGACGGCTACTGGATGCTCGACCTCGAACTCTCATAGCGGACTCAATCACGACTATGCGCGTAGCAGTCTTATCCGACATTCACGGGAATCTGACGGCGTTGGAAGCCGTCGTCGCTGATCTCAAAACCATTGGAGCGGATTTGGTCGTTCATGGCGGTGACCTGGTTGCGAACGGTGCTCGGCCAGCTCAAGTGGTTGACATCATCCGGGAATTCGGTTGGCCTGGGGTATGCGGCAATACGGACGAGATGCTGTGGCGGCCGGAGCTTCTAGCGGAACTGGAGTTGAAAGCCCCTGCGAAACAGGGTCTACGGCGAGTGCTCTTCAACGACATCGCTCCGGCGACTCGCGAATTACTCGGCGACAACCGCGTCACTTGGTTGCGCCGTTTACCGATGCAATGGGCCAGCCACGGCATCGCAGTCGTCCATGCAAGCCCCGACGACCTCTGGCGAGCACCATTGGCACACGCCTCTGACGATGACTTGCTGACCGTTTATGGCCGATTGCGAAGTGCTACCGTTGTCTACGGACACATCCACCGCCCCTTTGTGCGTAGATTGGAGAGACTCGCGATTGCCAACACCGGAAGCATCGGACTTCCTTACGATGGAGACAAGCGGGCCAGCTACGCTGTTGTGGAGGATGCGACAGTGTTCATTCGGCGAGTCGAATACGATTTCGAGCGGGAGGCACGGGAACTTCTCACCAATCATTATCCGCACGCAGAATGGCTTGCATCGATCCTGCGGACAGCGCGGTACCATCCGCCTTCTTAGAAAGTATCAGTCTGTTGTGGTGCTTTTCATATTAGACAAAGCATTGCAGAGATGCCTCGTGGCCGTCCGAATGCGCTTCGCGTCATAGGCGCTATAGCCAAGCACCAGCCCTCCCAGGCGTAGTGGCCGCACTGAAAAAGAGGAGAGCGGCACGGTGTCTACGCCAGACGCGAAAGCAACCTTGGCCGCCAGCCGGTCGTCGACGCCCTTGGGAAGCCAAGCAACCAAGTACATACCTATACCGGTGGCCGACGTTTCGAGCACTCCATTTCCATATTGTCGAATCGCATCTACTAGCGCCTCGTGACGTGGCCGGTAGATCTGCAGGGTTGCCCGGATGTGACGTTCCAGATGACCCTCGCCGATGAAGTCAGCCAGTGCAGCTTGGTCCACCCCTGGCGGTTGCCGACTGACTGTAGATCGAGCCATTCTGATGACGTTCACAATCGAAGGAGGAACGATCAGAAAACCGATTCGCAGAAACGGAACAATGCTCTTGCTGAAGTTGCCTATATATATGACGCGCTCGTTTCGATCCAGGCTCTGCAGGCTGGCGACCGGATTCGTTCCATACCGGTATTCACTAAAATAATCGTCTTCTAAGATCCAGGCATTTTTCACGGACGCGACACGCAGCAATTCGAACCGGCGCTGGAGGCTCATCATCACACCCAGAGGGCACTGGAATGAAGGGGTGACATAGATCATTTGTGGAGCGGAGTGTTGCTTTACGCCGACTGAGACTTGCAGGCCTTCTGCATCGACTGGAATCGGCACGATCTTCAGCTTCGCACTTGAGAAAGCCGCCCTGGCTCGGGGATAACCGGGATCTTCCATCCAGACTCTTTCTCCCACATCCAGCAACGTGGTGGCGCAAAGATAAAGCGCCTGCTGAGCTCCTGACGTGATCAACACTTCGTCCGGTTCACAACGCACCGCACGCAACTTGGAAACGTATTCGCAGATCGCCTTTCTCAACGGCAGAAAGCCCAACGAGTCGCCATGGTGTGTGAACTCACTGGCGGCCTGCCGCCAATGCCTTGCCGTGAGCCGTGACCAGAGCTCAAAGGGTAGACTTTCGATGTCGGGAAGCCCCGGCCGCAGTGGCCGGATCGGTGCCGCTGGAAGTGTCGTATTGAGTGAGTACCGCGGTGCACGCTGTGCAACTCTCGGTTTGTGGCGTGATTTCGGTAAGCGGATGAACTGCGTCGAAGCGGCGAGGTGCCTCACGTCGCCTGGGATGTGTGTCGAGACCTTAGTTCCCGAGCCGACTTTCCCTTCCAGATAGCCTTCAAAAACAAGTTGTTCAAACGCGTTCAACAGTGTTGTTCGCGCGAGTCCTAAGTCGGCGGCAAGGCTTCGCGTAGAGGGCAGCCGAGCGCCCGGCTTCAACCGGCCATCCAGGATCAAACCCCGGATGCCTAGATAAAGCTGCCGGTGAAGTGGCACATCGCAGGAGGTTCGTACATTCAGGTCTAGAAGCACTGTAAACGGTCGCTTTGGCACTGCTCCCCTCGGTGTCCAGGAATCGATGCACAGTAAATGGTATCTCAGTTGTATAATAAATGGCTCTTGCAAGAGACCACTTCATTTTCGAGAATCATCGAGATGGCAGAGGATTTGAATTCGTATCCGAACAACCGGGGCAATTCGACACGGATTGACGGAGCTCTGCTCTCACTTCGGATCGCGAGTGGCTTGGCGTTCCTCTATCACGGAGGCGCGATCCTGTTCGGTCTGTTCGCAGGCCCAGGACCGCAACGCTTTGCGCTAGATCACGGATATCCCCTCGTTCTCGGCTATTTGGTCGGACTGGCGCAGATCGGGGGAGCAATCGCAGTGCTCACCGGTATCCTCACGCGCGTAGGCGCTGCAGCGTTGATTGTCGTGATGCTCGGAGCCATTTTCCTGGTTCATCTTCCTCATGGCTTTGACGTGTCGAATGGGGGCATGGAGTATGCCTTGACGCAGTTGCTGGTGGCTCTGGCGCTCTTCTTGGCAGGGCCTGGCGCGTACTCCCTGGCACCGCGCCTTCCAAGAGGACTGCAGAAGCTGTGAATGTCGCTCGCGGATAACCATACGAATCTTTCGAGAAAAACCGTTGACTGAGCTCGTCAAGACCCGGCGGGCCACGGACAGCTTTATATCCCCAACCGATAGCGAAAGAGGACTTGGAGCAGATTCTGAAAGCCGGTCTCGAAGCGCCCAGCAGCTACAACCATCAGCCTTGGCGTTTCGTCGTGGTTCGTGATCAGGAACAACGAAGGAAGCTCAGAATTGCTGCCATGAACCAGCGGAAGGTCGAAGACGCGCCTGTAGTGATCGTGGCTTGCGGTGACACCCTCGGTTGGCGCGAGGACCTCGAAGAGGTCATCCGGATTGGCCGCGAACACGACATAGGAGGAGATGCGTGGGCTGACCGGAAGCGAAGGAATGTCATCGCAGATTTAGGTTCCCACCCGAACATCTCTATGTGGGTGACGAAGCAGACGATGATCGCCGCCACAACGATGATGTGGATGGCGGAGGCCTTGGGTTATGACACGGGACCGATGGAAGGATTCGATGAAGATAAGGTGCGCGAGGCACTGGGGATTCCGGAACATGTTCGTGTGCTCTTCCTCTTGGCATTGGGTCGTCTCCGGGGAGAGGATGGCAAGTATCCCGGTCGACTTCCTCGATCTCGCACGCTTTTTGCAGAGCGATATGGTGACCCGTTCCCCGAGCTGAGCCAAACCGACTTTCTGAGTTCTTAGGAGCTGGCTGGGAGATGCCCGACTTAGCACATTGGAGTGTTTTCCTAGGTGCAGCGTTGATCTTGCTCATTACTCCGGGGCCATCGATCATGTACGTTGTGGCGCGCGGTATCGCGCAAGGCTGTGGAGCCGCTGTGCTTTCTTCTGTCGGCCTCGCACTAGGGGATCTGCTGCAAGTGATCGCGACCGCCGTCGGGCTTTCCGCTCTCGTAGGGTCTGCACCTAAACTATTTGCAGCCATCAAGCTTGTTGGAGCCTTGTACCTCGTCTGTCTCGGTGCCGCTACACTACTGGGTAAAGGGGGTCGACTCGCGGACAGCACTACAGAGGAAGGTTCGCGGCAAGCCGATTCTTCGAAATGGTTGATTATCCAGGGATTTCTGGCGTTGAATCCCAAGACGGCGCTGTTCTTCTTGGCCTTTCTTCCCCAGTTCATTGCTGCGGACGCTGGACCGATGCGAATACAAGTCCTGCTATTTGGGACGGCGTTCGTCATGATGGGATTTGCCACGAACTCACTATTCGGTTGTCTAGGTGGGAGGCTCGTGGCGCTGACTGGGAGCGGGGGAAGGCTCCGAAAGGCGACGCGGTATGCCGGTGGTAGTGTTTTAATCGTGCTCGGGATTGTCGCCGCGCTCACGCCCAGTCCACAAGCAGTCAGTGGTGCGCGATAACGGTTACGGCACGATAACCTTTTCTGGCGTCCCTCTGCCACAGGAGGTGCATATGCTCATCGAACACGAAGGAAGCATTCCCGAAATTGATAGCTCAGCATACGTAGCGCCGAACGCAACAATCTGTGGGAACGTATCGATCGGACGTGGAAGCCGCATTATGTTCGGTGCGTGTATCGCGGCAGAAGGCGAACCGATCACCATCGGAGAGAACTGCATTGTGATGGAAAATGCAGTTATCCGCAGCACAGATGTGCATGCCACACGCATCGGATCACATTGTCTTGTCGGGCCAAACAGCCATCTGGTGGGGTGCGTCGTCGAGGATTGCGTATTCATCGCTACAGGAGCGTCGATCTTTCATGGTGCTGCAATTGGTTATGGAGCTGAAGTTCGTGTCAATGCGGTTGTCCATCTGAAAACACGAATGCCGCGTTTTTCGGTTGTGCCGATTGGGTGGATAGCTGTGGGCGATCCTGTTGCTGTTCTGTCGCCTGATCAACATGATGCGATTTGGGCGATCCAGAAACCATTGGACTTTCCCGGTCATGTCTACGGCGTCGCGCGCCCGCCGGAAGGGTCCACCAATATGGAGGAGATAACCAAGCGGCGCTCGGAATTGCTCGGAAAACATGCGAGGGATCGAATTTTCAGCGAATGAGCTGCTGCAATTCCCGTGTTGAATTTTGGTTCTCCCGTAACAAATGGTGATGAACACATGAGGTGAAGGGACTCCGACATCATGCATAACAAAGAAGAGATTCTTGCCACCCGTCGCGTCACGCCCGAGTTGCTAAGGTTGCCATCGTGCCGATTGACGAGGATTTTGCCCGTACGCGGCCTGCGCCTAGCCGCTGGTCAATAGTCGAGATCGTCGCCCACTTGAACGATGTGGACGAAAACGTCAATCAGATCCGCGTCACACGCATGTTGCGCGACGATATGCCGATCCTCGAACGGTACGACCACGAGGCCGAATGCCTGCGTAAGAAGTTTATTGAACGTAAATTGTCCAGTGAACTGCCGCTTTGCCGATATCCGTCGACAGAGCATCTCATCTTTGGCAGAAAGTCGCGACTGGCGAATGGCTCCGCAAGAGTGTGCACGCAGAGTATGGCGAGATCTCCATGTCGGATCTGCTTAATGAGTGGGCATTACATGACCTCGGCTATTTGCGACAGGTTCTCGAAATTCGTCGAGCTCGATTGTGGCCGCTCATAGGTGGCTTTCGCCGCTACTACAAAGTGAATCCGTGAGCCGGGGCGATGGTTGTGCTGTCGGTCTGTCGGGAACAGCCGCTCGACCGACACCTTCGTAGCCATGAAGAATATTCTATCGACGGGGACAGGAAGCACAATTATGAAGAACCCACGCACTTTAGATTGGGAGCGATTGGGAATTCTTTATCTTCGCCTAGCGCTCGGCGCATCGTTTCTTTCTGGTATCGCCGATCGTTTCGGTCTCTACAGAGGCAGAAATGTGGGGTATGGAAATTTCGTCGGTTTCATACACTACACGGCCAAGGTAAATTCTTTTGTACCTGCATCGGCGATTCCGTTCCTTGCCTGGGCTGCAACTGCTTTGGAATTGTCATTTGGTATCGCCTTGGTCCTTGGCGTTTGGCTTCGCTGGACAGCCCTCGGTAGTTCTCTGTTGCTTATGTTATTTGGGACGGCCATGGCCATCTCTTTCGGAATCAAGTCTCCACTCGACTATTCGGTTTTTTCTGCCTCGGCAGGAGCACTCGTGCTCGCCATGTACGAGTTCCGCAAACTGAAATCTAAACCGTGAAATGTTGTTGGAGTGAGAGACCGCCTTCAAAACCAGGACTCGCTGCCTTGTTCTTTGCCCATCACCGAAGTGGCGGCCCATCGAACATCCGCTAAATGGATCTTTATCGTGGGTCTACTTACCGGCTAGCTTTGGTTGGGTGGAGGAACTTCTCATGGCGTCGCCTCGTGCGTGTACGGCGATTGTTTGTTTTCGGAATCTTTCATCACTTTCGCAGTCAGCCCAGTAGCGGTTTCCAATCACAGGCAGGCGGGGAGGCGCCAGCGTTTACAAAACGTTTACCGCCACTCCACGGCGATCGCGTCAAGGTACACCTCGTCGAGGTTACGTATGCTCCGGGCGAATCTTCGTCTCCACACAGTCATCCGTGTCCCGTCATCGGTCATGTGATCGAAGGAAACGTAAGGATGCGCGTGAAGGGTGCACGGGAGAGGACGTTTGGCGTGGGCGACAGTTTCTATGAGCCCCCCGATAGCGTCCACATTGTCTCGGCAAACGCGAGCCAAGTCGCGTTGCAAAGTTTATTGCCTTTTTCATCTGCGATCGCGATACCCCTCTTTCAGTGGCCCTACCGGGCGAGTCTGCCGGAGATCGACGGTGACCGTGCTGGTCTCGTCAACGGCCAAAGCTACGGCGAGCCGAGATCGCGCTGGGAAGGCGCGTGGCCGGGTCGTGCGGTAAATTCGGCGTGAGTGGCGATCAGGTGTCCAAAAAGAGAGACCGGCGCGTGGCGCCCGCGGAGTTCGATGTTGTGATGGTGTCACGCCAGGCGACACTGCAGATGCGTCCCCGTCTCTACGAAGCGAACCCCGAGAGCTTACAGATCGATCTTTCCCCGATCCTGCAGAAGATTGGTATTGAGTTCGTGCCCGGTGAGGCTACCGCGCTCGATCACATAGCGCGCAAGCTCGTGCTCGATCACAAGAAGGAGCTGGAATACGGACGCGTGGTCGTCGCGACGGGCAGCGCTTTGCGTCGACCGTTGCTCCCGGGCGCGGACGAGGCGTACTCGATCGATACGGTCGCGGAAGCAATCTCCTTCGACAAGCGGCTCGCCGAAATCACGCGTAATAGCGGTGCTCCGACCCTTGCAGTTGTTGGTGCTGGGTTCACCGGCGTTGAACTCACACTGGAGCTGCGGGACCGTATTGCGCACCACGGTGCACGAGGGGCCGCCGAACACGCCCGCATCCTGCCTTTTGATGCTGCTGATGTCGTTGGTCGTGAACTAGGCGCAGGTCACGTCCGGTGATCGAAGCCGCCCTAGCCGAGGCACGCGTCGAGCTGCGTCTAGCTGTGTCCGTGATAGCGCTGGCGCGGGATAGCGTCCTCCTCTCCGATGGGCAGACCATCTCCGCCGATGCCGTCGTCCTCACAACCGGCATGGCGGCGGCAGAGTTCGCTCGTAACATTCCAGGTGAGCGTGACAGGCTGGGCCGCATCGTAGTCGACCGTTCGCTGCGCACTCCCGCATCAGCGGCCATATTTGTTGCTGGCGACGCGGCGGCAGTTGATGGCGGCGATGGCCACCTAGTGCTGCAGTCATGCCAGCATGCACTCCAGCTCGGACGGTTCGCCGGCGAGAACGCCGCCCGCGACCTCATCGGGGTTCCTACGATTCCTTACGTACAGCCGCCATACGTCACTTGTTTGGATCTCGGCCGTTCCGGAGCGGTCTTCACGCGGGGCTGGGAACGGACAGTGGAGCTCACTGGAGCGGAGGCAAAGGCTGTCAAGCGACGGATCAACCGGGAGATCATCTACCCGCCGTTTGACGCCACTCGCGAAGAGCTTCTCGCTTTGTCGAGCGTGGAGCCGGCTCTACAGCGTCGCCCAACGCTAAAGAGCCAGAGAAGTCCTTAAGAATTCGGTATCGTACTGAGCCCAGGCCGGCGGCCAAAGCGAGGCTCGTCATGTTAGAGAGCGAAGTTATGAGCACATTTGAAAAACCATTCTAGCGTTGGCTAGCACTCGGGAAGAGAAAGCGAGATACGTAGCGGATGCAATTTGTGCCTCCGGACCATATCGGTGGGTCGGAATCTACGATGTAAATCTGGCGAAGGGAACAGTCTCGAACATAGCGTGGAGCGGAGCTGGTGCCGGCACACCCGACGTTTCCGGTCACGAAAGGTCTCACTTCGAGAGCAATCAGGATGAAAAGGACGGTCAATGTCAGCGAGGTTACGAATGATATCGACTATTTGACGGCGCTCAGTAATACAAGATCTGAAATTATCGTTCCGATTTTAGACGATGCGGGCAAACACATCCTTGGCACGATTGACGTCGAGAGCGAAAAGGTAAGTGCGTTTGACCACGCAACAGAACGTCTGCTCGAACAGTGCGCGGTCGCTTTGCGTGCGTTGTGGATTACGGAGCAGAATCGCACCCTCTGAATATCGCAACGTAGGGCCAAGACCATTCTCTGCCACAGAGCCTAGAGCCTAGCTATGCACTTTGTCATGCCAGCTGGGGCGGTCATCGGAGGGCGTGCTCTAGTGCGGCCCTAAGTGTCTTTACACCTTTGCGAATCTGAGAGGACTCAAAACCGGCATACCCAAGCAATAAACCTCCCCGCTTAATGTTTCCGATTGCACATGCGGAAAGAGGCGAAGCGTAGACACCGCACGATCTGACGGCACGTGACACGTGGGCATCATTCGCTCCGTGGGGAAGCCATCCAATCAAGTGCATACCACCTTCGCTTACATCGACCTCCAGCAAACCCGCCAGTTCACGACGTGTTGTCTCAACCAGCGCCATCTGACGTTGCTCGTACAGGGTTCTCATTCGCCGAATGTGCCGGGCGAAGTGGCCTTCGGATATGAAGTCGGCCAGCACAGCTTGGTACGGCGTTGGGGAGTGGCCGTCGACGACGGCCCGCGCACGACGAAACGGCTCGACCAGCGCATCGGGAAGTACCACGAACCCGAGCCGCAAAGAGGGGAAGATTGTCTTGCTGAAGCTGCCCATGTATATGACCCGCCCTGTGCCGTCCAGCCCCTGCAACGAAGGCAACGGTCTGCCTCGGTAGCGATAATCGCTGTCGTAGTCGTCCTCCAGGATCCAAGCACGCTGCTGGCGTGCCCATTGAATCAGCGCAAGGCGTCGAGGTAGTGTCATGGTCACCCCGAGTGGGTACTGATGCGACGGAGTGACAATAGCGAGGCGAATTCGCGAACTCTCTTCTCGCACCTGCTGAATGTTGGCTCCCTCCGAGTCGACTGGTAAGCGAATCAGCGACGCGCCGGCAGCTCGCAATGCTGCACGCGCTCCGGGGTACCCGGGATCTTCAACCAGTGCAGAGTCGCCGGGATCAGTGAGTAAGCGTGTAATGAGATCGATGGCTTGTTGGGACCCACTCACGACAATGACTTGTTCCTCTCCGCAGCGAACGGCGCGCGCTGTACGGATGTACGACGCGATAGCCTGCCTGAGGGGCAGGTACCCGGCAGGATCCCCGTACGTTAGCAAGCCCTCAGATCGCTGGCGCCACCGTCGCGCAGTTAGCCGTGCCCAAATCTTGATCGGAAATGCAGCAACATCGGGATGTCCTGACGCGAAAGGCTTGGCGGTTCCTTGGACGGTGAGCAGGCGAACGCGCTCGCGTGCAAGAACGTCACCTCGCCGCGACAGTCTAATGGATCGAGAAGAAAGAGGAACCGATGGTTCGGCTGAGTTTCCCGCGGTGAGTATCTCGTCCGGCAATGAAGAGGCAACGCACGTACCTGCTCCAACTTTCGCTTCGAGATAGCCCTCCATCAGCAACTGCTCGAATGCTGACACAACCGTATTGCGAGAAATATTGTTGTCAGTCGCGAATGCCCTGGTCGAGGGCAATCGAGTACCTGGCCGAAGCTGTCCCGACAAGATGGCTCGGCGCAAACCCGAATAGAGCTGCTCCACCAGCGAAGTAGTCGCGCGACGTTCCAGGTCGACTCCGGCGAGGACAATGTGAGGCGCATGTTTAGTCATTGGAACTCGTCACAATGGCTCTACATAGTAAATCAAAATGGCCCTTGCGATGGAACCACTTTGCTACATAGTGTCTTCAGATACGGGGAGATGGCAGCTGTCTGCATGGGCAACGTAGTCACAATCCGCGAAGCAATGCTGTTCGACCTAGTGCATGTTCTACGTCAGCGCCGTCGAATGTTCGAGGACATGGGCTATCGCGATCCTGCCGCGCTTGATGCAATGGAGGCATCGTCGAAGACATACTTCGAGTCGGCCATTGGAGACGGCTCGTACCGCGGTTGGCTTGCAGAGACTGATGATGGCGAGATAGTTGCAGGCGGAGGGATCGTCATTTCGCGATGGCCCGGGCTTACTTCTGTTCCCGAGCCTCGAAGAGCTACGATTCTGAATATGTACACCGAGCGCGTATTCCGGCGCCGCGGTATCGCACGGACTCTGATGACCACCATGATGAGGTGGCTTCGAGAGCAGGGCTTCCATAATGTCAGCCTTCATGCGAGCCAATTTGGCCGTCCCCTGTACGAGGACTTAGGCTTTCGGCCAACTAATGAGTTACGGTTCGAATTCGAGGAGTATGCGCCGAGCGGCAGCAGCACTTGCTGTCGGCCAACGGCAGAAGACAATGCTTCCGACTCGGAAGCGAAGATGCCTGTCCTTCTCATCCGCAAAGCCAAGCCGAAAGACGGAGATGCGATCTTGGCTTGCCTGGCAACCGCGTTTGAGCCGTATCGCAATCAATACACGAGCGAAGCTTTCCGTGACACGGTCCTCACAACGGAGTCTGTACAGCAGCGACTCTCCGTAATGTGCGTGTTGGTGGCATTTCGTGAAGGCAAGGCAGTCGGCACCATCGGTTACCACAAAATCTCCGACCGCGAAGGACACCTGCGCGGAATGGCTGTACTGCCTGAATGGCAAGGTTCCGGAGTGGCGAGAGCACTGTTGGGTGCCGCCGAGACGGAGCTTCGCAAGAATCAATGCGAACGTGTCACCCTTGATACGACAGAACCACTGCAGCGGGCTGTCCGTTTTTACGAGAAGCACGGGTTTCGTCCGTCAGGCCAAGTGTCCGATTTCTTCGGCATGCCTCTCTATCAATATGTGAAGCTGCTCTAAAGAAACGCGTCACTCACAGCAAGCGTTTGGATTTCTGTACAAACTGCAATCACGACCAATATTACTATGAGCTTCTGAAAGGGGTTTTGAGAAGATGCCGTTTGATTTTCAGCCCACGTTCAAAGGGGCGCTTGTAGAACTTAGGCCCCTTCGTCCCGATGACGCGGATGATCTGTTCGCGGTCGCGTCCGACCTGCTGATTTGGGAACAGCACCTGATTCGGGATCGCTATACGCCCGACGTATTCAGCACCTTCTTCCTTGAGTCATTAACGTCACGCGGCGCATTAGCGGTTCTCGATTGTAAAGATGGCAGAATCATTGGATCGTCCCGGTTCCACGCCTACAACGCACAAGCGCGCGAAGTGGAAATCGGATGGACGTTCTTGGCGCGATCGCACTGGGGCCGCAAGTACAACAGAGAGATAAAACAGCTCATGTTGCGGCACGCCTTTCGATTCGTGAAACGCGTGGTTTTTCTCATAGGCTCGCAGAACGTACGTTCGCAAAAGGCGATCGAGAAACTAGGGAGCATTCGTGTCGGCTCAAGGCCCGACACCGCAGGAAGAGACTCTTACGTGTACGAAATCACATCCGCGCCCGCCTGAGTTAC
>WNGJ01021327.1_pt1 | contig 15222 bp, 17 predicted proteins | sample 5400611 | NCBI WGS metagenome assembly WNGJ01 (sample SAMN13153375, study PRJNA577476) | soil metagenome | isolation source: 40 cm soil or saprolite under Garry oak tree replicate 1 | place: USA:California | collected 2016-06-15
CCATGAATCCGCCGGTCGCGATGCTATTGTCTGCGCGCACGAAGACCGACACCTGAGTCCGACAGGCTGCTAGAATCGCGAAAGTGCGACAGGGGCGCTCTAAGGATAAATGCATCGCTCTCGCACCGCACGCACGATCCCGGGTCACGCGGCACGTTTCCTTATCAACCAACGCCTCACCATGGTCGCGCTAACGCCGACAATGACTGCAACCACGATCGTCATGACGGCGACAGTTGCATCGTCCTGACATTGCCAATCGCCGAATGGGTCGGCTAGCGCGCTGCAGGTCTCGAACGGCATAACTCATCGGACCTCACATTGAGTCACGCTGCCGTCCGTCATACAAGAACGCGACCGAGGAGGAACTCCTGGCATCGCCCTAGGTGGATGACCGGAGTAGACCAACGTGAATATCTTCACCTCGCGCGGCGCGGAAAGGCGTTCAGGTTGCGGTTAATCGCCCATTGCCTAACTATCTGACAAGCAGTAATGATCCCCTATTCATCCGGCGACGTGCCAGAGTGGTTATGGAGCGGTCTGCAAAACCGTGTACCCCGGTTCAATTCCGGGCGTCGCCTCCATCGTGGATTGATCTTTAGTGCTGGGTGCCTCCGCGCGCTGTTTGGTTGCGCATGGGCTACCGATCCTCCAGAATGAGCATCTCCGATTGACGGCGGCAGCAATATTTGTTGTTTTCTGCTCAGCTGTATCAAATCCGCAACACGTTATTGGCACCGGAGCGTGTTACAAAACGCCAGCAATTTCAATGCCACGGACCGATCCTTCGCGCGCGGCGCACCACCTGAAATCTGGCCCCCACTGGATCACGGCTATTTTCGTCCAAATATGTGTCATTTTGGCAACTGCCAGCGGCGAAAGACTCTGATATGCAACCGAACGAACGGGGATGGCGTTTCTGATCGGGGGTTAAGGACAACAGATGAACGAATGCCTCAATGACACCGACGCAGCCTCTCGCTGCACGTTTTGCGGAAAAGGTCTGCCGATCGTGAACGGGGAGCTGCAGCCGTGGCGTGCTCCGAACGGTCAGTTCTTTTGCAACGAATTCTGCGCCGACGATGCCGAAGAGGTACGATTCCGCAGACACGGTAAAGCAGAGCGGAAGGCCCACCAGCGCGACTTCTTCTTCTGATTTCGTCTGATGTGGTTGATCTTCGGCGCGGATTAAGCCTCGCCTCTGTTCCCCACAGTTCCCTCCCCGCCGGCGGGGCGCTTGCAGGGGGAGGAAGGGTGAGAGTGTGACGGCCGCAATCGGGTGCCGCGGCCCTCGCCGTCAAGCCCTACCGGCGACCAGGCTTTTCGGCGACCGCGGCTTTGCCAGCCTTCGTGACCTTCCAAGTCATCATCGCGGGATCCGCCTGCTTTTCAGGCTCAATCAGCTTCTTGCGTTGCAGGCTGAGGAGAGCCGCATAGGTCGTCGCGAGCGTTTCTGCCGAGCCCTTGGCGAACCTCAACCTGCCGTTGGGATGCTTGATCCCAGCCATCAGGAGCTGGCGCTGCAGTTCGGGAACATTACGCTTGGTTGACATAGGTGCAAGGTCTCCACGCCCCTATGTAGCGGCTGCGGCGTCGCGCGGGGCGCCTCGTCTGAAACTCTTTGTAATGACATAGTTAATTGCAACGCGGCGGCAAAGGCCGGATTCGACTGGGGTCAGCCTATGCCGGAAAGCGGGGTGGCGATGCAGCGCCATATGTGACAGATTAAGATCACTAAGAACAAGCGCATAATCGGATCAAACCCCATGAAATTCGGCCTTTTTGGCAGCGCCCAGGCGCAACGCGGCGGCGTCAATGTTGACAGCGCGCAGGGCTTTAAGGATTTCGTTGACTACAACGTGGAGGCCGAAGGGCTTGGCTTTCACAGCACTTTCGTGGTCGAGCATCACTTCACGGGATTTGGGCAAGTATCTGCAAGCCTCAACCTTTTAACGTGGGTGGCCGCCCGCACCTCGATTTTGAGGCTGGGCACCGCGGTGGTCGTGCTGCCGTGGCACAATCCCGTACTGCTCGCCGAGCAGGCCGCAACGATCGACCTCATGTCCGGCGGCCGGCTCGAATTCGGCGTCGGCAAAGGCTACCGCCACAACGAATTCGCCAGCTTCTGTATCCCTATGGCGGAGGCCGACGAACGCTTCGAAGAGGGGCTTGCGCTCGTTCTTAAGTCCTGGACCTCGGAACAGCGGTTTTCCCACCACGGCAAATACTGGCGCTTCGAGAATATCGTCGTCGAGCCGCCGACCGCACAGAAGCCTCACCCGCCGATCTGGATGGCGGCTGGAAATCCGGACTCGATCCGCCGGGTCGCCGAGCGCGGCTTCGGCCTGATGCTTGACCAGTTCGCGTTGCCGGAGACAATCATCGAGCGATTTAATCTGTTCAAGGCCGAGGTCGAAAGGCGCGGCCGGACCTTCGATCCGATGACAGTGGCAGTGGCCCGCGCCTTTTATGTAGCCAAGGACGCGGCCGACAAGGCAAGCGCCGTCGAGCGTCGTCTGGCGGCAACGCGACGGATGACCGGTTTGGCGCAGTCCCCTGCCGGCGACAATAAATCGAGCATGGTCAGTTTTGCCGACACCCGCGAGGCCAGCGAGCAATCGGCCCTTTTTGGTACGCCGGATGAACTCGCTGGAAAGCTGGAGAGCTTGCGCCGCGCCGGCATCACCTATGTTCTGCTGAACGGGCCGGGTTCGCGCGACCAGTTGCGCCGCTTTGCGCGCGACGTCATGCCGGCGTTTGCCGATCCGCCAAAGATCCGGGTCGCCGGCTAGCCGGGGTCCTCCGCGCAAGTCATTGCCGGCGGGCGTGTGGCACAGGCTGCGACAGGTGGCAGCCGCCGACGGCCGACCGTGATGCTCCGAGACAAAGTTGGCTGGCAAAGTTGGGCTAGGCAAAGTCCGGCCGCTTTGTTATACGCGGTCACTCCTGACGCCGTTCCCCGGTAGCTCAGTGGTAGAGCAACCGGCTGTTAACCGGTTGGTCGCTGGTTCGAATCCGGCCCGGGGAGCCACTTCGGAACAAAAATGCGAACTTCGGGCCCCGAAGTTTCCACTCCACGCTTCGCCTGAAACTGCCGTCCTCTGCCTTGATCCGTTTACGGGCCGCTTCAGCGAATCTCGACAGTATGTCGGGCGTGATCTCCGCCGCTTTCCTGTCGCTTGGCATCCGCCCTCGGCAACATTGATTTGATGGCAGCCCATTCGTACTCAGTGAGTTCATAGCGCATGATTTGACCGACCTATACAGCCCCCTCTCGGCTGCGGCGGTCTCGGCCCGCGAGCTGCCGACTACAAACCCTTGATCAGGCCGGCATCGATTAGCAAACGATTGAAGCGCCGAGCCTCGGACCCGCCGGCGCACGGGTAGAATGCGCCACGGCAGCGTTGGAGGATTCTCTTCTGCTCGGCGAAGGAGGAGTCGAGCCGCACCCCGGCTGCCTCCAGCACAACCAGCGGGAGGTATGCCGCGTCGAGCGTATCGAGAGCCGAGGACACGTCGATGGGCACGAACTTGACGGCATCGATCGCGTAATAGGTGGTCAAGTAGCGCGGATCAAATGTCTCGATGCGTCTCACGATCTCAGCCTCGTCGAGCGCCGGATCGATGATGTTCATCGCGAATTCGGGCTGGTGGTCACCATAGCGCACCAGAAGAAACGCGTCGCCCGGGAATTCCCGTTTGAGGCGGTCGATAAACTCCGCATAGTCGCGCGCACTCATCGTCTGCCGCCGCAAATACTCGTCGATCTTCGTCTCGTTTCCGAGGTCGCGCCATTGCGGCGTCAGCTCCGGGCGATAACGGTAACCCCAGGGAAAATGGTTGGCTGCTAGAATCACGAAGACGAAAAGCGGGTCCTTGCTCCGCTCACGTTCGAAGACCTGCAGGGCTTGATCGTAGAAGAACCGATCGGGCTCCAGTCCGACAGTACCCATGTCCTTGGCGTCGATAAAATACTCCACGCCGGTCGATTTGTGGAAACTGCGCGCACCGAGGAAAGCGCCCGGCCACGAATAAAGGGTGTAGGTCCGGTAGCCGCAAAGGGCAAGCGTGCGCGGCAAGCCGCGCTCGACTCGGCCAGCGGCTATCTGGGTGACGAAATAAGCGAAGCGTCCGAAGGATTTCGCGGAGAGGCCGGTGAGGACGTTGTATTCAGTGTACCAACTCGGACCGCCCGCTCCTTCGACCGTGAAGGATCGGATCCTGCCATCGAACGACTCGAAATGTCGGCGATAGCCGGGGGGAACTCTGATCCCGGGCGCAGCGGTGATGTCGAAACTGGACTCGTCATGTACCATGATGATGTGTGGGCGCTTGCCGGCCGCCTGGCAGGTCTCGCCAATCGTCGGTTCCAACCGATCCGCGGCCGCGGCATCGGATTCCATGAATCCGTGCGTCATCAACTCGGAGATCGCGGCAACGCCTGATCGCACGAAGTTGGAAACGTAGTCATCGCTGTAGAAGGCCATTCGAGGCGCGATCGGAAAGACCAATGACAGGCAGGCAAGCCCGACCAGACATGAGCCTCCGCTAATCGATGCGGCGTGCAACCGGACACGGAACGGGTCAAGCCGCCAAAGCAGGACGAGCGTTGGAACTCCGACCAGGAACGCGGCGGCGATGGCATGGCGGAGGTCGGAGGACACCGTCATCAGGAACGCGAACGTGTCAGCGTCGATGATCATGACGTCGACGAAGCTCGCCGTCATGAAAAGAAGGTCGTGCTTGAATCGCGAAAGCAGAATGAGGACGACAATCATCACGAGCGACAGTGCGGCTGACAGGCCGGGCCGGCCCAGCACGGCAAGCCAAAAAAAATTCAGAAAACCCCACGCGAGGACGAAAGTTGTCTTGGCGACAACGTCGGCCTCGGACCACAGCATGATGGCGAAGGCCGCCATGTGGATTGCCGCCAGAACGGCGGCGAACCGCCCTTCCGCGGTCGCCGGGAAGCCGACACGATTCTTCAGGAAGGCGATGGCGGCAGGCATAAACGACTGTGGCGGGATTCCCCTAGTGGCTCCCGAGCTGGCGGGAATAGTAGCGCTTTTCCGGCTCCCCTGAAAGGCAGACGCGAGGTACCGGCACCTCGGGCAGCTAAAACATGCGGTCGAAGGGCTGATGTGGCCATTTTTCCGAGCATTTGGGACGCACTCCTCACCTTGTGTTGCCATTGAATGTCCGATTGAACGCCTCGCGCCGACGCTGGTGGCGACCGCAGCCGTAGTTCCGCGATCAGGTGCGGAATCCCCTGGAACATTTGCTATACGTGCTAAATTGGCTTTGAGAGGAAGCAGTCATGCTCCAGACGGTATTGCGGCCCCTTTCGGAGCTTCCGGCTATTTCTGATCACCGCCGTCGCTACGGGTGGGAGTAGTATCGCGGTCGAGCATAAGGCAGCAAAAGCCCCCAGAGTTTGATGGCGGATGATCCACGTCAATTGTCTATGAAGCTCCGAAGAATTCTGCACCGATGCGGATGTTTGAGCTTACGTAGCGCCTTGGCCTCAATCTGCCGGATCCGCTCGCGGGACACCGAGAACTGCTGGCCGACTTCAGCGAGCGTATGATCGCCGCTCATCCCGATGCCGAAACGCATGCGAACTACGCGCTCCTCGCGCGGGCTGAGCGTGGCGAGGGCCCGTGTCATCGTGTCGCGTAGATCCGATCGGATCGAGATGTCGATCGGCGATACGGCGTTCTGGTCCTCGATGAAGTCACCGAGCCGCAAGTCGTCCTCGTCGCCGACCGGCGTTTCGAGCGACAGTGGCTCTTTGGCCATCCTGAGCACATGCTGCACCCTGGCGATCGGCATGCGAAGTTCCTCGGCAATCTCGCCGGGCGTCGGCTCGCGACCGATCTCGTTGAGCAGGCGCCGACTCGTGCGCAGGATCTTGTTGAGCGCCTCCAGCATGTGCATCGGAATGCGGATGGTGCGCGCATGATCGGCGGTCGAACGACTGACTGCTTGGCGGACCCACCAGGTGGCGTAGGTCCCAAATTTGTAGCCCCGCCGGTAGTCGAACTTGTCGACCGCCTTCATCAAACCAATATTTCCTTCCTGAACCAGATCGAGGAAATGCAGGCCGCGATTTGTGTATTTTTTTGCTATCCAGATGACCAGGCGCAAATTCGCCTCGACCATTTCCTTCTTTGCCTCGTTGGCCTCGCGCTCGCCCTTTTGCACTAGGTTGGCAATTCGTCGAATCTCGCCGATCTCGAGGCCGGTCTCGCTGGCGAGCGCATTGATCTCCGACCGAATGCCGTTGATGTGCTCCGCTTCCCGGGCAACCATGTTCTTCCAGCCACGGGTGGGGAGTTTCGACACACGGATAGCCCAGTGCGGGTCGAGTTCTGAGCCGTTGTAGTTCCGGAGGAAATCCTCGCGAGCGACGTTGTAACTCGCCGCGAGGCGTATTAGGCGTCCCTCACAGCTCATGAGTCGCCTGTTGACGTCGTAGAGTTGCTCAACCAGCGCATCGATGCGCGCCTGGTTGAGCCGCAATGACTTCACCTCGGCGATGATCTCTTCCTTCAACCTCTTGTACTTGCGTCCTTGCGCAGGGGAGAGCATCTCGTCGTGCAGTTTGTTGTGGATGTCCCGGTTCTGCAACCGGCGAAGGCGGTTGTACCTGTCGGCAATATTATCGAATGTTGCCAGCACCGTAGGCGTGAGTTCGGCCTCGATGGCGGTGAGCGACATCGCATTTTCGAGGTCGTCGTCCGTGTTGTCGTCGCCACTCGCTCCTTCGTCCAGTTCTCTCTCGCTGCAATCAGACTCGATCGTGGCTGGCGGTGCGCAAGTTAGAACGGGCTGGGGCGCGACCTTGGGGTAAGGTGGCGCCGTGGCCGATGCTGCTGGCGATATGGCGGTTGGAATCGCCTCGGCGCCCGGACCGGCATAGGTTGCCTCAACGTCGATGATGTCGCGCAGGAAAATCTTGCCGTGGTTGAGCATCGGACGCCAATGCTGTCGCACTTTTTGTTGGCGCTCCCCATCGAACCCCGACAAGCGTGTTGCTCTCGCCTTCATCTGGTGGCTCGTCGTGCACTTCGGCCCTCTCCGCTAATTCGGCTCGCCGTGACCCTACAATGACATTCCCATAGCAAAAAAAACGCAACGGCGGGCAAAAAGACTTGGTGCGTCGAAATTAAAGGTCTGGCTATTCGCTGTAGATCAGCGCATAAGTGAATGGCGGCTCGAATCCAGGTGCGCAAAGGTAGCTGAAGCAGGAGCGCGGAATGGTTGCGCTTTGGCTCAGCCCGGTGGAATAAGAGTCCTGAAGTCGATCCCTAAAAGGCCATCGTCTCGCGCGGGCACGTCTCCGGCGTAAGACAAGTCAACTCAAGCCGCGCTCTGATGGCGCGCAACGCGCGCCGTATGTCGTTTCAACCCGGCCAGAAAATCGCAAGTGGTGGTGGCGTCTTTGATTCGGTCAATTCGCTCTACCTGAACACGAAAGGAATGTTTCTTGCAGGTATTCGTTCGCGACAACAACGTCGACCAAGCTCTTCGGGTACTCAAGAAGAAAATGCAGCGCGAAGGCGTTTTTCGCGAGATGAAACGCAGAAGATTTTACGAGAAGCCGTCCGAAAGGTCGAACCGGGAACAAGCTGAAGCGATCCGCCGCGTCCGCAAGCTCGCTCGCAAGAAGGCCCAACGCGAGGGACTTATCGCTGCGCGCGCGGAGTTCCGCCTCAACCGTGATGGCAAACTGCATCAGCCGCGATCGCTGGTAGGGGACTTCGGACGAAGCGCCGCGTTAGTATTCACTTCTTGTCGCGCAGGCGCCAAAGCTGAAAGCCTTCTGCATTGATTGCTTTCTCGATCGCATCGCGCGACAAGTTGTAGGGGGGAGCATTGTCCGGTGATATGGTCCCCGTAGCAGTCCAGGGGCCATGTTGGCGCGGAAGTTTGTTCACATCAGGGTCGCCGGCGAAGGCGCGCAGCCGGTCCGTGGTCTCCGATTTGAAAACATAGATGCGCATGGCGCACGTTACCTCACGTTACCTAAATGGGGCGAGTTTCGAAGGCCCGGCAATGTCACAATCGATCCCGGCACCGCGACAAATTGAAGGGCGAAGTACGAACCGCTCCTCAATCGTCCAATTCTTACTGTGACGGAAAACCGCGACAGCCTCAAGGACAAATCGTTCGTTCGAGCTTCCAATTATCGCAAGTAGCACCAACAAGCGTACTCCGCGTGACAATCTTCTCGCCGACGCTCATGGGCTGTGCCGTCGTTACAGAACGTACCCGCTGGCAGCTTTCCAATGACAATTCGGAATGTGACCTCGTCATTAGCTGGCACCAAACCGGCACCATCAAAAATCAGCCGGGGTCAATTCGTACGATCCCTTTCGGTCGCGCCGATATGCTTTCGCCGCAGCCGCGTATATCAAGTCGCGGTGCGAATCAAAGGCCTTCAGAAGTCCCGACTCGTTGGGTTGACTCCTCGGCTCGATGCGTTTCAGTGCATCTTCATTCACGAAAAATGAAACCTCCATGGCTCCATCATGGCCCCAAAACCGAACGGCCCGCAGCGTCGCATCATAGGAGCGACTTTGGTTGGGAAAGCTAAGTGACATCGTTCCAGTACCGCATTGGCACCGCCGTTTTACCCGCCTCGGCACCCTGCGGCAATGCCGCGGATGGGCCGAGGCTCGATCGAGCCACGCGTACACAGCCTGTACCCCGCGGTCCCGTTATCACCCGCTGCCGCGGTCGTCAGGTAGGGAACTCAGTCAAGAGCTGTTTGAGGGCCTCTTTTCCCGCTCGGTTAGCCGCCTCAACGGTTTCATAGAGGACCGCTGAACATTCTATCGGGCTCTTTCGACCTGCCCGATATATCTCCCATCTCCACGGTTTCGGAGGCGGCGCGCGGTTCTTAACAACGACCGAAAAGTCGGTTTGATCGAAGAGAATGCTCATGGCTTGCAGTATGCGCCCGGCAGCACTCGAATGCTAGCGGCGTCAAGCCGCCCCATTTTCAAACTGTAGCGACGAGCAGACAGCATCGGATTTGCGGTCTTATCGGTGGGCGCCGCCGCTAGGCAGCCTGGTCGCGGCCCTTGTTGTGCTCGCGCGCGACCCCTATTGTGCGCGGTCAACATTGGAGACGGAAATGGCTACAGGTACCGTGAAGTGGTTCAATCCGACAAAGGGATATGGGTTCATTCAGCCTTCTGGCGGCGGCAGGGACGTGTTCGTCCACATCTCAGCCGTTGAGCGGGCCGGCCTCAGCTCGCTAAACGAGGGACAACCCGTCGAGTACGAGATCGAGAGCAATCGGGGGAAAGAGTCTGCGGTCAACCTCAAGATCAAATGAACGTTTTGCTAACGCAACCAGCCGAGCTTACCGCCTCAGAATGTCGAGCCTGTGGTGCGTGCTGCTCATTCTCGCCGGAGTGGCCACGGTTCTCATTGGAAAGCGACGCCGATCTCAACCGAATCCCCCACGCGTATGTCGATGGCGACCTAGGACGCATGCGATGCAGCGGTAATCGCTGTGCGGCGCTTGTGGGAGAGGTAGGCATCTCCACTGCATGCGCGATCTACACCGTGAGGCCTGACGTTTGCAGAGCTTGTTTGCCCGGAGATGACTCCTGCAAAATCGCACGGCGGCGCTTCAATCTTTAAGGGGATTAGCATGGTCCGGTTCGCGAGCCCGGCCACGTTCAGAACGGCTTCATACCTGGATATTTTACCGCAACCTGATGCCCCTCGCGGGCCAGCAACAGCGCTCTCAGTCCAGCGTTTCAGCTTGGTACGCCAATCGCCGCCACTGAAGCGCGAGGACTGCGGCGGATTACTCGCTTACCTCCCGCGTCTTGGGAATCCCGATTCACTCCGGCCGGGACATGCTGTAGCTGACGGTCTCGGTCGAATTGTAACCATTCTTCCTTGGGCAACGTTATGTTCGTTGTGAATGACCCGCCCAAAGCTGCGCGCGTGGAGCACGGTCGCGGTCTGGCCGGTCTTTGCCGAAGGCAACAGAATCGATACCGCGCGGCGCCTCGTTCGATCCGCCGTGGCGACTTTGCTTACGCGCCGGACCCCTGCGGTTCGAGTCCCGCCGCTTGGCATTGACAGGTGATTTGATAAAGGCGCTCGTCGTGGGAGGAGGCTTCGCCCAACGTTGATCGGCGCGTCTGTCGCTCACCGGAATAGTCATGCGAATAAGCTTCTCGATATCGCGCAGGAAGACCGCCTCCTCGCCGTCGCACAGCGAGATCGCGACACCCTCCGCGCCCGCGCGCGCCGTACGGCCGATACGATGCACGTAGGTTTCCGGCACGTTCGGCAGGTCGAAATTCACGACGTGGCTGACGCCATCGACATCGATGCCGCGCGCCGCAATATCCGTGGCGACGAGCGTCCTGACTTCGCCTTTACGAAAAGCCGCGAGCACGCGTTCCCGTTTGCTTTGCGATTTGTTGCCGTGAATCGCTTCGGCGCCGATGCCAGCCCGGATCAAGCCACGCGCGACCTTATCGGCGCCGTGCTTGGTCCTTGTGAAGATCAGGGCACGGTCGATCGTTTCCCGCCGCAACACTTCGATCAGGATTGCCGGCTTTGCGGAGCGATCGACACGAATAACGCGCTGCTCGACGCGTTCAACCGTCGAGGCGACCGGCGCCACCGCGACCTTGATCGGGTCGCGCAGCATGTGCGCGGCGAGTTCCGCGATGGCTCGAGGCATGGTCGCAGAAAACATTAGCGTCTGCCGCTGGGTCGGAAGCTTAGAAACAATCTTACACGTCGCCCAATCGGAGCGCATTGCTCTTCACAAGATCAAGCAACCGGCCAGGCGTGGCGACAAGAACATCCGCGCCATTGAGGAGAGCGCGAACCTGCACGCCCATCGATACGCCGCCGATCGCCAGCGCGGCTCTAACGCGCAGGAAGCGGCCATAAGTGTGGAAGCTGTCGCGGATTTGGCCGGACAACTCGCGCGTCGGGCTGAGCACCAGGATTCGGCAGCTCTTGCGTGCCGGCGGACCCGGGCTGGTGGCGAGACGGTGCAGAATCGGCAGTGCGAATGCGGCAGTTTTGCCGGTCCCAGTTTGAGCAATTCCGATCACGTCGCGGCCTGACATGACGGTCGGAATCGTCTGCGCTTGGATTGGAGTCGGGGTGAGGTACTGTTCCTCGGCGAGTGCGCGTGTGAGCGCGTCGTTAAGTGTGAAGTCCTGAAAGGAGGTCAATGAAGAAGCTTTCTTGCGTACGCGCTTCTACAGCCGCTACGCGAACGCGCGGCGGCCTGTACTGGGGGTGAAACAAGACACCCCGCGCGATCTGGGCTGTCAGTGAAATCGAAGAGCGAGCCAGAAGCCGTTCGAAGGTCCCCTACACGCGGCTCGCCGCTGGCCAATTAGGCCGCATTTCAACATATGGACATCCGATGTGTTCGTTTCAAGGCGTCGCGTCGATCAACCGGCGCGCTCCTTCTCGGCTGCCTCTTTGGCCAATCGAAGCGCCTTCAATCGCGCTGTCTTTTCACGAACCATTCGGATGTTGGCTTGATATTCCATCATAGCCTCTTTGCCTTCTTTAGCACGCTCTTCCTTTCTGAAACTTGCTTCGGCACGGGCTCGGGCCTCATTCGATCTGCTTGTCAATGTCGTCTCCCTTTCGGCGACCAAGCTGCGGCAATGGACCAATCAATTCATCGGTCCTCATCAAGCTACCCCGCCATTATTTATGTTCATTCTTCAGAATTTAAACCCGTGCGGATAGCCAAATGACCCTTACGGAGTCCCAAGTGACCCTTACGGAGTCAAAGAATGCCCTCGCACATCCGTCCAATTGATTCTGACAAGCTCCGCTACTTGGGCGGCGAATGGACCTGGCAGCGCTGTTGGTCGATCTCTCTTCCGTACTGCGAGGTCTTGCCATCTTTGGATTGGCAACAACGTCGAAAGAGACTTTTTGTCCCTCGTTGAGGCCATGCATCCCTGCACGTTCGACCGCGCTGAAGTACACGAAGACATCCCGGCCGCCGTCATAAGGCTGGATGACGGCGCTCCTGACGCAGCTTCCCGAGCGGGGCTGGCTGTTCCAGTAGATCTGCGCGCGCACCGGTTAGTGACCCGAGGCATTTACTCACGTCTGCCCGCTCCGATCTGCGACGGCGTCGTTCCACATTAGCGTTTGCGGGAGTACTCGTATTGCACTGCGAGCCATGACTCACCGTTGCCGTCGGCTCGGGTCCAATACTGCTGCGCCATCTGGTGCTCCTCGTTGCCGCCCGTGATAACGTAGTTCGACAACACTGTCCGACCCTCGACTTGGTCTCCGGCGCCGACAAAACTGAGCGGCGCAAATTCGAGGGTAAGCTTGCCAATTGTCTGTTTGCCGAAGCTCACCGCGGGCATGATTCCTACGGGAAAACGTGTGTCGAGCGACACGTACTGCCAGCGACCTTCGACGCGGAAATAGGTCAAATAGGAGATGCGGCTGAAGTCCGGCGTCTCCGAACCGGGCGCTGGACGCATTATCTCTTGGAGATAGGGTCCGATCATCCGTCGTTCAGCGACAAGTCCCGCTGAGACGATGGGGGACGCATCCGGGGTGACACGAAGCGTGGAGACGACGCTCCAGATTCCCGTCCATCGCGCGAGCTCCAGAGCCTCGGGGCCCGGTTGCGACATCCACTCAGCGGCGCTTGGGCGCGCCGGCATATGGCTCTGGGCCCAGCCCAGGGGACTCGCCGTTGAGAGTGCGACCACCAATGTCATGCCGTAAAACACGGTCAGCCTGTGCATGCCAAACTTCATAGTGTGTCCTCCATAAGGTGTGCAGCAGGGCCCGTCCGGTCGGCGTGGTCAACGCAGGGCGAAGCAGCCGCGCAGCCTGGCAAATGCCGTATCCAATGCCGTATCAAGGAGGTGGCCGACCATCGGCTTTCTGCTGAGGGAGCTGGCGTGACCCTATGCGGAGCGGAACATGGATGGTCCTTGGAAACGTAAATCTGCCAAGGTCTTGCTCTGAATTTTCGTCTTACAGTGGGTTCAGCGAACGGTTCAGTGCGATGACATCGGCATGAACATCGGCATAGGCCGGCTTGTTAGCAAAGAGCCTGCCATATTTCTCCCTCCACTCGTTGTCACGTATCTTCTCCGCCTTACCCTTGACCGCTGCCCTGATCCCTTCCCGCGTCTTTTCCGCATCATAGTCGCAGCAATAGGCGGGCGTTGACGGCTGCTGCCGCCACGATTCCTCTAGCGAACCGCCATCGACCGGATCGAACCCCATGTCATTCACCAGGCCCATTACGATCTGTTTGGCCCGAGCATCATCACCCGCGACGGGGATAGCCAGCCGATCTGGCGAGCCTTCGGGCTTCCCCAGTTCAGAGAGGGCGTGGAACATGATGCTATTGAACGCCTTGAAAATGGGGCGGCCAAGCTGCCGCGATGTCCAGACGCTTTCCGGCATACCGGCGTCGATCTCCGGAACGTGCGGGTCGCGCACGTCGGGGTAATAGTTCCCCGTATCGATGATCACCACGCCTTCCGCAGCCCGATTGAACAAGTCGTTGGGCAGCTTCGCCACGGCGGGAAAGGGCATAGATAGCAACACGACGTCCGCGCCTTCTACGGCCCCGTAGATATCAGCAGCATCGGCCCCGATTTCATCCGCAAATTGCTTGACCGCCTCGGGGCCGCGCGAATTGGCGACACGCACGCTGTAGCCCTTCTCGCTCCATCTGCGCGCTATAGTTCCCCCCATCTCACCAATGCCAATAACGCCGATCTTCATAATTACACCTTCCTGGTGTTGCTTTCAAAAATAGTTCCCTGCGGATCGAGGTAGTGTGTGCCGATCAAACGCGTCTCATCGTGCGGCTTTATTCCCAGCTGTCGAGCCTGATATCGTTTGGATGGGGCGCGCCTTTTCCGGTTTCGAGAAGCGACTTCAGGCTCAACAGAAAGACCGCCCACTTGGTGCTGCAGTGGTGCATGAACTCCACCGGCTCCTTCCAACCTTGTTGTTTGAAGAGGACGATGGTCCAGTTACCTTCCTGCCTGAGATGCCAACTTACTTTTGTGCCAATCCATTCTGCGGGTCCGTCGACCACTTGCCACAGCACGTGCTTGGCGGGCTGAAGTTTAAGAACCTTCATGTCGATACCGCCGGCCCCAAAGCGGAACTGGATCACTCCGCCGACTTTCCCCGCCTCCCCTTGCGTGTCGGTCGTCCACCAGCCGCAGAGACCTTCGAGCGTGGTCAATGCCTTATAAACATCATCCAGTGACGACGATTTGATTCCGACTTTGTGTAGAATATCCGGCATATTCCCTTTCTCCCTCTGCTGTTGTTGATCACGTCGTGCACGTAGTGCCGGGTGTCGAACGGTGGGAGTGACAAGTGTGGCGGGATTCATTGTCCAACCGTCTCGGAGACGTCGACAGACCCGAGCTCCCGTTCCGGCCATTCATTGAGAGCGTTGCGCATGGCTCGCCCCAACATCGCTTGCGATTCAATCCCATGCGATCTGCGGTCGCTGACCGACCAACAACACGGCGGCCTCGCGATATCTTCGTTGATCCGTGATCATCGTTCATCTGTGATCGACTGCAGGAAATAATCCCGTCTTGACCATAAGGAAAATTCATAGTTGCTATGATGATCATGCGAGATTTGAATTTAGCATCCGTCGATCTCAATTTGCTGCCCGCCCTCGAGGCGTTGCTGCATCGACGCCACGTCACGCGCGCTGCCGAAGATGTCGGTCTCAGTCAACCGGCGATGAGTCATGTGCTCGCGCGGCTTCGCCGTGTTTTGGACGATGACCTCCTGGTGCGCGGCCCTTCGGGACTCGCTTTGACTCCCCGCGCGAAGGAGATCGCACCCCGCGTGACCGCGATTCTTAACGCGGCGAGGGTGATTTACCGCCCACCACCGTTCGAACCTTCAAAAGTCCGTCGGGTCTTGCACCTTGCCGGCTGCGATTGGCATTCGATACTTTTCGCTCCGGATTTGATGAATCGCATTCGAGAGGAGGCGCCCGGGATCGAATTATCGATCGAGAACTACACACGAGACGTTTTCAAGCGGCTCGTTGATGGATCAGTCGATCTCGTCTTTTTCAATGCGGAGACGCCTTTGCCGCCCGGAGCGGTCTCGACTGTAATCGGTGAAGATCGCTACGCACTCGTGATGCGTGAGAAACACCCAGCCGCCGCGAAGAAGTGGACG
>WNGJ01004038.1_pt1 | contig 15220 bp, 20 predicted proteins | sample 5400611 | NCBI WGS metagenome assembly WNGJ01 (sample SAMN13153375, study PRJNA577476) | soil metagenome | isolation source: 40 cm soil or saprolite under Garry oak tree replicate 1 | place: USA:California | collected 2016-06-15
CCCAGGTCGCGGTGGTCGACACCAATCGCACGCTGGGCCGCAACCGCGACCTGCGCCAGCGCGGGCTCATCGCGCAGGCCGACGAGGACACCGCCCAGGCCACCTACGACTCCGCGGTGGCTCAGCTCGAGGCCTCGAAGGCCCAGGAGCAGGCCCAGGTGTCGACAGTGCGCGCCGCCGAGGCCCAGCTCCGGGTGGCGGAGGCGATGCTGCAGAACGCGGTCGCGCAGGTGGCCCAGAACGAGGCGGCCCAGCGCCAGGCCCAGGTCGACCTGGACCACACCTACATCCGCGCGCCGGTCGACGGCGTGGTGGTGGGCCGCACCGTCGACGTCGGCCAGACGGTGGCGGCGAGCCTCCAGGCCCCGACCCTCTTCACGATCGCCCAGGACCTGCGCAACATGCAGGTCGACACCAACGTCGACGAGGCCGACGTGGGCCGCGTCAAGGTGGGCCAGGTGACCAGCTTCACGGTCGACTCCTTCCCGGGCCGGACCTTCACCGGGGAGGTCGTGCAGATCCGCAAGGCGCCCCTGGTCGTGCAGAACGTTGTCACCTACGATGTGGTGGTGAGCGCCAAGAACCCGGACCAGCGTCTCCTGCCCGGCATGACCGCCAACGTGCGCATCGTCATCGACCAGAAGGAGGGCGTGCTGCAGGTGCCGAACGCGGCGCTTCGCTTCCGCCCCCCCGGCGTCGAGGCCACCGAGCGCGAGCGGCCCGCCCGACCCAGCGGGCCCGGCGGCGGGGGCGGCCGCGGCGGCGGGGCGCCCGCCGGGCGGGTGTGGGTCCTCGGCTCCGACGGAAAGCCCGCCGCGCTGTCGCTACAGCTCGGCATCGGCGACGGGACCTACACCGAGGTGGCCCGCGGCGAGCTCAAGGAAGGCCAGCTGGTGATCGTGGGCGTCGCGGTGCCGGGCGACCGGCCGCAGTCGCAGACCGGGGCCGCCCCGCGTCTCCGGTTCTGAGATGGCCGACGCCCTCATCGAGACGGTGGACCTGGTCAAGGACTACCACCTGGGCTCGCGGCGCATCCACGCCCTCCGCGGGGTCTCGATGACCATCGCCCCGGGCGAGTTCGTGGCGGTGATGGGCCCGTCGGGCTCCGGCAAGTCGACCTTCATGAACCTGCTCGGCTGCCTCGACGCCCCGAGCGCGGGGCTCTACCGGCTCGACGGGCTCGACGTCTCGCGCATGGGCCGCGACGCCCTCGCCCACGTGCGCAACGAGAAGATCGGCTTCGTGTTCCAGACCTTCAACCTGCTGCCGCGCACCTCCGCGCTCGAGAACGTGGAGCTGCCGCTGCTCTACAGCGCGGCCCTCCCGCGCGACCGGCAGGCGCGCGCGCGGGCCAAGCTGGCCGCGGTCGGGCTCTCGGAGCGGGAGCACCACCACCCGGCCCAGCTCTCGGGCGGCCAGCAGCAGCGGGTGGCGATCGCGCGCGCCCTCATCAACAACCCGGTGCTCATCCTGGCCGACGAGCCCACCGGGGCGCTCGACTCGCGGACAAGCGTGGAGATCATGGCTCTCTTCCAGGATCTCAACCGCGAGGGCATCACGATCGTGGTGGTGACCCACGAGGCCGACATCGCGCGCTACGCCGGCCGCACCCTGACCTTTCGGGACGGCCACCTCACCCACGACGAGCCGGTGTCCGATCGTCTGGTCGCCCGCGAGCTGCTCGCCACCCTGCCGAGCGGAGAGGTCTCCGACGAGGAAGACGTGGAGACCGAGGTGGCGCCCACGTGAACGTCCTGTCCAGCGCGCGGATCGCGGTGCGGGCCCTGCGGGTCAACAAGCTGCGCAGCGCCCTCACCATGCTCGGCATCGTGATCGGGGTGGGCGCGGTCATCACCATGGTGGCGGTGGGCGCGGGGGCTCAGGCCCGGGTGGCCGAGCAGATCCAGAGCCTCGGGGCCAACATCATCGTGATCTGGCCCGGGACGGTGAACCTCTCCGGGGTGCGGCTCGGCGCGGGGGCCCAGGCGACCCTCTCGGAGGACGACGCGTGGGCCGTCCAGCGCGACATCCCGCTCGTCGAGGTGGTGGCGCCGTACGTGCGAGGCAACGCGCAGGTGGTCTACTCGAATCTCAACTGGTCGACCGGCATCCTCGGGATCACCCCCGAGTACTTCCACGCGCGCGACTGGGAAGTGATCGAGGGCCGGATGCTCACCCAGGAAGAGGTGGACGGAGCGTCGAAGGTCGCGCTGGTCGGCCAGACCGTCGCCCGCAACCTGTTCGGCGAGGAGGATCCGCTCGGCCAGGTGATCCGGATCAAGAAGGTGCCCTTCACGATCATCGGGGTGCTGGACCGCAAGGGCCAGACCACGTGGGGCCAGGATCAGGACGACCAGATCCTCATCCCCATCACCACCGCCAAGACCAAGGTGCTGGGCGGCAACCAGGCCAAGGGCCGCGCGGTGGGCGCGATCACCATCAAGGTGCTCGAAGCCGATCTGATGAAGGCGGCCGAGAACGAGATCCGGGAGCTGCTGCGCCAGCGCCACCGGCTGCAGCCCCACCAGGAGGACGACTTCAATCTCCGGAACCTGGCCGAGGTGCTCCAGTCCCAGGAGGCCGCCTCCCGGGTGCTCACCATCCTGCTCGCGGCCATCGCGTCGGTCTCGCTGCTGGTGGGCGGCATCGGTATCATGAACATCATGCTGGTCTCGGTGACGGAGCGGACCCGGGAGATCGGGCTGCGCATGGCGGTGGGCGCGCGGGGCCGCGACATCCTGGCCCAGTTCCTGGTGGAGGCGGTCACCCTGTCGCTCATCGGGGGCGCCATCGGCATCGGCGCCGGCCTCCTCGGCTCCTACGCCATCGCCTACTTCGCGGAGTGGCGCACCCTGCTGCAGATCGAGGCCGTCCTGATCGCCTTCGGCTTCGCGGCCGGGGTGGGCATCTTCTTCGGGTTCTACCCGGCGCGCAAGGCGGCCGGGCTCAACCCCATCGACGCGCTCCGGTACGAATGATCGCCCGCCGGCTGCTCGGTGCCGCACTGGCCTGGGCCGCGCTCGGCGCGACGGTCGACGCCCAGACCTACTCCCCGCAATCCTCTTCCCGCCTCGCGGTGAGCTTCACCACCGAGCGCGTGGGCAGCGGCCGGGTGCTCGTGTACGGGGAGGTGCGCAACGGAGCCAGCTCCGCGTGCGAGCGGGTCATCGTTGGCGTGGAGGGCCTCGACGAGAACGGCCGCGTGGTCAGCCGGGGCCGGGCCTTCGTCTTCGGGGTCGTCCCCTCGCGGGGCTCGAGCACGTTCGAGGTGCGCCTGTCCTCGCCCGGCACCGAGAAGCGCTTCCGCGTGGAGATCGAGTCTTTCCAGTTCGCGTCCTCCTCGGGGAACTGACACCCGCGGTTGTGAAGAAGCGAAAGAAGCCCGCCTCATCCCGCCGCCGGCGTGCCCGCCGCCGGGCGCCCCGCGTACGCGCCGCCGTCCCCGCGCCGCCGTCCCCCGCCGCGCCCGCGCCTCCCTCCGCGGCGCCGGCGGGGCCAGGCGCGACCCAGGTCGAGCAGCGCGGGCTGCCCATCGTCACCGCGCTGGCGCGCATCGCGCGGACCACCGATCCTCCGCGCGCGCGCCTCGAGCGGGCGATCCGTCTGCTCCTGGCCGCCTACGGCGAGAGCGACCCGGACTTCTCCGGGCTCTTCCTGACCGGCTGGGCCCGGGCCCGGCACGACAAGCAGTTCCGCCTGACCCTGGCCTGGCAGCGCGAGCATATCCGACTCTCCCTCGAGGAGATCCTGGTCGAGGGCGCGCGGGTGGGCGGCTTCCGGACGAATCTGGACGCGGGCGCGGTGGCCGCGGTCATCGTGGGGGCGGCCGAGGGCTGCCTGCTGCAGGCCGTCACCGAGGGCGGCGCGGTCCCGGCCGAGCGCCTGGTGCGTACCCTGCTGACCCTCGCCCTCAGCGGGGCTTGAGCTCGATGCGGTAGCCGTCCGGGTCCTGCACGTAGAGCGAGGGGCCGCTCCCGAAGGCCCCGCGCCGCTCCACCACGTCGCCGTCCACCGTCACGCCACGGGCGCGCAGGCTGTCCCGGACCGCGGCCAGGTCGTCGCAGTGGATCGACAGGCAGAAGTGATCGAGGCCGCCCCCCTCCGCCCGCTCGCCGGGCAGCAGGTCGATGAGCTGCTCGCCGAAGCGCAGCTGCACCAGCGCGATGCGCTCGTTCACGTGGTCGAGCGTGCAGCCCAGGAGGTCGATGTAGAAGCGCTGCGAGGCCGCCTGGTCGCGCACGCGCAGCACCAGGTGATCGAGACCGAGCGGCTCGAACCCGCGGCTCATCGCCTGAGTCCCACCGCGACCAGGCCGAGGACGCCGGCGACCATGCTCACCCCGTTCAGGAGGCTCGACAGCCGATGCAGCCGCGTGAAGGCGAGGCCCTCGGTGGAGACGACGCCCGCCGCGGGGGCGGCCTGGCGCAGGGCCTCGCGCGCGGCGTGCGCCGCCGGTAGCACCACCCGCCACGCGTAGAGCGTGCTGCCGAGCATCACCGCCACGAGCAGCAGCGAGAGCCAGCCCCCGCCGCGGCCGTCCCGGAGCAGCAGCCGCGCCAGCAGGGCCAGCAGCGCGAGCGCGCCGAGCCCGGCGCCGACCGCGTAGTAGCGGGGAAATACCGCGGCCACGAAGCGGCCGGCCGCCTCGCGGTCGAGCGTGGTGAACGCGACGGGCGCGACCACCGCGGCGAAGAAGCCCATCACCCCGAGCCAGCAGACGATCGCCGCAGCGGCCAGGAGCCTCATCGGGCTTACCATACCGGCGGCGCGCCGACACCGCAAGGCGCGCCCGCGGTGCGCTCGGTTGACAGTCCGGGTGCGGTCCCTCTAGCATCGGGCGCGATGCGCCTCCCTGCGCGCGCCCGCTTCTGGTACGCCATCAACGCGGGCCATTGGGGCCAGACCAAGGGCGTGGTGCGCTCGCTGTTCCTCCTCCCGGAGGTCCGGAAGGGCATGGAGACCGCGCTCGAGCTGGATCCGCGCTTCCCGCCCGCCTACGCGCTCGCGGGCACCGTCTACTACGAGGTCCCGGGCCTCTTCGGCGGCGACCTCGAGAAGTCTGAGGCGCTCTTCCGGCGCGGCCTCGAGGTGGACCCGCGCTTCACCGGCCTGCGCCTCGGCCTCGCCCGCACCCTGATCAAGCGCGGGCGGATCCCGGAAGCCCGGCGCGAGCTGCCGGCGGTGCTCGACGAGAAGGCCCCCGGCAACGTGGCGGACTGGACGCTCAAGGACGCGCCCGAGGCGCGGGCGCTGCTGGCGTCGCTCGCGGGCCGCTCGTGAGCATCGGGCACACGATCCGCCGCCTCCGCCGGGAGGCGCCGGCCTGGCGCGCGACCGCGCTGGCCCTGGTGGCGGATCAGTTCCACGACCCGTTCCGCGTCCTGATCGCCTGCCTGCTCTCGCTCCGCACCAAGGACGAGACCACCGGGCCCGCCGCAGCGCGGCTCTTCGCGCTGGCCGACACCCCCGAGCGGCTGCGGCGCCTGAACCCCCGCACCATCGAGCGGGCGATCTACCCGGTCGGCTTCTACCGGACCAAGGCGCGGGTGCTGCGCGACGTGAGCCGCGACCTGATCGAGCGATTCGGCGGCGCGGTGCCGGACGAGATCGACACGCTCCTCACCCTCAAGGGCGTGGGTCGCAAGACCGCCAACCTGGTGGTGACCCAGGGCTTCAACAAGCCGGGCATCTGCGTAGACGTGCACGTGCACCGGATCTCGAACCGCTGGGGCTACGTGACCACGCGCACCCCGGAGGAGACCGAGATGGCGCTCCGCCGACGGCTCCCCCGCCGCTACTGGATCGGCTACAACGATCTGCTGGTGTCCTTCGGGCAGAACGTGTGCCTGCCCGTCTCACCCCACTGCTCGCGCTGCCCGATCCGCGCGGGCTGCCCGCGCAAGGGCGTGCGCCGCTCCCGCTAGGGCCGGGCGGTCCGGGCGCGCCGTCTCAGCCCGCGCAGCAGGACGAGGGCGTCCCGGTCCGCCCGCGGCTCCGGGTCCTTCGGCGTCTCGAGCGCCATCGGGACGCGCGCGAAGCGCCGGTCGGTCATCAGCAGCCGGAACGCCTCCACGCCGAGGTGACCGCGCCCGATCTTCTCGTGCCGGTCGAGACCGGAGCCGAGCGGCTGCTTGGCGTCGTTGAGGTGGAAGGCCACCACCCGCTCGAGCCCGAGCCGGCGCGCGCACTCCGCCATCGTCGCTCGGTAGCCGGCGCGCGAGCGGATGTCGTAGCCGGCCGCGAAGAGGTGGCAGGTGTCGAGGCAGATCCCCACCCGCTCCGGCTCCCGCACCGCCCCGATCACCGCGGCCAGCTCCTCGAAGCTGCGCCCGACGCTGGCCCCGCCCCCCGCGGTGTTCTCGAGCACGATCCGCACCCGCTGCCCGCGCGTGCGCTCGTGGAGCACGTCGATGGCGCGGGCCACCCGGCGCACCCCCTCCGCGAGCCCGGTCGCCCGGTGCGAGCCGGGGTGGATCACCACGAAGGGCAGTCCCAGGGCCTCGGCGCGCTCCAGCTCGTCCTGGAAGACGTCCACCGCGCGATGCCACTCCGCCGCCACCGGGGTCGCCAGGTTGATCAGGTAGCTCGCGTGGGCGAAGACGACCCGGATGCCACTCGCCTTCCAGGCCGCGCGGAACTCCCGCACCTCGCTGTCGGTGTAGGGTCGCGCGGTCCACTGCCGCTGGTTCTTGAGGAAGATCTGGACGACCGAGCAGCCCACCGCGAGCCCCCGCGTGAGCGCCCGGGACAGGCCCCCCGCGATGGACATGTGGGCGCCCAGCCAGTCACGCGTCGAGCTGCCGGGCGACCTCATGCAGCTCGCGCTCGAGCCGGCGCAGGCGCCCGCTGAGGGCCCGCCCGCGGGGCTTCTGCCGCAGCAGGCCGCCCTCGATCAGGGAGAGGAAGGCGGCCGAGATCTCCTCCGCGCCCCATCGGCCGCGGGGGTTGTACCACTTGTGGACCCAGTTGACCATGCCGAGAATCGCGAAGACGACCAGCCGCGGCGGCACGTCGCGGAAGACGCCGGCGCGGACCCCCCCGGCCACGATGCGCTCCACTCCCTTGTCGTAGCGGTCCTTCTGGGCCGCGAGCGAGCGGGCGAACCGGGCGGGGAGGTTCGCCTCCTCGCTGAAGAACACGGTGAGGAAGGACCGGTTGGCGATCACGAACCGCACGTGATGGCGGACCACCCGCCGCAGCTGGTCCTCGGGACCCAGGTCCGAGCCCAGCACCAGGCTCAGGTCGCGGGTGAAGGCCTCGATGGTCTCGCGCGAGATGGCGGCGAGCATCGCCTCCTTGGCCCGGAAGTGGGTGTAGAGGGAGGCCTTCGACATCCCGAGGCGGGCCGCGATGTGATCGACCGTGGAGGCGGGGTAGCCGCGCTCCCGGAAGAGGTCGGCGGCCGCGCGCAGGATCTGGGCCCGGGTCGCCTTGCGTCGCGCGTTCATGGCGCCCCAGTCTACTTGACACCCCCCGGGCCCCGTGATAAAAACCGAAGAGTATAGAAACTAGACTGGCTGGTTTTACTTGGGTCTTCCAGTCCCCCCAGGAGGTGCCTCCATGGAGCGTCGCGTGATCCCCGGCACGATCGACACCGTGTTCGAGTTCGACTACTCGGTGCAAGCGGAGGACATGCGCGGCCTCTACGAGAAGGCCAAGCGCGACCAGTGGAACGCGAGCCGCGACATCGCCTGGGAGACCCCCGAGCCCTCCGACGGCCGCGTGCTCTCCGACGAGCTGGTGGACATCTACGGCAGCAAGATCTGGTCGAGCCTCTCCGAGAAGGACCGGGTCGAGCTGAACCGGCGCATCGCGGCGTGGCGCCTCTCGGTCCTGGTCTACGGCGAGCAGGGCGCGATGCTGGCGTGCAGCCAGATGGTGAACATCGTCACCGGCACCGACGAGAAGTTCTTCCAGGCCACCCAGGTCATGGACGAGGCCCGCCACAACGAGGTGCTGGAGCGCTACATCCAGACCCGCCTCGGCGGCACGCACTACCCGATGCCGGAGAACGAGCGGGTGCTCTTCGACACGATCCTCACCGACTCCCGCTGGTACATCAAGACCATCGCGCTCCAGCTGGTGGCCGAGACCTTCGCGGTGGCCATCTTCAAGATGATGCAGGAGGCCGCCGCCGATCCCCTCCTCCGCCAGGTCTGCAGCCGGATCCTGCAGGACGAGTCGCGCCACATGGGTTTCGGCATGCTGGCCCTGCCCGACATCGTCAAGGAGGCGAGCGACGCGGAGCGTCGCGAGATGGAGGACTTCACCTGCGTGGCGCTGGAGAAGGTGCTGACCGGCTTCTTCCCACTCGAGGCCTACCGCGACGTCGGCTTCACCCCGGCCCAGATCGAGGAGGCCAAGGCCTACCGGCGCGACGTGGCCGCCCGCAACGACTACGCGGTGTACCGGAAGTTCTTCAAGCGCGACATGCACACCTCGATGGTGAACAACCTCGCCCGCATCGGCCTCCTGACCGAGCGGGTGCGGCCACGGCTGTCCGCCCTCGGCATCGAGCTGCCCTCGGCCGCGGCCTGACCGCGGGCGGCGCCTAGCCGCCGAACAGCTCGCGCAGCCGGCGGTCGCGGTACTCGAAGAGGCCGCGGACGCGCCGGCCTCCTCCGAGCGCGTGGACGAAGCGCCCGAGCGCGCCACCGTGAAATCGGTACGTGACCCGGTCCTCCACCCAGGTGCCGGGCGCCGCCCCCGGCTCGTCGCTCCGCTGACCCTCCACGAAGCGGTGCCGGTGCTCCCAGCGCCCGAACGGCCCCCGCAGCTGCACGTCGACGAAGCGATGGGGCGGGTCGAACTCGCGGATCATCACCCGCCACGCCACGGGAAAGACCGGGACCCGGAAGTCGAGCACGGTTCCCGCGGCGAGGCGCGGCGGCGGCGGCGCGATCCAGCGCGGGCGCGCCCACGCGGGGTGCATGCGCGGGAGATTAGCCGCGTCCGCGAAGAAATCGAATACCTCGGGGCGGGGTCGCGCCAGCCACACGCGACGCTCCAGGATATGGTCCGGCATGACGGCCGCGCTATCATAGGCGGGTGCCCGACGCCGGTCAAACGCGAGCCTACCTCGCACTCACGCTGATCTCGGCGCTCTGGGGCTCCTACCCCGCCTTCGCCAAGCTGGCCCTCGCTCACTTCCCGCCCTACGTGCTGGTCGCGCTTCGCTGCTCGCTCGCCTCCGCGTTCCTCACCGTGCTGCTCTTCCGCCGCGGCTGGGAGGAGTTCCGCGAGCTGCGCGGGGCCGACCTGCGCACTTTCGCGTTTCTCGGCTTCGCCGGCCTCTTCGTCTCCACCGGCGGCACCTACCTCGGCATCGCGCTGAGCACCGCGGCGAACGCGGCCATCCTCCAGGCCGCGACCCCGGTGCTGGTGGCCCTCGGCGCGCGCTTCTACCTGAAGGAGCGTCTGCGCCGGCGCCAGTGGGCGGGGGTCGCCGCCTCGATGGCCGGGGTGCTGCTGGTCATCACCCGCGGGAGCTGGCGGGCGATCGCCCACCTCGACCTGATGCCGGGCGACTTCATCCTGCTCGTCTCGCAGGTGGGCTGGAGCGCGTACACCATCTACGGCAAGCAGGTGCTCGCGGTGCATTCACCCGCGGTGGCCACCACCGCCTCCTACATCCTGGGCTCGGCGATGCTGCTGCCGATGATGCTGGTGGCCGCTCCGTTCTTCCCCCGCCCCGACTTCACCTCCCGGACCGCGTGGCTGGTCGTCCTCTACCAGGCCATCCTCGGCGCGGTCGCCCACGTGTGGTGGTACGAGGGGATCAAGGCGGTGGGCCCGAGCCGCGCCGCGATCTTCATGAACCTGCAGCCGATCGTGGGCGTGCTGCTGGCGTGGGTGATGCTGCGCGAGGCCGTCGAGTGGCCGGAGGTGGGCGGCGGCGCGCTGGTCCTGCTGGGCGTGGCCCTCACCACCCAGGCCCCGCTCGCGTCACCGGCACCGCCGCCGACGCCTAGGTCAGCTTCTTGACCTCGGCGAGGATCTTGTCGGGATCGGGCAGCTCGCCCTTGCCGTAGCGCTCCGTGAAGCGGATCACGCCCTCCTTGTCGATGACGAAGGTGGCGCGCACGTTCGCGTTCCAGTCCGGCCAGTAGACGCCGTAGGCGCGGACCGCCGAGCGCTGGATGTCGGAGAGGAGCGGGTAGTGGGAGATGCCGACCGACTTCGCCCAGTTCTCGTGGCTGAACGGGCTGTCCGTGCTGATACCCATGACCTGGGTATTCGCCGCTTCGAAGTCGCGGATGCGACGATCGAAGGCCGGCATGCAGGTGGATCAGCCCGGGGTCCAGTCGAGCGGGTAGAACAGGAGCACCACGTTCTTGCCCCGGTAGGTCTTGAGGCTCACGTCCTTGAGCCCGATCGTCTTCAGCGTGAAGTCGGGAGCGGGATCGCCCACTCCGGGTGCCTTGCCCTCGCTCATTGCGCTCATCCCTCTCTCACCCGCCCGAAGCGCGGGCGGAAGTTGGTCGTGGCGCGCGCACCGTCGGCGCCCGGCTCCTCGCCCGCGCCACGCGCGCGCGACGGACGCACCGGCATGGGCGGCTTGCGCCGCCCCGTCCACAGCTCGCGGCGGCGCGCCTCGAGCGGCGCGTCGTGCTCCCCCAGATAGCCCGCCGCGGTGACCACGCGCCCGGTCTCCCACAGCCGGCGGAAGCGCTCCGGGTACGCCGCGTCCCGCAGCGCGTGGTGATCGAGGATCACCCGGCAGCCGGTCTGATCGATGATCCGCAGCAGGTGCTCGATCCCCCGGTCCACCAACTCGGCGCCCAGCTGCGACTCGAGATAGGCGGGCGGGCCCGACAGGTAGAGCAGCGTCGGACGCTGCCGCGCCAGGTAGGCCGCGGCCACCGGCGACAGCGGGCCCTGCACGTCGGAGGCGTGGACGAAGCGCGTGCCTTCCCGGCGGTCTTCGACCGTCAGGGCCACCACGTAGCCGAGCCCGGTGCCGTCGGGCCCGTGGCTCAGCGGCGGGGAGGCCTGCAGCACCGCGTCCACCGTCTCGAGCCGCCGGCCCTCCGCAGCGTCCGTCGGGCACGAGCCCCCGATCACGCTCCAGAACCGCTCCGCGCGCTGGGCCTGCCGGCCGGCGATGTGCCGCTTCGGATCCTTGGCCCAGACGTGCCGGCCCGCGTAGAGGCCGGGGTCGTGGCGGAAGTGATCCTCGTGGTAGTGGCTGATGAAGATCAACGACGCCCGCGTCGCGTAGGTCGAGATGCGGTCGTTCGCGCGGCGAAGCGCCTCCCACTCCTCCTCGACGGGCGGGAGGTTGAAGCGGCTGGGAGCGAGGATCGCGCCCGGATCGATGAGCACGCGCGTCTGCCCACACTCGACGTAGGTGGCCACCGAGCGCACCCCCAGCGACTCGGCGGCGAGCGGGGTGACGATCATCGCGTCCCGGTCAGATGCATCGGCCGCCGTCGACCGGGAAGACGCTGCCGGTGATCATCGCCGCGTCGTCGGAGGCGAGGAAGAGCGCGGCGTGGGCGAGATCCTCCGGCTTGTTGAGCCGCCCGAGCGGCACCGTGCCGCGGTAGCGGGTCATGCCCTCCTCGTCCACCTGCTTCTTGCCCATGAAGGTGGCGAGCATCGGGGTCTCGGTGGCCACCGGGGCGATCGCGACCACGCGCGCCCCGAAGGCGGCGAACTCGAGCGCCAGGCTCGCGGCCATGACGTGCACCGCACCCTTGGAGGCCGAGTAGCACTGCACGCCCGGCCGCGGGCGGACCCCCGAGGTGGAGCCGGTGATCAGCAGCACCCCGCCCTTCTGCGTGCGGAACACCGGCATCAGGTGCTTGGCAGCCAGGAACACTCCCTTGACGTTCACCGCCATGATCTGGTCGAAGACCGCCTCGTCCACGCTCTCCACCGGCGTTGGGAACTGCGGCACCCCCGCGTTGGCGTAGAACACGTCGAGCCGGCCCCAGCGCGCCACCGCCTGCTGGATCGCGGCCTGGTTGTCGGCCGACTTCGACACGTCGGCCCGGATCGCGAGGGCCTGGCCCCCGCTCCGCTCGATCTGCTCCGCGGTAGCCTTCACCGCGTCTTCGCGGACGTCCACCACCGCCACCCGCGCGCCCTCGCGCGCGAACAGCACCGCGGTCGCCTGCCCGATGCCCGAGCCCGCTCCGGTGATCAGCGCCACCTTGTCCTTGAGCCTCATGCCGGCCCTCCTTTGGGATCGCTCCCGGCGGGATCGCTCCCGGCTTCCTTGATGTCGACGATCGTCCCGCCGGTCGCCCGCACCAGCTCCTGCGGCGCGATGGGGAACACGCACTCGGCCAAGCCCGCGGCGGCGTACACCAGGTCGTAGCCGAGCAGGTCACGATCGACGTAGATCGCGAGCGGGCTCGCGAGCCCGATCGGCGGCACGCCGCCGATGGTGTAGCCGGTGGCCTGCTTCACGGTGGCCGGATCCGCGCGGCGGATCTGCCCGCCCGCCAGCTCGGCCAGGCGCCGCTCGTCCACCCGGTTGGCGCCGGAGGCCGCCACCAGGAGCGGCCGCCCGTCCGCGGTGAAGACGAGGGACTTCACGATCTGGCCCACCGTGACCCCGAGCGCGTCGGCGGCCTGCTGCGAGGTCCGCACGTGCACCGCGAGCTCGATCACGCGGCGATCGAGCCCGTGGCCGGTGATGGCCGCCTGTACCTTCTCGACCGCGGGCTTCACGGGCCTAGAGCACCAGCTCCGCCATCAGCTCGAGCGCCTCCGGCTGGACCGCGCCGCAGATCAGCGTGGTGATGCCGGAGCTCTTCCAGCGCGGCAGCCGCTCGCGGATGCGTTCCTTCGGCCCGCACAGCGCGACCTCGTCCACGAGCGCGTCGGGCACCGCGGCGGCGGCCTCGTCCTTCTTGCCGCCCAGGTAGAGATCCTGGATGCGCTTGGCGTCGGCCTCGTAGCCGTACCGGCTCACCAGCTCGTTGTAGAAGTTCTTGCCGCGCGCCCCCATGCCGCCCACGTACAGGGCGAGCCGGGGCTTGACCATGGCCCGGCACGCGGCCGCGTCGGGCCCCAGCACGATCGGCACGGTGGGGGCGACGTCGAAGCGCGCCAGCGATTTGCCGCCGCCCGCCGCCTGGAAGCCGGCCTCGAGGCTCGGGGCGAACACGCTCATGCGCTCCGGCGAGAAGAACACCGGCAGGAGCCCGTCCGCGATCTCGGCCGCGAGGGCCACGTTCCGCGGACCGATCGCGGCCAGGTAGATCGGGATGTCGCTCCGCCCGTGCAGGATCGACTTGAGCGGCTTGCCGAGCCCGGTGGCGTCGGGGCCCGCGTAGGGGATCTGGTAGTACTCGCCCTTGTGCTCGACCGGCCGCTCGCGCTTCCAGACCATGCGAACGATCTCGACGTACTCCCGCGTCTTGGCGAGCGGCTTGCCGAAGGCCACCCCGTGCCAGCCCTCCACCACCTGCGGCCCGGAGACGCCCAGGCCCAGGAGGAAGCGCCCTCCCGAGAGCTGGTCGATCGTCAGGGCGGTGGTGGCGGTGAGCGTGGGGGTGCGAGCCGGGATCTGCATGATCGCGGTGCCGACCCGGATGCGCTCGGTCCGGGCCGCGATCCAGCAGAGCGGCGAGACCGCGTCGGAGCCGTAGGCCTCCGCCGACCACACCGAGTGGAAGCCGAGCCGCTCCGCGTGCTGGACCAGCGACAGGTCGATGCCGAGCTGCGAGCGCGAGTAGCCGATGTTCAGTCCGAGTCGCATGTGTCCTCCTCAGAGCCGCTCGAGGGCGGCGATGGCGAGTGGGCGCCCCCGCCGCGGGCCGGTCCACCGGTGCTCCCGGAGCCGGATCCGGCCCCGCCGTGCCACGACGCCCTCCTGCTCGAGCAGCACCCGCTGGGTGAGCATACCGCCCACGTTGGCCCGCCGGCTGATGCCGCCCTGCGCGTTCACCACCCGGTGCCACGGCAGGTGCGACGGCGCGTGCTTCATCGCCTGCCCCACCGCGCGCGCCGCCCGCGGGTACCCGAGCAGCGCCGCGATCTGGCCGTAGGTCGCCACCTGCCCTCTCGGGATGCGCTCGACCAGCCGGTAGACCGCCGCGTGGAAGCGCTTCATGTCCGTTCCAGGCCGAACTGCAGCTCGTACAGTCGTGAGTACAGCCCTCCGAGGGCGAGCAGCTCCGCGTGACGCCCCGCTTCGCGGATCAGTCCGCGGTGCAGCACGAGGATCCGATCCGCGCGCTGGATCGTCGACAGCCGGTGGGCGATGACGAGGCTCGTCCTCCCCTCCACCAGGCGCGCGATCCCGACGCGCACCAGCGCTTCCGATTCCGGGTCGATGCTCGACGTCGCCTCGTCCAGGGCGAGAACGCGAGGATTATAGATGATGGCGCGGGCGATGGCCAGCAGCTGGCGCTGCCCCTGCGACAGGTTGAGGCCGCGCTCGCGCAGCGCCTCGTTCAGTCCGCGCGGCAGCGTGGCCACGAACCGATCCGCGCTCGCCGCCGCGAGCGCCCGCTCCACCGCGGCCCGATCCACCGCCCCGTCGCCGGCCAGGCGCAGGTTGTCCTCCACCGTCCCCGAGAAGAGGAACACCTCCTGCGGGATCAGCCCGACGTGGCGGCGCAGCGTGCGCAGGTCCCACTCCCGGACGTCCACCCCGTCGACCAGCACCTGGCCCCGGGTGACGTCGTAGGCGCGGATGAGGAGCCGGGCGATGGTGGTCTTGCCCTCGCCGGTCGGGCCCACCAGCGCCACCTGCTCGCCGGGGGCCATGCGGAACGAGCAGTCGCGCAGCACCCACTGCTCCCCTTCATAGGCGAACCACACGTTGCGGAACTCGACCGCCGGCGTGCCCGGAGCGGCCGGGCGAGGAGCCGGCGTGCTCTCCGGACGGCTCGTGATGGTCGGCTGGCTGTCGAGGAGACCGAAGACGCGCTCGGCCGAGACCGTCGCCGCCTGCATCACGGTGTACTTGGCCCCGAGATCGCGGATCGGGAGGAAGAACCGCCCGGTGTACTCGAGGAAGGCGACGAGCCCGCCGAAGGTGAGCGCCCCGGTGACCACCTGCCCGCCTCCGTACCAGAGGAGCAGGGCCACCGCGGCGGCGCCCAGAGCCTCGACGGTGGCGTAGAGCGAGGCGTCGTAGAAGGTGGAGCGGAACTGCCCGCGGCGCAACGCGCCCGACAGCTCGCCGAACATCTGCCGCTCGCGCGCCTCTGGCGCGTGCAGCAGCTGGAGGACGAGCTCGCCAATGCGTGACGCCGAG
>WNGJ01010330.1_pt1 | contig 15219 bp, 14 predicted proteins | sample 5400611 | NCBI WGS metagenome assembly WNGJ01 (sample SAMN13153375, study PRJNA577476) | soil metagenome | isolation source: 40 cm soil or saprolite under Garry oak tree replicate 1 | place: USA:California | collected 2016-06-15
GCATTACTCGGTGGGTTGAGGCGTGGGCTAGAATGTTACCTCCTGCGGGTCGTGTGGGGTCTCCGAAGAATGCTTGTGGGTTGGCCTGGACCTGGTTTGTTACTACGACTGCTAGGTTGAGGGCTTGGGCTATTCGGAGCAGTTTGTGGAGGTGGCTGTTTAGGCGTTGTTGGCGTTCGCTTAGCGATTCTCGTCCTATGTATTCTCCTCGGAAGTGGGAGAGGATGGAGTCTACGACTAGGAGTTTGATCTTTTCTTCTTGGCAGATCTTGAATGCATGGTCGACTGTGAGGATCTGGTGGTCGCTGTTGTAGACGCGGCTGTAGATGATTCCGTCGAGGATCTTATCGGGGTCCAGCTGCATGGCCGTGGCCATCTGGTAGACCCGCTGGGCTGCGAAGGTTCCTTCAGTGTCGATGAAGAGAACTTTGCCTTCGAGGCCCCCGTCTTTGGCTGGTAGTTGTGTCATGACGCTTAGTTTCATGCATATCTGGGATTTACCTGCGCCGAACTCTCCTACGAACTCGGTTATGGCCTGGGTTTCTAGTCCGCCGCCTAGTAGCTTGTCGAGGTTGCTGCTGGCGAAGCTGAGTCTCTGGAGGTCTTTCCGTCTCTCGTAGAGCTGTTTTGCTGTTATGAAGTCTGTCTGGATTGTTTCGCGTGCTGCTCTGGAGATTTTGACTGCGACGCTGTTTTCGAGGCCTGCTTTGTCGATGAGTTCTCGGATGGGGGCTATTGCGAGGGAGGCGATCGAGTCGTAGCCGGCTTCTCGGAGCTTGTTGGCGGTTACGGGTCCGACGCCGTTCAGGTCTTGGATGTCGACTATTGCTTCTGCCAATGACTATCTGTTCTGCGCGTTGGCTGGGTCTGGGCTTATCTCTCGATGTGAGGAGTGAAAGTAATCGTGCCTTTTTTCGGGAATCCACCCATCCGGTTCTTCTATGACTGATGGTTTCCAAAGAGCTGGTTTGTGTCGCGGGAATTTTTTTATTTCTAAATTCTGGAGGGGGTCGTCTCGCTGTCTGAACCGTTTCTGGGCGAGATTATCGGTTTGTGTTGCAGAACGGGCTTGTCGGCTGTTTTCAGTAGTTGCTGCGTGGCGGCCCTCCAAGGGTGCGAAACCAGCCGCCTGGGACCCCCCTCCCCAATTGCTGATCCAGGCTTATTCTGGGCGATTTTCCAGAATGGATACTTTCCAAAGAAGCTGTACTGTGTCGTAAGAATCAACGCCTTTGAGATTTCCTGGCTGGTAGCGGGTTTGGTAACCGTGGATGGTAACGTTCTTGTCAAAAGATTTGCGCGTGTATCAGTGGCTTGACGGACGGAGGTCTCGGCGAATTTCGGTTGTACCGGAGACCGTTGAGCGGGAGCAGCTTCGCTTCGAATCGTAGGCTGTCACGCCTATTTCGATCTCTAGGTTCAAACCCCCGAAAGAGGTTTCAACCCTCACAATTTCTAAGAAGCATCTCCCTTTCAAGTTCAAACCCTTTTCTGGGGACTCGAACCTAGTATAGCCCAGATTGGTGGTTGAGAGTTCTCAAAAGGGTTTGATCATGCATTTACTCGAGGCTTCTGGACGTGCCTTCCCCCGCTCAGGCATGGAGATTTGCCGGATGTTGAATCTGCTCACCTCTTCTTGTTACTTCTATTCAGTGTCAAGTAAGCAGTGACTGCTGCGAGCATGGTTGCGATTAGTCCCACATAGGGGGCTACCAATATCAATTTGTCAACAGCCAACACTCTCCCACCAACGGTAGTCCCGCCGTCAGATATCACACTCACAGTGTTCCCGGCAGGGGCCCCCCCGCCGTTCGAAACAAAGACCCAACCCTTCCCGCTATCATATGCCACGCCGCAGGGGCCTGTGCCTACGGTGACATTTGCTACCACAGTGTTCGTAAAGTCAGAAATCACACTCACGGTGTTTCCATTGCCCTGACCGCTGTTGGTGACAAAGACCTCGCGAGTCCCGCTATCATATGCCACGCCACATGGAAATCCTCCAACTGTGATGTTCGCCACTACAATGTAACCCGTGTCCGAAATTACGGTCACAGTGTCTGTGGAAGTGTTGCTTTGGCCATTGTTCGCGACGAAGACCTCTCCTTTGTTGTTGTCATAAGCCACTCCTTCAGGACCGAGTCCTACGTTGACCGTGGCCACAACGGTGTTAGTCGCGTCCGAGATCACGCTCACAGTGGCCGAATTCCAGTTGGTAACCCAGACCACTCCCTTCCCACTGTCATACGCGACGCCATGGGCTCCCTTTCCTACGTTTACAGTCGCCACAACGGCGTTAGTCGCGTCTGAGATCACGCTAACGGTGCTTAAGGCGAGGCCCGCATTGTTGGCAACAAAGACCTCTCCCTTTCCGCTATCGTACGCTACGCCATAGGGTCTGTCCACGGTGATATTTGCCACCACAGTGTTGGTCACGTCTGAGATCACGCTCACAGTGCCAGAGCCATAGTTCGTGACAAAGACCTCTCCCTTTCCGCTATCGTACGCTACGCCATAGGGGTTTGTGCCCACGGGGATGGTTGCCACAAGGTTGGGGGTTATGTCTGAGATAACACTCACACTTTTTGAGTTGTAGTCTGCGACAAAGACTTCTCCCTTGCCACTGTCATACGCCTCACCAGCGACAACGTGGCCAATTGGGATTGTTGCAACCACGACTAGATCGGCCCTGGCCATGGGCACAAATGAAATTGAAAGCACGAGTACAGCGAGAAACTCTAAAGCGAAAATGACTCTGAATCCAAGTGGCTTGCTTCTTGCATTCCAAGGATGATAATTTACATTCGAGGACCCGTCGCTCAATCGATGTAACAACGCCTTCGATGACTTTGCGGTAAGCATTTAACGGCGGGCAATCAATTGCACTCAGATGGCGTATTTGTAATACAGTGCAATGAGACCCATGTAGATTAGCCTTCGAAGCTGAAGGTCACGGAGTTGGGTGCCACTGTCTCAAATCGAACCGTTCTTGGAACAGTTACCACCATCATGGTCGAGACGAATTCCTTGACGAATATTGAGAAGTTCAGATTGATGTCGTGGTGTACGGTGTAGTAGTGCATTTTTCCATCATAACGATGCTCGTACGCGTCGAAGTGGCTGCTCCAGAGATCCAAGAACTGGAGGACGGTCCCGAAGCTGATCTGCTGGAACAAGTAGAGGACGTGCTCCCGACCAGAAGTCTCAGCAAACTTCCTTCCGAGATCCTCCAGCTCCGGCTTGTCTAGCACCTTGAATACGTCCCTTAGGAGATCTTTACTGACTGGAATCAGTCCGAGCCTCCCCGCGTAGCGCCACCAGTCAGCATAGCGAAACAGGATCTGAGAAACCAGAGTGTTTAGACTCGTCCGGTTCTTCTTGGCCTCTTCCTCAAGGTTCTCACGGAGGCTGCTATCTATGCGGAACGAAACAGTATCGGTCGTTAACCTAGGCTTAGATTTCTTGAATGTGGGGGCAGATGTCGAGGGCCGTTCGGACTGCTTGTTCGTAACAACCCCAAAGACTGCCACCAAGCTTGTCCAGATTCCGGAGGCTACATGTCCGGATGGGACCGTATCCGGCACTCCTACTGACAATCTGACAGGTTCAACCTTCATAATGCAGAGGCTTCGGAAGTCCAAGAGCAATTCGCCTCTGTTAAGGCCAACAGAGAAAGCTGGATGTTCCCTTTGGGGCAGATCATAGCCGTTCGACGACAAGTAGTCGTCGTTCCAGCTTGAGCACTGCAATTCGGAACTCAATCCTGGATCCAAAGTATTGTCTACTGCGAGGTCGTCCCCGGACCCCGGCGACTGAACCGTTGAATCGTCCGTAGAAGAATAGAAGCCGCCTGCATTAGTGACGAAGATGTTCATCTGCGTGGTCCTCGACCCGAGAGAACTGGCCAGCAGTAATGGAAGGACCGCGGCGACAACAAAAACGAACGAAACATTCGTTGCTTTCATCTCGTTCCCCTACGTTTCCGAGAAGAGCAGGATTGAGCAGCTTGTCATCACAGAGCTCGAGAAAGGCGATGCTAGTAGTGGATGTCCGCTTGCCCGCAAACCTGACGCACGGTGATCATGCTGTTGTCTTAAGTTTTGCCTACTAAGCGCCATCAGACCGAGATGAAATACTGAGATAGCAGCGGCTATAGTGCCCCGAATTGTCGCATGCCGGGGAGGAAAGAAGACGGTCAAATTCGTTAAAGGCAGGAGGTAAGTTTTGTGGCGCTTGGACATTTAGCAATTTTCTAAGACGTGTCTAACCGATAAGCCCCAGTTCAGCATTCGAACGTTATTGGAATCGCGCCGACCCTGGCGTCAAAGAGTAACTGGACAACATTTGCATTTCTCTGTCTTGGCAACATGGCTCAAGAGTCTATCCACCACTAGAAGGCCTCTGTGTATGAGTTGTCCTGAGCATCCCCGGAACCGCTCTCGGATTCGTTACTTTCTGCAGAAGTCGAATTCTCCTAAAGAAGGGGTTTGAACTTGCGTTTGATCCCACGCCCGACAGTCTGAACCAGCTCGTGCAATCACGCCAAGGATGCTGAGCCTCTAGACGAAGACTGTTGGAAATGGACAGCGAAGGAACATTCAGATAAAAGAGACGACCTTAATCGTGAATGAGCGTCACGAATTTGGAAAAGAGATCTGGGCAGGCGCGCGTGTCAAAGTCTATAGAAGTGGCGACCCTAGCGGGGGGCTGTTTCTGGTGTACCGAGGCAGTCTTCGACCAGTTGAAAGGGGTAATGAAGGTTGAATCCGGCTACTCTGGCGGCAATGTCGCAAACCCGAGCTACGAAGACGTCTGTACGGGAGACACGGGTCACGCTGAGTCGATCCAGGTAACCTTCGATCCTAGTGTCGTAACATACGCCGACTTGTTGAGAATCTTCTTCACAACGCATGATCCCACGACGCTGAACGGGCAGGGAGCAGATGTCGGGACCCAGTATCGCTCCGCGGTCTTCTACCGTAACCCTGAACAGGAAAGGGTTGCGCGGCAGGTCATACAGGAGTTTGAGCAGTCGAAGGTCTGGAAGAGGCCGATCGTCACAGAGGTCGCGCCCTTCAAAGACTTCTACAAGGCCGAGGACTACCACCAGGAATACTACGCAAAGAATTCTAGGCAACCATATTGCCGAGTCGTGATCGAGCCGAAGATCGCGAAACTTCGCGAACACTACCGGGAGAGACTGAAACAGTAGAATTCGGAACCTTGCGCCGTTTCAGTCCAACAAGACTTATCTTTCCCTCAGCTTTTCCGTCTACGAGTACAACATGATTGATATTGTCACTCGATTGACCGCGTAGCTGATCTTATGTCCGAGACTCTGGATCGACAACAGCGATGGAAGCAACAGCGAGACGATGCTGACCGTCAACGAATCGGCGGCGCCTACATCCAGCAGCCGCGCTAGTCGAGGAGGAACCCCTCTTCAGCAAGGGATACTGGCGATGCGCAAAAGGATGCAGACCCTTCGGCATGGGACTGGCCCGGACGCCTAGAGAGTGTCCGTATTGTCATTCGCAGCTGGTGGCCTGGGTCCCAGGACCATAGTCTGACGTGACTTGACTGGTTCAAACTACAAATAGCGGTTTTCAAAACCCCAGCCTTGGCGGGAGCTGCTCATGCTGGAGATGAGGCGCCTTGGAAGAAGCGATCTTGAGATAACCAAGGTGGGAGTCGGAACCGCTCCCATAGGCTCAACACCAAACTGGAGAGTCTACTGGGGTCCCCAAGACGAGAAGACCGCCATCCGGGCTATTCAGACTGCCCTAGACACCGGGGTCAACTGGATCGACACAGCCCCATTCTACGGCTGGGGCAAGGCGGAGGAGATAGTCGGCAAGGCAGTCAAAGAGAGGAGAGAAGAAGTCTACATCTTCACAAAATGCGGAACGATCCCTGATGGGAAAGGAGGGTCCACAGAGAACCTCAAGCCCGACATGATCAAACGCGAAGTGGAAGCAAGCCTCGGAAGGCTTCAGACCGACTACATCGATCTCCTCCAGTTCCACGACGCAGACCCAACCACGCCGGTGGAAGATTCTTGGCGGGCGCTTCAGGAACTTATCCGCGTCGGAAAGGTCCGATACGGCGGGCTGTCAAACCACACAGTCGACCTCATCGAGCGAGCCATGAAAGTGGGGCCGGTTACGTCCAATCAGGTCCAGTACAATCCGCTGCAGAGAAAGATCGAGAAGGACATTCTGCCATTCTCGCAGCGAAACTCGATAGGAGTACTTGGATGGGGATCTTTGGCAGAAGGCTTTCTGACCGACAACTTCAGCGTAGGTAAACTCGACCCTAAGGATTTCCGAAGAAACCACTGGTACGCCCAACCCGAGAACCAGGCCAAAGTTGCCAGGGTGAGAGATACACTAGCCAAAATCGCCCGAGCCCACAACAAACCCATGGTCGACGTCGTCGTTGCCTGGGAACTGACGCACCCTGCACTCACAGGCGCCATCATCGGAATACGCAGCGAGAAAGAGGCAAAGGAGATGACAGGTGGAACTGAACTTCTCCTGAACAGAGATGAGATGCAGGAGATCGACAAAGCATCAAGCTAAACCGAAGACAGCAATGTTGGGTCTTCCCTCATATTCGTTGACCTCGACCATTGGTCCACCAGAATCCGGAAAGACAGCTCTGAATCGATGGGTCCTAGCCACAGTAATCATCGGATTGATAATCGTCGGAGCGTTATTCTCTCTGATCTATTTCTCAACCGCCCAAGTGTCGTCGAAGACTTTCTCTTACATTCCTCCTCCAGACGCAAACGGAACCTATGGCACACTCTCAATCTCCGACGTCAACGGTCTCGTAACGATTGTCCCGTGGCTCCAACCAAACGTCCTGATCAATGGCACGGTCACTGCAAGAGGTCTCGGCTCATCCTTGTCGACAGTCAACCTCAGTAACTCTAGCAGCAATGGAGACGTCGCCTTCCACGCCATGTTTCCTGCAAACGCGGGTTTCTTCTTCTCCCAGAGCTATAGCGTGAACGTCAACGTATTCGTCCCATCAACAATCCGTTTCACGTCGGTTCAGGTATCAAATGTGAATGGGGGCGTGCGAATCGAGAATCTCAATTCGACGACGGTCGACTTGAAAACGGTGAATGGCGCCGTGTTCGTTGGATGTAGGTACTGCCTGAACGTGACTGCTGCATCAACTAACGGAAACATCACAGCTACATTCCCCACCCTGGTCGACCAGGGATCTTACAATTTGACCGCTACAAACTCAAACTTGGCTTTCACCGTTTCTTCTTCAGCCTCGTTCAGGCTCAACGCCAGCGTCGTCAACGGCTTCATTCAGATCTCAGGCTTCCCAGACATAATTACAACCAACCAAACCTCGCTCAACCATACGTTCGGAACCGACGGGGCAAGCGTGAACATCAAGACCGTTAACGGGCAGATTACGATAACTGGAACATAGATCCATCCCTACGTTCTGCGGCCTGAAGATAGCGAACTGGTTCTCAGAGGACTACTCCGAATAGAATACTGCTCCTTTAGATATCTTGTCTCTCAAGCTCTGCGAGCACATCTTCAGGCGCATCTCCCAACTGTTCGCTAGCACTGACTCCACTTTCAAGGCCAGCAGGCGACACATCTGCGCTTTGAACTCTGATGCGGTCCTCAACATCTGGTCGGTCGCCCAATCGCATTAGGTTCTCTTTCTGAATCCGCTGGATCAGCAGTATTGTCGCGCCCACAGTCATGCCAACAAGAAGAGCCTCGACTTGGCCCTGAAGGAGGGTGCCCAGCCAGGGATAATTGCCGTCGATCCAAGATCGAAAGAAGATGTTGGACAGATACTCGTTACTGAAACCGGCCATCAATACGGCTATGACCACGAACTGTGCCAGAATGATCGCGTAGAGCACATGCACGAAACCTTCACGATACGATTGCATACCGAAGGCTTCTAGAAACTATGGGCTGGTGTCTCTCATTAACAATACGGGAATCGCTCATGCCTCGCATGGATGCTCGCGTGGAAAGGGTTTAACAGACCGGGCGCAAGACGCCGGTTATCTTGACTCAGCACACAGTCTCGATGGAGTTCCGAGACTTTGATCCGTCGGACTATCGGAGATTGGCTGAGATTTACGACGCGATCTTTCCTGAACGGTCGAGGAGCATTGATGAATGGCGGTTCTATGACGACAGCCTCGACAAATCAAGGTACTACTTCAAACGCTACACTTGCTCGAGTACCGCTAACGGGGCGGTTCTAGGCTTTGGAGAGATGTGGAACCCGCCCTGGATGTTTCACCCGAACAAGTTCTGGCTCGACGGATGGGTCGACCCTAAACATCAGGGTCAAGGCGTCGGGAGAGCAATCTACAAGACACTTGAGGCCGAGCTGAAACGCCGCGCCGCGACAGTTGTCTGGATGGGCATCAGGGAGGACATGAGCCGGCCAGTCACGTTCGCCCGGAGGCGCGGCTTCAGTGAGAAGATGCGAGGCTGGGAGTCGACGATCAACCCCTCACATGTAGACGCTACAAAGTTCGAAACCTATTCAGTAAAGGCCACCAGGGCAGGAATCGAGTTCTCGACACTAGAGCGAGAGCTCCGAGAAGACCAAAAGTGCTACCCTAAGCTGTACGAGCTAGTGCAGACCGCCTTTCGAGACGTGCCCATTGCGGATACTCCCACCGACACTCCCTATGAACAGTGGATCACGTTTGAGATGAAGAATCCAAATCTGGTGCCTGAGGGCTACATCATAGCTAAACATCATGATCGGTATGTGGGCACGAGCGTCGTGTGGCGGCTGAAGAAGGAGCCTCGAAGTCTCTACCAGGGACTAACCGGGGTTCTCCGAGAGTACCGAGGTAAGGGCATAGCCATGGCATTGAAGCTGCGGGTCTTGGATTTCGCCCGGAAGAATGGCTTCGACAACATCCGAACCTTCAACGCATCAACCAACGAGGGCATGCTAGCAATCAACGCGAAGCTCGGATTCAGACGGGACTCCGCCTGGATCACTTTTGAGAAGAACCTAGAATAGGAGCATCTGTTAAACGACAAAACAACTACCCGTCCTAAGACTGAAAGGTTCTCCATACGAGATAGGCTACAATCACGGGAGGGCTGCCAAAGACAAGATTCTCCATAATCTGGAAGTCTACTTCCGCCGATTCAAGAACGAAACTGCGTTACCAAGAGACGAGGCCCTCTCTCGAGCCGGCAAATATCTGCACATGATCAGACGTGTCAGCCCAGCATACGCTCGAGCGATGGAGGGAATTGCGTTGGGATCGGAAACCAAGCTCCTCGAGATTGCTGCTTTGAATGTTCGCTATGAGTTGATGTACAGCCAGTTCGCAAAGGTAGGTCTGAAGCCTCTTCCCGTTTCCGACGGCTGCACAGCATTCGGAGCCATGCCCGAAGCAACAGTCAGGCGTCACGTGCTTCTAGCCCAGAACTGGGACTGGATCCCCCAGGTGGAGGGATTGTTTCTGAAAATTCGGCCTCAGACAGGTCCTCAAGTGCTCTGCTTTACAGAGGCGGGAGTCGTCGGGGGAAAGATTGGGCTGAATTCTGAAGGGGTAGGGCTGGCAATCAACGGACTAGTGTCCAACAAGGACGACTGGGAGAGGCTCAGAAAGCCGTTCCATGTGAGATGCTGGGAGATTCTAAACTCGAGGACTCTCAAAGAGGCGCTCGGAAAGATTACCAGCGGGGAAAGGTCTTGCTCGGCCAACTTCATAGTCGGACAACAGAAAAAACTCGGATCCGGCAGAATTGTCGATATGGAATCAGCTCCTCAGTCGACACTAGCGCTCTCGCCCGAGCAGGGAGTGGTTGCCCATACGAATCATTTCTCAGATCCCGACAAGCTTGGTGTGAAGCAGGTACTGGATGAGGAGCGAAGGTCAACACTTCACCGCTACCGGAGGATAAACCAGCTTCTCACGCCTATTAGGGGCGGAAAGGAGAAGCTGAACATGACAAAGGCTGAGGCATTGCTGAAGGACCATGACGGTAGACCAGAGTCGGTGTGTCGCCACGCGAATTCTGCGTTTCCTGAGGATGAGCGATACCAGACGGTCGTCTCTGTGGTAATGGATCTCTACACCGGCCAGCTCAAGGCGACCATGGGCTCGCCATGCGAGAATTCCTACCAGATCCTTCATCTCTGACAACTAGTACAGATCGCTCATTTCTCTCCGACTCCTGTTTCAGTTCTGTCAGTTTCTCGATTTCCGAGGATAGATTATCACAATCCATCACACATCTCACCACATGTAGACATGACAGATATCAGCAGGGAGCCCGGATTCGAGTCTGGACCCGGAATGAATGCTAAGTTCATGCAGACCCTTGAGAAAGGGGTCTACATGGAACTGAAGGCTATGGCCAAAGAGAGAGGGGTCACAGTACAAGAATTCTTGAGAGCAGTGATAGTACCTGACTGGATGCGGACCAACGGAAGGGACATTAGGACAGGCTCTCGATCCAGAACCCGCTAGAATCTAGCCCTACATGCGATGACTTGACGGCAACACGACCGCCGTAGTTCAATTATCTTCTCAGAAAGAAAAGTGGAGGGGAACACATTGACTTAGTCTATTCGTCGCCCTGGTCGTCGTCCTGTTCCTGTTCGGACACCAGTTGGCCCCGAATCTCGCCGGCAGAGTGTGCTGTTGTGTGGACATTCACATAGGTGTTTCCGGACAGTAAGGCATGGACAAAGTCAGTCCAGTTGCCTATCCCTTCAGATGGACGCGGGATCAAATCTGTTGGTCCCCGGACGCCGTGGGCTAAGATGATGCACCCTTCCGGGCTTGAGACCGGGTTGGAAGTTTGGCCGAAGAACGGCACGACAGGATCGCCACTGGCGCCCACGGCACCGACGTGAATATGGGCTAGAATAACGTTTGCGATGTTGCAGACCACGACACGAAATTCGATGGCGGTGCTGGTTCCGTTCTGGAAGAGGCGGACCTCAGCAAATCCGAAGGCTGTAGTGTTGACCGGAGGTACTTGCTGGTCTCCAGTTAGGCGAATATGAAACTGTGCAAGAGTCTCATGTCCGATCTCAGTCTCTCCATCACGCCCAGTCTCGTGGTCTGTTTGGTGATGGGCTCCGTCGCTCAGTCCTTGGTCGCCTTGGTTATCAGCGGTGGCGATGTGCGGCAGGGCGGCTAGCATTCCGAGAGTCGCGAGAAGCAGCAAGGGAAGCAGTATTTTCACAAACAAAACTCTCGCGTTCGTATGTGTTCCTGAATCGAATTTAGGCTTTGCCCTTCGGCTATGCCAAGAATGCTCCGGTGGGATTCATCTATCGAGAGATATGACAGACATCACGTTGGGAAACTCATAGTTGCGGAGCGGGGGCGGTGCACATGAACGTTCGCACTCAAGGCTGAATTGTCAAATGAAGGCACTTTTCAGCGAGATTGCAGTTTAATCAGCCTCTCCCGATTACGTTTGGTGGATCCTTCGACTAATCTTCTCAGGAGGACTTCACAAGGTGAAGATTGGGTCCAACCATTGATACGCTTAAGAATGGGACCAGCAGTCGATTCTCGAAAATTGCTCGCATCGGCTACGTCAGTCGGTCAGTCCTCACGCGATCACCGTCGAAGAAATGCCCTCTCTGAAGTAGAAACCGAACAGCTGACTCGTGCCAAGTATCCTCAGCCATTCGTTAAGTGGGCCGGAGGCAAATCTCAACTTATTCCGCGAATTTCAAAGTTCATCCCCCATCACTTCGATCGATACTTCGAGCCGTTCTTCGGTGGAGGGGCTGTGTTCTTCCATCTTAGGCCCAAACGCGCCATTGTTTCTGATGCAAATGTTGAACTTATCAATGCATACAAAGTTATCAGAGACCAACTCGATTCACTCATCGAAGCTCTGGGAATCCTTCAACGTAAGCAAGTATCACAGTCTCTCTATGATTACTACAGAAGGCTGAACCCTGAAAAATTGTCTCCACTGGACCGCGCCGTCCGGTTCATTTTCCTCAACAAGACCTGTTTCAATGGACTCTACAGAGTTAACAGTCAGGGGCGGTTCAACGTTCCATTCGGCAAATATTCGCGAATGCCGACGTTGTTTGAACCGACCAACTTGGTCGAGATTCGAAAGTTGCTAATGAGGGCAGACGTTATGTGTGCAGGTTACGAGATTGCCCTTGATCGCACGCGCGATGGAGACTTTGCTTACATAGATCCGCCATATTCTCCCGAGCCAGGATCGAGCAATTTCACTAGCTACACGAAGGAATCATTTTCAAAGGTAGATCAGAAAAGACTTGCAGCTAAGTTCAAAGAATTGGATCGAAAGGGTTGCTTGCTCATGCTTAGCAATTCAGACACACCTCTCGTTAACAGTCTCTACTCGAAATACTTCAAACATAGAGTGAGAGCCGACCGCATGATAAATTGTGTAGGATCTGAACGTACAGGGTATCATGAACTCTTGATAGTGAATTTCAATTTCCAAGCGCCTGTGGACACTTTGCTTCCATGGGTGAAACGAAACGCTTGAAGATTCCCCAGGCAGATAATGTGTCGAAAATCCAGGATGTTCCATTAGCCATTGAAGATGGATTCAATACTCCAGAACGATTATCGTTGCGATACAGTTTCGACCGAAGACAAGCTCTCTACTATCTTCAAGCTGCGTTGTTGCTCGGACTGGTTGTTAAGAGAAAAAGTAGGTATCTCCTATCGGGATTAGGGCGCCAATACGTAAACTTAACCCCAGGAAAAAGAAAAGAAATCATACTTAGAAGAATGCTGACCTGTTCCGTAATAGCTTCAATAATCATAGAATTATTCGTTTCGCCCAGTCGCAGTCTGACGCGTGAACGGATTGTAGCCATTGTGTCATACCGATCCGGTATTAGCGGGACCACTATAGCGAGAAGAGTGCGATCCATTCTCAGCTGGCTGACTTGGATTGGAGAAGAAACTGGAACGTTGAGAGTGTCAAGAGAACGGGTGTTGTTGGTAGCTTCTCCATAGAGGTCGGCGCAAATTGCGCAGCGTGTAGGAAGAGTGTATCAGATTCTCTCTTTTACGGTGTCTCAGAACACTCAGTCGATCTTCTTAAGAGCGATTGCAAGCTGACGATGGACACCTAGCCTTGCAAACTGACGACCAAGTGAAAGGCTTGGCCCAGGAGATACTCAATGATATTGATTCAAGCATGAAGACCGTTGGGAAACTGTTCATCGACCTTGGGTTCGTCCCTCTTGCTCACAAGAGAATTGTGTCAGAAGTCGGGGAAATTGACCTTGCTTTCAAATTGCAACGTGATGGTTATCTTGTTTCCATAATCTTGGAAGTGAGCAAGCATGCGTATGACCAAAATAGGAAGATTGATCATTTCTTTTCGCGATGGAGTGCCACCTCCAACCTAGAATCTCTATTGAAAGATCTGCGTGTGCCGGGAGGAAGGAACCTTCGTCTCTTTGTTGACATGTCGCGTGATACAACAGACGGTGATCTTGGCTCAGTTCAACATCATCTTCTAGATCATAATCTAGGCAATCGTGTCTTGTTCAAAGATGACATAGAGTATTTTCAGAACACGGTTGCGAGCATAGGTCCTTGGGCGAAGAGCGATCTTCTTAGCTACCTTCGAGTTCCCATCTCACACACATCTGTGAGGAAGGAGGCAATTCAGTTCTACTTGGAAGATGTCCCTGTCTTCTGCTTCGTGAGTGATGTTAGAACCCTCCTTGATTCGTGTTACATTTCCCGGAGGCTGGGAGACCGAAAAGGCTACCAGCGAGCTTTGAATGAATCAAGGCTAAAGGACATTGGAAAGGAAATCGAAAACAGAAGGGTGATGGCTTTTCCTAATTCAATCATAATAAATTGTGAGGAAAATCTGATTGATTTAGCGGTTCCGCGACAAGACTGTCCGAAGGCGGTTGACATTCATCTTCCAACCGCCTTTTGTTCATGCTGCGTAGTAGATGGACAGCATCGTCTTCTCGGCTTTTCGCGCATCAACGAAGTCGAATTGCCTCAGCGGCATCTCCCTGTTGTAGCATTTCAGAAGCTTTCACACGATAGGGAGGTAAAGCTGTTCACTGACATTAATTCAAAACAAAAAAGGATTGACAGCAATCTCATACAAGACCTGAAGGCTGATTTTGACTGGGACCCGGCGGTAAACTTTCGGGAGCATACCGAGAAGCTTATCGTCTTAATAGCTAGGCAGCTGAATGCCAAGGGTCCCCTGCGGGATCGAATCTATTTCGGAGGGGCTAAGGAAACACGGAAGGAGAAGATAACTCTGTCCACATTTGTCTCCGTCCTTAGAGACGATCAAATGCTCGGAGGAACCAATCACTTTTGGCAGTCTGACCCATTGTCCCTAGAAGTGTCTGGACCGCTCATGAGGACTAAGGCATTCTTTTCTTCCTTGCTGGGCATCTTTGCGGGCCAGCAAGGTGCTGTCCGGTTTCTACTTGGCAATGTAGGTATGAGAATCCTGTTCCGTACCGTCCAAGTGTTGGAAAGAAACAACAAAGCAGGGACGGTCAACATTGACGAAGGCGCACTTCTTCAAGACCTAAAGAAAATACTCACTGAGGGTCTGATATCAGAGCTACACACGCTCTACGGTGCGGGTGGGAAAATTGAAGGTTCTAAGAGAATCGTGAAGGACCTGAAAAACAGATTTCCCGAGAAGTACAAAACCCTTGAGATAGATTTTCGGCGCTTGCCGGACCGGCCACTTCAAACGCCCATCTAAAGATTTTGCAGTGACTCATGCGATGTTGACCGCTAATTGCGAGAAGTGAGTCTGATCAAGTAGAAGAAGGTGCAGTTCAAGTCGAGCCGTAAATTGCCTTTCGCTTGACCTATGGCGTGAGGCGCCTTCCAAACAAATCGCCGTTATTATTTCTCCCACATGTGTTGGATACACGATTCCAACGTTTTTATTGCGCACTTGAGTCCGTGACGCCGCATCTTGTACGCAGTGGAAACCATCAGTCTCTCGAAGAGGTATGGGAAGACAGACGCTCTTAGAGAGCTGAACTTCACAGTCGATGAAGGTGAGATAATGGTAATTCTTGGCCCTAATGGCTCCGGAAAGACCACTCTTCTCATGATTCTCTGCACCATTCTCAAGCCAACATCCGGAACAGCCAAAGTTATGGGCATTGATGTCGTCCAACAGGGCACCAAGGTTCGGGAGACAATGGGAATCGCTTTCC
>WNGJ01004041.1_pt1 | contig 15216 bp, 11 predicted proteins | sample 5400611 | NCBI WGS metagenome assembly WNGJ01 (sample SAMN13153375, study PRJNA577476) | soil metagenome | isolation source: 40 cm soil or saprolite under Garry oak tree replicate 1 | place: USA:California | collected 2016-06-15
AGATCTGTAGTTGGTATCGAGCATTGTCCGTGAGGCAGGTCCGAAGTGAGATTCAAAGTTGACAACATGATCTACGTCTCCGCCGGCGAAACCGTAGATGGCTTGCCAGTCATCACCCACGGCGAAGAGATGAGCATGGCTTGTTCTAACAAGTGCATTCACAAGGCGGGCCATGGCAGCTGAAGTGTCTTGGAACTCGTCAACAAGGACGTGACCAAACTTTGGGATCGAACTTGCACTCTTCTCTACGATGTCAGCCGCCCGGTGAAGCATATCTGAGAAATCGATTCTGCCCTCCGAGCCCAATTCTCTCTCGTACCTCTGCAAAACGGCAAGACCAAGGTTCCCGAAATGATGAACACGTGGCGTAGCCGATTCTAGACGCTGGAGAATCTGCTCAGTCGACATTCGAAATGAACGAGCATTTTCAATGAATCCAGCCAATTGTCTCTCGATCACGCTGCCGATGTACTTCGTATCCCCGAAGATCTTCTCTAACCCGGCTAGTGTCATCGGTCGCAATTGTACGCCAGCACCGGTCAAGCGCGTTTCGAGTGCTGCCTCCAGAGTCCCTTCTCTACGCTCGTAATCGTAGAATTCGACGAGCTTCTTGCCAGTGCGGCTGAACTCTTCTCTTTTCCAATCCATTCTCTTGCCATAATCGGCGGAGGAAGTTGACCAATTCCCAGGGACATTGTTTGCACGGTCTATGCCCCAATATTCGATGCAGGCTCCGGTGTCAAGGAGTGTGAAATCGGGGTGGTAGGCGGAGCGACCTGTGCCAACTTGTGCCCACGAGGCTGTGGCTTCGTACTTGTAAGGAACCTGGTGGGTGAGTAGAAAGTCCGCAATGATCCGCTCGCCAATTGACCGAACTTGTTCTCCACGACGAGTTCTGTAAGTAAGATCCGCACCGAGAGCTGGGGTCCGCTCGTCCAGATCACGATGGAAGTTCAGGATCGCATTGACATACAAATTCGAAAGCCGCTGGTCTCGACCTTCCCTGGCATCGCGCAACGCGCTAGCGACAAGTGATATTGTCCAATGTTCGTCGGCGACACTAAGCGGTCCCGAGGTGGCGGCTTGGACTATGCGCTTGCCGAGAGCATGGAGTGTGGAGACGGTCACACCATCGCTTCCCTGATCCGCGACTGGTACACTCATCCACTTGAGGCGCTCCTCCATCTCCTCAGCCGCTTTGTTCGTGAACGTTATAGCTAGGATGTTAGTCGGAGAAACATTGCGCTCCAAGAGAAAACGGATCCGAGCGATCAAGGTGCGGGTCTTGCCCGATCCCGCAGCCGCGACGACAAGGTTGCGCTCATCATCTCGAACGGTCGCTTCGCGCTGAGCAGGGTCGAGATTTAGCTCTCCGACCAGCAATTTCGAGTGCTCAGTGATTGCTCGCTGAACATACTGGTAGTTGTGCCCCATAAGCTTCTGACGCAAATGATTCGCAGCAATCGTAATTGATTCGAAATCCTTCCTCATTGCACCATCACGGGCTCGCTGGACACTCTTCCGTAGAGACGGCAACGTCAACTCAAGGAGCATCTGGATCTCTGACCTCAGAGGTCTACCAACCCGCTCGGGAAGGTACCCCTTCGAGGACAGGTAGGGCTCGAGGGAATTGTCGATCTTAGCGAGAATCAGAGGGACCTCTTTCAACGAAGCTCTGGCCTGCTCCATGCCGTGCTTCCGATACCATGGAAGAGCAACCAGAACCACGATAGCTAAGATCGCTGCGAGAACCAGTCCGAGGACCAACCAAAGAAGGTCCATCCCAACACTCCACGAGTTGATGGTTTGAGACTAGATCAGGCAGATTCAGATAACCCTTCTAGAAGTTCCACTCTCGTGTCTGAGCAATAGCCGAAAGACAGCTGAAGGGAAGCAGATGTCGGGTCAGCGGAGCGACTGGAGAGAAAGACTACACGCGAACCCGTCACGAATGGAACAAGAACTCGCGATCAGACTACAAGACGACCAGATAAGATACTTGACGCAGGTCCGGAATACCCAGATTAGGCAGTTCTGCGTCGCGAGACTCGCCATCATACCTTATTTTTCGAGATGATCTATTGCTAGCCGGATCTTAACAGGGACCCATCAACAACCCCGTTCGTAGCTCTCTACCGTCGAGCAGATTTTATCATTAACTTGGACCCTCAGGCGTTTTCTAGGCGACTTCCTTGGCACCTTCAGGGACCTCGCATCCCTCCAGCTACTATTAGGTAGACTTCCCAAAGGCTAACGCTAGTTTGGTTCCCAGGGCCTCTAGGGAGGGGTCAATCGTCTCAGGTTAAAATCGATCCCAGTACCAAAACCATTGATTTCAACAATCTTGTTCGTTTCTCGGAGAAATTCAATCAACTTGCGCATGTCGTTCCCCTCATTCTTGCGATAGACTAGCTTATCCATCTCGAACTGTAATTCATTATCGCCCAATTGGGAATCCTCTTCGATGCCATATTTTCGCAAGAGTCCTTTAGTCGCGGTTTTTTGGTCGTCGTTCAGGCTCTTCACAAACCTGATCCATGAGATGCTAAAGGTTGTGAATCCCACCTTGTGGTTGTCAAGGTCCGCATTTGACTGAATGAATTGTATCAACTCATCGATGGTGGTTATCATCGTGGCTTGTCCATATACTTCTTTCAAGAATTGCGATCCTGAGACAATACTATTGAAGGTTTTGTCGACTGGAGGATCCTTCTGTTGCAAGAGTCGCTCTTTCAGCTCCTGAGCAATATTCGGTCTAAGAGATTCGTAATCCAGAACTAGGCGGACCATCTGTCCTCTTTCATAATCGAACCCGTTCTCAGAGATGACTTCGGAGGAAAGGAGGTTAGCAAAGTCTTCGATCCGTTTGTCGATATTCTCTAGGAGGACGGGGTAGAGAACTTCTCGTTTCATCCCATCGGTATTTAGGTCGAAATTGCTCTGCTCCCAAGAAGCGTAATCGATCGCGTCTCTGAGGTAAGTATGATTTTCGTCATCCCAGGCGTACTGGTCGTTCGTCTTGATCCAATCGGTTGCTTCCTTGACGAAGTTCTTCAGGGCATCCGATGGATTAGGCGCTTCAAACGCGGCACAAGTAAGCAGAATCTCTTTGCTGAGGATTTCAGGCGCGAAGAAATCGCCTGCTAGGTTGTCTATTGCCATCAGGCAACCTCGTACCACCTGCATGTCTTTGGAAAGGAAACTCCTGCCAAGATTGAGGATTATTCGAGCCGCTGACTCTCCCTTTTGGACATCATCATCTGGGATCCATGACTCGAACATTATTGTGTCGAAGACCTCGATCATTTCGCCAAGGAGTCGGGTCCTCTGAGAGTACGCTCTCGAAAAAAGATCTCCAAATATTTGATACACGTCGTTCAAGACCTTCTTTTCTTGAAACTTGTATAGTCTTAGGAAAAGTTCTCGAGTGGCATACCGCACGGACGGCACGTCCCATTTGTCGATGCGGTCCTTAACTATCATAACGACGGAATCGATTAGATCTTCTACCTGAGATGTAGACTTCCAGTCCAAATGCTCCAAAAGCTTCGTAAGCTCATCGAGTCTGCTAGAGAATATCTCTTTGAAACTAACATCGATCGCATCATCCCGGGATGAGGAGGGCGAACCTGGAGCTAGAACTCTACGATTCTGAATCTTGCGGAGAATCTTCTCTGCGACCTCATCTATGCCATCTGACGTCCTCGCCGCAAAACGGTCCGCAAGGATAGGCGAATGTCTTGCAACAGTCCTTTTATCTACGTCGTGCCATACCGGAAGGATACGCTTCCTTCTTGAGCGGACTTCACGACCTACAAGAATATCCAGTTCTCTCTGGGGCCACTCCTTCGCGAAGAAGCTTGGTGAAATCATAACAATACCAAAACGAGAATTCGCCGTTCCATGTTCAATTTTGCGACGGAGGCTATCTCCAATCTGTAAAGAAAATTCGTCATACCAGACTTTTAGCCCATGGCTACGCAGAGCTTCGGCTAGAGGTCTGGCAACAGAGTCTTTGTCTTCGCTTGCATGGCATATGAAGGCGTCCCAGTGTCTAGGCGATTTAGTTTGCGGGGGACTTGGATGCGAAGCCATGGTTTGCGTCAGGGACTAGCTACTCCATCCACGAAAGGTAAAAACTTCATTCACCAGAACCTCCGTAACAGAACCACGCTGAGAAAGACTGCCCAAGAATGAGCCCTCCTATGGCGAGGGTCCTGGCTGAAAGACCAGCGATCTGGTCAGATTCTACTGGGGGAACTGGTCTAGCTAGTCCACTATGAATAGGCCCGCTGCTGGCTCATACCATGGCGTGAAGGCCCCAAGCTCGTAGAAAGAGACCCTCGTGCAGAAGATAGTCATCAGAAGAAATCGGAACGAGGTGAGAGAATGACAAAGAACAAGACCCGAGAAGGACCACTACCACCACCAGACAAAGGAGTCAACGACGCACGGCCAGGACTACCAACCCCGACAGTCCGCAAGAACGTCACATGGGTCCAACCAGAACCAACCACCTCAGACATTACACGACCTCAACAGCTGAGCCCAGATACAACATGGGCCGAACCCAGCACTGCCAAATCCAAGCTAGCCAAAGGGTCCCCAGGTCTCTCAACCACTCGAGACCAAACGAAGGAGTAGGTGCAGACCAATTGTCCGATACAAGTACGTCTACTGGTGCATCAGCCACCAACAATACGTTGAATCCAGCGCTCGCAGAAAGCTGCAAGACCAGCTACACTGCAGGATCGTAAGGCTCAACCTCACACTCCTCCGACAACTTGACTTCCACATGCTCTCGACATGGATAGACTCCAAGCATTCCACCAGGATCGATTCCTCGACCTAGGGAAAAACAAGATTATCCAAGACCCTCGAAATATTCAGCGTCTATTTCTGGGACATCCAGCGGTTTCTTCTTTATGCCTAAGCCGTATTTTGTCATGAGTTCGGCAAGCATGTCACCGTTAACCAGAATAATCCTCCTAGATTCGTCTGCTATTTTTCTCGCTTCAACTCCAAAGTCGGAGGTGGATATTAGAATGCCTCCTCGGGATTGTTTTCCGAGAACAGCTCCAATGAACCCTTGGACCTTGTCTGGCGGGACATTATTCTTCCACCGCTTCGCTTGAAACAGGACCTTGTCAACACCTAACTCGTCGAGTGAACAGTATCCGTCAATTCCTTCGTCGCCTGACCTTCCTGTCACCTTTGGCTCCCCGTAACCCATTCTCTTAAGAAGCTCAGCGACTACTCCCTCAAAAATCGAGGGGGAAACTGTCAACACCCGGCTGATCAACTCTTCTCTCACAGGGATCGCGAAATAGTCTCTCGCCTTCTGCAACGATTCGTACGGAGGTGCCCCTTCGTCTAGAATCGTGGATAACGGATGCTTGGTCTCCGAAACCTTACTCTTCGAAACAGGAGTCGTTACGTCCAAGTCAAATTTGTCTTGAACGTATCTCGCCTTCCAATGAGGCCATTCTTTCTGAAGGCGCTTTCGACCTTTTTCACTGGTACGCCAGATTCCTCGGACAGATGAGTCGAGGTCCCCTTTTTGAACCAACTTCTGTCTCGCCCACCGCATGCGGTTCGCCCAGCGCAGCTGACCGCTGTCGAGCCGAGATGACAATTCCTCCTTCGTAGTCTCGGGAAAATATTTCGTGAGATTCCAGATAACGGTCTGGCTATCAACAGAGCCCTTGTTGTTCTCAATTTCCTTCAACACAGCGAGTTCCGCGCTCGCCCATGTTGGATAGGGCATGGATATTTGTGGGTCTTGGAGACTGAATAATCCTTCGGCTAGCTAAATTAAGCGAATTCAAGATCTGTTGCCCGTTTGGGTGATCTCCGGTGTCCTGTTGTCATCGTGCTCAAGATTGGAGACAGACCGCATCTCGCGACTCGCAACGCAAAGCAGCTCGCCCGAAACCCACTCAATTCCACAGTCAAAAGCGTCTAAAGGATCCTGGACCGCCCCAAGTAGAAGCCCAGGAATACTTAAGACGCCGCTACACATACGCTATACAGTGTATAACGCTTTAAATAAAAGTGTAGCGTCACGCTATACCATGTATGCCCATAACTCTGAAGCGAACCATCGTGAAGATAGGAAATTCGCTAAGGCTTACGATACCCCCAGAGATTGCGGAGATCCTCAAGGTGAAGAGGGGAGACGAGGTCGAGTTTGGAACGGAAAACGGAAATGTTGTCTTGAGGAAAGCCAAACACTAAGAATGTGGATTGCCCCAAACTCGTCTAACGGGGATAGGGTGCGATTCTGGCGGGGGTAATACGTGATGGCATTGCTTCAGACTGAGTTATCCCTCAGAAGACTTCGTCATCGGCACAAGCAAAGGGTATCAATCAAGAAACAACTCCGCGAGCTGATGGGCGAGGAAGCTCCGTACTATTCAACCGAAATGGGCGCAGCTTACTTGGGCGATTCGCGGGCCTTACTTGACAGAGTTGAGAAGAATTCTGTCCACTTGGTTATGACCTCTCCCCCTTTTGCACTAAGGCGACAGAAGAACTATGGTAGTTGGTCCGACAAGATTGATCCAGATTCTTACGTTGAATGGTTCTTGGAATTCGCTCGTCGCATTTATGATGTTTTGGTCCCTAACGGTAGTTTCGTTGTTCATATTGGTGGAACCTGGGTTCCGGGTTTGCCCTTCAGGTCTCTCTACCATCATAAGCTCGCGTTTGAGCTCTGTAAACAAATTCCATTTCACTTGGCCCAAGACTTCTACTGGTATAATACCGCGAAGCTTCCGTTGCCCGCTCAGTGGGTTACCGTTGAACGGATCCGAGTTAAAGACGCGGTTGACCCGATATGGTGGTTTTGCAAGAACAAATCGGGAATCACTTACGCGAATAACAGGCGTGTCCTTCAGCCTTATAGCGAGAGTATGAAAAAGCTGTTCAAACGAGGTAGTTACAACTCGGGTCCTCGCCCCGGTGGCGCAGATATCGGGGAAAAATCGTTTCTCAAAAAAAACCGGGGTTCGATTCCTCCTAATCTGCTCCGGATTCCTGGGACTGAGTCAAACAGTGCCTACCTTAGATATTGCAGACATTACAACATTGAAGTTAATCCGGCTCGCTATCCCGTCGCTCTTCCTGAATTCTTCGTAAAGTTTCTAACCCGGAAAGGCAATATTGTGCTGGACCCATTTGCAGGTAGTAATGCTACCGGCGCGGCGGCCGAGAACCAAGGGAGGAGATGGCTCGCATTCGACATACACGAGCCTTATCTCAAGGGTTCGAAGTTCCGCTTCTCTAGTCCCCAGGAACTTGGGCTAGAACAGCCTGATCAGGAGCGACAAACGTCGTGAATATTACTGTTCGGACCGTCCTCTGAAGTTCCGCTTCAAGCGCTTCAGGTTGTGGCGGGGCTTTGTTTTGTTTGCCCATTTCCCTGATGCCATGGTCCTGAAGATAGGCGTGGAACGCGATCGCCACTTTGTATCGGTCACTGTACCGATGAATCATCTCCTGAGTGATGTTTCGGTTACGGATTGCATCGATGTAGTCGCGATTCGACATATTCACGTAGATGATGATGGTCTTTCCAGACGTATCTACGAGCGCTACGCTCTCATCTGTCCATGTGGGGACAGGAGCCAAGTCGCCCTTGTCCGTCTTCCACTGATCATTTTCTCTGATTACCGGAACGATCCGATACTTGGGAGCGCCTTCAACTAGAACTGGCTTTCGCATCCCACGCTTTGTCTTCGCAAAGATGGCGTTTCGCTTAGCTACAAGGGTATCTCGGTTCGGGAAGGTAAGTGTAGCCGTGACGACTGCGTGGTCGTCCAGAGATGTCCCTTCCGAGGTAATAAGACCAATTGCCATTCGGCCGCTGCGTAATTGACTACGCGACCTTTCTAAGAGGGTCCCGGCAGGATCGACTGTGAACGACAATTCTCCTCTGTCTTTGTCCCGTGTGAGACAGTCATCCTGTCCGTTAGTACGCAGTAACAGTGTGAAGCGTTTTCCGAGCGGGATCCGGAGAGGGTCAGATTTTTGTACGAAGTCAAGTTCAGTAGGAAAATATTTGCCTGTCCAAAATCTCGAAGGAGGGGGAGGAGCGACCTCTTCCTGCTCTTCATCTTCGGGTTCTTCCACCTCTTCTTTTCGTCCGAGTGGTTGGATAGTCAGACGGCCCTTCTCATCTCCCATCATTTGGTGACCAACTTGCGTGATTCTACTCTTCGCTTCCCATCGACTGATCAGGTCTTCGAGTTGGCGTGAGATGCGGAGGTTTTCCTCTGTGGACGCACTCTTCAATGCGGCCTCTTGGAGATCGGCGACGATAGCTTTGATGTGCGGATCTTTGGAGATGATCTCGTTCATTTCTTTCATAAGGGCGTCCAGAAAGGGCCCCTGACGGATACGATCTCTCGTAGCTGAGAACAGCGCCTTCTTTCCTTGCTTGCTCAACCGATCGCAGTCAATCTGGACAAGCATATAGTCTTTCAATATCGGAAGATTAAGCGGGGTCCTGAAGTAAGTGCGATCGAACTTGGCCTGTCTTTGACCGTTGAGTGTAACAGCGATGGAGGATTCCTTGTCTGCATACGTGTCTACAGGAGGTGTCTCGCTCTTAGTCTTCGGGAAGTTAAACACCCAAAATCTAACGACTGCTTGTCCGTTCTGTCCTAGGGGTATAGTGTGTTCCTGATCATATCGGATGTCTCCCTCGAGATTTTCCTCTCCCTGATCGCTTGGCTCAACAGTAATTTCCCCCTTAAGTCTCGCACGTAGGCGGTTCGTGTTGCCAGTGATGACCCTAGTTCGTTGTGTCGGCGATTTGTCCCTCAGCTTCGGATATTGTCTGATTCGTTCATCGCCGATCAGGAATGGCAATGGGGGATCATAGAGCACTTGATTCGCTAGTGACCACATGCTCCATCTGAGAGCGGTGAAGATCGTAGAGTACTTGGGGAGTGAATATTGGACTAACGTGACACGAGTTCCCGGCAAGTCCGAGTCTTTGTACGCCGTCGCATCGAGCCATGGAATCTCACCATTCGGAGCAACCATGTACTCATATCGTCCGTTCTTATGGTTAGCATCGAGAGGATTGTATCGAACTACGGTCCAGCCTATGCAATCTTTCTGGCCCTTGCTCAACAGAGATGGAACACGACGAGAGACTATGACCGCGTATTCACACCATGGATAGACGGCGGCTCCACCTTGCCCGTAGGCGCCCATCAAGAAATGTAAATCAATCTTGTTTTTCTGATGTAAGCTAAGGAGAGTGGACTTGAAATCTGACGGGTGCTGCCCGACACCACTATCCAAGATAGAAATGGTTGGTGAGTCTTTCACGTCACTCTCGTGTAGTGTGACTCGGATCGACTCGGCAAGTCTTCTCCGTTCTTTCTCTATGAGACTCGACAATTGTCCCTTTGGAATATTGAACCAACGCTCGGCGGCTTCGCGTGGTGTGGAAGGTTGGGTTTCATGAAAATGATGATCTCGCCACTCTCGCTCGACCACCGCATCAATAGCGTTCGTTATTCTTTCCGCTAAACACTCCGCAGGGTCTGCACCAATATCGATTGTACCACTGTTGTTCTCAATTCCGCCGACCGCTTCCCATCGAAACCCTTTCTCCTCCAGTTTCTTAATGATGGTAGCGACCTCAGGTTTTCTTGTGGCTTCGAGAAGACTCGGTATTTCATCGGTTGCTGTCATGTTAAGTGTCCTCCAGTTCCACTTCTGAATAGCTTGACAAAATGCCATACTGGGAAGTAGTCCACCGCAGTTGCCACAAACCGACCGGGTCAATCGACGTCATCTTCTAGCTCCTCATCTCCGCGAGACGCCTGAGATAGTTTGTTCCTGATTCAGTCAACCGGTAGGTAACTTTGATTCCATTCTTTTGTCTCTCTAAGAGTCCGAGCTCGTTCATTCGGCTGATGACGCCTACTCGCATCGCTAAGACTTGGTTCTTCGTCCACGGACGGTCGGAGTGCCTTCTCCGCCAAGACTCTACTCTTTCGGTCATCTCGTCTGGAGTGGCAGCGCCTTCGTGCACGGACTTGAGAATCTCGCCCATTAGATTCCTCTCCCCTTCGAGGTTCGTGGCGATGTGGTCGAGGAGGAATGCGACTTCTTCCTCTGAAAATGGAAGATCGTAATCTTGTTTGTCAAGGATCGGATTTGGCAATGCCGAGAATTTTAGTCCCGCATCTGTGATGCCGGCGTGAGCGGAATTGCCATCCTTGATTATCTCGATAAACCGGAGGCTTGGAGCCGCTCCTTCGAGTTTGCTCTTGCCGATGAATCCTACGAACTGGTTCTCGAAGCGGGACTTTGCTTTGTCTTCCCTTCCCACTGGCAACCCTGCAGAAATTATTGTGCCACGTTTTCGTCCCATGGTCTTATCCTTCTTTTGAATCATCTTCCCTAGCTCGCGTGCGACTTCCGCGGACTTCTTCTGCAGCTCATCTAGGGGAATGTACTGAGAGCCTGATTCTTCGACAAGATTTCCTAGGACTCTAACGATTGGCTTGACTGGGAACAATCGATTTGAGAATCCAGGTACGTAGTCGTGTCTGGGAGCATTGCTTACCCGGACCGGGTTGATCCGAGCCGTGTCTGGCGGTAAGAGGAGTCGAGCGCCCTCGGTCCTCGTGAATTGTGAACTGGCTAAGAAAGGGATGACACCCGACTGATGAGTCGGGACAGAGTCCCCTTCAACTTCGATAGTCTCGAGGTAAACTTGGTTCTGAACTGCTGTTAGCATAAAGTCTTGGGGCGTTTTATACTTCCCCGACTTCACCTGTCGATTGATTTCATCAGCCAACTCGGCAGGTATATCGATCACGTATCTCGTATTACATTCGCCTGTCTCATAGTGTATAATTCAGTTTCAGTCTATTAAACGTAGCGATACACCATGTATATTAAAGGTGAAAAAAGGTACTACGTGAGGAACCGAGTGGTTCCTATTCTCTGCTGCTCAGAGCTTAACGAAGTCCGCTGGGTTTCACTCAAATAGACGTTCTAGGGTCACATCCGACTTCGAATCCAAGTAGCCCGAGTCAAGAAATTGGTGACACTTCCTCGAGAATGAAGTGGATTCAGAACAAGTGGGCTCTCTACCTTCTGCCTAACGCATCCAGAATCTCCTGGTAAAGCTGATCTCGTTTCTTGTCCGAGTAGCCTCCGTAGGGTAATTCTAGAATTCTGTATCCTTTCTTCCGTAGGAGCGCTCGCAGTTCCTCGTCCTTCATCACCTGGGTCATCTTGAGGTGGACCCGGCCGTCAACGAAGACTATCAATGGTCGAGCCTCTAAGGGGAAGTAGAAGTCCGCTGTTGTTACAGGTATCTCGACTTGAGTTAGATACTGTATCTGGTTGTCTTGTAGTTTGATTGCTAGTTCTTGTTCCATTCGTGAGGGGTTGGAGTGTAGTCGTTCGCGCCAGTCGCTCCGCTGACTCGACATCTGTAGGGTTGAGCGATCTTTGGGCTATTGCTCAGACACGAGAGCGAAACTGGGTTGTCGTAGAATCAAGAGTGCGGAGAGTAATCCGGAACGCTAGATATCATCGATGGGTGCTCACGTGGGCTGGTTGGCCGAGGCTAACGTCGGAGTGTGCATTACAAGGAATTCTGTAGAATATCTGAATGGAGTTTCTGTTCCATTGGGAGGGACTCCAATTGATATCAAGCCCGACTATCACGGCCGTCTATGAGACCTGTACGATCCTGTTTCCACCAGAAGGTGGTCACGATCGATTACGAAATAATTGCAAATAATTGCGTAAACCCATAAATAATTACCCTCGCGAGGAGCAAACGAAGAGATGATGGCAGAAGGAGATTCGCTTATCAAATCGTTATTTCTCCCTAAAGTGGGCGAAATTTCTGGGAAATCGACTAGCGATCAAGAAAGATCCAAAACCATTCTGAACTATCTAATATCCAGTCTGGTAAAACCGGGCAGTATCGATCCTGTTGATGTCGAATCTCTCGTTACGGATGGCGCAGGGGACGGAGGTCTTGATGCCTATGTAGCAGACCCGAACGAGAAAAAAGTGAGACTCTTTCAGTGCAAATGGTTTGGAAAGCCTGCGAAGATCTCAGAGAGAAACAGTCTTGACCTCTATGACTTTTACACTAACAAGTTATCTAAGAATGACTCTACCAACCTAAACGAGCAGGTTCGGTTCCTAGTATCTCGGGCCAACGATTTATGGAAAGATTGGAAATACGAACTCGACTATGTAACCAATGGCGAACTTGACAGCACAGCGCGCAATAGGTACGAGGAATTGACTGGGGTGGAGTTTCGGCTGCTCAACGAAGAGCGCATGGGGCAACTGTGGTTTGATGCACTTAGCCGGGAAGAACCGATCGAGAACGAGATGATCGTTGCTGTGAGACCGGAGAGTTTCTTCCAGACAGATTGCAACTTTCCAAAGCAAGAAGGCATTCCGGAGCAAAAGATTCGCGTACTTCAATGCAGGCTGGCTGCAGACGATCTTGTTAGGGCCTACGAGCTATATCGCAGGAAACTGCTAATCCGGAATCTGCGATACGGCCTTTCGGGTGCCATCAATGAGAGGCTGAAGCAGACTGCCGAGAGCGACAGCCGAACCGCCTTCTATGTATTTCACAACGGAATATCAATCGTCTGCTCCCAGTTCGACATAATTGACGTTTCGAATAGAAAATTCAGTGCGGCCGGAGAGATCCTGGAAGCTTTCAGTGATCTTCGACCGGAGCAAGCACAATACATCGCCGATTCAATAGGCGGGTGGGGTCACACGCATTTCATCAAGCTCCTAGACTTCCAGATCGTAAACGGAGGGCAATCAACTATCACGTTGGCTCAACTCGACAAGGACAAGTTGAAAGACATTGCAGTGCCTTGCAAGATAAGCGAAACTAGCAACAAGTGGATTGCTCAAAGGATTGCGATTTACAACAATACCCAGAACAAAATTGACGCTGCTGATTTGGTAGCGAATAGCGACGAACAGACCTTCCTTCAGAACTATGGCGCACTGGAGATTGAACCTCCGATTTTCTACATCCGAAAGTCCGCCGAAAAGTGGACTGACCTATTCAGAGTTCGTGGCAGTGCTCCTCCGAGAGAGCGGAGTGTCGATTATGAAACAACGTACCAGGCCTTTCTCTCATGGATGGGTAATCCCGGTCCTTCGTACAACCGAAAGGCCTCCCTCATAAGCGGAGGAGATGCCCCATACTACCAACCAATAAGTGACTATCCCAGAAAGGATATCGTCCTGATGTCAGGTCTGATCGCGAACTACGAAAAGATCTTGCACCGGTCTGACGCTCAAGGGAAGACCCCAGAATTCGTCGATTACTGGACACAGTGGGCAATTGCTACCCTTGGACATATTTTCAGGTACTCCATGGATTCCAACCAACAGGAGAAAGTGAAATCTGCTCTTCTCTCGGAAAAAGGAATTGAGTCATGGAAAAGGATGAGGGCAGAATTGATCGGGTTATTCAAGAAAATGTTCTTGGATTCGAATCTGCTGCCCAGGTTCAAAGAGGCTCAGCGCTTCTTCAGGGATGATGAGGAGGAGTGGGAGCTAGGGAAGGTAACAGCCGTAAGGCCCAACGACATTGCTCGTTACGTTCATCCTAGGATCCGGGGACCCAGTCTAGAAGCGATGAAAGGAATTCGACTGCCGAAGGACGTCGCTTCTCTATCCTACTACGATGTCTATTTCGCGATCTTTGCAGCGGCCGTCGACAAGTCATTGGGCAATGACCGTGACTTTGTTTCCCGCTTGATTTCGACGCCCATTCCGAAACGCTAACATGGAAGCAGGGTCCCGGTGGATGTATCTCAACGTTTTCAACAAAAAGGTCCCTATCCCTTCTTCTTGAGTAAGAGTGTCGTCGATGACCAGAGCCCTTGACAGGGCTCTTGCAGTGCTTGACAAGATAACGAAGGACCTTAACCTGAGTTCTCAAGTTCGTGAGGAGGCCGTTCAAATATATCGAAGAGGCCTTGTCCGAGGGTTGCAACGAGGACGGCGAACCGAAGACCTAGTCGGGGCCTGTGTCTACATTGCATCCAGGCGTTCCGACGCCCCAAGAAAATTCTCCGAGATCGCAGACACAATGTTGGCCAAGAGAGATCTCGTTAGTCGAAAGACAGCATCTGCACGTCGCAGATTGTTGGTTAATGCCATCGCGCGTTGCGAGAGATTGCTCATCCGCGAGCTAGAATTATCGAGTCCATTTCCCAGAGCGACGAGTGAAGTAAGTTCTATTGGCCGCAAGCTGGGTCTTAGCCACGATATCCAAGAGGATGCGGTGAAAATTCTAGAGCAGGCTCGTACTACGACGCTCGGCAAAGACCCTGGTGGGATGGCTGCTGCGGCCCTCTATAGATCTTGTGTCAAGAAGGGAGTCGTCCTACAGCAATGGAAAATTGCGGAGGCAGCTAAGGTTACCGAAGTAACTTTGAGAAGCTCGCTGAGGGAACTTGAAGCTACTCTAGAGCCCGCCGACGCTGAGCACCATGATTGACAGGCCAGGCTTATTCTGAAGATTTTTGACTGTGCGGAAGAATGGACAGCTGCGCGGATAATCATTTGTCTGTTAGGTTTTTGATTCGTTCGGTTATGTTGGGCATGGGCGATAGGCGTAGGGTCCAGCCGCGTCTTCGTTTTGCGTTTTCTCTCTTTGGCAGCGCGAATGTCACCGTTCACGGTTACCAAACCTGTTACCATCCTAGAAATGTCAAAAGCAGTTGCTCCTCGCGACTCAAGAGTGCTCTTTGTGAGAGAAATCGAGGATTTTGCCTAGTTGTTTCCATTCGAAGAGCAGACATGGTTTCAAGTCCTTGACTCAGAAATCATAAATGCGAAAGTTTTGCTGAGAACTCGAGACGATAATTGGCCTTCTCCTCGAAAGTTTTGAGCGAGGCATGGGTGAGATCGATGGCGGCTTGTGAGTGTAGATTGGCTGATCATCAGCATGCTGTTCCTTGCGGGGTCTCGCTTCGTCTAGCTAGTCGTGGAGGGGGAGGGTGGTTGGGAGGCGCATCATATAGTCCCGGAGAGTAGCGGCGGCTCTGACAAGTCGGACAACTGCGCCATTACGTGTTGGCCATGCCAGAGTAAGACCGGGTGACGTGAAACTATTCCTTCGGGACCTGTTCGGGGACTTTCCAATTAGTCAAAAAAGGGTCGGTTTCGGACTAA
>WNGJ01004042.1_pt1 | contig 15216 bp, 13 predicted proteins | sample 5400611 | NCBI WGS metagenome assembly WNGJ01 (sample SAMN13153375, study PRJNA577476) | soil metagenome | isolation source: 40 cm soil or saprolite under Garry oak tree replicate 1 | place: USA:California | collected 2016-06-15
GCGCACGAATGAATGTCTCGAGGAACTCCAGCTGATCCGGGGACAAGGCGTGGAAGCGGCCGAGCGAGAACGAGCCCTCCAGACGCGTGCCGCAGCTATCGCATTCGAGGCGAACGACCTTGAGCTGCGCGGCACAGATCGGACACTTCGCGACGACCGGATTTGCCATACAGCGAAGATGCGACCCGAACTAATCGAAAGTCAAGCGTTCCTCATCGTTCTGTAGCCGAGATATCGAAACGATGAGGTGACGGCCTTGTGCGGTGCGATAGTGACTTCATGACCGACGATCGCAGGCTTGGCTTCGTGGTGCTCGCGGCTATCGGCGCTTACTTCCTCGCGTACGGCGTCGCGAGTGGCATCGGCCTCGAACTGTGGAGCAGCGGACGGTTCGGGATCCCTTCCGGTCCGCCGCGCCTCGAGCCGACACTGGCAGTCGGCACCTTTGCGGGTGGCTTCGTCGGGTGGCGCTTGGGCGGCTGGCGCGGGGTGCTGGCGTTCGCGGCTGTCGGCGTCGTCGGCGCGCTCCGCCATCTCGTTCCTCCGATCCAGTGCGCGGCCGGAGACACGGTGGCCTGCGAAGGCATGAAAGACCTCGATTTCGTGATCCCTCAGCTGTGGCTTGTGCCGGGACTCGTGCTCGGCGTGCTCGTGGCCAGATTCGTCCGGGTGCCTCTCCCGCTCCGCACCGAGCTGGCGGCCCTCGGTGTCTACGCCCTCACATTGCCTTTTCGCTTCGTCGTGGCGTCGCTCCCCGTCTACGTCCCGTTCCTCCGGTCGGTTGAGGGCTTCCAACAATTTCTGGCCATCGACGTGGCGCTGGTTGTTGTGGGGGCGCTGTTGGCTGCGCTCTTCCTGCTCCGACGTTCCGCCCGACCGCGACGAGCCGGCCTTCTGCTCGCGGCGGTGTTCGTCGTCGTTGGACTACTACGACTGGATTACCTCCTGCGCTACTCCGGCGCGCTTGAGACCCTCGAGCTGATCGATCAGCTCAGCGACCTGCTCGCCGGAGCGCTGATCGTGCTCGTCACGGCCACTCGCGCGAGTCAAGTCCGCGCGCTCCCTGTAACAGCCGCGATGAGGTGACGGACCGCATCGCGGATCACAGACCGAAGCCAAGCGTCATACGAGCAGCTGGTAGTGCGCGAACTCGTCATCGCGCCGCCACCCGCACGACTCGTAGAGCGACCTGGCCGCGCTGTTCGTGACCGCCGTCGTGAGCGTCAGGCCCTTGGCGTCGGTCTCGACGGCCCACTCCCGGGCTCGTTCGAGCAAGCGCCTGCCAACTCCGCCGCGTCGCGCGGCGGGGCTCACGAAGAGGTCGTTCAGGATCCAGAGCCGCCGCACCGAGACGGAAGAGAAGGACGGATACAGCTGCGTGAAGCCGAGCGTCACGTCGTCGGCGATCGCGACGAAGATCACCGACTCGTCACGGCGCAGGCGCTCGGCGAGGAACGCACGCGCGGCCGCCAGATCGGACGGCTGTCCGTAGAACTGGCGGTAGCCGTCGAAGAGCGGCGCCACGTCATCGAGGTCACCGAGGCCGGCACGCCTCACGAGCATCAGGACGTGAGGGCCGACTTGATGCGCTCCGCGAGAGCCGCGCCGACGCCACCGACCGCGGCGAGGTCCTCGACCGGCGCATCCTGCATCGCTCGCACCGAGCCGAACTTCCGGAGGAGCGCACGTTTGCGGGCCGGACCGACACCGGCGATGTCGTCCAGGATCGAGCGCACCGCGCGGCTCGCGCGCACCTTCTGGTGGTACGTGACGGCGAAGCGGTGGGCTTCATCGCGGACCCGCTGCACGAGATAGAGGCCCTGCGCGTTGCGCGGCAGGACGATCGGGTCGGGGCGGTTCGGCACGAACAGCTCCTCGCGCTCCTTCGCCAGCGCGGCGATCGGGATCTGCAGTCGACCGGCATCCGCGAGCGCCGCGAGACCGGCGGAGAGCTGCCCTTTACCTCCGTCGAGGATGATCAGGTCGGGCAGCGGCCAATTCGTCCGGGCGTCGGCGTCTTTGCCGTCGCCACCAGATCCCGCGGCAAAGGCCCTCGCGAAGCGACGCTTGAGCGTCTCGCGCATGTTCGTGAAATCGTCGTTCCGGTCGCCGATGCGCGCGCGGAAGCGGCGGTATTGCGACTTCGCCGGGCGGCCATCCTCGAAGACGACCATCGAGCTCACGACGCTCGTGCCCTGCACGTGGCTCACGTCGTAGCACTCGATCCTCTTCGGCGGCCCTTCGAGACCGAGGGCCTCCTGCAGCTCGCGCAGCGCGACATCCGTCTTGCCGCGGTCCGCAAGCCACCGCACGCGCTCCTGTTCGAGCGCGTCGAGCGCGTTGCGTTCGGCGAGCTCGGCCAGATGCCGCTTCTTGCCACGCTGCGGCACGTGCAAACGCACCGGTCCACCGCGACGCTCGGTGAGGAACGCTTCGAGGGACGCGGCATCGGGCAGCGCGGCGGGTGTCACGATCTCGGGTGGCAGCATCGTCGCCGCGCTGTAGTGCTGACGTAGGAACGAGGCGATCACCTCCGCCGCGCCCGCGCCTTCGGACCCCTCGAGCGCGAAGTGATCGCGGCCGACGATCGTGCCGTCGCGCACGCGAAAGAGCTGGACGACCGCGTCGCCCTCGGCGATCGCCGACGCGAGCACGTCGAAGTCGTCGCCCTTGTACGCGTGCACTTCCTGCCGGTCGAGGGTGCGGTCGATCGCGGTGAGACGGTCGCGGAGTGCGGCGGCACGCTCGAACTCGAGCGTGTCCGCGGCGGACTCCATCTCCTTGCGCGTCGTGCGCGCGAGCGTCTCATAACGTCCCTCCAGAAAGAGAACGCTCTTGTCGACGGTCGCGCGATATTCATCCCTCGTCGTGTTCCCGACGCACGGTGCGGTGCAGCGCCTCAGGTGAAAGAGGAGGCAGGGTCGTCCACCGGGAAGCGCGCTCGGCGGGACGGTGTGCCCGCGGCCCTCGTCGTCCGCGAGGATCGTGAGCTTGCAGGTCCGGTATGGGAACAGCTTCTGGAGCAGATCGAGCGACTGATCGACGGACTTCGCGTTCGCGAACGGTCCGAAATAGCGCGCGGTGCGGTCGCCGAGCGAGCGCGTGCGAAGGATGCGAGGGAAATCTTCGCCCAGCGTGATCTTCACGTAGGGATAGGACTTGTCGTCCTTGAGCCGGATGTTGTAGCGCGGCTTGTGCTGCTTGATGAGATTCGCCTCGAGGAGGTAGGCCTCCGAGATCGAGCCGGTCACGGCGAATTCCACGCGCTCGGCCCGCTCGACCAAGCGGATGTGGCGGACGTCGAGACTCGGCCCGAAGTACGCTCGGACGCGGTCGCGGAGGACGTCGGCCTTACCGACATAAAGGACACGCCCACGGGTGTCTTTGAACAGGTAGACGCCGGGCGCGTCCGGAAAGGACGCGACCTGGGCCTCGAGGCTCTCGCGGCGCTCGTCCTTGTTCATGCCATACGGTCCAGCCGCTATCCTTTCACGTGGTAGAGAGAAGATTGCGCGAAGCGAAAGATTCCAGCCCGGCACCGAAGCGCGCCCGTCGATCGGTCCAGTCGGTCGACCGGGCGCTGGACCTGCTCGAGGCGCTCGCGGCGGCCGAGGGTGAGGTCTCGATCACCGCGCTCGCGGCGCGCACCACTCTCCATGTCTCCACCGTCCATCGTCTCTTATCCACGCTCCTGCGTCGCGGCTATGTTCGCCAGAACCCGGAGACCAGCCGCTATTACGCCGGCGCGAAGCTCGCGACCCTGGCCGAGGGCCGCTCGCGCTTCGGTGAGCTTCGCCTGCGCGCCCGGCCGGTCCTGCGCGCGATCACCGAAGCCACGCGCGAAACGGCGAACCTCGTCGTGCTCGATGACCTCGCCGCCGTCTACATCGAAACGATCCCCAGCCCCCAGGTCGTGCGGCTCTTCACCCAGGCCGGCAACCGCGTGCCGTTGCACGCGACCGGGGCAGGTAAGGCGCTGCTCGCCGCTCTCCCGGCGGCGCGGCGCGACAGCGTCCTCGACCGCCTGGAGCTTCGACCATACACGCCGCACACGATCGTCGATGCGGCCGTGCTGCGGCGCGCGGTCGAGGAGATCCGCGAGCGTGGCTACGCGATCGACGACGAGGAGTACGACGACGGGGTCCGGTGCGTCGCGGTCCCGGTGATGGGCGCTCCGAACGAGCTCATCGGATCGCTCTCGATCTCGGCGCCGGCGAACCGACTCACGCGCCAGCGCTGCACCGAGCTCGTGCCACTGCTGCGCCGTTCCGCGTCGGAGCTCGCCGCGGCCCTACGCGAGAAGACCGAGCCGTCGGCGTGACGGTGCGCGCGGGCCTCCGCGGAGCGCCGCTGGTCTCCGCGCTCATCGATCTGCTCGGAACGGACAAGGTCCTCGGAACGCGCGAGGACCTCCTCATTTACGAATTCGACGGCGCGGTCGACACCGCGACACCCGATGCGGTCGTGCTGCCGAACGACACCGCCGACGTCGCGAAGCTGTCGCGCTTCTGTCACCAGCACGACGTGCCGATCGTGCCCCGGGGCGCGGGCACCGGGCTGTCCGGCGGCGCCATTCCGGTCGAGGGCGGAGTGGTGGTCTCGTTCGCGCGGATGTCGCGGATCCTGGAGATCGACGCGCCCAACATGCGCGCGGTCGTGCAGCCGGGCCTCGTCAACCTGCACCTGTCCACGGCGGCCGCACCGTACGGGCTCTACTTCGTGCCGGATCCGTCGAGCCAGAAGGCCTGCACGATCGGCGGCAACGTCGCCGAGAACTCCGGCGGTCCGCACACGCTCGCGTACGGCGTGACGACGAACCACGTCACCGGTCTCGAGCTCGTGCTCTCGGATGGCACCGTCGTACGCCTCGGTGGCAAGGCGGTGGAGTACGAGGGCTACGACCTCATCGGCGCGTTCGTCGGCTCGGAGGGGACGCTCGGCATCGTCACGGAGATCACGGTGCGCCTCACACCGCTGCCCGAGGACAAGCGCACCATCCTCGCCGCGTTCCCGACGATCGACGGCGCGTCAGAGACGGTCTCGGCGATCATCGGCGCGGGCATCGTGCCCAGCGCGATCGAGCTGATGGATCAGCTCGCGACGGAAGCGGTCGAAGCGGCCGTGGGCGCGGGCTATCCACTCGACGCCGACGGGATCCTCCTCATGGAGGTCGACGGCCTGCGCGACGGTCTCGACGAAGCCGCGACACGGATCGAGGAGATCTGCCGCGCGAACGGCGCGACGACGCTGCGGCGCGCGGCGACCACGCTCGAGCGCGACCGGCTGTGGGCGGGGCGCAAGGGCGCGTTCGCGGCGATGGGCCGGCTCGCGCCCGCGTACTACGTGCAGGACGGCGTGATCCCGCGCACGCGCCTGCCCGAGGTCTTGCGCACGGTTCGCGACGTGGCGCAGCGGCACGGCGTGCGCATCGCGAACGTGTTCCACGCCGGCGACGGCAACCTCCATCCCCTCATCCTGTTCGCGAAGGAGAGCGAGCTCGAGGGCGTGAAGCAGGCGGGTCTCGAGATCCTGGAGGCGTGTGTCGCGGCAGGCGGCTCGATCACCGGCGAGCACGGCGTCGGCATGGAGAAGAACTGCTTCATGCCCCTGCAGTTCACCGCCGACGATCTCGCAACGATGGGACGCGTGAAGTCCGCGTTCGATCCGGCCGGTCTCGCGAATCCCGGAAAGATCTTTCCCACTCCGGGACGCTGCCGCGAGTTCCAGCTCGCCGCGAGGCGATGACGGACCGCATCCGACCAGCGGACGCCGCTGCCTGCGCCCGCGCGGTCGCGGAGTCCGCCGCCGCATCCCGCAGCCTGCGGGTGAGGGGCGCCGGCACGAAGGACTACCTCGGAGAGGTGCTCCCCGCCGATGCGGTGCTCGACACGACGGCACTCGCGGGCGTCGTCGCGCATGTGCCGGGCGACCTCACGGTCACGGTGGCGGCGGGCATGCGCTTCGCCGAGGTGCGCTCGGCGCTCGCGCGCGCCGGTCAGTTCCTGCCGCTCGATCCCCCGCACGCGGACGCGGCAACGATCGGCGGGATCGTCGCGGCGAACAGCACCGGATTCTGGCGCTCGCGCTACGGCGGCGTTCGCGATCTCCTCATCGGCACGACGGCGGTCCTCGGAGACGGGACCGTCGCCCGCTCCGGCGGCCGGGTCGTGAAGAACGTCGCGGGCTACGACCTGAACAAGCTTTTCGTCGGGTCACTCGGCACGCTCGGCGTGCTGGTGGAGTGCACGTTCAAGGTCCTGCCGCGGCCGCCGGCCACCGCGGGCGCGCACGCGCAGTTCGCCCGAAGCGCGGACGCGTTCGCCGCTGCCGATGCGATCGTGCGCACCTCAGCACGTCCCGCGGCGCTCGCGATCTCCGGCGGCCCGGGCGGCGCGTGGGAGCTTCTGCTGCAAGCCGACGGCGACGCCGCGCCGGTCGAGCGCACGCTCGAGCTCTTCTCACAGTCAGCACGCGCACAGGGAACGAGCGCGCAGCGTCGCGAAGGTCTGCCCGCCGTCCTCGCGACCATGAATGACGTCTCGGCCCGCGGCGATGGCGCGGTCGTGCGCGCGGCTCTGCCGCTCGCCGCGCAGCCGGCGTTCGCGTCGACCGCGGCACGACTGGAAGGGTTCACGCAGCTCGTGGCCGACGCGGCCAGCGGGATCGTGCGCGTGGTGCTGCGTGGCGACGACGCCGTCGTCATCGGTGGCGTCGACGCGCTTCTCGCGGCGGCGCGCGTGTGTGGCGGCTCCGGGCGGATCGAACGCAGGCCTGACTCGCTGCGCGCGCGTCTTCGCGCCTGGGGCGACGCGGAGCCCGCCGGTCTCTTCCTCATGCGCCGCCTGAAAGAGGCATTCGATCCACGCGGCATCCTCGAGCCCGGTCGATCCGCCGCGGGATGACGGGGTATCCGAACGCCGACGCTCCGTCCCCCGAGCTCCTGCAGCGCTGCGTGCACTGCGGTTTCTGCCTGCCGACGTGTCCGACGTACGCGGTGCTCGGCGTGGAAATGGATTCGCCACGCGGGCGCATCCGGCTCATGGAGACCGTATGGCAGGGCCGCGTCGACGTCACCAGCGATCCGTTCGAGCGCCACATGTACGGCTGTCTCGACTGCCGCGCCTGCGAGACGGCGTGCCCGTCCGGAGTGGAGTTCGGCAAGCTCATGGAAGGAGCGCGCTCGCAGATCGAGGCAGCGCGGCCGCGGTCACTCTCCGAACGGCTGACCCGGCGGGTGGCGTTCCGCGCGTTGCTGCCCCGGCCGGCGGTCCTGCGCGCCTTCGCGCGATTCTCGGTGCTCTCGAAGCGTCTCGGTGCGGCGGCGGCGCTGCGCTTGATCGGGAAGCGCGTCGGCGTCGCGCGTCGCCTGGCGGACCTGCTGGAGCTCGTCCCCGATCGCGCCTCCTCGCGCGCGCTCCCGGCGGCGTATCCGGCCCACGGGACGCTCCGCGGCCGCGTGGCGCTCTTCACCGGCTGCGTGATGCGCGCGGCGTTCGCCGACACGAATGCCGCGACCGCCCGCGTGCTGTCGCGCAACGGGTTCGAGGTAATCGTGCCCGAGAGGCAGACCTGCTGCGGAGCGCTGCACGCCCACGCGGGCGAGCGGACCGATGCCCGCGCCCTGGCGCGACGCAACATCGCGTCTCTCGAAGCTCTCGAGGTCGATGCGTTCATCGTGAACGCAGCGGGCTGCGGCGCGGCGCTGAAGGAATACGGCTGGCTGCTGAAGGACGACCCCGCCTGGTCCGCGCGTGCGGAGCGTTTCGCGAAACGCGTCAAGGACGCGAGCGAGTTCCTCGCCGATGCCGGCCTCAGCGCGGCACCGGGTCCGCTGCGAACTCGCGTCGTCTACGACGATCCATGCCACCTGCTCCATGGGCAGCGCATACGCGAGCAGCCACGCGCGCTTCTCGCGGCGATCCCCGGGCTCCAGGTGATGCCGCTCGGCGAAGCCGATTGGTGCTGCGGCAGCGCGGGCACGTACAACGTCACGCAGCCTGAGCTGTCGGCGAAGCTCCTCGAGCGCAAAGTCGGCCACATCACCCGCAGCGGTGCTGAGGTCGTCGTCACCGCGAACCCCGGCTGCCAGATGCAGATCGCCGCCGGTCTTCGGGCGGTGCGGGCACCCATCAGCGTCGTGCACCTGATGGACCTGCTCGACCGCGCGTACCGCTCAAGCGGCGATACTGGCGGCGGATGAGAGGCGAAGAGCTACTGGCGGGCGCGATCTTCCTCGGGATCTATGCACTCATCGTCACGGAGAAGATCCACCGCACGCTTGCGGCGCTGCTGGGCGCGTCGCTCGTCATCCTGCTGAAGCTGGTCGATCAGCGCGAAGCGTTCGCCTTCGTGGACTTCAACGTGATCTTCCTGCTGGCGGGAATGATGATCATCGCGAACGTGATGGCGAAGACCGGCATCTTCCAATGGATCGCCGTCGAGGCCGTGCGCCGCGCGGAGGGCCAGCCGTACCGCCTCCTCCTGTTGACGAGCGTGATCACCGCGGTCGTGAGCGCCTTCCTCGACAACGTCACGACCGTCGTGTTGCTCACGCCGATCACGTTCTTCGTCGCACAGCGTCTGGGGACGTCGCCGGTCCCGTTCCTCATCTCGCAGGTCATCGCGTCGAACATCGGTGGGACCGCGACCCTCATCGGCGACCCGCCCAACATCATCATCGGCAGCCAGATGGGCAAGGACTTCAACGACTTCCTCGTGAACCTCACGCCGGTCGCGACCGCGGCCCTCGTGGTCTATCTGGCGCTCGCGCGCTGGTTGTTCCGCGACGAGCTCCGCGCCGCGACGTCGGCGCTCGAGCCCGACGACATCGCGCGTCTCGTGACGGAGGAGCGCAAGATCGTCAACGTGCCCCTGATGCGGACCTCGCTCGCCGTCATGGCGCTCACGATCCTGGGTTTCCTGTTCAGCCGGGCCCTGGGGCTCGAGGGCGCGACCATTGCCATGACCGGAGCGGTGGTCCTGATGATCGTGGCGCGTGAGGACGTGCACGAGATCTTCAACACCGTCGAGTGGCCCACGTTGTTCTTCTTCATCGGGCTGTTCATCATCGTCGGCGCCGTTGTGAAGGCCGGCATCATCTCGGACCTCGCGACGACCGTTCTCTCGTGGACCGGCGGCCGGACCGATCTGGCGGCGCTCGCCGTCCTCTGGATGAGCGGCTTCATCTCTGCGATCGTCGACAACATCCCTTACACCGTGACGATGGTCCCGCTCATCCAACAGCTTGGACAGTCCGTCGACCGCGAGCCGCTCATTTGGGCTCTCGCGCTCGGAGCGAACCTCGGTGGTAACGCGACGGTCATCGGCGCGTCGGCGAATGTCGTGGTCGCGAGCATGAGCGAGGCGCGCGGCCATCCGATCACGTTCGCGCAGTACCTTCGGTACGGAGTCCCCGCCACGCTCGCCACGCTGGTCGTCGCGACGATCGACATCTGGATCCGCTATCTGGTGCTCTCGTGACCGCCTCGAAGACCGAATTCCGCCGCAAGCTCGACCGCGCGCTCGACTCGGACAAGCTGCGGGTCGCGCTCCACCGCGCTCTGCCGGCGCTCGGCCTGCGGCGTGCCGACCGCATGCGGGAGGTCGATTGGCCCGCTCTGCGTGCCGACCTCACCGCGCGTAAGAAACACGCGGTCGATGACATCCCCGCGCTCATCGCCCGCTTTACCAAGGAAGCCGAGGCGGTAGGCGCGAAGGTCTATCGCGCGGTCGATGCCGAGGAGGCGCGCCGCGTGGTCACCGCGATCTGCCGGGCGAAGAGGGCGAAGCTCGTCGTCAAGTCGAAGTCGATGGCGACCGAAGAGATCGATCTCAACGAACACCTCGCCGCGAACGGCATCACCGCTGTCGAGACGGACCTGGGCGAATGGATCATCCAGCTCGCCGGCGAGCGCCCCTCGCACCTCATCGCTCCGGCGATCCACAAGACCCGCGAGGAGATCGCCGTGCTGTTCGCGAAGGTCGTCGGGCATCCGGTGAGCGACGACACCGCGTCACTCGTGGCGGTCGCGCGCGATGAGCTTCGCGCCTCGTTCCTCAAGGCGGACGTTGGCATCACCGGTGGCAACATCCTCATCGCGGACACCGGCACGCTGGTCCTCGTCACGAACGAGGGCAACGCCGACCTCGCGACGAGCCTTCCCGCGGTGCACATCGCTGTGGTCGGCGTGGAGAAGGTCGTTCCGTCGCTCGACGACGCCGCAGCGGTGCTGAAGCTCCTCGCGCGGAGCGCGACCGGACAGAAGATCAGTACGTACACGCAGTTCATCACCGGACCGTCGCGCTCCGCGGACATCGAGCTCAAGACGCAGATCGGTGTCCATGGTCCGAAGGAGCTGCATTTCGTGCTCATCGACAACGGCCGCACCGCCATGCGCGAAGACCCAGCGTTCAGCGAGGCGCTGCGGTGCATCAAGTGCGGCGCGTGCAGCAACGTCTGTCCCACCTACCAGGTGGTCGGCGGGCACGTGTTCGGCCACATCTACACCGGCCCGATCGGACTCGTGGTGTCGCCGTTCCATCACGGCCTCGACAGCGTCGCGTACGAGCAGCAGATGTGTGTCGGCTGCAACGCGTGCGACACGGTGTGCCCGGTGGGCATCCCGATCGCGTCGCTCATCACCGACGTTCGCGCGCTCGCTGTCCAGCGCACCGGTATCTCGTGGGCCAAACGCATCGCGCTGTCGCAGTGGACCTCGCCGCAGCGCATCGATCGCATGACGGGCTGGCTGTCGGCGCTCCAGGGCCCGCTGCGTCACGGCAGCCTGGTGCGCCTGCCGTTCGGTGACCTCGGCAAGGAGAAGAGCCTCCCCGCGGTGGCGCAGCAGCCGCTGCACTACCGAGCACGTGAGATCACGCAGACGAACCCGACCAATCCGGTCGTCCGCGTCGGCCTCTTCCCCTCGTGCATCGTCGACCACTTCCTCCCGGGCGCCGGCTACGCGGCCGCGCGCACGCTCCAGGCCCTGGGCGCGGACGTGCACATCGTCGAGGGCCGCCGTTGCTGCGGCCTGCCGCACATGAACAGCGGCGATCGCAAGAACGCACGGGCGATGGCAAAAGAGATGATCGCCGCACTCGAGCGCGTGCAGGCCGACAAGCTCGTCGCGCCATCTTCGTCGTGCGCGATCACGATGGCGCAGGATTACGAGCGGATCCTCGCCGACGAGCCCGAGTGGGCCGAGCGCGCGCGGCGCCTTGGTGAGCGCATCGTCTCGTTCACACGCTTCGCGTACGACCTCGCGATCGAACGGGGCGCGACCGGCCGCCCGCTCGCGCTCCGCGCGACCTATCACGACGCGTGTCAGTCGGCCAACGTGCTCAACCTGCACGACGAGCCGCGCGAGCTGCTGCGGCGCGTCGCGGGCGTCCAGCTCACCGAGATGGTCGATTCAGCGGTGTGCTGTGGATTCGGGGGGACCTTCTCGTTCGAGCATCCCGACGTCGCGAACTTCGTGCTCGAGACGAAGCTCGCGAACATCGCTGCGACGGGCGCGGACGTCGTGATCACCGACAACCCAGGCTGCCTCACACATCTGCGGGGCGGCCTCGATGCGCGAAGCCAGCGCGTCAAGGTTCGGCACTTGGCCGAGGTGCTGTGGGAGTCGCTCGCCGCGCCGGACTAGTTCTGGACTAGCCGCCGCCGCCGCACGCGCAGCCGCCGCCGAGCGTGGGGTTCTTGACGAGGAAGCCGGTCCCCTCGGGACCCTCGACGAAATCGATGATCGCGCCGTCCGCGTACGGCTGACTCACCGGATCCACCGCGAGCGGGATGCCCGCGACGTCGCTGACCGTGTCCTTCTCGTCAGGCGTGGCGTCGAACGCGAGGCCGTACTGGTAGGAGCAGCAGCTCTTGCCGGCCACATACATCCGAAGGAAGGCTCGCGACGGGTCCGTGCCGCGGAGCTCGCGGAGCTTCTCGGCCGCGACCGGTGTCATCTCGATCATCGCCACACCTCTTTCGGCTGTCGGTCCGGGCCTCATGCTAACGCGGCGCTCGGCGAGCCGCGAAGCGCCGCGGCTGCGCGGCGGTCTCGAAGCGGTCGGCGCGCTCGTCCCAGCGGTGGAGGAGGCGGGTCTCGGCCCTGCCGCCCCGCACCGCGACGATCTCGTGCACGGTCGCGACCCGCCGGCCGGTCGGCTGCCGCCAGTCGCGCCCCAGCGAGCGGATGTACACGACGATCGCGATCCGGGCAGCCTGCTCATCCGGCACGCCGTTGCCGCGGCAGACGATGTCGATCGCCTCGTCGGGCCCGGGCGCGTGCAGCGCCGCCGCGAGCGCGACGTCGTCGCCGAGATGCGCGAAAACGCTACGCACCGGGGCGCCCCAGATGTAGCCGGGCGTGACCGGATACTCGCTGATCTCCGGGATCACCAGGTACCCGCCCTTGCTCGCGGCCGCGAGGGCCTCGATGTCGAGGCCGTCATCGCCGACCGTCTTCAGCGCAGCGCCCTTCGGCGCATGCGCGAGCATCGCGCCCATCACGGTGCTCTTTCCGGCCAGCCGCGGTATCGCGCAGACCAAGAAGGAGTGGTGTCCGTTCGCGGTGGCCCGCAGCGTCGCCGCGATCTCGGACGACATGGTGCCATTCGCGACAAGGTCGGCGAGCGTCAGCGTCGCCACTACGATTCCCGGAGCTGCTTCACGCGCGCCAGGATCACGGCCAGCGCCGCGAAAACCGTCGCCGCTGCGCCCGCGACCGCGGCCGGAGCGCCGAACGCGATCGCCGCACCACCGAGGATCGGGCCGTTCAGGACGCGCATGCCCTGCGTGCCGAAGGTGTACGCGCCCATCACGCGGCCGCGGAGCTCGTTCGGCGCGGACAGCTGGATCTTCGTGTTCGTGAGCGACTGCGTGAGCACCGCGCTCGCGCCGACGACGAGGAGGAGCAGGAACGAGAGCGCGTAGCTCGTCGAGAACGCGAACAGGAAGATCGCGGCCATCTCGGTCATCGCGGCAACGACGATGAACACGCCACTGTGGCGACGCCCGCGCGCGTACGCGAGATACACGGCGGCGGCGACCGCGCCGATGCCGCTCCCCACCAACAGGAACGAGTACCCGAGGGCATCGACATGAAGCACGTCATACGCGAAGAGGACGAGGAACGAGTTGAAGGTATGGCCGATGAAGATGACGCTGATCATCTCGACGCTGATGAGCGCGGCGATGAGCGGGCGCGCGCGAACGAAGCCGAGTCCAGCGCGCAGCGACGCGAGAAGGGGCTGGCGCACCGTCGCGCCGAGGCGCGGCACGCGGATCACGGCGAGCAGCACGAGCAGCGGGACGAACGTGAGCGCATTGATGAGAAAGCCGGTGCCGGGCCCGAAGGCCACGACGATGAAACCCGCCACCGCCGGGCCGATCACCTGCGAGAACTGTCGCGCGGTGGAGTTCAGGCTGACCGCGGACAGGAGCTTGGACGGCCCGACCATGGCATGGATGAGCGTTTGCTGCGCCGGATTGCCGATCGCGCCGGCGAATCCATGCAACAGGAGGAGGCCGAAGATCCACCAGGTCGTGACGAATCCGGCCAGCGTCGCCCACGCGACGCCAAGAGCGGCGGCCATGAGCAGGACCTGCGCGACGATCTGCACCTTGCGGTTGTCGTAGCGATCGGCGAGGACGCCACCGTAGAGCGAGAACAGCGTGAACGGCAGCCAGTGCGCGAACACCATCATCCCGAGCCAGAACGGCGCGGCCGCACCCGCGAGCTGCACGACGAGCACGTTGCGGATCACGTTCTCCATGCCGTCGCCGGTGCTCGAGATCCAGCTCGCGATCCAGTACCAGCGGAACACCGGCACATCGAGCGCCGTGAACCGCGTTCGCGGTGGCTGCGCCACGACGGCCGCGACGCCCGGCGCACCGCTCGCCGCGGCATCGAGCGCGTCGCTCTTTTGGTCGGCCGGTTCGCTCAAGGCGTCACGAACATCTGCGTGAACATCCGTCCGTACGGACCCGCGGAGATCACGCCGATCGCGATATTCGTGAATTCGGGCCGCAGGATGTTCTCGCGATGTCCCTGGCTCTGCATGAGACCGCGGTGCGCGACGGAGACCGACTGCGCGTAGGCGAGATTCTCGCCCGCGCGCGAGTACGTGATGCCCGCCGCCTTCAGGCGATCGAACGGCGAGCCGCTCACCGGCGATTGGTGCGCGAAGTACTTGAGCCTGAACATCTCCTCCGAATGCTGGCGCGCGACCGGTAAGAGGCGATCGTCCCAGATGAGCGCGCGAAGGCCGACGGCGGTCCGCTCCTCGTTCACGAGATCGAACATCTGACGCTCGGCCACGGGGTCCGGCGAGAGCTGGAGATCGTTCGGAAGATCCAGCGTTTCGCTCTGGTCCTCGCCGAGCTTGGTGACGAAGAGCGGGACGGTCTCGCCCAGCTGGCCCGAAAGCTTCGCGAGCGTCGGCTGCAGCGCGCTGATCTGATCGATGAGCTCGCGCGCGATACGAGAGCTCTCCACGGCGGCCTTGAGATCGCTGCTGACCGGCGATACGACGAACGCCGCGAGCACAATCGCCATGACGAACAGCGCCCGCGCCGCCGCGGGAAAGATCCCGAGCACGCGGTCGGCGACCTCGATGGATCGCACGCGGTGGATCGCGCGCACGACCGGCGTCAACGCGAAGAACCCGGCGAGTGAGAAAAGCCCCTCGACGAGGACGAGGACGACGATGAACCCGATCGGCCGCGCCGTCGCCGGGAGTACGCCGAGCTTCTCGACCAGCTGACCAGCGCCGATCTGGAACACCACAGCCGCCGCGAACGACACGACCCAGGTAGCGAGCCCGTACGTCGTCGCGATGAATCCCGATCGATAACCACCCAACACCGCCGCGGCGATGAGCAGCACGATCGCGGCGTCGATCGGTGAGAACGGTAGGTTCACCTGCGCACGATGCTAGCGACCAAACTCCCCGAGCCTCGCGTCAGCGTAGAGTCGAAACGCGCCGCGGGTGACACGGCGAGCCGGGTTCTCGCGAGCGAGAGTCGCCGGCCCGCTCACCGCGCACGTCGCTTGAGAGCAGGGGGGCGGCGTTTCGAGCGAGCGAGAACCCCGAGCCGTGGCAGGACCCGCGGCGCAACGCGACCCGACTCGCCGTGTCACCCGCGGCGCGTCATCCGGGGCGTGTCACCCGGGGCGTGTCAGTCGCGGCGCGTCACCCGGGTGTGCTACGCGATGCCGC